>Ga0209777_10002061_pt1 | contig 27266 bp, 13 predicted proteins | sample FrelakmetHBP12HB_FD_187147 | JGI IMG/M metagenome (GOLD analysis project Ga0209777, IMG submission 187147) | Freshwater lake sediment microbial communities from the University of Notre Dame, USA, for methane emissions studies -HBP12 HB (SPAdes)... | ecosystem: Environmental > Aquatic >...
GATCTGGCCAGGAGGCAGGGGCTGTCGCCGAGACGAGTGAGCGTCGAGGCGAGGTCTGCCTGAACGGGCCCTGGCGGTTCATGCCGGCCGTCGGACCGGCGGCCGCAGAACCCGCGGGCGAATGGGGAGAGATTCCCGTGCCGGGAAGCTGGGCAGGCGGGCCGGTGCCCGGCCCGACCGCCACCGGCAAGGAAGGGTGCTGGAAGATCGGTGAACTGCGGACGGTTGCGCGAGCCTGGTACGAGACCTCGGTGACCATCCCTGCCGCGTGGCGAGGGCGGGCCATTCTCCTGGACCTGACCCGGGTTAGCACGGATGCGGTCGTCTATGCCAATGGTGTCGAGTGCGGGAAGATCGAGTGGCCTGACGGCATCGTCGACGTTACGCGGGCCGTGAAGCCCGGCGAGACCGCGACGCTGCGCCTGCTCGTGGCGGCCGTGCCGGAGGCCAAAGATGTCACCGTTTACATGGGCGTGGGCAACAACCAGACCTGGACGCAGCCCGCCCAGCTGGGTTCCCGGGGCCTCGTCGGCGAGGCGTTCCTGCGGAGCCGTCCGGCCGGGCCGCACGTTAGTGACGTCTTCGTGCGCCCGTCCGTCCGCCGGAAGACGCTGGCGCTGGACGTAGAGGTGAGCGGCCTCAAGCAGGCAGGCCCCGTGGCCTTTACGGCGCGCCTGCTCGGCGAGGCCGGGAAGATCGAGCAGACCTTCCTGGCGGAGAAGCCGCTGGCGGCCGCGGACACGCAAGTCGTGGCCCTGGAGTGGCCTTGGCCCACCCCGCGTCTGTGGGACCTTGGCCGGCCCAACCTCTACACGCTTGAGCTCGCCGCGAAGGGCGCGGGCCTCGACGACGAGTACCCGCAAGTCTTCGGTTTCCGCGAGTTCTGGCTGGACGGGGTGAGGTTCTTGCTCAACGGCACAGAAATCCGGCTGCGCCCCGTGTGCCTGTGGGACCAGTGGAACAACGCGGCCTGGGTCCCGGCGGCCATTGAGAGCATCCTGACAGGCTACGCCACGAGCGGTTTCAACCTGGCCGAGCACTGGCCCGACGACGAGGACCTGCGCGGAACCGTGTACCTGAGGGGCCTCTGGGCCGAGGCCGCCGACCGCCAGGGGTTCCTGCTCGCCGGCAGCACCCTGAGCATGAACAGCTCGATCTTCGGCCCGGGCTGGCGCTTCGAGTGGGACAGCCCCGGCGTCAAGCAGCGCTGGGAAGAGCGGATGGCCAGGTCGCTGCGGCGCCTGCGGAACCATCCTTCGATCGTGATGTGGGGCACGTCGGCCAACCTGTTCGGCCGCATGCAGGATCAGAGCCCGCAGGTGATCGGGCGGCGGAACTGGTACGAGCACGACCCGAAGGCCAAGGCGGGCCTGGAAGGCGTCGCCCTCATCAAGAAGCACGATCCCACGCGCCCGGTCTTCACCCACCACGGCGCGGACATCGGCGACCTGCACACGGTCAACTGCTATCTCGACCTCACGCCCTTGCAGGAGCGAGAGGAGTGGCTGAGCGCCTACGCCCGGCAGGCGGACATGCCCCTGATGCCGATCGAGTTCGGCACGCCCCTGCACACGACGTTCATGCGCGGCCGCAACGGGTTCCCCGAGGCCATCGTCAGCGAGCCACTGATGACCGAGTTCTGCGCCATCTACCTGGGCGACAAGGCCTATGCCCTGGAGACCGACGCATACCGCCAGCGGATCGAGAAGGCCTACCAGGGCCCCCAGCGCTGGTCCAACTGGCACGGCGCTCCCGAGCTGGAACAGGCCCCCGCATTCCAGGCCCTGGAGGCGCTGTTCATCCGCAATACCTGGCGAAGCTGGCGGACGTGGGGGATCACTGCGGGCATGGTGCCCTGGTCGATGGGACACGGCTGGGCGATGCGGCCGGACAAGCGGTGGGACGAGGAGACGCTCCCTGCCCGGCCCGGCCAGCGCGGCGTCGCCTTCCCGCGCGTGCCCACGAACGCTCTGCACTATCTGCGGCCCGAGGGCAACTGGGTCACCTACCCCGCCGGCCAGGCGCTCATCGACAACAACAGCGCGACGCTCGCCTGGATCGCCGGGCCGCCGGAGCGTTTCACCGCCAAAGACCATCTGTTTCAGAGCGGCGAGACGATCGGCAAGCAGGTCGTGCTGATCAATGACGAACGGACGCCACAACCCTATCGCGCCGCCTGGGCCCTGGAGGTCGGCGGAAAGCCGATGCCCACGGAGGAGCGTTCCGGCGAGATCGCGCCGGCGCAGAACGTGCTCCTGCCTGTCAGTCTCAAGGCGCCCGCGGTCGCAGCCAGGACGGCGGGGCGCCTGGTCCTGGACGCGACCATCGGCCAGCACCGGCACCATGATGAGTTCGCCCTGACCGTCTTCCCGACGACGCGGGCGGCGACGGGCGATTCGCCGGTATACATCTTCGACCCCGAAGGCATGACGACGAAGCTCCTCCGCTCGCTCGGCCAGGCGGCGACCCCCTGGGACGGCGCCGCCCGGCCCGGCTCGCTGGTCATCATCGGCCGCCACGCCCTTGACGGCCAGGTCGCGCCGCCCGGCCCGATCGAGAAGCACGTGGCCTCCGGCGGCAGGCTGCTCATCCTGGGGCAGTCGCCGGAGTGGTTCCGCAGCGCGATGGGCCTGCGCGTGGGGCGGCAAGTGTCGCGCCGGTTCTTCCCGGTGACGAGCCAGACGATCCATCCACTGCTTGCCGGATTCGACGCCGAGGATTTCCGCGACTGGCGCGGCTCCGGGACGCTCGTACCCGAGACGTGGGGCGGCCTGGATGAATCGCCTGCCGCCGACCCCGTCTACGGTTGGCACTGGGGCAATCAGGGCAGCGTCTCCAGCGCTGCCATCGAGAAGCCGCATTTCAGCGGCTGGCGGCCGATCCTCGAGGGCGAGTTCGACTTGGCTTACTCGCCGCTCATGGAGCTCCACTACGGCGCCGGAGTGGCCCTCCTCTGCACCCTCGACCTGGAAGGGCGCACCCAGGGCGACCCGGTGGCCGATAGCCTGGCCCGCCGACTGATTGCCTACACGATGCAGGTCCGGCCCGAGCCCCGTGCCGCCGCAACCGTCTGCCTGGGCGGCGATGCCGACCGCCGGATGCTTCGCCGCATGGGACTGCAATTTACTTCTGCTACAAAGCTGCCGACCGGCCGGGCGCTGGCCGTGATCGGCGGTGATGCGACGGTCACGCCCGAAGCAGTCTCGGTGTTCCTGCGTGGCGGAGGACGGATGCTGATGCTCCCGCGTAAGCCGGGGACCGACCCCTGGAAGGCCATCGGCCAGCCCGTGTCCTTCCGCGGCGCGTCGGACATCCCCGACTGGCCGGAGTGCCGCGGTCTGTCCCTCTCCGACCTGCGCTTGCGCGGCACGGTGGAGTTCGCGCCGGTCACGGCCACCGGCACCGTGGTGGTCGGGGCAGGCGGACTGCTCGGGCGGCAAGTTGACGGAGACGGCGTGGCGGTCCTCTTGCAGCTCACCGCAGACAAGCTGCCCGGCCGCGACAAGACCTACCTGCGGTACAGCCAATGGCGGCTCACGCGGACCCTCACGCAGCTCCTCGCCAACCTCGGCGGCGCGTTCGAGATGGACACGCGGAGCCTGACGCCCAACTGGAACCGGGGTTACCTGCCGATGTCCCTTGCCGGCGACTGGCAATTCAAGGTCGAGCGGTTGCTTCCGCCCGCCACGGACCCGAGCGTGCGGACCAAGGATCCCGGCCGCGCCCTGGAGACCGAGGGTTGGGAGAGCCCCGACCTGGCTACCGCAGACTGGCAGAAGATGGCGTTGCCGGGCGTCTGGGAGAAGCTGCCGGGCGTTGGCGAGAAGGACGGGTCGTTCTGGGTGCGCCGCGAAGTCCAGATCCCCGAGGCATGGACGGGACAGGAACTCGTGCTCCAACTCGGCGCCGTGGACGACAAGGACACGACCTGGTTCAACGGCACGAAGGTGGGCGAGACCTCGGGCTGGAACGTACCGCGTACCTATCGCATCCCCGGCGACCTCGTGCGGGCGGGCCGAAACGTCATCGCCATTCGGGTCTTCGACGAGTTCGGCAGTGGCGGATTCGGCGGCAGGGCCGAGGAACTGCGCCTGGGCCGCGTCGTCCCTGCGTCGGTGGTCGAAGGCGAGGAGATCCTCCGCAACCGCGACTTCGCGGATGGCCTGAAGGGCTGGACGCTCGGGGCCTTCGCCCCGGCCGAGGCCACGGCCAAGGTGACCGACGATGTCCCGGCGGAGTTGCTGGGCCAGCGCTCGGTGAAGATCGAGGTGACCAATCGCAGCGAGACATCCTGGCACGTCCAGTTCACCCAGCCCGGCTTCGGCATTCAGGCCGGCGTCACCTACATCTGGACGGTCTGGGCCCGGGCCAGCAAACCAAGCATGATCGTTGCCGCCATCGAGAAGAACCACCCGCCGTACGGCGGCGCAGGCCTGTTTGACCGCGTCAGCATCAGCACGGAATGGAAGCAGATCCGGATCACGTTCACCCCCAGGGAAAGCGACGACAACGTCCGTTTCGGTTTCCAGGAACTGGCCGCAGACGCCGTGACATACTGGTTTGCGGCCCCCTCCTTCGCGTTGGCGCCCGATCGGAGCGTGCCGCGCGGGGCCGCCGAGATGCGGAACTTCTACAGCTTCGATTACATCGAGGGACAGGAGCTGGGGGACGATCCGTACCGGTACTATCGGTGGTGAGGAGAAGTTCGGGATGGGCATGTCAGCCCTCCGAATGGACCCCCGAGAGTTTACAGGGTGAAAAGACGATCGGATAGATGGCCGTTTCGTCTGTCAGGCCATGGCCCCTGTCTTGTTTGCAGCGGCGGCGGCCAGAAGCGAAGACACAAAGACGATTATCGGGATCAGCACTGGGATCAGGCGCAAACGCTCTTTCGAGGCCATTGCCGTCGGACACCCCGTTCCTACGGGCGGGCGGCCGTGCGACGCTGAAGTTGGTTGCGCCGGATTCGCTCTCCGCCCCGTAACACGCTGGAGAAGCCCGACGCAGTGAAGGCGGCCGACGGGAAGGTCGGACGCGGCGGCAAGGCCCTGCGATTTACGTCTCCGCGCTGGTCGGTGGGGTGGTGACGGTCGCCAAGTGAAGGGGCACGTGCGGTGGACAACGCAAATCCGTCGATAGAAAGCAACGTTCTCCTGCTCGCCATCCTACTGCTCGTTCCGCCAGCCGTCTCAGGCGCCGCCGACTCGTCCGAACCGCCGCGACCCAAGCTGCAGATCATCAACGGCAGCAGCCAAGCCATCGACGTCTTCTGGCTCAAGTCCGAAACCGAGCGCGTGCCGAACGGTTCCGTCGCCCCTGGGAAAGATGCCCTCATTACTACCACACTCGGGCACCGTTTCGAGGTCGTGGGTCGCGACGACAAGACGGCCGCCACGGTGGCCAGCGTGGTGCCGGTGCAGGGCTTCCGCTTCGACCCGAAGGGCCGGGACGACGTGCCGTCATTCTATACGCAGTCCGCCAGCGCGAACGGTTTCCCCATCGTCGCCTCCGCCAACGTGAATGCCTACGCCCTCAAGGAGGCCGCGTTCCTCGTGAACCAGATGCTCGCGAAGCGCGCGGAGGTGCGCGAGGCGATGATCAAGAGCGGCGCGCGGCTCTGCATCATGGCCTATAACGAATTCACCACCGACCTGCCGGAGTTCGTCCGCCTGAGCGAGGACAAGGTGCCGGGATTCGAGGGGGTGCCGGCGAAGGACTATTGGGACGCGCGAGCCCGCGGCCTCGGCGGCAGTGAGACGGACCCCTTCTGCTCCGTCGGAGAGGAGAACCTGCTCGGCTACCCCGGCGACCCCTTTGACAAAGAGTGCATCCTCATCCACGAGTTTGCCCACAATATCCACCTCCGCGGCATGGTGAATGTGGACCCGACGTTCGACGCGCGGCTCAAGGCTGCCTACGACGCGGCGATGAAGGCCGGGCTCTGGAAGGGCAAATATGCGTCCGTGAACCATCACGAGTACTTTGCCGTCGGCGTGGCTGCCTGGTATGGGCACAACCGCTTCAACGACTTTGACCACAACCATGTGCACTCGCGCTCGCAGCTCATCGAATACGATCCTGGGTTAGCGGCGATCTGCCGAGAGGTCTTCGGCGACACGGCCGCACAATACACCAAACCCGCAACCCGCCTCACGGACCACATGGCCGGCTACGACCCGGCGAAAGCGCCAACGTTCGTGTGGCCGGAGCGGCTGAAGCGGGCCCAGGCGGAGATCCGCGCCAAAGCGGAGGCTCGGGACAAGGCCGCCAATAGCGACAGCCCGCGTTAGGCACCGTCAGGATGTGGCATTCGCTTTCGGTCTGTAGGACGCTATGTCTCCTCTACCGCCAAGTCTGACTAGTCCAGCCACCGGAAGCACCCGAACTCGGCGATTGTCGTTACCAAGCCCCGGGGGTATACTTCCCTTGGACTGCCCGGGGACCGTCCTTGGGCCGAGAAAGTGTCGCGAATCCGGGCCATGCGCTCGCCCTGGCGGCGAGATTTCAGTTGCTTCGACGTGGAGGACGCTAAGGGATGCACGGCCCCCGCTCTCCCGCTTCCTTGACCCGATACCCCCAGATCGCACAACCGCGCCCCTCGCGAAGCGCATCTCCTGTCATCGTTTCCTCAAAGCCTTTTCCAAGTCCCTTGCGGGGTCCGAGTTTGTTGTGTTCGGCGAGAATGGGGGTGGCACAGTGGCCGAACTCTTTTCTCACTACAATTCACGCGCCTATTCCTTTGCCGAAGTCGACGGCCACGCCGATCCGTACTATCATTATTTGAAGGATGGGTGCTACTCGGTCGCGGATGTGCAGCATCGCCTGGCGCAGGGCCATGGCGCATTGATCCAGGCCCTGTGGGGGTGCCACAGTGGCGACTTTACGGGGATCAAAGACGGCCAGGTGAACTTGACCCTCGCGTATATTCTGAGCCCAGGCATTACCCAGGCGGCTTATGGTTGCAGCTGGACCAGCGGAACGGAAGAGACCGAACAAGACATTCTGAAGTACATGGCCGAAGGTGACTATCTCGGAGTGGCCTTTCAGAAGATGCAGAGGCGGCTGTATTCCAGAGCCTACATGGAGAAGTTCTTTGCCAACGAAGCAAAGCACGTTCCGAATTATTTCCTGCCTGCCAACGGCACGGACAAGGAAAAGATGGACGTGCTCATGACCAAGCTGCTGCGAGGCTATAACCTTGTCGGCAATCCCTTTGTGAAGCTTGCGTATTCAAATGCCCCCCAGATAGACCCCAAGAAATGAGTGTCAGGGGGGCAAGAAGCGTCAATATGTGACCGGTATGTTTCGGGTCAACGCCCCTCTCCTCGCCGAAAAAGAAAAGGGCGACCTCTCTTTTGGGAGATCGAACCTCACCATTTACGGCGATGACGCTGACAGAATCTCGCATTTCCGCCACGGCACGTCTGCTTCGCCACGGCGTCTCATGTTCCGGTAGCCGCCAGGGCTACGGCGTGGGCCGGTGTCCCATGTGCCGCCTGGCAGAGGAAGTCGTGATGGTTTCTTCTTGAGCCAGACGGAAACGCAGAGAGCCTTCCGTAGGCCGGCGGACCGCCTGTGAGAGCAGTGTATGGTGATCCGGGCACTCCAGCCGACCGTCAGTGTGTGATATCGCTATAGACTCGCTGGGCCTCGGCCGTGGGGTTCGGGATCTGAAACGGCTCGCCCGCAGGCTTGAGCAACAGGCGGACATAGGGCGCCGGGCCGCGCTCGCCGCGGACGGCGACCTTCAATTGTCCGGGGGGCAGTTCCCAACCCCCGAGCCGGACCGGCAGGTGGCCGAGGGTGTGGCGGCTGGCGTCGAGCACCTCGGCCTCCGTCCCGCCCTCGTACACCAGGTACTCGCCAGTATCGACTGTGCCGACGACCTCCAGTTGCCGCCCGTCGCCGGCCTCAAACGCGGGGTGGATCAGGGGGACCACCTCTTCGGCCAAGGTCTTGGGCGACTCGATCACGCAGTTCACAGTCGCCCCGGGCGGCACGCCGATCAGGCCGAAGGAGATCGTGCGAATCCTGCCGTAGTTGAAGCCCAACTTGATGCTGTTCCAACCATTGTTCCAGCCCCACAGGCCGTAGTAATCGCAACCGATCTCGCCCGTGGGGACCTCGACGTAGCGCCGCCCGGTGAAGTCGAGCGGCACGACGTACTTGCGGACCATGCGGTTGCCATCGGCAACGAGTTCGAAGAAGAGGTGCCCGCCCTTGCCGTCGCCGGTCGCCCAAAGGCCGACGCCGCGATGAGCGGTCAGGTTGACGGTCTCCGGCAGCGTCCAGTCGGCCTGGAGCGGGCCGGAGGGGTTGCGGCCGGAGTTGGTCGCCGACAGGAGCAGCGTGTGCCCGGCGCCATCCAAGCCCGCCGCGCCCGCCGCCTGGGGCCTGGCGTCACGCCCGGCGGCGGTGTCACCGGTGCCCATGATGGCGAGGTAGTTCTCGATGCTCACATCCTCGCCCTTGCTGGCAGCCGCAGCGCCCTGGCCGCCCGTGATCGCCTTGCCAGAAACCGAACGCACGCTCAGGCCTTCGGCAATCCGGAGTTGGCCAAGGTCGGCGGGCAGCAGAGGCAGGTTCCGAGGGTTGGCGTAATCGAATGCCGGCAACACGCGAATCTCGAAGCGCAGCGGTTGCGACGCGAAAGGATTGTCGAATGCAGTGGCGGCGCCGTCGGCCTTGAGGAAACGCTTCTGGATGCGGAGCGGCGTCACCAACCAGCGTTCGGGGCCGGGGGTGATGCGGAAACTCATCTCGTACTCGCGCAGCCGCTCCCGTTGGGCGTCGGTGAAAGCGCGGGCGATGCGAGCGTCCTCCCAGTTCCTGACCAATGACAGGATGCGGTCGGTCTGGCCGTTGCCCTTGAAGAACTTCATGTCGGTCTCAAAAAAGAAGGCCGCGTCGTAACCGGCGGCCTTGGAGAGCATCCATTCCCACTCGTCGGGCGAGGAGGCCAGATGCTCCGGCGCGTCGATGCGGAAGGTGTAGGCCCCCAACGCCCCGGGCAGGAATGCCGCATTGGACGCCTTGCAGTTGCCGGCCAGGTAGCCCTCGAAGTAGGCCTTGGGCAGCGTGTGCATCCCCTCGCCGACGTTGGCGTATGAGGCGATGTGCCACTGGTATTGCGGCACACCGTTGGAGCTTTCGCAGGCCACGGCATGGTCGAAGCCGCGGGCGGCCAGCGTCATGTACTTGTTGGAGCCCCAGTAGCCGAGGTAATCGGACATTTCGAGCGCGTCGAAACTCATGCGAGCCACGCGGGCGTCGTTGACCAAGCGGGCGAGGGCCGCAGCGCTCTGCGTGAAGAGCGGCGAATCGACGTCGGGGGCAAAGCAGGTGCCGTACGTCACGAGGAGGCCGCGCGCCGCCGCGCCGGCAGGATGGGCCGCGGCCGCGCTCCCGTTACGGGCGCGCCGGCAACCGCTCAGGCGCCAGAGGCCGTCCGGCGTCACTTCGAGCTTGTCGAAACGGACGACCTCACCGCCGACCTGAATCCAGTCGGCCGTCCAGTGCCTGGGATAGAACGGCGGGCGCGACGCTTGGGGTGCCCCGCCCAGGATCACCGGCGGCTCCCAGCCGGCGTCGGGCTGAAAAAGCAGGATGTCATCGGCCGCGCCGGCGGCCTGGGCCAGCTTGCCCTTGGCCCAGCAGGCCAGTTGCTCGTGAGGGTTGGCCCCGCCCAGCACCGGGTCGCCCATGAAGATGCCGGCACTCCCGGTGTGGAGGCCAAGCAGGATACTGCGGGCGTGCAACCGGTCCGAGAAGGCCCGCAGGCCCTTCGTCCCTTCGGGCCAGAACTGCGTCTTGACGGTGTAGAGGCCCGGCCCCTGCCAGAGATGCTGTGGCAGGTAGAAGAGGCGCACGCCGGACTGCTCCAGGTACTGCATGGCGTCCCCCACCTCGCGGGGATTGCTCGGATCGAAGACGAACCACATCTGCGTCAGACGCGAGACGCCGTTGGCTACCTTCGCCCACACGCCGCTATGCATGGGATGGGGCAAACCCTCCTCGACCTCAAGCTGGCCGATCGTCTCCAGCGTGCGTGGCTCCGGGCAGACGAACAGGGCGAAGCCGCCCAGCGGGTCGCCGGGGCTGCGGCGCCAGAGACAACTCCAGGTCACCCGCAGCCACGAACCGTCCCCGGTCAGGCCGGGTTCGGACCAGGTCATGTAGTCGAGGGACTGAGCGCCGACGGCCAGAGCGTCGCCGCGAACAGCGCCGATGGAACGGGCGACCAGGCCCCTCAGCGTCAGGTTGAGCTCGAACTCAAGATGCACCGTTTCCTCGACCGGGAAACCCCGGAGATTAGTGATGCGGAAGGCCAGGTGCTGAGGCCGCGATTTGACTTCGAAGGTGACCGCGCGGGCGCCGTTGGCAGAACTGACGACTATCACGCCCGGCTGCGGGAAACTGAGCCGCTCCAGTCGCTGCGGCTTGCCTTCGGGGGCCCCGTCGCGTTTCATCGGTTGCACGGTGAAACCGCCCGGCGACCAGACGTTGAGCAACTCCTGCCCCTGATACTTCAGCGAAGCCGGCCGGCCGGTGGCGGGATCGAAGGAGAGCGAAAAGGACGGCGTCTCGAACTGGGCCTGGGGGTCAGCCGCAGTGGCCGGCGCCGTCGGCACCGCCAGCAGGCCGAGCAGCAGCGCGGCCAGGGCGAGGGAGGAGGCGTCGTTCATGTCTGCATTCCCCGGGCGCTTGGACGGCGCGTCGCGACTGTCTTCGTTCTACCTGGCCTGCTGATCGGTCTTCTCCTGCTCCAATGACTTCCCGATGGCTTTGTTGAACTGCTTCTGGTGCTCCTCGGCACTCGGCGCGGAATCCCGTGACGACCGGCCTGATTACTCGCCGCCTTCCCAGTGCAGGTTGCGGATGCCCCGGGGCCCCTGCCATGCCTTGCCGTCGACCTTCACCTTCTGGCCGTCTCTGACGATCTGGCCGCTGGGGCTGATGCTGAGTTCGGTGACCGTCTGCCAGTTGGCGAGCCGCGCCGTGTTCTTGGGGTCTGTGGCCACAAGCTCTTCCAGGTTGACGGACACGCTCTGCCAGCCGGCGGCGCCTTTCAGCTCTTTGACCACGGCATAGTCGGCGGCGGGCTTGCCGGGCTGGAAGACCCCCCACGCGTTGCAGTTGAACGTGACCACGAGCGTATTGTCCGCCGCACACTGAATCTCGAAGACCAGCCGGGCGCCATCCGGACCGCGCCATTTCAGGTCTTTCAGTTTCCGCGTGGCGACGTACCAGAGCGGCGGATGGTCCCAGTTCAACCGGTACCAGTCGTGCCAGCCGCGCGAACCGTCGTCGATCATCCGCTCGGGCCGATCCGTGGCCTTCACGCCCGCCGCCCGTATCGGCGCCGACGCCGCCGACAGGACGCGTGAACTGATGGCAAAGACGTCGCTGTGATCCTGCCCCGGCGTCTTGCTGCGGTACGCTTCGGGCGTGTCGTAGATCACATTGGCGAAAGCGAAGATCGGCTGGTCCAGGCTCATGACCGGGCAGGCCGCCTTCCATTCGCTGCCGGCCTTCACAGCCATCGCATCGCGCCAGAAGCGGGTCAGTTCGTGAGGATCGACCGAGTAGTAGACGTCCACCCGCTTGACGGGCATCGCGTCGTCGGGCGTGACGGTGACGGCAGGCACGCCGTCCGGAGTCTTGAGATCGAGGACGAGGCGAGGGATCTGCGGCATCTTGAATGAGTCCTTCAGATGCTGCTCGAACCAGAGATACTGCGTGATGGCGTGCTCGGCCGTATGGCGGTGATTCAGGTGCGGCGAAATGCTGAAACGCACGCGGTCGTCGGGCAGGTCGCGCCAGTTCCACGCCATGTTATCGATGTGGGCGTTGAAGTCGTTGGTTGGCGACAACCATAGCACCGGGCAGGTGATCCGGGGGATATACGCGTTGTCGGAGACGCAGGCCAGTTCCATGGCCGGGAGCTTGACCTTGAGGCATCCGGGCAGGTCGGACTGGCTTTCGAGAATGTCCCCCGCCCCGCCGCAGGAGGGCACGGCAGCTTTCACGCGTTTGTCGATCCCCGCCAGGTCGGTGGTCAGCTTGCCGCCCATGGAATGGCCGTAGGCGCCGATGCGAGCGGGGTCCACTTCGGGCTGCCGCTCGAGGAACGTGATGGCGCGGCGTGCCGCGATGAGCACGAGGAACCAGTTGCTGTTCCGGGGCGACCCGACGCTGTCGAGCGTGCAGTCGTCGGGGGCGAGCGCCCCCGCGAAGTGGTTCACCTTGTTGCGCTGGGGCGGATGCGTGGCATCGAGCCGGCCCCAGTCGGTCTGGGGACCGTCATAGGTCTCCTTCGTCCGGCCGAAGCTCAGCTTGTTGCCGCCCCAGTTGATGGAGAGGCTGGCGTAGCCGCGATGGGCGTCGGTCATCACGGTGTCGAGCGATGCCGACTGGCCGCCGCCATGAATCTGCAACAAGGCCGGCAGCTTCGTCGCCCCCTTGGGAAAGGCGTAGAACGCGGCGACCCGCGCCGGCGCTCCTTTGAAGACGCCGACATGGTAACGGACCAAGCGGCAAACCACGCCGTCCTGTTCCCATGCCTTGAGGACCTCGACCTCCAGCGGCGTCGCCTTGTCGAATTCCGGGAAACCCGCCCAGAGCTCGGCCAGCGTCTGAGGGATGGTAGCCGACTGAGGAAAGACCGCGTTTTCCGCGTGGGCGCTGCTGGCGAGGAGCGGGGGTAGGGCCGCGATGGTAACGCCGTTCGGGGCGTTCCACCCGTCCGAATCCTCGTGTGCGTAGTTGACCTGCATGCCGTTGATGCCCTTCTGGCACAACTGGTCGAACTGCCACGTCAGCCGTTCCGCGTCCAGCGAGTCGCCGGTCCACCACCAGTACGGCGCCTCGCCGTAGCCCGGCGGCGGGTTCCGGAACCCCGGCATCGCGTCGAGCTTCGGATCGCGGCTGGGAGAAACGCCGGCGTGCCACGGCGTCGGCGCAACAGCGGGATCGCCGGAACCAGGGCCGTCAGTGCGAGCGGCGAGCGAGAGGCCGCCCAGCAGCGCGGGCAGGAGGACGACGAGCGCGAGAACGGCGGGAATCAGTTTCATGCGACGTTCCTCTGACCCAAAGATGCATCGGGTTCTTCCGAGCGGCCGGCGATCACTTGGCCGGTGCGGCCAATAGACCCTTCATTCCTTCGCCCAGGGCTTTGCCGACGAGGAAGTACGTCTCGGCGTTGCCGAACTCGTGGTGGCCGTGGCCGGGGTTCGGCGAATCTTCGGGCTTGCGGACGAAATCGTGCGTGGGAACGAAGACGACGGTGCCGGCGAATTCTGGCCGCGCGGCTGCCGCGGCCTGGGCCTTGCGCAGCGTGGCCCACTCGCCGGGCGCCTCGACCCACGGGCCGGTGATTTCGCCGATGACGACGGGCAGCTTGGGCACGTTGAATTCCTTCCGAACGTCGTGGATGAGGTTCACGAGGTTCTGCTCGTACTCGGGAACGGCGGTCTTCGGCTCGCAGCCATCGTTCCAGCCGTGATACCAGACGAAGCCCGCAAGTTCGCATCCGCCGTCGTCGTAGGCTGGGAAGTCCGTCTTCACGTTCGCCATCGCGGCGCGGACCTCGGCGATCATGCGCGTGTAATACGGGCCCACGGCGCCGCCGGAACTGGGCGGGCGGAAGTCCTTGAACAGGCTCTTGCCGCCCCAGGCCGTCTTCACGAGAAGAACCTGGTTCTGAAAGCAGTCTCCGATAACATGGCCGAACTGCAATTCCGGCCCGAAGTGATGTGGATCGCCGTAGACCGAGAATCCGACGGAAAGCGGGCCGGCGAGGAGCGGCGCGCCTTCGCGCTGATAGCGGACCCACACATCATCGCGGACGGTCCACTTGCCGTCGGCGCCCTTGAGGTGCTTGAGCATCGGGGCCTTGGCCGGATCGCTCATCAGCGTGGCCAGCGTGCCGCGGCCTTCGTTGTAGTCCTTGCCCGTGAGGTCCACCACGGCCTGGCCTTCCATATTGGACTGGCCCGCGAGAATGAAGACCTTCACTGGCGATGTCCCGGCCTGGCCCGCAGGGGCCGCTGGCGTGAACGCGACCACCAAGATCGCCGCAAGAACCGGAATGAGAATCCAACGGGACATCATGACTATGCCTCCTCTTCAGGCCCTTGGCGTCACGGGGGTGACCGGACGGCGGCTCCTCCTACTTCTTCGGCTGTGCCGGCGGAATGCTCCGTAGCTCGGGCTGCGTCGTAGCGGCTTCGATGGCCTTGATGGCGTCCTCGACGGCGGCTACTCGCCGATTATTGAGTTCGCCGGCGGGGAACTCCCCCCTCTTGCATTGATCGTTCAGGGCCACGATCAGCTCCTTCAACCCCGGCACCGCTTCGCGAGCGGCGGCGCCGTAGCTCACGATCCCCTTCATGATCTCCCCGGTTCGACTTTCGCTGCCGTGGCCGCCCTGGGTCTTCGCGAAGAGGACACCCGCTTCGATGCCTTCCTTGAAGTGGTATTTCGTCAAGGCCCTGAATCCGGCCATGCGAATCTCGTTGCCGAACATCGTGTCGGCCGGGCACCGCGTCCTGACCGCGGCCAGTATGTCCGGCCCGAGGGCCTGCACGTCTTCGAGAGTCAGCAGGTCGGTGAAGGTGTGCGCGAGCTGGCCCCGGGCCATGCCGTCGGCGTTCCTCGAGATGGCCCGGATCGCCGGGTACAGCAGTTCCGGATCGATGTCCTTGATGGAAGATCGCAACAACCCTTTGAAGAGGGCCGCCGCCAGTTCGCCATGGGTGAGCTGGACGGGATCGTCCCATACGATCGGCTGGAGTGGCTCGGCGGTCAAGGCGACCGCCTTAAGCATGTCGGGGACGACCGGCTTCGCCGCATCGCCCAGGTTCTTGAGGGCATTGGCGGCCTTGACCCGCAACCAGCGGTCCTCGTGGGTGAGCAGTCGAACCAGCACCGGCAGGGCCTCGGCACTGCCCATGTACCCCAGGGCCTCGGCCGCGCCTTGGCGCTTCCAAGCATCGGGTCCCACCGCGAGCGACATGAGCGGGGCGACCAGTTCCTTCTTGTTGGGACGCCGGCCGAGTTCCTCCGCCGCCCAACCGCGGACGATCGGCGACCAGTCGCCCAGGGCGGCGAGAAGTTGCTCCGTGCTCATCGTCTTGCGGTCCAGATCGAAGCGCCCCGAAGCGATGGCCTCGGCCACGTCCTTCTTGCTGAGCCAATTGGCGGGACTCGCGTCCCTGCCGGTGATACACAGCTTCTTCAGCGGAAGGGAATAGGTAAGGACATACGTGGCCGTCGGACTCAGTCCGTTGTAGCTGCTCTTGCCGTAATAGGTGTTGTCGTCCGTCTTGCCGGGGCCGTACTGCTCGCCGCCGTCGTAGGTGAACGATCCGTCGCAGCGCCGCACGAGGTCGAGGTGCCACGAGGCTTCCTTGAAGAAGGCGGCGGCCGCATCGGGTCCGCCGGTATTCGCGCCCAGGACACCCCACAGATAACTGAAGCCCTGGCCGGTGTGTCCGTACTCACGGTTCTTGTAGGAAGCGGTGACCATCTTCGCGAAGAACTGCGTTTGCCTGGTCCGGTCCCCCTGAACGGCAAACAGGACGGCTGTCATGGCGTTCTTGCCGTTGTTGTCGTGGTAGGGCCACGGCATGTGCTCGCCGTAGGGGATGGCTCCCTTGTCCACGAAGTAACCGAAGAACCGGGAGGCCCTCCCGATGGCGGGATCGACTTCCGGATCGTTCACGCCGCACTTGCGGCCCATGACGATCGCCAGGTTGGCCACCAGGCCCGTCGCGTTGACCGGGCCGTAGGGAGGGATCGATCCGTGGAGCGAGCCGTCGGCGTTGCGTTCGGAAATGCCGTGCCCGAAGGTGCCATACATGCTCTGGCCCTTGGCAAGGGAGACCGTGTATTCCTGGATGGCGTGCAGCACTTCCTTGTCGCCGGTGAGGAGGTAATACTCGCAGAGGAAGAGGTCTCGGTATCCCCAGTCCCACGTTACCATCCCGTCTTTCAACTCCAGCGTCAGCGTCGGCGGGGCCATTTTCCGGGCCAACTCTCGCACGCGGGGCAGGTAGTCGGGGTTGCCGGTCGCCATCAGCGCGAGGCCGTTGACCGCTCCCCAGAGATCCACGTTGAGCGGCTCCTTCTCCAGCACCTTGCAGGCCTCGTCGAAGATGAGCTTTGACTTGGGGCAGTTGTAGGGCGCCGTGTCGCTATAAGTCCCCATGACCCGTAGCTTGAGCTCGACCTCTTCGGTCTTGCCGGCCCGCCAGCGGGTCAGCTTCAGGATGCCGCGATTGGCCGCCTTCTCGGCTTCCTGAATCGCGACGGCCAAGCTCTTGCGGGCATCGTCGGTGAAGAGTTTGCCGCCGACGCCGAGGATCACATCGTCCACTTTCATCACGCCATCCGCCGGCGACTTCTCGCCAACGTGCGTGACCAGAATCTGCCGGCTGGCCGTCGTGGTCCGGCCCTGCACACTCTCGAAGAAGTCGGCGGGCCTGGTATAGATCCACCCGCGAAGCCCCGTGGCCCCAAGGTTGTAGGTCAACGTGCGGTCAACCGTGCCGCCTTGGGTGAGATCCGGCGGTACCAGCGGCGCCGCGAGTGCGACGCCGGTCGCGAGCGCGATGGCAACGACGAGAGCGGCGGCCTGTAGAGGCTTATTCAGTATCGTCCGCATGATGCTCCTCCTGGCGGCTAAGTCTACCGCGTATCGGCCCGGATGTCTGTCAGGTTCCGAGCGACTCCGCCAGCATTTCGTCGAAGCCTTACTTGTCGCTTGCCGGGATGCGCAACACGTTGACGGAGTAGGGCGCCAGCGTTACCGAGAAACGCTCGCCGCAGCCCGCCAGCGGCTGCTTTTCCGGCACGATGCGGCGAGGATTGTCCAAGCTGTTCTCCGCGTAGGGTTCGGCCGAGCGGATCACAATGTGGCGCCCTGCGGCCCCGACCTGGGCGGCGCCGTCCAGCTGGATCTCGGCCCGGACGGGCTTCGCGTGGTAGTGGATCTCCTCTATGAAGATGCCGTAGAGGGTCGGCGAGACGGGCGTCTTCTTTTCCTGAAGGTTGACGCGGACGGTTGCCGTGTACCCATCCTCCTCCGCGTGGGCCCAGCCGGCGAGACCGAGAGGCAGAACGGCGGCCGCACCGAGAAGCACGGCCAGGGAGTGCATGGGCGTCGCCATCCTTCCTACTCCATTGAACATGGGATTATTGCACGGAGGGCTGCTCCCTACTCCACGCGCCAGCGGATTAGGCTGCCGCACCGTCCGGGCTGGAACTGAATCTCCATCCTCAGCTCCGTCGCCTTGACCGGGTCGAAGCTCACTTCGTTGTACTGGTTGGCCGCCACGCCGTAGCCGCTCGGGTTCGGGACCGGCTTCCACGCATCGCCATCCTTATAGAAGAGCTGCCACGAGGCCGGCACGCGGACGCCGCCGTGCTCATAATGCTCGGTCCACCAGTACGTCTTCGCGCGCGACACGGTTCGAGCCTCGCCGAAGGGCAGGCGGACCCACTGCTTCGAGCCGGCGATCGTCGGTGAGTACATGAGGAACATGCCCACGCTCCCGTCTTCGGAGTTCTTCGGCTCGCGCGGATCGGAGAGCGTCTTGAGGATCGCTTCGTCCTCGCTCCACGAGGAGATCGGCTCGCCGCACTTCGCCCACGGCTTCGCCTCCGGCCCCTCGCCAATCACCGGCAAGGCCGACATCCGCAGCCGCGCGCACCCCATCGGCACCATCGTCACGGTCTCGACGGGCTCGTCGGACTTGACCGGCGACGGCTGGAGCTTGTCCACGACACCGAAGTAGTTCTCCGTCCAGTTGGGAATCCGCTTCGCCCGGACCTTGAGCTCGACCGGCGCGTCGGCCAGCGCGAACGGCTGCCCGCTCGCCGGGAACTCCTTCTTTACCACCTCGATGCCCGCGACGGGATTGGCCGCGTCGAAGACCAGGCCGTAGTTCCACGGCGTCGTGGGCTTGATCTCCAGGGCCGGCCACTGGTCGTCCTTGCGATCCGGGAACTGCCGCATGTAGTCCTCGCCGATCCTGATGGAATACGTCAGCGGGCCGCGATTCACCGATGCACTCGCCTTGTTCTTCTCCCACCGCGTGATCGTGACGGCCATCGGCAGGTCGAGGACGACCTTGTTGCCGTCGGCCCACGTCCGCGCGATCCGCACAAGGTCGCCGCCCTTCGTCGCGACGTCCTGCGGCTGCCCGTTGAGGCTCAGCTTCGCCTGGCGGCACCATGCCGGGATGCGAAGGTAGAGCGGGAAGGCCACGCTCTTGGGCGTCGCGACGGCCAGTTCTACGCGCTCCTCGAAGGGGTAGCGGGTCTTCTGCTCGATCGTGACCTTCGTGCCGTCGCCGACCTGGGCGGTCACCGTGCACGGGGCGTACATCATGGCCGCCAGGCCCCGGTCGGGCGTGGCTTCGTAGAGGCTCTCGGCAAAGTACGGCCAGGCCGACGCCACGTTGTGCTGGCAGCAGTGATGGTCGCGCGGGTTCATGACCTGCATCGGACCGTCGTCGGCTAGGGTCGGCGCTTTGCTGCGCCGGTCGGAATTGCTCTGGTTCGGAGAGGTCAGGTACCGCAGGCCCCGCAGGTCGGCCGTCATCGTCGCCGGCAGCGTGTTGTACGCGATGGACTCGCAGCGGTCCATCCACCTGAGGTCGCCGGTGATCCGGAGGAGGATCTCGGCAGAGAACATCATCTCGACGGCCCCGCAGGTCTCGATGGCCTGCTGCGGGTCGGTGTGGCCCGGGCGGGCGAACTCGTCGCCGCAGAACATGCCGCCGGGCACCTGGCCATACACGTCGTAGATGTCGGCGTAATTGCTTTCCATCTGCGCGAGGTACTTGAGGTCCTTGTTCTGCTGGTAGAAGACGGCGGGCTTCCGGAACCCCTGCGAGAACGCGACGTTGTGGCACCCGCCGAGGTGGTTCATCCAGCGGTCGCCGGTCCGCATGAGCTTCTCGCCCAGCTCCAGCAGTTTCGGGTCGCCCGTGCGGTTGTAGAGCCAGTAGACCATGTCCATATTATCGCTGTTGCGGGCAGCGCCCCAGCCGCCGTTGAAGAACCGCTTGTCGTCCAGCGATAGCTCCCAGTGGAAGAACCGGGCCATGAGGTCGAGGACCCGCTTGTTGCCGGTGGCGTCGTAATAGGCGCGGTAGGCGTAGAGCATGTTCTGGTGCGGCATCAGGTCCGGCGCATTCTTCTCGTTGCCGGCGAGGGCCTCGGTGCCGAAGTAGCCGCTCTCGCGCTGGCCGACGATCGACGGCTCCAGCCAGAGCTTCGCCTCGGTGATGAGTTTCGGGCCCTCCAAGAGGAACGCCATCGACGCGTAGCCGCGAAGCCAGTACGGTACCTCTTCCCAGAAGCAGCCGCCCTTGCCGTCGGCCTTCAGCCAGGCGTTGTCGGCCTTGTTGAGGAAGCCGCTCACCTCGCCCATGTGGCCAATGTACCCCGCGGCCTCGAGTTCGAGCTGCCGACGGACCCATCCCTGTGGCTTGACGGTCCCCGTGGGCAGGCGGATGAACGGGCTCGGAAGGAGTGGCGCCCGGTTGCCGGGGTAGTACGGATTGGCCTGGCTGGTGTCCGGCGTCTGGACCACTGCCACCGGCGCCTCCTCGGCCCAGGCCGTCGCCGCCAGGAACGCCGCCGCAAGAATCGCCACACTCGCCTTCCGCATGACTACGGTTTCCTTTCAAGCCTCAGCCTGCGTGCCTGCTTGAACACCTCAACGCTCGTCGGCGACACGGTCCCTTCCTGGTAGATCTCCTTCGATGAGGCCGTACGCATGCGTCGGGAAGCTACGGCCTGCACTCCAGCTTATCATACAGGACGTACCAGCCATCGGCCGTGCGGCCCTGGATCCCGAGCCGATAGGCGGGCAGCGGATCGTCCCGACTCAGGAAGAGCCCAACGGCCGCCTTGTACGAACCCGCCGGGAGCGAGGTCAATCCCACCGAGAGCGTTTCCGTCTTGCCTTGTCCGGGCTCCCAGGTCTTGGGACTGCTTCCAGCGAGCCACTGTCTCTGCACGACCTTATCATGGCCGTCGAGGAGGGCCAGGTCGACGCTGCATGGTTCGTAGAGCGGGGCAGCGCCGTCATTCAGCCACTGCAACTGGAGTTCCAACCGGCCGGAGGGCGTCACGCTCCTAGGCAGAATTGCTTTCTCAAGGATGAAGTGGTACCCGACATAGTTGCCCAGGCTCAGGCAGAAGTCGCGGTTCTCCTCGAAGATCTGCGGGTTCCACTGCATGTAGGTCGGTCTTCCGCCGCCGAAATAGGTGCCCTTCAGCACATCCGGCTTCCACCAGCCCGTCTTCTTCATGTCGTCGTAACCGCTGCAGTACTCGAACACGGCGGGCTGATGGCCGTAGGCGCGCAGGCACTCGGAACCGTCCTTGGACCACTCGCTGAGGATGCCGTCCCGGCGGATGCCGGCGCCTTGTGTCACCGCCCAATCGTAGACGGCGTTGTAGCCGTCGTGTCCCCAGGGGACGATGAGCCGCGTGTGGGGAAAGGCCTTGATATAGGGCAGCAGGTAGTGCTCTTTAAGGTTCTCCGGCGGCGTAAGGACGATGCCGGGGGCCTTGAGCATGCCGATATGGCCTTCGCCCCAGTTGCCGTACGAACGGATGTCGAGGAAGGCGATGTCCGGGTTGCCGTCATAGTGCCGGCCCAGGGCCCGGACGAAGGCCGCGAGCTTCTCCAGGAAGACCGGGTCGTCCCACGTCTTCGGGATGATCTGCTGGCCGGTCGGGGAGGAGTCGTCGGGAACCGCCAGCGGCGCGGCACCGGCATCGAAGACCCATTTCGGTGTGACGTACTGCCCCAGACCCGTGCTGACGCTCATCACACCGAACGCGGTCTTCTTGCCATACTGCTTGAACTGCTTGATGAACCCGTCGATCTCCTTCCAGTTGAACTCGTCTTCCTTGGGCTGGATGACCGACCAGGCCCACCGGGTGTATCCAACGCTGATGTAATCCTTCGTGTACTTGTCGGTTCCATAGTACTGCACCCATCCTTTGCCCGGGTTGAGGAGCATGGCGTCGTCCCGGGTCGGCTGGATGGTAACGGTTTCAGCGGCCATTCCCTGCGGCGCCATCGCGCCGAGGAGAATGGCCGTCAGGATTGAGACGCTTCGCATCGGTATTCTCCCATCGGCCTGGCCCAGGGCTTTCTTCGGTTCAGTCCCCGGTGTCGAAATCCACGACGATGCCGTCTGCTGTCAGGCGGTGATTGGCCGACTCGGTCTTGGCCTTGGCAGGGACGATCGTTACGACGGCCGCAGTGTCGGGCGCCAGGCCGAACCCCGTCTCGCCACGCACGTCGCGCTGGAGCCAGGAGTTGCTCACGCCATCCCAGAGGTGCGCCGGCGAGGGGCCGACGCCGATCTTCACTCGAACAGCCCGCGGGTGCGGGTTGTAGTACAGGAAGGTGGGCAGCGAGGGGCGGGCGTGAAAGTCGGTCGCGCGGGTGTCGATGCGCAGAACGCGTTCAACGTTCGTGGGCTGGACGACCGCGCCCAGCACGCCGACCAGTGCCCCGCTGTATAGTGACACGTTCGATGGCCCCCACCCGCGCAGCCGCGCGTCGCCCGCAGCAAACGGGCCGGGCGCGCCGGTTTCCGGGTGACGCTCCATCAGGCCCTCGTACGGAATGGCCGTCGTGCAGGCCTTGGCCCATTCCCAGTCGGTCTGCTGCGACGGCGGGACCTGGTCGGGATAGAACAGGCGCGCGGCATCCACCGTATGGAGGAGCCATTTCCCCACGCCGCGGGCCAGGCGGTTGTCGTACCGCACCGCCGCCGACAGGGGCCAGGCATAGGCGAACGTCTCCATGACGAAGCCGTACCCGCAACGGCCGGTCTTCTCGGTAATTTGGTAGTTCGAAGCGCCGATGATGCCGGCCACACGGCGTCCGCCCCACGTGCCGGCGATCACGCCGTAACAGTCGCCGGGATCGTCGGGCTTCAGATGGGGCGAACGGCCTCGGACGAAGCTGTTGTCGAAACACCAGTTGGCCATCTTGGCCACGTCGTAATGAGTGCCGAACTCGGCGTTGCAGCGCGCAGCCGCATAGACCCCGAAGGACGTGAAGAACTCGTAGTTCGGGTTCTCGGCGGCCGGGCGACGGTCGAGCCAGTCGAGCGCCCAGCGCGTCATGTGATGGAATCGGGCCTCACCGAACTTCGCGTGGGCCATGAGGCCCAGGTAGGCCAGGCCGGCCGCGGAGTCCGGCTCGCGCCATTCCTGGACCACGGCCCGCTTCGCTCGCAGGTCGTACGCCTGGAAACTGAAGTCGTTGAGGCGATGGAGGTTCTCCGCGGCATCAGCCCAGCGCAGCGCCGCCGCATGCCACTTCTCGGCCAATGCTTCTTCGCCCGGGTTCTGGGCCACCAGCGCGCCGGCGAGCAGGTTCGGCATGATCTCATACCAGAAGCTCCCGCCGCTGTGGCCGCCGATGCCGTCGAGAAAGACGCCGTCTTCGGGCGAGAAGTACGCTTGCTGCATACGCACGAGGTTGGCCGGTCCGGTCATGCCCGGGAGCACCGCGCGGGTCATGTCGCGGCCGATGAGGGCGCCGCTCACGAGAACGCTCATGGTCACGATGGACTCGTGGGCGCTGCCGAACACGCCCCACTGATCCTTCTTCCCCACGTGGGCGGGCAGGCCGAACGACTTCTCCGGCCACCACCGCTTGGAATCGTCCCACCAGAGGAGCGGCAGGTACTCGCCCTTGCTCGTCGGATTGAGCGCGGCATCCAAGAACAACTCGGTGCGCTTCCGCCAGTCGAGCAGTTGCCAGTCGGATGCGAGCGGCGGAAACTGCTCGACGCGGGACAGCCGGATGGGGGCGGCTGGCCCGTTGCACAAGACCTTCGTAGACGGGGCGATCTGCGGGCCCACTGTCAGCTGAGACGCGCAACCGGCAGCGACGAAGGCGGTCACCACGAACGCGGCAACCCATCCACAGGGCAGCGCTGCAAGACGTAATGCCACGCGGGCCGACAGTCTCATGTGCGCTACCTCGCCTCAAGCGTGACAAGTTCCATATCCATGTGGACGCCGGGTCGGTTCGTTGCACAGCCGAAGCAGCAGTGGCGGCAGGCGATCGTGCAGCGGTAGGTGTAGAGCAGCGCGGCCACGCCAAGGTCGCCGCCGGCCTTGGCGAGGCCGACCGGCGCGGGCTCGGCGGGGAACTCCGGCCCCCACGCGTTGCCAAACGCGACGACACCGCCATCGGGCAGGCCCTCAGCCGCGACGAACTCCTCGATGCCCGGCCCGCCGAAGTACGTCGCGGCGACGGTCTTCAGCTTCTCGCCCTGGGCCGCCTTGGCCGTGAACTCCTCGAACCGCCCGGCCGAGGCGGGCGCGGCCACAAACAGGATGGCGGCAACCGCCAGCGTGCACGCGTGTCGTGGTTTCATGGTAAGTCCCCTGGTTCAGGCGGCGGCCGCTATGCGACCTCACATTTAGGGCGAGCGACAAGCTCCCCCTTGCCTGATGGAACGCCGCCACCCGCCGAAACGGGCAACGTTGAATTGAACACCGGCCCAGGCAGTAGGGAACCCAGGATTTGTGCGGACGAAAGGATGCCGAAGTGCGGTGTAGGCTCCGAGCAGGCCTCAGGCAAATGCCGTCGCCCTCGAAGAAGGGGGCCACGACGAACCGGGCCGCGTTGTCGGAGACGGGGGCACGGGCAACAAGAGCGGCGGAAGATCCGTTTCTGAGTCTGAGCACAGGTTGCCGGAGGACGGGGAAGCTCCTCCCGAAGGGGGAGGCGGCCACCGCTGCCAGGCAGCCGTTCGCATCCTACTGGATAATCCACGAACGGGTGGTATCATAAACTGCATGCAGTTCCAAGATGGCTGCATGCTCTCTGTCGGCAGGGTTCAACGCATACAGGTCGCACCGGAGGTATGAGATGGTCTTAAGACTCAAACGCCATGAAGACGCCGACTCCCCCCGGCTTGCGGATACCGTCTACGTGACGCTTCTGGAGGCCATCCTTGCCGGCCGCCTGACGCCGGGCACAGTTGTCAGCGAGTTGGCACTTTCGCGGCAGCTTAAGGTGAGCCGCACGCCGGTGCATGATGCCCTTCGGAAACTCGGAAAAGACGGGCTCGTGCTGCAGGCAACACGTTGCCGGGCCACGGTTGTCGCCGTCACTCGTGAGGATGTGCAGGACATCTTCGAGATGCGCCGGCTCTTGGAGGCCGAGGCGGCACGCCGCGCGGCCACACGCATCGACCGGCAGACGCTGGCGCAACTTCGCTCCGCCGCCGACGAACTGGCCCATGGGCGGCGCAATCGCTCATGGATACGGCGATGGGCCGACTTCGATGAGCAGTGTCACGCCGCCATCGCCCAAGCGAGCGGCAGCCCACGCTTGGCAAGCGACATCGCCCGCTACCGCTTGCTGCACCGCGCGCTCAACCAGGCCGCGACGACTGTCGACGTGCTTCAGCAGGCATTCGAGGAGCACCGGCGCATCCTGAAAGCCCTGGACCGCAGGGATCCCGACGCGGCCGCGCGCACGATGGAAGAACATATCCGGGAGTGGCAGGCGTATTTCGCCAACCACATGCCGGCCCGCTGAGGTGGCCACGCAGGCGAAAGGAGACCGCATGAGACTCGGACTCGCGATCGGTCTTGCCCTGTCCCTTGCGACGGGTGCGGCGAGTCATGTGGCGGGGGCCGAGCCTCCGCTCAAGCTGCTCACGTCCAGTTTCTGGGGCACGGCGGAAGATGACGACCTCCAGGGCGCGGCCGAGGCGCCCGACGGCACGATCTACATGGTGGGCAACGCCGGCGTGGCCGCGAAGGACCTGCCCGGCGGCGTTACGCCCACCGTGCTGGGCCAGGCCGTGACCGAGCCCCGGTGCGGGCGCGGCTTCGTGGCCCATTTCTCCGCCGACCTGACCCGCGTGCTGCACTATGCCGAGTTCGCTGAGGGCATCGTCCTCTTTACGACCGCCCAGGCCAATAAGGATGGCGTCTACGTCAGCGGCTACGCGTCGGAAGGGCTTGAGCCGCTCCTGGCGGGCAAGCCGGGCCTGATGACAAAGTATCCGCTGGCCGCCGAGATTGTACTGATCAAGGAAGGGAAGATCCTTGAGGCGAACGGCCTCAAGGACAAGGACCCAATCGCAGGACGCCCGGGTCTGGGCCGGTACGGCGCCTCTTGCGTCTTACGCTTAACGCCGGACCTGACGGCGCTTGCCGCCGGGACGTACCTGGAGGGCTGGCAACAGGTCTGGGACAAGTATCGGTCGAAGACGATTCGACCCTCCACGACGTTCCCGCCCGACTACTTCTGGCAGCCGACGTTGCTCGGGCTGCTTAAGTCCGGCGACCTGGTCGTCTGTCACGACGGTGGCTACTTCCGGCTGCTCACCGATAAGGACCGCCAACTGGCCGGCGACAATTCCGAGCTCCTGAAACGCCTGGCCTTCTACGACTGCTGCGACTGGGTGAGCCGCCTCTCGCCCGACCTCTCGAAACGCGTCTGGCGACAGCCGATCTACACGCCGGCGGTGGACGCCGAGACGGCCAAGCGCATCAAAGACGGCTGGCCGCTGCCGCACTACAGCAACCCCCGCACGCACCGGATGCGCCTCGACCGCGACGACGGCATCTTCCTGTGCGGCTGGTCTGCCTCGTTCACCGTCAAGGAACCGTGGTGGTCGCCGTACGTGTGGAAGCTCAATTCCGCCGACGGCAAGCTCGCCTGGAAGGCCTATGAATACGATCCCATGTCCGGCGCGGACAACCGGATGAACGGCACGGTCGCCGACACGGCCATCGCGACGCTGGCCCTCGACGGCGACGGCAACCTCCTCACGAGCCTCTTTGCGGACGGCGGCAACACGGTCATCGGCTGGAGCCCGAAGGCGGAGCTGGGCCGGCGATTCGAAGGCCCCGTCAAGGGCAACGCGCCGGGCATCAAGCTCGTGCACTGGTGGGGCACGATCCAGCGCGTCAGCACGCAGACGCGTGAAGGCATGGGCGGCGCGCGGCTCGCCAGCAACAACAAGGGCGTTGCAGGGCCGGCGTGGGCGGTGGACCTCGCATCGATGCCCGGCAACCACGTGCTGGCGGTGGGCCGCTGTAACTTCGAGTTCCCCTGGACGGAGGACGCCTGGCACCGCGGCGACCCGGAGGAAAACCCCACGGGCTTCCTCCGCGTGTACAGCGCCGATTTTGAGCTCCTGTTCAGCACGGCGCTTCCGGGGGTGATTCCGTTTGAGATCGTGCCGCTCGCAAAGGACCGGTTCCTCATCGTCGGCCAGGCGAAGAACCCGACCGCGCCGGCGGTGAACGCCCTGGTCGGCAAGTCGTGCGGCAAGGCCGATGGCTTCTTCTGCCTGGTCCAGTGCACGCCGAAGGCGGCCGAGAAATGAGAATCTAGCGAGGCACGGGCATCTCACGCTTCGGGGAGGACACCCATGCGGACATTAGGCATCGTCCTGCTGACGACGCTGGCGGTGTTGCCTGAGACCGCCAGCGCCGGGTTCTCAGGCCGCCTCGAACTGACCCTCGACGGCGCGGTGGTCCAGTTCAAGGACGGCAAGGCCGGCGAGCCGAAGCATCTCGACATCTATGCCGAGTGCCTTGAGGACCAGTGGCAGGACGCGTGGGCGGAATCGAACGAGTTCAACCGCGCCATGCACCTCGGCCAGGTTGCCGAGTCAGAAGTTACGCCCGACAAACTCCGCCTGAAGATGAGCTTCCTTCTCGGCTCGGACAACTGGGTCAAGGGCGGGCCGGCGACGTACGACATTGAGTTGAAACGCGACGCGAAATCGGACCGGCTGGAGGGGATGTTCTCCGGAGTCTTTGACAGCCCCTTCGGCTCGTTCGAGGCCAAGGGCAAGGCGACGGGCCGGCTTCTGCCACCGGCGCCGATCGCGCCGGGCTTCGAAGCGGTCAAGCCGGGCGAGCATCCACGACTGCTCATGCGTAAGAGCCAGCTTCCGGCGCTCCGAGAGAAGGCCAAGACCCCATTCGGCAAGGCGCTGGTGGAATTGCTCCAGAAGTCCGACGACCCAGTGGCCCTGGGGCTCCTGTACCAGCTCACGGGGGACAAATCCTATGCCGAGCGTGCCAGGCCGGCCACGGTCCAGGTGATGAACGACCGTGGTGGCGGGCCTTTTGCGATCGGCCGCTTCTGGGGGTATCGCACCAGCGTCGTCGGCTCGGCGTACGACCTGTGCTACGACGCCTGGGAACCGGAGTTTCGCGAGAAGGTCGAGGACTAT
>Ga0209777_10002062_pt1 | contig 27266 bp, 23 predicted proteins | sample FrelakmetHBP12HB_FD_187147 | JGI IMG/M metagenome (GOLD analysis project Ga0209777, IMG submission 187147) | Freshwater lake sediment microbial communities from the University of Notre Dame, USA, for methane emissions studies -HBP12 HB (SPAdes)... | ecosystem: Environmental > Aquatic >...
ATGGGCAAGCCGCAGGCGCAGTCATTGTTAAACATTAAGCAGATTTTTGAAAAAACGAATAAATCATCAGGGCAGCAACAATTTCTTACTTATTATTTTATCGCCGCCCATCCGGGATGCACCGAGGAAGATATGCGCGAACTTAAATCTTTCGCCGGCAGAGAGCTGAAGACCAACCCGCGACAGGTGCAGATTTTTACGCCGCTTCCGTCCACTTATTCGGGCCTGATGTATTTCACGGAAATTGATCCCGCAACCGGCAGAAAGATTTTTGTGGAAAAGAAGACGGAGAAAAAACAAAGACAAAAAGATATTGTTGTAGGAAAAACGATCAGGTAATTTTGAACTATTACCCTTGCTGCCTTTATTCTACCAAGTAAAGATTCGATCCTTCATTCTTTATTTTCTTGATTATATGTAAACGCTTTACAAAGTGGAGAGAGCCCGCAAGACTCTCTCTCCACTTTCAATGTCATTGAATTTTAGAAGAAATCCTTTTCCTTAATTTATCAATTTCACTTCCTGTTTCTTTAAGTCCCTTTTCAACCTCTTTAGCAATCACGCTGCCCTTTTCCTTCAATTTCAGCGAAAGGTCTTTAGACTTTTCTATGGTTTCTTTCGTGCCTGCTTCAACTTTCCGACCGGTCCAGGCAACGCCTCGCTCTAAATACCTGGCGGATGAATCAAGTGCCTCGCCGGCTTTTGCCGACTCTTTCTTCGCCCATGATTCCGTTGATTTGATGTGGGAATCAGCCGCCAGAGCGAGATAGGCACGTGAAAAGGGTTCCTCAATTTTTTTTACCGAGGTCACTGTTCCTTTTTTCACATCAACTGCCAGTTTTTCCAGTTCCTTAGCCGATAATGTCAGGGCATCTTTTCCCTTAGCCGACGCTTTTGCCGCTTCGGCTTTCATGTAAGATGCGCCCTTTTGAATTTGTTCAGCCGCGGAATTCATGTTTTTCTGTAAATAAGCCTGTCTTGCTTTCTGAAAATCCTGTTCGATTGAGGATTGTGATTCCGAACTCGCAACAGCCGCCCAGGGCAGCATTCCCGTTACAATCAATACAAAAACAACAACTACAGCTACACGATTCAGGCAATACATAGTTCATCTCCTTAAGTATTGGCGGTCTTTGTTTACATTCCCTTTATGGCTCCAGGGAGTTGATCAGGCCCGTCACTTGACTGTCCCATCCGGTCACCAGGTCATAGCCTGTTTTCGTTGAATACGTGCTATTATTACAGCTGGTGATGTCGTGGAAGTTTTTACCTTCTTGACTTGAAATTTTACCCGTTTCAAAACTTACTGTCAAATTGATTTTTTTGTAATTATCAAAATTGACAAATTTAGATAAATAACGTGAATATACAACCTTTTAATAAAATTTTTGAGTACAAACCACTACATCAAAGTATTACACTACAAAAGTGGAAAAGAAAACAAAGACAAAAAGATATTGTTTAGGAAAAACGATCAAGTAAAGGAGAGATCGTTTAGCTATTGTTCTTTGTCGTTCCAAAATTACAAATGATTTTAATTAAGTGTTATGTCCCCCGCATCTATGTGGTATTTGGACAATTCGATAATATATAACACTAATAGAAAATTTCTGACATATTATTATATTGATTGCGCTGGGTACTGAATCCCAGTGCTTCGCCAAGACACTCTTTATATTTACTTTTTCTGTCAGCTCTAGACTCATACATGATCGCCTTATTTAAATTGAAAAGAGCTTCTTCGTTTTTACCTTGGCCTTTCTGCAGACAACCTAATCTGAAATACGCTAGAGCATATTTGTCGTTTAGTTTAATGGCGCGTTGTAAGTTAACAGTTGCTTCTTGATTCTTCCCGGTCTCTATTAGTACATTAGCCAATTCATAGTAAGCCTTCGAATAATCTCCCTTGACTTTAATGGCCTTTCTAAAAGCGTCAATTGCAGATTTATAATTTTCTGCGTATTCCAAAGACAATCCATAGTTGAACCATGCCTCAGAATATTTAGGATCGAGTTCTGCAACTTTCTTGAATGCTGTGGCTGCGGCTTTGTAATCTTTCTTATTGGCTAGTTCCATACCTAACCTAAATTGAGCAGTCACACCTTCCCGGCGGAACTTGCCAAGCCATGAGTATACAGATATGTCATCATTGGCTAATACCACAATTCTTATTGGGTCGATATCATTATGAATGGGACATTCCGACTCTAGTATAATTGCGCCGGAAGGGTACTCATATTTTATTTTTAATAACTTGGCTTTATTATCGGAACAATAGATTTGAAGGCTCCGGTCTTTAGATTTATTAAATAATTTATAATAGTCGTATTGTAGGAAGGGAAAAGTTGGTAGCATTCGATTGTCCAAGACTTTTAATAAATCAAAAGTGACAGCTTCCTTTTTAGGGAATTGGAAAGCCATTACCTCCATTGGATTAACATGGAAACTTTTAGTATGAGTTTTTCCAAAGAACTTATACTTGATACTTATAGTGGCAGCTCTGTTTTCTAATAGATATTGTTTGCGGGGGAGACTGCAATCAATCAAAATTGCAAATAACTGTCCTCCTTTGAGGCTATCAGATTTAGCGTATAGAATTGAGTTACCTTCGATTTTTGTTTTCAGCGAACTATTTGGGATATCGCTGAGAATTATCTCATTACTATTTATGAACAAAGAGCTTTGAAAATTTAATTGGATATCTTCTATTTTAATTGGCTCAGAATAGACGCTATTAAGAGAAACAATGTATCTGTAATAAAAGTTATTCTCATCAGCCGTCATTGGTGGAAATTGTTTACAAGTGACGTTAATTTTATTTTCATCAAAGTAACGCCAATGCCTAAAGTCGTTTACGAAATATATAACGAGGAAACCGAAACAAAGCACGAGAGAGATTATAATTATTCTGATTTTACGAGGTATATTGGGGAATATTAAGAGAATTAAGGTTATAAATGCAACTGCAGAAGAAATGATAATATGTATATTCTCCACGATAGAATCCTTTGTTGTTAATGTATTAATTTTTCATGCCGAAATATTGTGAATGGCTTTATTTATTTCTGTAAAAGTGGCTTGGCCATACCATTTCGCTTTCAAAGGATAACGAGGCGGCGAGAAGGATGCACCGGAAGCGTATATGGAAATACGTTGAGGATGCCGACGACGCAACCAACAAAGGTAGCCGTATAAAAGCGGCTTGATCACACCCGGCCGTATTTATCTTCGAACCGTTCTATATCGTCATCACCGCAGTATTCACCGGTTTGCACTTCAATGATGATCAAATTTTCGCCGGAAGAATTTTGTACGCGGTGTTTTGATTTTTGGGGAATATCCAGTGAGCTGCCCGCGCGCAAAGATCTTTCTTTGCCGCCAACAATCGCGACCCCAAAGCCTGCAACAACAAACCAGTGTTCGGAACGCATATGATGAAGCTGTAAGCTCAGGCATCCGCCGGGTTCAACGACAATTCTCTTTACTTTATGGTCGGGGGCTTCCGATAGAACTTCAAAACTGCCCCACGGGCATTTGGTGATTTTTTTCATTTCGCCAACTCATAATTTTTTTTGTGAGACTCAAATTTTAATGAAACTCAAATATTACAAGCATAGCGCGGTAATATTTGTAAGTTGAATTATCCCACATGCTAGCCATGTGGGACTGTATTGTATATCGAACAATCCCGCTATAAGCGGAGGGTATAATTAATTCTGCCCCTTGGGGCGGAATTATGATCCAAGGCTTGCCTTGGAGTTCATACCCGTGACTTTTTAGCTAGCATAAAATTAAACCAATGAAAAGATCTTTCCAGACTCGCTTTAACCGCCAAATTATGCTAATCAAATAAACAAAAAATCATATTAGAAAGCAATTGTTAATTTTTCATGAATATCAACTACATGGTCAATAGAAGCAGGAAAAGAAGAAAAACTATTTCTCTGCAAATCAGCGATAAATCCGAGTTGGTCATCGCCGCGCCTTACTTTACACCGATTGGTGAAATAAACCGTTTTGTGCAGGAAAAACAAAACTGGATTCATAAAGCGATACAAAAACACAAAGAAGAAGCGATTAAAAACAAAACCAAAGAATATATCACCGGTGAAATGTTTTATTATCTGGGTGAATCATTTCCATTGGAAACATTTTTTGAAAAAAATGAGCGGCAAGGCCTTGTTTTTTGGGGCAATCGTTTTTATCTTAACACCGCTGATGCGGCAGCAAAGGGAATGTTTTACTTTGTTGCGTGGTACAAGAAGAAAGCCAAACAACACCTTCGGCAGCGTGTTGATTTTTTCAGCAGCCAGTTTAAACTGAGGGCGAAAAGCGTCAAGATAACTTCCGCCGAAAAACGCTGGGGCTCCTGTTCGGCAGAGGACAATCTTTCCTTCAGTTTCCGGTTGATAATGGCGCCGCCAGCGATAATTAATTACGTGATTGTGCATGAGCTGATGCACATCAAAGAAAAAAACCATTCAGCTGCATTTTGGAAATTAATAGAAGCGGCAATGCCGGAATATAAGATACACAGGCGCTGGCTCAAGGATAATCATCACAAATTTATTCTTTGAGCCCGGCAAAGAAAGGGCTAAATAAATATCTATATGGAATCAATTGAAACCGTCGATTTGAAGCACCGCAGTTGTCTGACGGATCGCTTTCATCAAATGAATTTACAAATTTCCGATTACACCTTCGCCAATGTTTATCTTTTCCGCAAGATCAGCAATTATGAATTTCTGACAACGGAATGCGGATTGTTTGTTTCCGGCCGGAACAAACAAGGACAGAGTTACATCATGCCGTTAAACGACCCGCGAGGCTGTGACATGCAGACATTTCATGATCTTTTAGGCCGACAGGGCTGTTTCTTCCCCTTACCCGAAGAATGGCTTTCTTCCTTCCCGGCGGATAAATTCGTCATAAGCTGCGACGACAGCGAATCCGACTATATTTACCTCACCGAAAAGATGGCCGGTTTCAAGGGAAGACAATACACTCGGCATCGAAATCATTTAAATCAATTTCTTTCTTTATACATGCCCGAAGGCAAACCCATATCTGCGAATAATTTTCAGGACGCCATGCGTGTTTTACAGGAATGGCAAGATGATTCCGGATTGGCTCCGGATAAAACCGATTTTGACCAATGCCATGAGGCGCTGCAAAAATTTTCCGGGCTTGCTCTCTGGGGAACAATATATTACATTGATAATCAACCGGCGGGTTTTATTATCGGAGAGGCGTTAAACATCGATACCTTTTGTTTGCATTTTGCCAAAGCATCCACAAAGTATCACGGCATTTACGAGTTTATGTTCAATGACACGGCAAAGAGATTGCAGTCTCAATATAAGTACCTCAATCTCGAAGAAGATATGGGCAATAAAAATTTACGCCGGACAAAAGATTCATACGGCCCGGAACTGTTGTTAAAAAAATATCGTATCAGCATCAAATGATTTGGAAAGTAGAAATTAATGAATGATCTAATTACTATAACATCCTTGCATGAAGGCGATCAGGGAGTCATTCACTCCATTGAAGGCGGTTCAGCCTTAACAAGCCGCCTGGCCGGTATGGGTATCGTCACAAATGCCAGATTCCGCGTCGCTCAGGCCAGCGGCGGTCTTATCGTCATTCAAGTAGCAAATACACGGATTGCGCTGGGCCAGGGCGAAGCGTCAAAAATAATGGTTTATAAAATCGCCCCAGACGAAGAAGTATGCCTGCCGCCCATCGAAAAGGAAATCTTTGTAGCCCTTGTCGGCCAGCCCAATGTAGGCAAATCGACGGTGTTTAATATTCTTACCGGTTTGTCCCAACATGTCGGCAACTGGCCGGGAAAAACGGTGGAAAAGAAAGAAGGAACTCATCGCACCGATAATGTTTTAATCAGAATAGTTGATTTGCCGGGAACCTACAGCTTGACCGCGTTTTCTGAAGAAGAGAGGGTTGCCCGTGATTTCATCATCAAGGAAAAACCTGATCTGGTAGTGCTAATATTAAACGCAGCGGCACTGGAAAGAGGCCTTTATCTTTTATCCGAAGTTCTACTGCTCAATCGTCCCGCAATCTTGGCCATCAACATGATTGATGTCGCTTCCGCTCAAGGCATCGAAATTGATACGCGGGCATTACAGGACTCATTGGGAATACCGGTTATTCCCATGGTGGCCAAACGCAACAGCGGCATCAAAGAACTGGTGAATCAAATTGCAACAATCGCTTCAGGTGAATATAAATATAACCCTGAATTACCGGAAGTCTCCGCCGATCATCGGGAAATTTACGAGGACATTTTAGAGCAGGTCCGGCCTTATATTCAGGAACCTTACACACCGGAGTGGGTTACCATAAAATTGATGGAAGGCGACCCCGAAGTATCAACAATGGTGGAAAGCAAAGCGCGGAAATCAGCGTGGGATAATATACAGGGTCTTCTCATCAAGCATGAAGACGCCTTGCATGCCGTTGTCAATGGCCGTTATGACTGGATTGAAAAAATAACCAGAGCGGCCGTTTCCCGCTTTAAAATGGGACAGGTGGTACTGACCGACAGAATTGACCACATCCTTACCCGCCCCATACTCGGCATTCCTGTTCTGCTTGCGGTCATGGCCTTTGTCTTTTTTCTTACCTATGCGGTGGGGGTTCCGCTGCAAAACGCGATGAGCAATCTGATCCACCAATTCATTCAATCTTGTGAACCATTGACAACCGGATGGCCGGCATGGCTTCAGGGATTAATACTCAATGGTGTCATCGGTGGGGCAGGATCTGTGCTCACTTTTATACCTATTTTGCTGATCTTTTTTGCCATCATGGCTCTTTTGGAAGATATCGGTTATATGGCGCGTGCCGCTTTTGTTATGGACAGAATCATGCATCTTGTCGGCCTGCATGGAAAAAGCTTTATTCCGATGTGCCTGGGCTTTGGTTGCAACGTGCCTGCAGTTCTGGGCACAAGAATTATTGAAACACGCAAGGCCCGGATGATTACATTGCTTTTAATTCCCTTTGTTCCCTGTACCGCGCGGCTGGCCATATTGACGCTTGTCTCCGCTGCCGTCTTCAGAGAAAATGCCGCTTATGTATCCTGGAGCATTCTGGCTCTGAATATTGCGGTGCTCGGTGTCGCCGGAATTTTCGTCAACAAGGTTCTTGGGAAACAGGACGCTCCTTTTATCATGGAGCTGCCCATCTACCATAGCCCCGATATAAAAACGATCATGATGGTCATCTGGTCTCGAACAATATCTTTCATCCGCAAAGCGGGAACCGTCATTCTTGGTGTCTCCTTGATTGTCTGGCTTTTATCTTATTTTCCTTCAGGGCAAGTGGAAGACAGCTTTCTTGCTTCGTTTGGGAAATTGCTTCAACCGCTGGGTGTCCCGCTGGGATTGGATTGGAAGATGATTACCGCGCTTTTAACCGGTCTGGTGGCGAAAGAAAATGTTGTGGCTACGCTGGGAGTTCTTTATTCCGTGGGCAGAGAAGGTTTGACCCATATACTGCCCACTATCATGAGCCCGGAATCAGCCGCGTCATTTCTTGTGGTGATGATGCTTTTTATACCCTGCGCCGCGACAATCGCCGTCTTGAAAAAAGAAATGAACAGCAATAAATGGTTTTATTCCACCATTGCTATAACGCTCGTTGTTTCCTACCTGGGCGGAATCGCGGCGTTTAACTTTGTCAAATGGCTTGGAATCTGATTCAACTTCCAACTCAACGCGCTATCTTTGTTGGCTGCGTCGTCGGCTTCCTCAACGTATATAGACATACGTTGAGCGGTGCGGTTTGAAGCGCAACACAGCAGATGAGCGTTTTTCAACAGACCCTTAATAACCGATTTCTTTCACAACAGGCCGATAGAGAAAAAGATTGCGGCGGATGAAACTTGTTTGGCTTTTCATATCTTCTGCTGAATTACAAACGTAAGTTACAACAAGATTTCTATTCCGGGAAAATTCAATATGCTCTTTTCCGGCATAACAAAAACTATTTTTGTCATACAGCGTGCTATGGGGATCAACTTCGGGAACCTTCACACCTAAAACTTTCGGCTCTGACCATGGCCCTTCAGGTTCATCAGCTATCTGATACAATAACTTATCACCTTTATTCTGCGTGGATAAGTAAACAGCAATCCATTTCTTATCGGCTGCATGGTATCTTACGCTTAATTCGGAAACACCGGCATCAAGAACAACTTTTACCAGCGCGGGATTCAGTTTGTTTTGCCATGTTCCTTCTTTAGTAAAATATTCAATTGCTCCCATTGGATTATCCAGTTTACTTACGGGAATACGGGCAAGGATATTACCTAAAACATTCACCGCGTCTTTGGAATAAGCGTAGAATGGATAAAAATAGACATAATCATCATGAACAATGGAAGTTGTCGCGAAAGCGGTAACCTCCTGTGGAATCGCCGGTGTTAAATCAATGTAATCCAGATTCCATCCACGGGGATCAGTCGCCGAAAAATCTTTTATCCGCGCTAATTTGTGTCCGGTAATCTTAAAGTTGAAAAGTTCTCCTTTTTTATCTGTCGGTATAACTGCTATTAAGGGAATATATAAAACATTACTGACTATAAAAGGGTCCTGCGGCCAGAGCCATTCATTTTCACCGAATGATGAAACAAATTTTTCATTTTTCTTTTTCAGATAATATTGAATTTGGAATTCATTATTGACAGAGCAGGCGGAAATCGCCAGTGTTGTTCCCAGTACAACGTCCATATCAACGCGGTCTTTTTTGCCTTCCTCACGGGCAACAAATGTATCGCCGAACAACCACAGAATGCGCTCTTCATCGAGCTTTATGGAATAAGCGCCATCACCGCCATACCAGCCATTCTTATCGGGAAAAACAGGCAGGCATTGTCCCTTGGGAACTTCGGCGGTATATTTTTCAGAAAGAAAAGTCGAACATGAGAAAAGAGGAAGTATTAACAGCAACAAGGCAATAAATACTGATTTTTTCATGCCGAATAAATTATCGCTTTTTTTCTTTTTTCCCAAATCAATGGATTGGCAATGCATAATAATTATACCCAATGATCAATAAGAATCTTTACACCGATTGCAATTAAAACTAAGCCGCCGAATATTTCAACTTTTTTACCAAATATTTTTGCCAGAACTTTGCCAAAAATCATGCCGATAATTGTCATAATAAAACAGACAATCCCGATGATTACCGCCGGAAACAAAATAGGATTTTTAAGGATGGAAAAACTGAAGCCTACAGCCAGCGCGTCGATACTGGTGGCAATGGAAAGCAGAAGCAAAGGCCAGCCGCGCGTTTGATCTGCTTTTTTCTCATCGCTTTCTTTTTCAAATCCTTCCCAAATCATTTTCCCACCGACCAAAGCCAACAGAGCAAAAGCGATCCAATGATCAAATGATGCTATTATTTCGACAACCGTCTGACCTGCCAGCCAGCCGATAATGGGCATTACAAACTGAAACAATCCGAAGGCAACCGCCAGCCGTAACACCGAAACCCACGATTTTTTATCATTTGTGGCGCTGATGCCAATCGCCACGGAAAAAGCATCCACGCCAAGTCCGACAGCCAGAATAATAATCGTTATCAAATTCATATTAGATAATTATTCTCTTTCTTTGTCTCTCTTGTCATTGCGAGTCCGTCGTGACGGACGAAGCAATCTCATATTTTTAAAGATCGCCTCCCAGCATTCGAGATAGTGTCGTAATTATCTTTTTGTCATTCCGTGCAAGCGAAGCGTGACACTGAATCCAGTATTTTAAATAGGTTCTGGATACCGGCCTGCGCCGGTATGACTATATGTTTTACTTCTTCAAACCATTATAAATATTTCCCGCCAGTTCTTTACCAATTCCCGGCACTTTTTGCAATTCCTCAAGCGTCGCGTCTTTAACTTGCTTGCTTGATCCAAAATGTTTCAGCAATATTTTCTTGCGCGCCTCGCCGATATCGGGAATATCATCAAGAATAGAACGCAGATCATTTTTTTGCTTTATCTGATGATAATAACTCAAGGCAAAACGGTGCGCTTCATCCCGCACTTGCTGGAGCATTCGCAGTGCAGGCGGCCAGGCGGAAAGATAAATGGCGTCTTTACGCCGCGGCAGATAAACACGATCCTCAGATTTTCCGGTTTTCTTTCTCCCACCGCCTTTGCCGGGAAATATGGCGCGCTCTTCCTTGGCCAGACCAATGACATCTATTTTAATTTTTAAATCTTTCAGGACGGAAAGAGCGACATTTAACTGGCCTTTACCGCCGTCAACAACAACTAAATCCGGCAGATTTTCTCCACGCGCGAACCGGCGCGCCAGCACCTCGTACATCATGGCATAATCGTCGGACTCTGATACTGTTTTGATGCGGAAACGGCGGTAGCCCGATTTGTCCGGCTCGCCATCCTGAAAAACAACCAGCGAACCAACGGCATGCTTGCCGCTGATATTGGAAATGTCATAACATTCAATTCTCTGCGGCAATTTCATGAGCGATAGTTTTTCCTGAAGAATTTTCATGCCCGCTGTTTTTTGTTCTTCCTTTTTCTGTCCGGACTCCCAAATGCTGCGGGCATTGGCAATAGCCATATCCAGCAAAGCATTCTTTGTTCCGCGAGAAGGTATTGTCAGTACAACCTTCTTTTCTTTCTTATCCGTCAGCCATTCGATAACAACTTCCTCATCCGGCAAATGACAGGGGATAATAATTTCATCAGGAATATTCGCGCCGCCATCGTAATACTGAGTCAGGCAGGAGGAAATAATTTCGGCCTGATCCATTTTCATTTTAACCGGCGTGAATGATTTGCTGCCCAAAAGCTTTCCCCCACGCACAAATAAAATACAAATCTGATATTTATTATCATGCTCGTATAAACCAACCACGTCCTGATCTTTTTCACCGCCCCAATCGACATTTTGTTTTTCCAGCGCGTGCTCTAGCGCGGTAACGCGGTCGCGCAGACGCGCGGCCTCTTCAAAGTTTAAATCTTGCGCCGCCTCTTCCATTTGCGCTTTTATTTCGGTAATCAATTCGCGGCGACGCCCCTGAAGAAAGGATACGGAGTTTTGGACGAGTTTCCCGTACGCTTCCTCATCTATCAAACCTTTGCAGGGAGCAAGACATCGTCCGATCTGATATTCCAGACACGGCCTTGGACGTAGTTTAAAATCTCGGTTGCGGCAGGTACGCAGCGGAAATATCTGCTGAACAAAACGCAGTGTTTCCTTGGCGGCAAGTCCCGATGGATAAGGACCAAAATACAGAGCGGCATTGTTCACTCGCTTGCGCACCAGTTGCAGGCGCGGAAATTTTTCCATGGGATCAAGCGATAAATGATAATAAGTTTTATCGTCGCGCAGATTGACGTTGTAGCGGGGACGATGCCGCTTGATTAAATTGTTTTCCAGAATCAGCGCTTCTTTTTCTGTAGTTGTAGTTATAAACTCAATATCGTGAACCCGCGCCATCAGAAATGGCGTCGCTGGACGTGTATCTTTGCCGGTAAAATAGGAACTGATACGGCCTTTCAGATCATTGGCCTTTCCGACGTAAATAATCTTTCCCTGCGCATCCTTCATGATATAGATGCCGGGAGAGCGCGGCGTGGAAGTCATTTTTTCTTTTAAACAATTATTTTCTTCCATAGATTCATTATAAACGAAGATAGCGCTTTTATTTAGACTTGGAATTAAATTGCATCGGTTTATGAGATAAGCCTCGCGATGACAATTTTATCCCATCTCCAGCAAAATTTTGTTCAGTTCTTTTAGTTCGTCGCGCAGTTCGGCGGCATGTTCAAATTCCATATTTTTTGCCGCCTGCTTCATTTCTTTCGTAAGCTTGGCAATCAACGCCGGCAAATCTTCCTCTCTGGCCGGAATTATTTTTCCTTTAGCATCTATCGGCACAGTCATATAGTCAGCTTCATAAATTGAACCCAAAACATTGCTGATCGACTTTTTAATTGACTCCGGCGTGATATTATTTTCTTTATTATATTTCTTTTGAATAATCCGGCGGCGTTTGGTTTCATCAAGGCAGGCCTGAATTGATTTGGTGATTTTATCGGCGTACATGATAACCTTGCCGCTGATGTTTCGCGCGGCTCGTCCGCTCGTCTGTATAAGCGACCGCTCGGAGCGCAAAAATCCTTCCTTGTCCGCATCGAGTATCGCCACCAGCGATACTTCGGGAATATCCAACCCTTCGCGCAAAAGGTTCACTCCGACAAGGACATCGAATTCTCCCAGGCGCAAGTCTCGGATGATGCCGACTCGCTCCAGGGTATGGATATCGGAATGAAGATAGCGTACTCTGATATCCAAGCCTGCGTAGTAGTCAGTCAAATTTTCCGCCATTCTCTTGGTTAGCGTTGTCACCAGCACCCGTTCATTCTTATCAATTCTCAGTCTGATTTCTTCAAGCAAATCGTCAACCTGATGCTTTGCCGGTTTTACTTCAATTTCCGGATCCATCAACCCCGTCGGACGAATGATTTGCTCCACTCTTTTGCCGCTAGTTTTCTGCAACTCATAAACAGCCGGTGTTGCTGAAATATACATTCTCTGGTTGGCCAAGGCTTCATATTCATCGAAACGCAAGGGGCGGTTATCCAGCGCGGAGGGCAGACGGAAACCGTATTTAATCAGTGTTTCCTTGCGCGAGCGATCGCCCCTGTACATACCGGCAATTTGCGGCAACGTAGCGTGACTTTCATCGATAATAATGAGAGCATCTTTAGGAAGATATTCCATGAGCGTCGGCGGCGGCTGGCCGGGCTTGCGTCCGGTTAAATGTCGGGAATAATTTTCAATGCCCTGGCAGTAGCCCATCTCTTCCATCATCTCCAGATCAAAATTAGTGCGCTGCTCAAGACGCTGCATCTCGAGAAGTTTATTTTGTTCTTTATATTCAGCCAGCGTCAAAGCCAGTTCCGCGCGAATATCGGCCATCGCTCTTTTGAGATTGTCGCGTGTGGTAACATAGTGGCTGCCGGGATAAACGGCTGTTTTATTAACCGTGCTTATTTTCTTGCCCCGCAGCGGATCAATCAGTGTCATTGATTCAATGGTATCGCCGAAAAATTCTATCCGCAAGGCCTGTTCGTCTTCATAAGGAGGAAATATTTCCACCACGTCGCCGCGCACGCGAAAAGTTCCACGGTGAAAATCAATGTCATTGCGTTCATACTGAATTTCCACCAAGTTGCGCAGCAATTCATCACGCGGAAAATCTTTGCCCGCTTCCAGTTGAACAATCATTTCTAAATAGGCGTCCGGTGAACCCAAACCATAAATGCAGGAAACACTGGCGACAATGATAACGTCACGCCTCGTCAAAAGAGAATGCGTTGCCGAATGGCGCATTTTATCAATTTCTTCGTTGATGGCGGAATCTTTTTCAATGTAGGTATCGGTGGTCGGCAAATAAGCTTCCGGCTGGTAGTAGTCGTAATAACTGACAAAGTACTCCACGGCATTTTCCGGAAAGAGGCCTTTGAATTCTTCATACAATTGCGCGGCCAGAGTTTTATTGTGTGCGATAATCAGCGCTGGACGCTGAACACGTTCGATAACGTTGGCAATGGTAAAGGTCTTACCGGAACCGGTGACACCCAAAAGAACCTGATGCTCTTTTGCCTTTTCCAAACCTTTTACTAAATCTGAAATTGCCTGCGGTTGGTCTCCCGCCGGAACAAAATCAGTTATCATCGAAAGTTTTTCCATAATGCCTTTTAATGAACATGCATTTTACAGGGCTGTTCAAATACGTTCAGATGCAAGGCGCGTAAGATCTGGGTCGTGAGGCTTCCTCACAATAACACATTGTATTTGCGTTGTCATTGCGAGGCGGCTCTCAGTCGGCGTGGCAATCTCATATCTCATTATACAAATCATTCCACATACTGTTTATTTCTTCTATTAATTTGATCTTCTTTACCCTTGAACCGCCTTTTATTTGTTTTTCTATGGCAATGGCACTATTTATATCATCGTAAACTTCGTAAAACACTAATTTATCTATATTGTATTTCTTAGTAAAACCTTCTACCAATTTATTTTTATGTTCATACACCCTTCTTTTTAAATCGTTGGTTACTCCAGTATATAGAATCGAATTATTTTTGTTCGTCATAATATAAACGTAATATTCTTTATTCATGTCTTTATCGCTCTACCAAAAACAAATCCATAACGCGAGATTGCCACGACGCCTGAGAGGCGTCTCGCAATGACACTTTTCTTTTTGATCTCCCAGTGTCAAACTTCCTTATTACACAGGGCTGTTCAAAAATGCTCATATGCAAGGCCCCCGAACCCTGAGAAGTGAGGTGTATTTTTTATACGCCGCAATGACGAAGGGCGAGGGAAACGCCGCAGATGAGCGTTTTTCAGCAGCCTTTTTGTATCACAAAAAGAGTACTGGTTCCCGCAATATTGCCTCTCGTGCCTTATAAGCGCATTCAGCAACTTCAGGGTGCGTATCTTTGAGCGCCGCTATCTGCCGCAGATTATCCGCAGTGCGCAAGACCAATGAAGCCATATCGCCTTCGGCAATTCCCGTGGCCTTGATGACGGACTCCCAGTTGTGACCCTGCGCCCAGTAATACATGGCGACGCCTGCGGATGGATGAAGCTTGGCGGTGGTAAATCCAGCCGCTTCCAGACGATGGATAAGCGGCCGCACGGCAAGTATAACTTTCTTGAACGACAGAATCAGTTTCGGCGGCGGATCTTTTACGGTTAATTTTATTTCATCGTCACGATCATAAGCAAAAACAGCAACAACTGCGGCAAGAATTTTTTCATTATCTTCAGGAAAAGCATGCTCGCGCAGACACTGAGCTACCAAAAGGGGATGATCGAGACGCAAACGCGCCGCCCAATAACCGTCTGGTGTAAGCCGTTCATCACTATTGACAAATCCTTCCTTCTGCAAAATCTTTAAATGCCGTTGAAAATCAGCCCAAAGTGATTTGGCCGCGGAGGAAGATGCGTTCTGATGCCTTTTATTTTGCTGATAAGCCGCGAGCGACCGTTCAAATATTTTGTGAATGTCTGCCGGAGTCTGCGATAAAAGTAAATTCAAAACCATGGCAAAATCATTTTTCAACTGACTGAAAATATCTTCCGGCGCGCGAAACAGCAGGCGGCGGATATGATTTAAATCCATAAACCTGCCGCTTACGGCCAGCATGAAACCGATGTTATCCTGCCCCCGTCGCCCTGCCCGGCCTGTCATTTGCCGGAATTCGGTAGCCGAAAGAGGATTAAAATCATGTCCATTAAATAAATCCGAGTTAAAAAGCACAATAGTCCGCGCCGGAAAATTAACTCCGGCGGCAATAGTGGAGGTGGCGAAGATCACCCGCAAATGTCCCTGATTCATCATTTCTTCCACAAACATCTTCCAGGCCGGCAACTGCCCGCCATGGTGAGCGGCAAGACCCGTCGATCGCAATGCTTTTAATTGCCGATGATTACTCAATGAAGGGAAACGGTCCAGCAATTCATACAGGCAGTCATCGAATTCCGTAGAGTTGGACAGTAGCGGAAGCGAACCTTGCGCATTCAATGCCTCATCGCATTCCGCGCGTGATTTTACAAAAAAGATAGCCGGTAAAAGATGGAATCTCTCTAAAATTCTGATAATGCCGATGTAATCGGGCGTATTTCGGCCACGGAAACGTCTTTCATTAGCTTTTCTCAGACAATCAGCAACAGGCGGCGCAATCTTTTTTCCATCCAAAAAGGGATGTAAGCATCCGAACGGATGCAGAAAAAGAGGATATAAGAGCACGGGACGTTTTTCTTCGTTGATCACAATGCAGGGCTTTTTTCTGATCGTTTCCAGCCATTGGGCAATCTCTTCGCCGTTGCCGATTGTTGCCGACAAAAGCAACAAATTGACACGCACCGGCAGATAGGTCATTACTTCTTCCCAGACAACACCTCGATCCAGATCACCAAGAAAATGAGCTTCATCCAGAATTACCAGATCGCAATTCAAATCGTAACCCTGATGCATGGCATCATAGAGTTGGTTGCGCAGTATTTCCGTAGTACCGACAATGATCGGCGCTTCGGTATTTTCTTTGGTATCGCCGGTGATTATGCCAACATTCTCAGGATCGAAATGCAGACCGAATTCCACCCACTTGGAATTGGAAAGAGCTTTCAGAGGCGAGGCGTACCAGGCGCGCCCGCCCCGCTCCAGCACGGATAAAATAGCTTCGCGCGCAATCCATGTTTTACCCGAACCAGTGGGCGCGATAACCAGACAATCCGTCTTTTTAATCGCTTCCAGCGCCTTTATCTGAAAATCGTCGGGAATAAAAGGAGTTGGATGCGGTTTGCCTATTTGGGCTAAAACACTTTTCAGCGACGGCGCAATCTCCGGCTTGAAATAAGGCACATTCTCTTTTCTTTTAGTTTTTCTGCCACTGAAGGAACGCTTGAACTTGAAGGGACTCTTTCTTTTCTCATACCAATTCGCATTCATTCGTCTACCTTTGTTGGCTACGTCATCGGCTCCTCGACGTATATTAGAATACGCCCGCGTCGCCTCTTCCTTGCCGCCTCGGTATACTTTTGACTGCAAATTGGTATCATCTTTTGTTCTCATTTTAATTATGCTTTAAAGGAAAGAAGGCTGCAATGCGCATAAAAAAGGGATCAAGAATATCAATCTTGAATCTCGATGATCAGATATTTTTTCTTCCCTTTTCTCACGCGCAATTCGTTACTGCCACTAAAATCGGCAATAGTAATTTTCTCATCAACGGATTTTACCGGCCGGTAATTGATGTAAATGCCACCCTGTTCAATGAGGCGTCTGGTTTCGGATATGGATGAGGTCAATCCTGCTTTGGCGCAGGTCGCCATAATCTGGATGCCTGCTTCCAAATTCTTGCGGGAAACTTTGTAGCGGGGAATTGCAGAAGTGTCGCTTGCCGCCGCCGTGCGGGGTATAGCGCTAGAAGGAAACATATCCGCATCCACCGGACGGGAATGAAAAGCTTCCATTGACGCGCGCCAGGCATCCTCAGCTGCTTTTGTTCCATGAGTTATCCGTGTCGCTTCAAAGGCCAGCACCGCTTTGGCCATATTCAATTGAGCGTCGGTAAGTTTTTTGACAACGCTTATTTCGTTGAGCGGCAGATAGGTAAAAAGTTTTAAAAATCTTTCCAGATCGGCATCATCGCAATTGACCCAGTACTGGTAATATTCATAAGGCTTGGTTAAGCTGCCATCCAGCCAGACAGTTCCCTTTTCGGTCTTCCCCATCTTTTGACCCAACGACGTGGTAATCAGCGGGAAGGTTACGGCATGGGCATCCTTAGCGGCAATCTTGCGGATAAGTTCGGTTCCGGCCAGCATGTTACCCCACTGGTCGTTGCCGCCCATCTGCAGCGCACAGCCGTAATTCTGAAACAGGTAAAAGAAGTCATAGGCCTGAAGAACCATATAATTAAATTCAATAAAGTTAAGTCCTTTTTCCAACCTGATCTTATAGCTCTCCGCCGCGAGCATCTTGTTCACGCTGAAATGCCGGCCAACGTCTCTCAAAAATTCTATATAGTTAATTTTTGTCAGCCAATCTGCGTTGTTCAAAAGCAACGCTTTGCCGTCTGAAAAATCAAGGTATTGGGAAAGTTGTTTGCCCAGGCACTGAGCGTTGTAGTCAATTTGATCTCTGGTGAGAACCTGGCGCATTTCCGTTTTGCCGCTGGGATCGCCGATCAAGCCTGTACCTCCGCCGACGAGCGCGATTGGTTTGTTTCCATTCTTTTGCATATGCGCCAGCGCCATCATGGGCACGAGACTGCCGATATGCAGACTGGTAGCCGTAGGATCAAAACCGATATAGCAGGTAACCTGTCCTTCGGAGAAAAGTTTTTTGATTAAAGCTTCATCGGTTACCTGCTCGATAAAACCTCTTTCTTTTAAAACTTCGTAGGCGCTTTTCATCAGGTTATGCCTCTTTTAATCTTTCAGCTTGACGCTGATTCTTTCGATAGAGTTTGCTTTCCCGCTGGCTGCGTCAATATCCACAATTACTCCCTGCATTCTGATATCGTCTTTGGCCAGGTCAAACTTGTTGGGCATCTGAGTTAAAAATCTCTCGATAACGGTTTCTTTATTGATACCGATCACAGAATCAAAAGGTCCTGTCATCCCGGCGTCGCTTATGTACGCCGTTCCCTGCGGCAGAATTTCTTCGTCGGCCGTCTGCACGTGGGTATGCGTGCCTAAAACAGCGGATACTTCACCGTCGAGATACCAGCCCAGCGCTTTCTTTTCGGAAGTGGCTTCCGCGTGCATATCCACAATAATAATTTTCGTTTTTTTTCTCAATTCGGCAATCTTATTTTGGGCCGTTACAAAAGGACAATCAATTGGCTGCATGAAAATTCGGCCCGCTAAATTGAGAACGCCTACATATTCCCCTGTCGCGGTAGGTATCAAAACGCTGCCTGAGCCTGGAGTTGCAGCCGGATAATTGGCCGGCCGCAACAACCTTTCAGTATCACCGATAAACTCCAGCACTTCCTTTTTATGCCAAATATGATTACCGGATGTAAGCACATCAATGCGGCAGTTATAAAGTTCTTCCACATTCTTCTTGGTTACGCCGAATCCGGCGGCAGCATTTTCACAATTGGCGATGACAAAGTCAATTTTTTTTTTGGTAATCAATGGTGGCAATAGTTCTCTTACCGCCATGCGGCCGGGACTGCCCACAATGTCGCCAATAAAAAGTATTTTCATTTATTTCTTCCCTTCCGCTTAGCCGGACAAAATTTATTTTGCATAATCGGAAACACGGGTTTCCCTGATTACAGTAACCTTTATCTGCCCCGGATAAGTGAGCTCGTTTTCGATTTTCTTGATAATATCCTTGCACAGCATCGTGGCGTCATTCTCGGATATTTTTTCATTTTCCACAAGAATGCGGATTTCACGGCCGGCCTGAATGGCGAAACATTTATCAACACCGTTGAAGGAATTGGCGATTTTTTCGAGGCCCTCCAGACGCTTGACGTAGGTTTCCAGCATCTCGCGGCGCGCGCCAGGTCTTGCGGCAGATAGCGTATCCGCGGCCTGAACCAGAACACCCAGCAGCGTGTTATTACGTCCGTCATCATGATGTGTAGCAATCGCCTGTACAATGCGGGGATTTTCCCCGAAGCGTTTGGCGTAATCGGCTCCGATTGCCGCGTGCGTTCCTTCCACCTTGTGATCTATCGCTTTGCCGATATCATGCAGCAATCCGGCGCGTTTGGCCTCTTTAACATTCACTTTCAATTCCGCAGCCATAATACCGGTAAGATAAGCAACATCCATGGAGTGCTGCAAAACATTTTGTGAATAACTGGTGCGGTATTTAAGAGAGCCCAGCAAGGTGATGATCTCGGGATGAATATCGTGAACTCCGACATCAAAAGATGCCTTTTCTCCGGTTTCCCTGATGATTTGATCGACCTCTCCTTTTACCTTCTTAACAATTTCCTCGATGCGACCGGGATGAATTCGTCCATCCTGAATCAATCGCTCCAATGAAATTCTGGCCACTTCCCTTCTAACCGGATCAAAGCTGGATAGAACAACAGCTTCGGGAGTATCATCAATAATTAAGTCTATTCCTGTTGCCGCTTCAATTGCCCGTATATTTCTTCCTTCACGGCCGATAATGCGTCCTTTCATTTCTTCGCTGGGCAGGTTAACAGCCGAAACAGTTTTTTCCGCCACAACATCACCGGCATACCTTTGAATCGCATAAGCAACGATTTCCTGTGACTTCCTGTCAGCGGTTAATTTGGCTTCGTCTTCAATTTTGCGGACAATCGCCGCTGCATCAAGTTTGGCGTCTGCTTCCATTGACTGAATCAATATCTTTTTTGCTTCCTCCGAAGACATTCCCGCTACTTTCTCTAGCTTTTCTTGTTGTTCCTCCATAATGGCATCTAACTTGCGACGTTTTTCTTCGATAACCGCTTCTTTGTTAGTTAGTGACTTTTCACGCCCTTCAATGCTTGATTCCTTTTGCGCCAAAGCATCGATCCTTTTATCCAGATTTTCCTCTTTAGAGCGGATGCGTTTCTCTCTCCCGTCAAAATCACTTCTTTTCTCCTTCGTTTCACTGTCAAATTCAGTCTTAATCTTCAGAAGGTTTTCCTTGGCCTGAAGAATGGCCTCTTTTTTAATGGTTTCCGCTTCCTTTTTAGCTTCTTCGGCCATTCGCGCCATCAAGTTTTTCGATGATTTTATCTCCTTGGCGGCAATAGACTGTTTTAAAATGAAGCCGATAATAATACCTGACAAGACTGCCACAACTATAACCAGCACTGCTAAACTGGCATTAAACATAGAACTTTACCTCCTCCTTGCTCCTCTGGAAAATCCATCATTACGACCTGATAATTTTATCGCCGTTTTTACAGTCAAATTTATCTCCAGCAGAGCTATATTTAAACCTCCTGGCAAGTATCCAATTTTGAAGATACTTCACCGCAGGGATTCATTTTTGATTGATTTTTTATAAAGGCGGAATTTATTTTGCGACGCTCAGCTCAGGGGGCAGGCATAAAAAACCCCCGCTTATGCCGTGTTAATCAAGCTTTTGAACCTTTTTACAAGGTGGGCACCAAGTATTGGTTGTTTCAGGCGTTCTGCTTGCCGACAAGCGGGAAAAAGCAGACGTGCACACCGCAATCAAGGAAAGGTCCCAAGTTCAAAGTGTTGGCTCAAAGACAAATGTTAATCACGCACATCGCAGGGGCGAATAAAAATTTGCTAATTTGTATCCTCAATCAGTTGAATTAGTTTTTCGGCTCTGTTTTCCAGTTGATCGCAGAGATCCCTATTAATTCCTTTTAATTTTAAAAACTCTTCTGAAATGTTTAAAGCTGCCAGGATGGCAACGTTTAAGGTTTTGAGACCATTGCCGGAATGCAAAACCTCTTCCATCTTTTCATTTACAAATCGGACAACGTTGGCCACTTGTTCATCTTCTGAATCGCTTAAAACAGAAAGCTCCTGCCCTAATATAGTTATTTTGTGACTTTTTTTCAAAACACACGCCCTGGAAGCTTATTTTACTGAATCTACATCTGCTATTAAATCAAGCAGTGAATCTACCCTTGCGCGTACGCTATTCCTTTCCTCATCTAATGCCTTTATTTTACCTTTTATCCCTTCTAATTCCGCCTCTTTATTCTTTAATGTTTCCTCCAATATCTGAATTTGTTTTTTTAAAGAAACTTTCTCACTAACAATAACTTTGATCTTATCCTCTAGTTTTTTAAATTTTTCCAATTCCACCGTAAATTATTATCCTTCCTTTAATGCAAAAAAAATAGCTTTTGACAGCTTCTATTTGTTAAATTTATGCCAATTTATACTCTTAATGTCAAGGCATTATTTTAGTTTATACCTTCCTCCAATAGCCGGAAATATTCATGTAATTCGTTAAGGAGTCCTTCCTCGTCTTTTAATTTCCCGGCCAGTTGCCTGAACCGGTGGGAATTATCTAACCCCTTAGTATACCAGAGAATATGTTTACGAAAACTCTTTCCGGCCAATCTTACACCAAAAAGTTGAGCTTCCATTTTCCAATGATTTTCAATCATTTTCCTCCTTTCGTCTAGTGAAGGAAGGTAATTTATTGTTTGATCATTGAGTGCCTGAGTAATTCCTTTAAATATCCATTGATTGCCCAAAGCTCCCCTTCCAACCATTACGGCGTCGCAGAATGTCTCTTTAAGCATTATCACCGCGTCATGAGGCTGTCGAATATCGCCATTGCCAATCACCGGAATTTTAACCGATTTTTTCACTTCCGCTATTATCATCCAGTCAGCCAAGCCGCTGTAACCCTGGTCGGCCGTGCGGGGGTGAACGGTAATAGCGTCGGCTCCGGAATTTTCCGCAATGCGCGCGATTTCCACAGCGTTGATTGAAGAACGCGTCCATCCGGAACGAATCTTCACTGTTACAGGAATCTTTACAGCTTTTTTTACAGAATCGATTATGCGGGCAATGCGCTCCGGGTCCTTCATTAAAACGGCACCCGCCCCGGCCTTAATAACCTTTTTCACCGGACAGCCCATATTGATATCAATTAAATCCACGCCGCTGTCAGCGACAATACGGCCGGCTTCGGCCATAATGTGAGGATCGGCTCCGAAAATTTGCGCGCCCAGAGGTCGGTCATCAGCGCAGGTTTTTAAATATTTAAAAGTTTTTGCTGTTTTTCTGACAAGTCCGTTGGCGCTGATCATTTCCGTGTAAGCTAAGGAACATCCTAAAGAGCGTGCTATCAATCTGAACGGCAAATTGGAAATTCCTGCCAGCGGCGCAAGAAAGGCTCCGTTTTCCCCGGCTATTTGGATTATATTCATCATGCAAGAAGATATTTTTCAGCGCGGGCAAGTTCTTCCAACGTGTTGATTCCCATAACTTCAACGTAATCGGAAGCTATAAATGATTTAGCTTTTTGTCCTTCACGGCAGGCTATTTCTACTATGTCCGTAAGGTAGTATTCATGTTGCCGATTATCGTTGGTAATTTTTCCTAAAGCGTAAAAAAGAAATTTTGTATCAACGCAGTAAATGCCCGTGTTTATTTCCCCGATTTTTTTCTCGTCTTCCGTGGCATCCTTATGTTCAACTATTTTTAAAACATTGCCCTTGTCATCCTTAACGATGCGGCCGTAGGCATGAGGCGGAGGTGGTATGGTTGTCAACACGGAAACCACAGCTTTCGCGGTCAGATGATTATCAATCAGCGATTTAATTGTTGCCGGTTTTAGGAGTGGCACATCTCCGCAAAGAATTACTATCAGTCCTTTGTAATTGGCCAACAAATTTTTCGCCTGCAAAACGGCGTGCCCTGTTCCCAACTGCGGTTTCTGTTCGACAAAAATACAACCGCTTTCTGAAAATTCTTCCCTTACTTTATCCGCCTGATGGCCAATAACCGCCAATATCTTTTCCGCTCCGGCGCTCTTTGCAGCCGCCAGAGAATAATACAGCAGAGGCTTGCCATTCAAGACATGCATGACTTTGGCCAAATCCGATTTCATGCGGGTGCCTTTGCCTGCAGCCAGAATCAAAGCACAAAATTTATTTTCTTTCACCTTATCAACCTTTCTTCTTTTTCTTCAATTGTCATACCGGTCGGAGATGACCTTTAGGTTATGCAGACTGATATCCAATATTTTAAATTAAATAGAACCGTACTTTTTTTCCTTCGTAATTTTAATTCAAACCTCGTTACTTGGTGCTTAATTTCTTCGGTCTGAACCGCAAGAAAAGAAGCGCAGACAGTAGAAGTCCAACTATCACGAAAGGCAAATAGCCGGAAATCAGCAGGAAAGAAAAGCCAATCAAAGGATAAAGTGTCACTCTGACTGCCGCTTTTGCCAGAGTCTTGTCCTTTATGTAGCTGGCGGCAACAGGACCATTGCGGTAATACCAGGCAACAAATTTCCGCCCAAGAGCGTTAGTCAGCAAATACCTGTCTCTAAACTGCCGCAGAATTTCCACCTGTCCGGCCAGCGGCGAGCCAAATGCTGCCGTGGCAATGAAACATCCGCCACCGCCGCTGGCAGGTGCAGACTGTGTGGTCACATTAAAGGTAGCGGATACTCCGCCAATGGTCAGCGTCGCACTCGTCGGCGTGGAGTAACTTCGGGATGAAATTAATTGTACCGTAACGGGTCCATTATTAACTATGCCACTGGCACTTGTGTATGAAACGCCATTGATGGAGTATGTGCCGCCTGTGATAGAGATGGACACTGCTGTATCAATCCCTGATACAATTATGGTATTCGATGTGACTGTCGTGTTCAGAGCAACTCCTGTCTGATCGGTAAAGAAGAATGGGTTGGGCACCGTGTTACTACCAGAAGGGTTATACTCCCAAAAGTCTTTGTACTCTGTTGTACCGTCGTATCCCGTTCCTATATAGCCCTTGCTGCCGATAGCAAAGCCTACGGCACTTTCTCTCTCTGCCCCAGCGAAATCGGCCTTCCGTGCCCAGGTATTGGCGGTAGGGTCATACTCCCAAAAGTCTTTGTACTCTGTTGTACCGTCGTATCCCGTTCCTATATAGCCCTTGCCGCCGATGGAGAAGCCGACGGCGGCATAGCGCGCTGCCCCCCCGAAATAGGCCTTCCGTGTCCAGGTACCTGCAAAAAGCATATTGACGCCAAGAAAAATGTAAATTAATGCAATTACGACTATTATATATTTTTTCATGAGCGCCTATCCTCCTGTTTTATATATTTTCATCGTCTTTTCTGTAATTTCCTCTTACTTCAATGCACCCATATTGTTCAAGTCTTCGATAGTCACCGTAGGTGGCATCTCGTTTTTTCTGATCTTTTTCACCACAAATTCGGCAACTTTCCGCGCCCTCCCCTTGGTGGTAAAACCATCATTGCCCGGCAACGCAGGAATATTGGGCTGATGTATTAACGGTTTGCCGTTTACAATAATGTCATACCCAAAGGTTTTCATGACAGAAGGTATTATCTTGATGGATATTTTTGCGTTGATATATGGATTCTTTTGTTGCTTTATTTCTTTTTTGCCGGCGGCTTCATTCGCGGATATTGATATTCCAGGCAAGTAGGCCATGATGAATAGCATTAACAGAACTGCAAGGAAGATAGAAAGTTTGCTTATTTTATTTCCTATTAATAACATCTCATCACTTAATTTTTCGAATCTAGTATTGATAAGACATTGCTTCTGATTGAGGAAAGTATAAGAAGAACGGTCTTGTATGTCAAGAAAACATTAATCAAATATCCTCATTCCCCGGTGACATTTATTGATGAGGCAATTATACTCCAGCCGTTTTTGCACTCGCGTAATCAAATCAGCTACAAAGTCTGATTATGTCCATTTAAACAGGGCTTTCATATCTTTCAGGAGCGAGTTATCACCTCATCCAACTGCACCGGAAAAATCACCAGCACTTCTTTTATGGATTTCTGATCGGCATTTTCAATTATAAACGTAATCCCTTTATAGTCCAGTCTTTCTCTTCTTTGGGGAATCTTCCCGAATCCATGCATTAGAAATCCCCCCAACGTTTCATAATTGCCCTCCGGAAATTTTGTCGCCAGCAGTTGACTTAAGGTATCCATATCCGCGCGGCCATTGATCAGATATCTGCCGGAAGCTATTTTTTTGTATAACTTTTCACCCGCCGTATATTCATCATCAATACTGCCGACAATTTCTTCACCGATATCTTCCATCGTGACTATTCCCAGAGCGCTTCCATATTCATCGACGACAACGGCCATGTGTTCATGTCTCTTTTGCATGTCTATCAAAAGATCGCTGACTTTTTTCGTCTCGGGCACGTAAAACACTTCTGTTCGCAAACAGGAGGCTATTGTTTCGGCGACGGGCTGATTGGCGGGAACACCTTTATTTTTCAGCAAAGTCTCCAGCAAATCAAAGTAATTTAAAATACCCACTATGTTGAATATCTTGTCCTGATAAACAGGCACCCTCAGATATTTTTTACTGGTAACAACCCCGACGGCTTCTTCCAGTTTTGTCGTAACCGGCAGGGCCGTCAACTCTGAAATGGGCACCATGATTTTGTCCACGGTCAATTCGGAAAAATCAAATACGCGGCTGACCATTTTTCTTTCCGTCTTCAAAATATCGCCGCCTTTAGTTTTTTCTCCCAAAATATATTTCAGTCCTTCTTTGGTAATGTAAGAAGCCTGCTGTATTTTCTGACCCGCCGAAAAACGCACTGTTTCCTTGGACACGGCGGCAATGATGTAGGCCAGCGGATAGAAAATCATGGAAGACACACGGATAAAGTACGCCACCCTGATGGCCATGGTTTCGGCATAGTGCCTAAACACGTTGCGGACAATAATCATGACCAGCAAAGTCGGCAACATAACCAGAAGCGAAATCTTTTCGCCGCGCGCCGGTCCGAAGGCGGCAATTAAAAGCCCCGTAACCAGCGTGGAACTGGTGATAATAACCAGATTCGTTCCAATCAATGTTGTCGATATAAACCATTCCGGCCGCTCCATCAGCTTCAACGCCTGTCTGGCGGATAATGAACCACGGCGGGCAAAAGATCTTATTTTATTGATGTCCGAAGAAATCAAAGCTATCTCGCCGCCGGAATAAAGGGCTTCCAGAATCAGACAAATAAAAATAATGGCAATGATCAAATAAGCGCTCATACAACCGTTTCTCTCGTAACCTTAACTTTTAATATCCTGGCTCTGTCTACTTTCTCCACTTTAAACTTAAAGCCTTCAAAACTTATTTCGTCGTCTTTTGCCGGCAGTTTCCCGAACAGGTGCAATATAAAGCCGCCAACTGTATCGAAATCCTCCAGCGGGAATTGTGTCTGCAATAAATCATTGAGCTGTTCCATCTCCATTTTACCGGAGACCATGATTATGTTTTCATCGATTTTTTCGTATTCTTCATCAGTCAGGCCGGACTCGTCATATGTATCTTCAAACAAATGTCCTAAAATATCCCTCAGGGTAACCATGCCAGATACGCCGCCGTACTCATCCACCACAATGGCAATCTGTGTTCTGTTCTCCTGAAAATCGTGCAGAAGACCATTGATAGTCTTTTCTTCAGGAACAAAATAAGCTTTTTTTAGCAGTTTTTCCAAACCTTCAGGTTTTCCTTTCGACCAGGTAGAATTGAGCAATTCTTTGGCAAAAAGTATTCCGGTAATATCATCGCGATCGCCGGAATAAACAGGTATCCGTTCATGCTGCGCTTTCACCACCGATGCCATGATTTCTTCCATAGGCAAGGTTGCGGGAAGACAAAACATATCCACGCGGGGAATCATAATATCGGTTACCGGCTTATCACCCCATTCAAAGATTCTTCTGATCAGATCTCTCTGGGATTCATCCACCACGCCTTCACGGCTTCCGGTATCGACCAAGGTTTTGAATTCATCTTCCATTAAAGCGTCGGCATCCAGTTGATCATGCCGCTTTAAAATTAAACCGGAAATCTTTTCCAAGCCGGCGACAAAAGGATATTCCACCCGGGAAATAAAGATAAGAACGGGAGAAACCATGGCGGAAATCTGCATGGGGTAAGTTATGCCGAAAGTCTTAGGAATGGCTTCGCCAGCAATTAAAAGTACTACGGAAGTAAAAATGATAGAGACCCATTCTCCACTGGCTCCCAATAAACCAATGAATAA
>Ga0209777_10002063_pt1 | contig 27264 bp, 26 predicted proteins | sample FrelakmetHBP12HB_FD_187147 | JGI IMG/M metagenome (GOLD analysis project Ga0209777, IMG submission 187147) | Freshwater lake sediment microbial communities from the University of Notre Dame, USA, for methane emissions studies -HBP12 HB (SPAdes)... | ecosystem: Environmental > Aquatic >...
CCCCCACCTTTTCCCCCCCGTCCATCATCAAATTCCCAGCCGCATCATACTGGTAACCCGCCCAGGTGATTTGATTGTTGGCGTTGAAATTCAGCGGCATACCCCAACCAGTGCCTGTTGTGACGGTCTGTCTCCATCGATTACCGAACCGGTCGTAAGAATAAGAATACCCGAGAGTCGGATTTGAGGGCGGTGTTTGTGCCGTGGCCAGACGGTTGAAGGCGTCGTAGGTGTAGCTCCAATTGCCGTTGACGCTGTCCGTGGCAGCGGTGACGTCGCCGTTGCCAGAGTAGTTGAGGTTTGTGAGGGAGTAGACCGACCCCACCTGCAAGGAGTTGAGCCACATGCGCGGGCTGTACCCGCGCGTTTCGGTCAGACGAGGGACTTTGTGTCTCTTGACAAGGAAGTGAATATGTGGTATGAGATACGAGTAAGAATCGGGAGATACTCCACTCGGGAGGCATGGCCTTGGATGTCGAACCCCACGGGAGCCTCGACCTGCGCGTCCTGGTAGCCCATGATCTAGGGTCTGGCGGAAGCCAGCGGGGCGCGACGGTGAGTCCAACTGAATCCGAGCAAGCTGAGAAATCGTCTGATTCAGTCGTCGGTCATATCCCAATACAGACACACTTTGTCCATCCAGACCGTACAGAAAGTCTGCTGTTTTCAACAAACAAAAACGCCAAAGCCGTCACATGACCGAAAACAAACCACCTGACGGCTTAGCCGACCTGACATTGTGTCTGTTTCTGGTGCGCACCATTCGGCATCATACGGCTCCACTCGGCAACCTCCCCAATGGGGGAGAAGGGAGGCGGCTGGCTTGAAATTTCGCGGAATCCTAATCCTGCTTTGTAGTGCTGCCCTCCCAGCACTACTCGCCCAGCAACCAAAGCCAACTCCAGCTCCCGACGTGCCCGCCTTTGTTCGGACCGCTCAGGAGGCATTGGGCCGCTCGGACTATGCTGCCGCCGTGAAAGCCCTGAAGGCTGTCGTGGAAGCGCAGCCCGACTTCACCTCGGCGTGGTTCAACTTGGGGTATGCGTACACTGGCCTGCACCAGAATTCTGACGCCCTCGAGGCCTACCGCAAAGCGCTGGCGCTTGATCCGAATTTGTTCGAAGCGCGCCTGAACTTGGGCATCCTGCTGCTCGAGATGAAAGACCCGCAGGCCGCGCTCGAGCATTTGGAAAAAGCAGTTGCGGTCAGGCCCGATCACTTGCGGGCACATCTCTACTACGGCCGCGCCCTCAGTCTTGTTGGGCAATTGGAGCCTGCGCAAAAACAGTTTCAAGAAGTCTTGCGCCTCGACCCGAAGATGGCGATCGCGCACTTCGATCTGGGGCAACTTTACTTGCAGCAAAAAAGCTACACCGAGGCCCTGTCGGAATTTCAGAAAACCGTCGAGCTCGATTCGAAGCTCGCGCAGGCTCAACTCGGCTGGGGGCTCGCTTCCGAAGGCCTGAAGGACACGCCGCAGGCCGTGACCCATTTCGAGCAGTACCTCCTCGCCCAGCCGGATGATTTGGAAACCCGCTTCCACTTGGCGCGCCTCTATCTTCAGCAAGAAAGCAACGAGAAGGCGCTGGAGTCCTTGCAGGCCGTGTATCACGCCCGGCCGGAGATGCCCGGGCTGGCGGCGGCGCTGGGTGATGTCTGCGCCCTGCTTAAGAAATTTCCCGAGTCTGAGAAGTTTTATCGCGAGGCCCTGGCTGCCTCCCCCCGCGAGCCCGATCTCCATCGGGCGTTGGGCCGAACTTTGCTCGACGAGCAGAAGTATGCGGCGGCCGAGACGGAATTCCGCGCCGCGTTAAAGCTGGACCCGCACTACCTCGAAGCCGCCAAGGGTCTTGCCACCAGCCTCTACTTCCAGGAGCGCTACGCTGAGGCCATCCCGGTTCTGGAAGCCGTTGCCCGCGCCCCTGGCCCGCCGGTGATCCTCTTCTTTACGCTGGCCAGTTGTTACGACCATCTTCGGGACCGCGCGAACGCCCTCAGGAATTACGAGCACTTCCTCGATCTTTCGCACGGCTCGAATCCGACCCAGGATTGGCAAGCCGAGCAACGCGCGAAGCTGCTCCGACGCGAGTTGCAGAAATAGCTATAATACTTTCCGGCCCTTATGAACCCGCGCCCCATTACCAGAGCCGTGGTGTTGGTCGTTCTTGCGGGAGCGATGGCCGGACCCGTCTCGTTAGCCATGCGGGATGACGAGGGGGATTTGCGGGCTCGCCTCCAGAACGAACACGACCCTGTAAAAAGGGCCAAATACGAGGTCCGGCTGGGACAGATCAAACTTGAACAGGCCCGCGCTGCGTACGACCAAGGGAACGTAGATGCCGGGGTGAAGTTGCTCGACGCTTACCTCGAGCGCATGAAGGAGGCCTGGCAGGGCTTGCGCAGCTCCGGCCGGAATGCGGCACGGCAGCCGCAAGGTTTTAAGGAATTGGACATTGCCCTGCGCGAAGATGTTCGCACGCTGGGAGATCTGGCGCACCGGGTTTCCTTCTATGATCGGGAGCCGGTCAAGAAGGTCACGGATGAGATCGAGGGTATCCGCAGCGAGGTGCTGCACGCACTTTTTCCGGCCGCGCGGCCTCCTTCCGCGGGATATAGACCCGTCGCCCCCCACGGGCTTCTCCAGGCGCCCCGACGGGGAGTCTGGTGGGCGGCGCCCGCCGCGCAACTGCCATCTCCCGGGCAGGATATCCTGAGCGACGAGGAAGATGAAAAGGTCCGGGAGGCCCAGGACCCCTCGGCCCGCATCCAGGTTTACATCGAGTTTACGCAGACCCGTTTGGAGCGCCTTGACGAGTGGCGGCAAAAGCCGGCGGACCCACAGCTTGATGTCAGCGCCTACCTGGTAAAAATGATGGATCAGTACATTTCCTTGACCGACGAAATGAAGAACTGGATCGATTACCAGTTCGACCGTCAGGCTGACATGCGCCGTGGCTTGCGGAAGCTTCTGGAGGCCGGCCCTCATCAATTGCAGGAACTGCGCCGCATCCAGGAGTCTCCCGGCCCCTACGCTGCGGATTACCACAAATCGCTCGGCGACGCCATGGACGACCTCTCCGACGCTTTAGATGGCGCCACCAAAGCGCTCCAAATGCAGGTCAAGAAGTTCGGAGAATTGAAGGAGGAGGAAAAGGCTGACGCCCAAGCTGAGAAAGTGCGGGAGAAAGACGAGAAAAAGCGGGCCAAAGAAGAAAAGAAGCTACGCAAGCGAGAAGAGAAGAAGCACCACGTTCCGAGTGATGAGGACAACCAATAATGGTGCCGCCGATGCCCTCGACAGGTCTGGCCCCAGCCGCGCAGTTGCTTCTCCCGATCGGATATTCGTTGGATCTTTCCGACACCTTCGGGAGAGTCTTCCGCCGTTTGGGCATCCCGACGGAGGCGCCCAGCTTCAACGTCGAATACCGGCCCTTCGCCGGCCTGCGCAGCACGATTCGCCTGCGTGGAAACCATGCCGACGTGCGCATTTCCGACGTGCTGGAAGGTGCTCCGCCGATGGTGTTGGAGGCGCTGGCGGAAATCCTGGTGGCGCAGGTTTTCCGGCGGCGTCCTTCGCGCGAAGCGCGGGAATGCTACTTGGCCTATGTTTTCCGGCCGGGTATGCGCCGCAGGATCGAGGATTCGCGGCGTCGGAGAGGCTCCAAGCGGCTCCTTCCTCCCCAAGGGCGCTGGCACGACCTCAGCGAAATCTTTCAGGAGCTGAACGGCAAGTTCTTTCGCGGTGAGCTTCCAAATCCGCGTCTGGGCTGGAGCCCCAAGCGTTCCCGCACGGTCCTTGGCCACTACGATTCCGCTCATGGCGTGATTATCATCAGTCCCGTGCTGGATTCGGCCTCCGCCCCGCGCTACCTGGTGGAGTACCTCGTCTTCCACGAGATGCTCCATATGCGATTTCCTGTCAAACGGCTCGGCCACCGGCGAGTCCTCCACTCGCGCGAGTTCCGCCAGGCGGAGAAGGAATTTCCGCAGTACGAGCGGGCGCGCCACAGATTGAGGCAGTTTTGCCAATCATGAAAACAGCCCTCTCTCTCGCGGGAGAGGGTGTCCGTCAGCCGGCGGACGGATGAGAGGTCATTGATCGGCGTGCAGCGTCGACGGCAATTCAACCTGCTGCGCTCTTTGGAGAACCCCATGATGAAACGAAATTTCGCCTTCGCATTCCTACTGCCTATGGGCACTCTGTTCTACTTGCACTGCGCGCGCGCGTCGGAGCCGCTCACGGTCACTTCGCCGGACGGTCAGGTCTCTATTACGTTTGCGCTGAAAACCAACCCGCAGCCTTATCTTTCCGGCGAGCGAGCCTATTATCGAATTACTTACAAAGGAAAACCGGTCCTCGTGGATTCGCCCCTGGGCCTGGATTTCAAGGGCGCGCGCCCTATGGACCGCGATTTCGAAGTTGTGGGTACGGACGTTCATTCCCGTGACGATACGTGGACGAATCCTTTCGGCGCCCAGCGCAATATTCGAGACCATTACAATCAGCTCCGAATCTCCCTGCGCGAGCGCGAGGCGCCTCGGCGCCGCGTCGACCTGATCCTGCGCGCCTACAACGAAGGCGTGGCCTTCCGCTACTTCCTTCCCGTGCAGGAAGGGCTGGATAAATTCACCCTCATGGCGGAAAACACGGGCTTCTACTTCGCGCGCGACGCTTCCGCTTATGCTTTGAACTTGGGACGCTTCAATACCAGCAATGAAGGCGAATACGGGCGCACCAGCTTGAATGAAATCAAGCCGGAATCGATTATCAACTTGCCGTTGCTTGTGGAGCTCCCCGGAGGCCCCTGGGTCGGCCTCCTGGAAGCGGACTTGACGGACTATGCCGGAATGTACGTGGGCGGAGTCCCGGGCGTGGAAAACGCGCTCATCAGCAAGCTCTCGACCGGGCCCGGCCGCATGGATGAGGTGGTGAGTGCCTCGACGCCCAAGACGACTCCCTGGCGCCTGCTGCTGATGAACGACCGTCCCGGCGCCCTCATCGAGAGTAACTACGTGGTTCTGGACTTGAGCGCCCCCTCCGCCCTGTCGGACACCTCCTGGATCAAGCCCGGCAAGGCCGCCTGGGATTGGTGGTCCGGGAGCTTCGCGCGCAACGTGGATTTCAAGCCTGGCATGAACACCGCGACCATGGAGCACTACATCGACTTCGCGGCGGAACACCACCTGGAATACATGCTGGTGGACGCTGGGTGGTCGCCTGGCCAGGACGAGTACTCGCACCTCGCGGACATCACCCAATACAAACCGCAAGTCGATGTCCCGGGTATCGTCGCGTATGCCAAACCAAAAGGCGTCAAGGTGTTGATCTGGTTGCATTGGACGAGCGTGAAGAAATACATGGACCGAGCCTTTCCCCTCTACGAGAAGTGGGGCGTGGCGGGCGTGAAGATCGATTTCATGGACCGCGACGACCAGGAGATGGTGAACTTCTATGAAGAGATGGTCCGCCAGGCAGCGCAGCACCACCTGGTCGTGGACTTCCACGGCGCCTACAAGCCTACTGGCCTGCGGCGCACCTATCCCAATCTGCTGACCCGCGAGGGCGTGATGGGCATGGAATACAGCAAGTGGAGCGAGCGCGTTACGCCCGAGCACGACGTGACCATTCCCTTCACCCGCATGCTGGCCGGGCCCATGGACTACACCCCGGGCTGCTTCAACAACACGACCCGCGAGCAGTTCAAGCCTCGCAGTGTTGAGCCCATGTGCCAGGGAACGCGCGCGCACCAGCTTGCGATGTATGTTGTCTTTGAGAGCCCGCTCGCCATGCTCTCCGACTATCCCGAGTCATACGGCAGCAAGCCCGGAGTGGATTTCCTGGAGAAAGTGCCTACCGTGTGGGACGAAACCAAGGTCCTAAACGGGGAGCCGGCCAAGTACCTCACGGTGGCCCGACGGCACGGGGATTCCTGGTACGTGGGCGCCATGACCAATTGGGACGCGCGGGACCTGGAGATACCTCTGGATTTCCTGGGAAGCCGCTCCTATGAGGTTCAAATCTTCGCCGACGGCGCCGACGCTGACCAGGTCGCAACGAGCTTGAGCAACGAGAAAAGATTTGTGCGCGAGAACGAGAAACTCCGCGTTCATCTCGCCCCAGGCGGCGGCTGGGCAGCGATCTTCACCCCCGTCGATTGACCGAGACTCGAAGAGCGGATAAAAGTAACGCGAGGTTCGCTTCCCTGCTTTGCAGTGTTTCTACCGCCCCGCGTGCACACCAGACCCTTGTTATCGATCCCATTTGACATCCGTATAGAGATGCTATACGCTATACACTGTGATCAGGACCTTCCGGCACAAGGGCGTGGAGCGTTTTTTTAAGACGGGCTCCAAGGCCGGAATCCAGCCCAAACACGCGGAGAAGCTACGGAGGCAACTCTTCGCATTGGACAACGCGAAAAGGCCGGAAGACATGAACGCCCCAGGCTGGAGGCTGCATCCGTTGCACGCCGACTTGGAAGGTCATTGGTCGGTGGATGTCAGCGGCAACTGGCGTCTTACGTTTCTCTTTGAGGGTGAAGACGTGGTGCTGGTTGACTACCAAGATTACCATTGAGGTAACCCAATGCGTATGTTTAACCCGCCCCATCCGGGGAAGATCCTGCGGGATTATCTCGGTGACCTGTCCGTGACCGAAGCCGCGAGGCACTTAGGGGTGACTCGGGTTGCGCTGTCGCGCATCCTGAACGGCAGCGCGGGAATATCACCGGATATGGCGTTGCGGCTGTCAGAAGCACTTGGCACCAGCCCGGAGCTTTGGGCGGGGATGCAGTCGCAGTATGGCCTGTGGCAATCCTCGATGAGGCGACGAAAGAAAGTCGCGCGGCTTAGGCCGGTGGAACGGCTGCAAACCTCGCCCCGTCGATTGACCGAGACTCGAAGAGCGGGTAAAAGCAGCGCAAGGCTCGCTTTCTAACCTTGCAGCACTTCCACCGCGCTGCGATTTTGGCGACGCGGCAAGAAGCCGCGCCGCTTGAAAAGCCGCAGGGCCGGACCGCGGGCCTGGCGCTACCTTGTCTTCCCGCGGCCGTAGAGGACCCGGCCCGGACGGGCGCTCGTATGCTCGCCATGGTCAATGACCACAACGCCGTTCACGATGACGTAGGGAATCCCCACGGGATATTGCAGGGGATTCTCGAACGTCGCTTTATCGCTAACGGTTTTTGGGTCGAAGAGAGTAATGTCCGCGGCCATGCCGGGGCGGAGAACCCCTCGGTCCGAGAGGCCGGTGATTTGCGCGGCCAGGGAAGTCATCTTGCGGACCGCGTCGGGAAGTGTCAGGACTTTTTTCTCGCGCACATAGACGCCTAGGACGCGAGGGAAAGTGCCGTAGAACCGCGGGTGCGGCTTGCCGATGAAGGCCATCGCGGGGCTCACGGCCACGCCATCGGAGCCAATACCCACCCAGGGCTGCTTCATCACCAACTCGACGTTTGCCGGGCTCATGCAGAAGTAAATGGCCTCCGCGGCCCCTCCCTCTGAAGCCAGCAGATCGCACAGGGCATCCACGGGATCCTTGCCCATCATGCCGGCGACCTCGTCCATGCGCTTGCCCTCGTATTTCCTGTTCTCCGGCTTTTGCAGCGACGCGACCAGCACGCCGTGCCAGCCCCCCACGTTCTTCGCCTCGTCGTCTTCCCAGCCGGGCAGGCCGGTTGCGATGGCGCGGCGGATGTAGGCGCGCTCCTTGGGATCTTTCAGTCGTTCCACTCTCTCCTCAGAGGTCCCCTCGAGGAACCTTGGCGGGAGGCACATCTCGAGCCCCGTCATGGAGGCGATGTAAGGGTATTGGTCAACGGTGACATCCACGCCTCGGTCGCGCGCGGCCTGGATTTCCTTGATCTCGTCCGCCATCTGCGCCCAGTAAGCTTGGGTGTCTATCTTGAAGTGCAGGATGTGAACGGGCAGGCCGCCTTTTTCGCCGATCTCGATGGCTTCGTCCACTGCCTTCTTCCAGTCGGCGCCTTCACCGCGGATGTGGCTGGTGTAGATGCCTCCGTACTTCGCAGCTACTTTGGCCAACTCAATAAGTTCGCTGGTCTTCGCGAACATGTTGGGCGCATAAATCAACCCGGAGGAAAGGCCGAGCGCGCCCTCGTGCATGCCCTGATCCACCAGCCCCTTCATCTTTTCCATTTCTTCCGGCGTGGGAGCACGATTGACGTTCCCCATCACGTCCATGCGGACCTGCCCGCTGGCGACATAGGAAGCAATGTTGACGGAAGTTCCTAGGCGCTCCAGGCGCGCGAAATACTCGCTCAGGGTGGTCCAGTCGCGGGTCAGGCCGTAGCGGGCCAGAGCCTTGTCGAATTCAGGAATCGCCGGCCCCAGCACAGGCCCCGCCGACTCCGACTCCCCGAGAATTTCGGTGGTTACCCCCTGCCGAATTTTGCTTTGGCCCGCCCCGTCCACGAGCAGCGTGAAATCGGAATGACTGTGCAGGTCAATGAAGCCCGGCGCCACCACCAGGCCGCGCGCATCGATAACGCGTCGGGCCGTGGCGTTGGGCAGGCGGCCCACGTCGGCGATCTTCCCTCCCTGGATGGCGACCGAACCTTCGAACCAGGGGCTGCCGGTGCCGTCCAGGATGTGGCCGTTGATAATCAGCAGGTCGTACTGCGCCTCTTCGGCGTGCGGGAAGATGGAAAGGGCCCCTAACAGGCCGGCAGCAAGAAAAAACGCCGTCAAGCTGCGCGGAGCTTTCTCCCGCGAGCTGTTCCAAAGTCGGTGAAACAGAGAATGAGTGGCACAGCGCATCGTTCCTCCTTCGGCGCGTCCCGCATGGCGCGAGGGCCGATCTCGCTCAGGCCGGGCGTGACCCACCCCGCGGCGGGGCATTATATCGCGGTAGGGGAGGCTCGGCCCTCCCGTTTGTTTTGCTGCCCACGGGAGCGCGCAGGGCTACAGAACCTCAGGGGAAGGGTCTATACTGGTGCAGGAGGTTTGTTTTTCGCCTATGCCCTATTGCGCTCGATGTTATACCGAGTACGTAGAAGGCACCGCTGAATGCGAGGATTGCCACGTTCTCTTGCAGCCGGGCTCACCGCCTGAGCAACCGCCCGCGCCAGATGCCACCGAGCTCCTCCGTGGGGCCAAGTTGGTGAGCGTCCACACCTTTAGCGGGTCCACGGCGCTCCTCGACGCCGACGTGGCGAGGAACATCCTGCAAGCCCAAGGAATACCCTCGTTCGTGCCCGGCGAAACCTCAGTGGAGCTGCTGCCCGTTCTGGATGTTCCTCTGCTCGTCAGGGAAGAGGATTTGGCGAAAGCGGAAGCGATACTGAAGAGTTATTTCGATCTGCCCGGGCTTGCCCCGGCCGAGTAGGGGCCACGCGGCCTCTTTGACTTTCCTCATGGTGGTGTGTCCGTAAGCTGACGGATCTACCCGCGCACCGTCCCTACGGCGCTTGCGGGGCAGTTGCTTTTGACTGACCCGTCGGGCGTGTGTGCAGTTGCCTCTCCAGCCGCGCGACCGCCTTTTGAACGTCCTTGGCTTCCAGAGCATCTTTGGTGGAGGGGAGCTCGTCCAGGTAACGCTGGTAGGATGCGAGTGCCTTCTGCTTGAATCCGATTTTCTCGTACACCTTGCCCAGCCCCAGGTAGGCGCCCGGGTAGTGCGGATTAGTGGTGGCTGCTTCCTGGTAACGACCGAGCGCCGCCCTGTACTTTTTCCTCCTGAAGTAGAAGTCGCCGATCTCGACCGACTTCCGCGCCGAAGGGTGTTGGTAGGGCTTAACTTCCACGTCAGCCTCGCGGTCGATCGGCACCGCGGGCTGTTGGGCGCGGGCCAGCAGGCTGGCCAGGTTCGCGGCCAGCAACATCAGCATCAGCATCATCAAAACCAGCGGGCGCCCCATGCCTGTGATTCTCCCCCTTCGTGTTCCGGCCTGTCAACGTTCCGCCCTGCGGTGAGGTACGCGATAGATAAGTGAGATGCGCCGGCGCCCAAAGGGGTAGCGCGGGCGAGACGCCCTCGCTACGAATTTCGTTTGCCCTCCGGCGCTTTGACAAGCTGCGGTGCTCAGCGATAATGATTTAGAGAGAGGGAAGCCTTGAATCCCGTGCTCGCCAAAAAAGCGGAAGCCCTTCCTGCCCAGCCGGGCGTTTATATCTTCAAGGATGACTCCGGCAAGCCTGTATACGTGGGCAAGGCCAAATCCCTGCGTCACCGCGTGCGCTCGTACTTCCAGGACTCACGCTTGGCGGACGGCAAGCGCGACCGCATGCTCGAAGTCGCCCAGGATTTGGAAACCATTCTGGTTGATAACGAGCACGAGGCGATGGCGCTCGAGAACAACCTCATCAAGCAATTCCAGCCGCGCTATAACATCCTGCTGCGCGACGATAAAACCTATCCCTACGTCAAGCTCACCGCCGCGGAACGTTTCCCGCGCGTTTACGTCACGCGCCGGGTGAAGAAGGACGGTGCGATCTATTTTGGCCCCTATTTCCCCGCCAACCTGGCCTACCGGATTGTAGATTTCATCCACCGGCATTTTCGGGTGCCCTCTTGCAACGTTGACCTGACTCGCTACCACCCGCGTCCCTGCTTGCAGTATTACATCAAGCGCTGCTTGGGCCCCTGCGTGGAGGGATTGACGACGCCCGAGCGATACCCGGAGTCCGTACACGATGTCCGCATGCTCCTGGAGGGGCGCGAAAGCGACTTGGTCCGCAGCCTGCACGACCGCATGGCCGAAGCTTCCGCGGGGTTGCGATTCGAAGACGCCGCGCATTACCGCGACCAAATCGTGACTGTGGACCAGCTCCGCGAGCGGCAGAAGATGGCTGCCTACTCAGGCGAAGAAGCCGACATCTTCGGCTTCCACCAGGAAGGCCCGCTCGTGGCCGTGAATCTTTTCCACTTGCGCGGCGGACGCGTCCTCGACCGGCGAGAGTTCTTCTGGGAGGACCTGGAGGAGTTTAACCCTCACGATTTTTTCTCCTCCCTGCTCAAGCAAGTCTACCTCGACCAGCAGTACCTGCCGGGAGAGATACACGTGCCCGTGGAGTTCGAAGACCGCGAAATCCTGGCGGAGCTTCTGGCGAAGAAGCGTGGCGGGGCACTCCGCATCCTGACGCCGCAGGCGGGGCGCAAGCGCGCCTTGCAGGAACTGGTGGCGAGAAACGCCCGGCATTCTTTCGAGCGACGCTTCCGCATCCTCAAGCCCCGTACGCGCGAGGTGCTTGAGAACCTGAGCGAAGCGCTCAGCCTGCCCAAGCCGCCTCAGCGCATTGAGGCTTTCGATGTTTCCCATATCCAGGGCACCGATATCGTGGCCTCGATGGTGGTGTGGGAAGCCGGGCGCATGAAGAAGTCTGACTACCGCAAATTCATCATCAAAACCGTCCTTCACAACGACGACTTCGCCAGCATGAAAGAAGTGGTGGGGCGCCGCTACCGCCGGCTGCAAGAAGAAAAGAAGAAACTCCCGGATTTGATTCTGATCGACGGCGGGGTTGGCCAGCTTCACGCAGCGGCGGCGGCGCTGGAAGAACTCGCAATCATCAATCAGCCCTTGGCTAGTATCGCCAAGCGGGAGGAGGTCCTCTACGTCTTCGGACAGGAGAATGAGCCTGTCATCCTGGACCGCCATTCACCAGCACTGCACATGATCCAGCAGGTTCGCGATGAGGCGCACCGCTTCGCCATCACCTTCCATCGCGCTCGGCGTCAGGGCAGGGAACTTACCAGCGAACTGCTTGAGATTCCGGGTATTGGAGAGAAGACGACTAAGAAACTCTTAAGCCACTTTGGAAGTCTGGGGGCTATGAAGAACCTCTCTTCCGAGGAACTGGCGCAAGTGGTGAAGCCGGCTCAGGCCAAGAAAATACGTGAGTTTTTCTCCTCGGGTAGACCCACAGTCTGATGTAATCCGTCCAGCCGGACTAACAATAAACAACACATAAGCCTAAACTTTTCTCTTGATCATCAAAGGAATAGGTGTTAGATTTAGTCGTTCTGAAGAGGGAGGTGGAAGATGGCAACTTGCAATGTCACGGCAAAACTGGGCTACTTCATCGCTGGCCTTGGAATTGGAGGAGCTGCCGCCCTACTTTTCGCGCCTAAGTCAGGGAAGGAGACGCGGAAATACTTCGCGGATAGAGCTGAGGAAGGGAAGGGCTACGTGGCCGCAAAAGGGCGGGAGTTCCGCGAGCAGGCCGAGGAGTATGTGGATCGAGGCAAGGAAGTGGTCTCGAAGCAAAAAGAGCGGCTGGCTGACGTTCTGGAAGCAGGTCGGCAGGCGGCTCGTAACACAGTGGCGCGGTAAGCGCGCGGAGGATTCCGATGAGTGAGAATGATGGAGGATCCAACCTGGGATTCTTTTTGGCAGGACTGGGGATTGGCGCAATCCTCGCTTTGCTGTTCGCTCCCAAGTCGGGCAAGGAGACTCGGGACTACATCACGCAAAAGGCTGAAGAAGGCAAGGACTATGTGAAGGCCAAAACGGAAGAATTGCGCCGGCAAGCCGAAGATGCCGTCGAAAAAGGCAAGGACTTGGTGTCGAAACAGAAAGACCTGCTCTCGGCGGCGTTGGAAGCTGGCAAGCAAGCCTACCAGGAAGAGAAGTCTAAGGCCAAGTAAGTGGCCGAATGCCACTAAACGACTGGTGAGCAGAAAATGGACCAAAGCAGTTGGACCTTGATCCTCGTGGCCGTGGCGGTTCTGATGCAAGCCGTGGCCATGGTGGGGATCTTATTTGCGATGCGCAAGATTGGCGCTCAGATTGAAGGCGTTCGCGCCGACGTCAAGCAGCGCCTGGACCCGCTCACCCAATCCGCCCTGGAGATTGTGAACAACTCCCGCGAACCACTGCGGAACATCACCGTCAACCTGGCGGAAATCAGCCGGATGCTTCGCGACCGGACGACCCACGTGGATGCACTAGCGGCGGAGCTGGTGGACAAAAGCCGTGTGCAAGTCATCCGGATTGACCAAATGGTGTCAGATTTGGTCGAGAAGGTCGAGACGACCGCTGACGCCGTCCAACGCGGGGTGCTGGGACCCATCCAGGAAGCTTCGGCGGTGCTCAAGGGCGTGCGCTCGGGCCTGGAATTCCTGTTCTCGCATCGCCGTGTCGTTGACGTGCGCGAGGCGACTCAGGACGAGCAACTCTTCATCTGAGTCTGTTGCGAATCGCCGAGTGAACCAGGTCCGTAGCCCCGATGCAAAAGGGCTGCTCGGACCTGCCCCGATTTGTCTCGATACTCTTTATCCAGTATTCCCACTATTCGCTCCTTGCGACTGTCGAGCCCATCCTCAACCTGGGTACGCTCCGGCGCAATTCTCGGACACTCCACCGTCCCTCCCTCTTTTCCTCGCCACCCTTCCCCCGGCAAGCCGCCAGCTTTTACCCCGCCGGTAAAGGCAGCGCCCAGATCCGCCGCAGGAGAAACGGTGTCAGAAACGGGGACGGGGAAAACGGTGTCAGGAACGTGTGAAGAAATGCGCTTTGAGAATCGCGGGGTAGGGATAAGTCGGGATGCACGATGATTTCACTGGTGGTGCGGGCAATCGCGGGTGGGGATGACGTTACCCGGTGAGCGCCGGCGGCAGCAGGATTTCTTCCTCTGGTTCCAGCAGGTATGGCTAGTTGGTTAAGAGAATATTTGGGGGAACCTGCCCACGAGCTCCGGCGATTCGCTTTTCAGACGCTCAACTCGTCCGAAGAAATACTTCTTCAGCAATTCCTGTTCAGGGCGATCCATTCTTTCAAACAGATCAGTCGCGCTCGTCGAGAATTTGCTTCCTCGTTGATACGCTCCTCCCAGCATATTCGAAAATTCGGGAAGTACAGTATGGAACTCTCGGAGGCTGCCCCCTGCAATTTCCACACTCTTCAGAAAGCTCTCGACTACGGCTGGGTCAAAGGCGTCGGTAACGGCCTGCCACAACTCGTAAAAAGTTGTGCTCTGTCCGACCAAAAACAACATGGCCGCGTCATTCAACTCTCGCCGTTGATATAGTATCGGGTCCCAATAGCTAGTCCCGCCGGATGAAAGCTCGTGCTCAACGAAGCTCCGCACCCTTTCGCCAACCAGTTCGTCACTGAGATGACCCTTTTCAAGGGCATCGTCAGAACCGGATACGAACTTGCCTAAACCAAGCTTCTGTCGAAGGAACTCCACGGCACTCCAGGAAGCGTCGACGGTGACCCGCTGGTGCCTAGTTCCTGACTTTAAGGTTACCTCAAACTCATAAGCGGCTCGCAAGCCTCCGTTTGATGATCGAGACGGTCCCAGATAACGGACGTCGTCGACTTCCCATAACGCTCGAACTACGCTGTCCAGTCTTACGCCTTGAGCTTTCGCTTCCTGCGCTGTCCGGCGCACAATTTTCTCGACATCATCGAGAGGAGTCCCGTCATTAAGCACGACCTCGACGAACATCTCATCGCCAAGGTCAAGAAACTGACTGTGTTCTCTACTCACAAATCTAAAAAGCCCAGCGTCACGAAGCTGGCGCTCGACGAGATCCTCGACTTGAACTGATGTCATACTCATGTTCGCCTCAAAGGCTTGTCCGCTTCTCTGTAGAGCCAATCGAAATTTGTCTTGGCCCGCTTCAGGACCACAATTAACTGCTTTCGGGCCTCTTCAATGTTATCGCGATATCGGTCAGAAAACATCTTACTTTCATAATCGGACTCCCGACGCAAATCACGGAGTTCCTGGACCAGCCTGCCCATCGATTTTCCGAGTCTGCCTTGAATCCTCGAATGCAACGTTCCGTGCGATATTTTCTTAATGTCTGGCTCTGCCGTTGTTAGTAGTGCCAGACTTGCATGAAAGAATGCATAGTACAAACGCGACAAGGAATTTCGGATGTTATATTCAGAAGACTGGGAGCCAATTTGTACTGTAGCCATCAGGCCTGACGCCAGCCGGAGTCGAGATGCAACGTTTGCTTTAAGTTCAGGAGTCAACACGGGAGCAGTTTAGCGAAAACCGCGCGTTTCGCTAGCGCGGCCACGAAGCGGACTGGCTCACAGCTCCGCGTACTTCGCTTTTCTGTGATGCGACTCTCCATCCTGCATTCGCATGAACAACATAGTTTACATCACTTAGCGAAAAGAGACAGACATAAACGGCAATCTCCGCGCCACCCATAAATTCTGGAATTGGAGGCCGCCAATGAGAGCGCCATCCCCGGCAAATTGACAGTAAAATGCCTTGCCGCGGAAGTGCCTTGCCACGGCGTGAATCCTTCCTAGGCTGCTGGATCAATTCTCCAAACCCCAGTCGCTCGTCCAACTCTCGGACCAGAATCAAACCCCCGTCGGAAGTCACCCGCGACCCTTGGAAATCCACTTTCAGAAACCCGTTGAAACATAGCTGCAACGACTTGTTTTGCTTTTCACCCACGGGGTGTATATCCTCCGTACCTGATTCCTTACGTCGGAACCCGCATGGATAAAGGCGTCGGAAAGAATCAGAAGGTTAGCTCCGGCACGTTCAAAACGGAAATCTGGGTTTATTGGAGCTGCCTCTGCGGGTAGGCGCGCGTGGCGCTCCTGCGCCCCCGGAGCCGCGAGGCAAGGGGAGTGGTAAGGGAAACCTCAGGGGACTCAATACAAGACGCGCGAAATCCAGCCGCCGCCCAGCACCTCATCTCCATCATAAAAGACAGCCGCCTGGCCTGGAGTGATGGCCCGCTGCGGCGTGTGGAATTCGACAAGGGCTTCAGAAAGTTTCGTCGCAGGCCGCGGCCGCGACTCCCCATGACCGCTCGGCACCTGTTCTGTCCCGGTCGAGAGGGCTGCATCCCGCGGCGGTGAGGACACCGCCGCTACAGCGCGACGCTCGACGCGCGCGGGCGCGCCGGGATGGTTGTGGCGGATCTTGACGTGAGCCTCCAGCGCTACGCCATCCTGCACGGGCCCAATCCAGTTCACGTCGCGGACCACAAAGCGCCGGCGATAAAGTTCTGCCTCCGGACCGACGCGCACGCGGTTTTTCGCCGCGTCGAGTTCGATCACGTAAAGTGGCTCTCCAACCGCCACGCCCAGACCCTTGCGCTGGCCGACGGTGAAATTGTGGATGCCCGAGTGCTCCGCCAGCACCTGGCCGGCTGTGGAGACGACCTCGCCGGGTTGGACACTCGCCTTCGCATGCTGCTCGGCCAGATAAGCCTCGATAAAATCTCGATAGCTCCCCGTGGGCACAAAGCAAATTTCCTGACTCTCAGGCTTTTCCGCCACCGGAAGATGCTTGGTGCGCGCAAGTGCCCGCACCTGCTCTTTGGTCATCTCGCCGAGCGGGAACAGGGAGCGCGAAAGCTGCTCCTGGGTAAGGCCGAAGAGGAAGTAAGCCTGGTCCTTGGAGCGGTCCACGCCGCGCAGCAGGCAGTAGCGTCCTGTCGGCTCGTCGCGCCGGATGCGCGCGTAGTGCCCGGTAGCGATCTGATCGGCGCCTACCTGCCGCGCGAGGGTGATAAAGCGCTCGAATTTGATCTCGGTGTTGCAGAGGCTGCAGGGGATGGGAGTTTCTCCGGCCAGGTAGCGCTCGACGAAGGGGCGCACGACGGTGGCCTCGAAAGGCTCTTCGAGGTTGACCACGTAGTGAGGGATGCCCAGGAATGCGGCCACGGCTCGGGCGTCGTAGACGTCGTCCAGCGAGCAACAACGCCCGCTCGCCCGGCCGGGTTCACCCTCCTCGACCCCCAGCAGCCCCGGGAGGCGCCGCTGGTTCCAGAGCTGCATGGTGAGGCCGACCACGGCGGGCCGGCCGTCGGTGTTGCGCGAGTTGTTTTCGGCGAGGAGCGCCGCGGCGGTGGAGCTGTCCACGCCGCCGCTCATCGCTACGGCAATCGTCATATTCAGAACCGGGATTCGGGACTCGAGACTCGGGGTTCGGGCTCCCCCTCCCGAATCCCGGATTCCTAACCCCGAACCCCTGCGGTTTTGTAATGCGGCGACACCGAGCGTAGTTGTTCGACCACGGCAGGCAGAATTTCGAGCGTGGCGTCAATCTCTTCCGCGGTGTTGAAGCGGCCCAGGCTGAAGCGAATGCTCGAACGAGCCTGCTCGGGTTTCAGCCCGATGGCCGAGAGGACATGCGAGGGCTCGAGCGATCCCGACGAGCACGCCGCCCCCGTCGAGCAGGCAATTCCCCGCAGGTCCATCGCGATCACGAACCCTTCGCCTTCGATGTAATCGAAGCGCAGGTTGGAAGTCGTCGGCAGGCGGCGCGCCGGGTCGCCGTTGACCGCGCTCAGGGGAACAGCGCGCAGGACGCCTTCCTCGAGGCGATTGCGCAAGGCGCTGAGGCGCTGTGCTTCCTCCTCGAGGTGCGCCTGCGCGAGTTCCGCTGCCTTGCCCAGTCCGACAATCCCCGGCGTGTTTTCCGTGCCCGGACGGCGGTCGCGCTCGTGATGTCCGCCGTAGAGCAGGGGGCGGAGGACCGTCCCGCGGCGGATATACAACGCCCCCACGCCCTTGGGCCCGTGCAGCTTGTGCGCCGAAAGTGAAAGCAGATCTACACCCAGCTTCTCGACGTCCACCGGAACCTTGCCCACGGACTGCACCGCGTCGGAGTGGAAATAGACGTCGTGCTCGCGCGCCAGGGCGCCGATTTCCTCCAGCGGCTGGAGTGTACCCAATTCGTTATTGGCGTGCATAATAGTAATGAGCACCGTTTCCGGGCGCAGAGCGCGCCGAACGTCGTCGGGATCAACTGCGCCGTTCGCACCTACGCGCACGTAAGTGACGCTCACTCCGCGCTTCTCCAGCGCTTGGCAGGTGTTCAGGACGGCATGGTGCTCGATGGCCGTGGTGACGACGTGCTTCGCCTCGGAGCGAGCTGCCTCCACAATCCCCAGGATCGCGGCGTTGTCCGCCTCCGTGCCGCCGCTGGTGAACACCACTTCGCTGGGGCGGGCGTTAACCAGCCGCGCCAGGTGTTCACGGGCCCGCTCGATCGCCGCCTTGGCTTGCTGGCCGTACCAGTGAATCGAGGACGCGTTGCCGTAGTCCTCGAGCAGGTACGGCGTCATCGCCTCAAAGACTTCCGGCGCGAGCGGCGTGGTCGCGTTGTTGTCGAGATATATCCTCTGCACGATTTTCGCCTTAGCTTGCGGTTGAAGTCGGCACGGCGCCTTCATTGACGCTAAGTAAAATGCCCCACATTATTGAGCGTATCCGACCACCTCCGAGATGTCAAACATCGCGCCCAACCTGGGTACGCGAGACAAAACGAGGGCCACTGGCGGCCAGAGGGGTAGCGCCGGCGGGACGCCCGCACTACGGGTTTACCTTCGCTCCTGCCGCCGGTGTTCAGCAAAGAATCTAAAGGGCGCCCACTTTTGTGCTGCGCACCCCGTTCCCCTCGCAAGTTGGCACGAGATGTGCTACAAAAAGACCTGATAGCTTGCTATAAGGATCGGGGCACGCCGCGTTCGCGTACCCAGGCTTTCTTTCCTACCCGTTCCCTCGCCCGGAAGGTACTCGTCCACCTGAAAGCGAGTGCGGCAACTTGCGCACGAACCGCAGAAGTTTCTTGAAAAGCGGCTTGGCGCTGGGCAGTGTGTTGACTGCCGGCGGTGCCCGATGGGCTGAAGCGGCCTTTCGGCCAGGGGTTCCATTCCCCCAAGCCAAATCGCGAGTCGTCATGGCTCGCGATCCGCGTCTTCGACCGTCCGGCGGGAACGCTCTGGATTCTTCCCGGCTCCTGGGGCTCCTCGACCGCGCCCTGCAAGCGTTGTACGACTGCGATTCGCCTGTGGAGGCCTGGAAGAAAGTCGTCCATCCCGGAGAAGTCGTCGGGCTGAAAGTGAATTGCCTGGCCGGGCGGGGCAATTCCACGCACCCTGAACTGGTGGACGCCGTCTCGGAGCGGTTGCAGCAGGCGGGCATTCGGGACATCGTCATTTGGGACCGATTGAATTCTGATCTCGAAAGCGCGCGATTTCGCATAGCAGAGCGCGGCCCCGGGCGGCGCTGTTTTGGCAACGATGTTCTGGGATTTGAAGATGAACTTGCAACCTACGGCAGCGTGGGCAGCCTGCTTGCCAAGACTCTCACCCAAGTCTGCAATGCGGTGATCAACCTGCCCGTGCTCAAAGACCACGGCATCGCCGGAGTGACCCTGGCTCTCAAAAGTATGTTCGGAGCCATCCACAACCCCAACAAGTATCATCTAACCGTCGGTGACCCTTACGTCGCCGACGTCAACATGCTGCCTCCGATTCGGCAGAAAGTGCGGCTCCACATCTGCGATGCAGCCACCGCGCAATACGAGGGCGGACCTTCCTTCATGCCCCAGTGGACATGGCCGTTCAACGGCCTGCTCGTCGCCCGCGACCCCGTAGCGCTCGACTACACGGGCTGGCAGATTATCGAGAAGAAGCGTGCCGAGATGGGGATGAAGTCTCTGCGGGGGCTAAAGCGCGAACCAACATACATCGCGACGGCTGCCAACGAGCAGCACCGATTGGGAACGAATGATCCGAGTAGAATCGAAGTGGTAGAAGTTTAAGAGCGGAAGTAGGAAGTAGGAAGTAGGAAGTCGGGAAAAAAAGAAAAGGGCGTATGAGCGGAAACAGGAGTCGTGAGACCGATCCGGTACCAGGGCTTTTCGGCGCGCCGGCGGCCTGTGACCGCCGCGCATTCCTGAAGGCGGCTTCCTGGCCCTGCCTCGCTGCCTGCGCGGGCATGGTAGGGGCAAGCCCTGGCGTGCCCCTGTTCGCCCTGCCTGCTGCAGAAAGCGACGCGCAGTTCATTCGCGAAGCGAAATTCTACGAGAAGCTGCCTTTCAAGAAGACCAAGTGCAAGCTGTGCCCCCGCGAGTGCGTCATCGACGACAAGGAACGCGGTTACTGCGGCGCGCGCGAAAACCGCGGCGGAACCTATTTCACGCTGGTGCACTCCCGCGTAGTGACGGCGCATATCGATCCCATCGAGAAGAAGCCTTTCTTCCATTTCCTGCCGGGCACTCAAGCCTTCTCCATTGCGACGGCGGGCTGCAACGTGAACTGCAAGATGTGCCAGAACTGGGAAATCTCGCAGGTTCGGCCGGAGCAGGTTCGAAGCAACTACGTGCCCCCGCAGCAACTGGCGGACCTGGCGCGGCAAAACCGGTGCCCAAGCCTCGCCTACACCTACAGCGAGCCCGTTATCTTCTACGAGTACGTGGTGGATGCCGCCGACGCCGGACACCAGGCCGGCGTGAAAAGCGCGGTCGTTACCGGCGGCTATATCCAGGCCGAGCCTCTCAAGAAACTCTGCCCCCACGTTGATGCCGTCAAGGTGGACCTGAAAGCCTACTCGGAGAAGTTCTACAAAGAGGTGGTTAACGGCGAGCTCAAACCGGTTCTGGAGGCCCTGGTCACCTTGCGCAAGCAGAATATGTGGACCGAAATTGTGTACCTGGTCGTTCCCACCCTGAACGACGGAGAGCAGGAATTCAAAGGGCTGGCGCGGTGGATCAAGTCGGAACTGGGGCCGGATGTTCCTCTCCACTTTTCGCGCTTTCACCCGGAGTACTTGCTGAAGGACCTGCCCCCCACCCCGCTCGAAACCCTGGAGCGAGCCAAAGCGATCGCGGATGCGGAGGGGCTCCACTTCGTGTATCTCGGCAACGTGCCGGGCCACCCCGCCGAAAATACCTATTGTCCGAACTGCCGGCGGATTGTGGTCGAGCGCACAGGCTACAGCGTTGGTGATGTGCACATTCGGAACAGCAAGTGTAAGTACTGCCAGCAGAATATCCCGGGCGTCTGGTCGTAGCGCGCGTGGCAGACGCTTGGCGACCGCGCGAACTGCTCAAGGGCCCGAACGGAACGGCCCTCAAGGTGTGATTATGAAACGGCAACTCACAGGTCGGTTGATAGGGTTCTTCGTCCTTACGATCTCCATCCTGTTTCTAGCGGGCTACGTCCTCCTGGGGGAGAGCCCGAAGACGCGGCCCGCCTATGTAGCCGGAGGATTCTATCCAGCCGACCCCGCCGTGCTGGGGAAAACACTCGATGAATTCCTGGCCAAAGCTCCCCCAGCAAAATCGGACACGCCACCCGTAGCAATCATTTGCCCCCATGCCGGCTACGAGTTTTCCGGGCAAGTCGCGGCCTATTCTTATGCGCTGATCAAGGGGAAGAAATTCGAGCGGGTGGTGGTGATTGCGCCCTCGCACTACGAAGCGTTCCCCTTCGCGTCGATCTACGATGGGGACGCTTACTCGACTCCCCTCGGAACCGTTCCCGTCGACAAAGCCTTCGCCGCGCGACTCGTCGGCTTGAGCCCGCTCATCCAGATTTCCGGCCGCGGCCACGGAGAAGTCCAAGGCCACGGCGAGCACGCCTTGGAAGACGAACTCCCTTTCCTGCAGCGGGTTTTGGGGGACTTCAAATTGGTTCCCATCGTTATGGGCGACCAGAGCTACGAAATCTGCCGGGCGGTCGGCGTTTCTCTGGCCAAGGCCATTGGCGGCTCAAACACACTCATTGTGGTCAGTTCGGACCTGTCTCATTACCATACCTACGACGAAGCCGTCAGCATGGACCATCAGACTTTAAAAGGCATCGAGGAATGGGATTACCTCAGCCTGTCGCGGAACTTCGAGACCCGCGTTTGGGAGGCTTGCGGCGGGGGACCCATCGTCGCCGGCATGATTGCCGCCGAACGCCTTGGGGCGAGGCGGGCCATCATCCTGAAGTACGCGAATACAGGCGATGTTACGGGAGATAAGAGCCGCGTGGTCGGCTACGGGGCTGCGGCGCTTGTCAAGGACAGCGCCCGTGCGGAGAACAAGGCGCCAAGTTTTTCTCTCAATGGCAAAGAGAAAGAGGCGTTGCTTCGCATCGCAAGGACGTCGGTGGAGACGGCGGTGAAAGATCACAAGCTTTATGAGTGCTCCGCCGGCGGCCTGGAGCGTCTGGCAGAGGCGCGCGGCGCTTTCGTGACGCTCAAGGAGCACGGCGAGCTGCGCGGCTGCATCGGCTACATGTCGCCGGTGAAGCAGCTCTGCATGACGGTGCGCGATGTCGCCGCACTGGCGGCAGTCGAGGACCATCGGTTCCCGCCCGTCACGCCGGCAGAGCTGGGACGGCTCGAATATGAAATCTCCGTGCTCTCACCCATGCGCCGCGTCCTCGATATCCAGGAAATCAAAGTCGGGAAGCACGGGTTGCTCATCAAGAAAGGCGACAAGGAAGGGGTGCTTCTGCCGCAGGTACCCGTCGAGCAGAACTGGGACCGCAAGAGGTTTCTCGAGGAAGTTTGCCTGAAAGCCGGCCTGCCCAGAGAGACATGGAAGGAAGAAGACGCGGACCTCTTCCTGTTCTCCGCCCTCGTCTTCAACGAGCACGTGTCTGCACCTCTCACGGAAGACGAGCGGGGCCATCCCGACGAACGAGTCCTGCCAGGACAGCCGGGGCCAAACTGACCACGGCCATAAACAGGACCTGCCGCTCATTGACAAACCCTATGGGCTTGCTACTGTAGAGCCAGCGTGGCTGGCACCTGAAACAAGCAGCAAAGGAGGAATGCCATGGGTGGAACGATTCGCGCTCGCGTGAAGGGAGGGGTCCTCGAGCCGCTCGAAAAAACCGATTTGCCGGAGGGAAAGGAAGTGTTGATTACCGTCATTGGCGTCGCGGAAGACCCGGATGACGAAGCTTTTCTCCGATCGAAGGGAGGCTGGAAAGGGCTTATTGATGCCGAGAAGCTGCTCCGAGATATTTACGAGAATCGCTTGATCGACACCAGGGAGCAGCCAAAGCTATGACGCTCGCTTACCTGGTGGACACAAACTGAGCCATCCACCGGCTCCACAGCCATAAACGGATTCAAAAGCGCCTGGAGGAACTGCGGGGACAAGGGCTCGCGATTTCGGCCGTTTCGCTCGCCGAGCTGTGGGAGGGCGTGCACTACTCCCGGGATCCACGGGAAAGCGAGCGCCAGTTGCACGATTTCTTGAGGCGCGTGTCCCTTATCGGCATCGATGAGGAAACATGCAAACTCTTCGGGAAGGAGCGGGGCCGACTGCGCGCGCAGGGAAAGCGCATCGGCGACTTTGACCTCATGATCGGCGTCACAGCCCTCCAGCACCAGCTCACCCTTCTCACCAACAACCGGCGCCATTTCGAAAACATCGGGGGTTTGCAGATCGAAAGCGTCTGACTCAGGAAAAACCCTTCTGATTAAGGCGGGCACCCTGGGGAGTCTTGCACAAGAACCGGCACTACCGGAAGGCCTGGCCTCTGAACCTCCGCCTTGCGCCATGACGGATGTGGAGTACTTCAACCCGTTGCTGCCCCTCTAAGACCCGATAGATTACACGATAGATGTTGGGCTTGTGGCCGTACAGCAAGTGTCTAAGCTTCTCATTTTCCGGCGTCACCGCACACCGGTTGGGGTGTTGCTTGAGGCTCAGAATTGCTTCCTTGAGACCGTGGTACCAATTGAGGGCGCTATCGGAGTCCCGAGCGTTGATGTGCTTGAAGAGCTGGGCTAGGTCGCGCTCTGCGCGGGGAGTGATGTCAACGTGGTAGGTCATGCTCGGATTCAAACTCGGCGAAGAAATCCGCCACGGGCCGCGTCCTTCCCTTGTTCGCATCCTCCAATCCCTGCCGGATGCCTTCCTGCGCATCGGCGCGCGCGGCAAGGTCGAGCAGACGTTGATAGGCTTCGGCGTCCTGAACGACGGCGGCCGCCCGTCCCTTGACCGTGAGCACCACCGGGCGCTTGCTCCTCTTGAGTTGCTTGATGAAGTCTCCGGAACGGCGCCGGAAGGTGGTCAGCGATTGGATATCCTTAGTGATGTCGAGCATAGCCATGTCCGAATTGTAGCACCTTTTTAGGTGCCGCGATGAATCTCAGTGGAGCGGGGGGACCTGCCTACCGCCGGCGGGTTCGCGAATCGGCCCTACGGCTCGGGAGTGCGGCGAATTGCCGAGAGGCCGGCCAGGGCGGCTGGGGCAAGATTCACCACGGCCATAAACACAGCCGCGCGCAGGAAACCGAAGACCGGAATCAGAAAAGTACTGAGCACCACGGCGCCCAGGCACGCCCCAATCAAATCCAGAGCGTAAAGGCCCCCCGGACTGCGAGAAGGTTGGCTGTAGCGGCGGTTTCCGACCGCCGAGCGAAAATAGACGCGGCTGGCGAGCGGGAATTGATACCCTCCCATCGCGCCCGAAAGAAAAGCCAAAAATGGGAACAACGCCTGGCTGGCGATGAACGACCCCGCCTGACTTCTTACTTGCCCCAGGATGGAGAACAATCCATACAGGAACAATGGCGAAGCGGCTGCCAGGATTTGCAGGGCGGCCAGGCGAAGCCAGGCGGGGCGAGTTGCGTCGCCGCTGCTTGCCCCCGCCGGCGAAGCCAACCGGGTCCCCACGGCCACCCCCAGCATGAACAGCGCCACCAGAATGGCAAGCTGGTGATAAAGGTAGCCGTAGAGGGCCTGGAATCCGAGCAGGAGAAGGATTTCGAGGCCCAGCAGCGTGAATCCCATGGCGGCCACGCAGAAGCCAGCCGTGACCACGTGGCGGCGCTCGGGGTCCCCCGGCCTTCGGCGGCGGTCCGAGACCGCCGCTACAGCTAAGAAGGCGCAGAGCAGCCCAGCCAGAGCGCCCAGAGTGTGGGCAAAACTCAGGCGCCAGAGGTATCCGAACCAGGTTCTGGGGCCGGGGTGAAATCGCGTGCTCCACAATTCGACGTCGAAGTAGTAGGCGATGGGCGCGAAGTCGCGATTGACAGGCGTCTCCGGCCCCGGCTCGATCTGGAGCCGGAGATCGAGCAGGCGATCCGGCGACAGGCGAAAGGGGATGTAGTACTCGCGCACGTAGCTCGTCCGCAGGCTCCGCGAGCGAAGTCGGGATAGGAGTTCCGAGGAGTCCGCGGCGAGTGTCCCCGGCTTCTTGGCCGCGAAGAAGTGTACCGTCTCGCCGGGAATGGCCGCCACTTCGGGAAACACGCCGCGCAGCGTTTTCAAGAGGCACCGAAGGAAATCAGCTAATTCGCTGCTGATGTAGTTTTCCGACGAAGTCACCTGAAAAGATAAAATCCCTCCAGGATTCAGTTTCTGCGCCGCTTCACGAAAGAACTCTTCCGTGTAAAAGCGGTTCAATTGTGCCGTGTAGGGGTCAGGCAAATTGACGATGATGACGTCGTAGGTGGAGCCGGTGCTCTTAAGGAACAGCCGTCCGTCCAGATGATGCACCCGCACCCGCGGATCCGATAGAGCGCCGGCGGAGGTTGCAGAAAAATAGCGCGCGGCCAAGTCAAGGATCGTCGGGTCGAGTTCCACATAATCCACGCGCGCCAGGCTCGGATGCTGGAGCGCCTGCGCCAGACTGCCATTCACGCCCCCTCCGATGAGCAAGAGGCTCCGAGGCGAAGGGTGCTCGAGGAGCGCGTAGTGGACCGCCTCTTCGGCGGCGGACGGATCGGGTACCGTCAAAACCCTTAAGCCGTTTTCGAAAAGACTCCGGCTTAGGCCGGCGTCTACGACTGCGAGGTTGCCATAAATCGAATTCCTCGATTCCAGCAGGCGCCAGCCCCGCCAGAGGAGGGAAAGAGTCCTGGACTCCAATCTGCGAGCCGCGAAGGGTAGAAGCACCGCCAACACCATGAGCGCGCCTGCCAGGGCCCGCCGGTAGATCGTCGTGCGGACCCCCACCGCGACCGCCGCCAGAAGATTCAGCAGGCTGAGGAGCAAGGCGATCTCGAAAGGAGTGAGAAACCGTATGAAGAACAGGCTGGCGAGGATTCCACCCAGACCGGAGCCTACCGCCTCCCAAAGATACACGGCGCCGGTTGCCTGAGCCGTCGATGAGCCTACTTGAGTTGTGTAGAGACGACTTCCGGCGGTAAAGAGACCCCCGGACAGCAGGCAGAAGAAGCTGAGGGTAAAGAGGGAAGTCAGGAACATCGGCCCCGGCCCGAGGACTTCTCCCGGTAGGGAGTGAAACACGCTTTTGCTGGCGCGCACGGCCAGAATCATCAGCGGAAACGCCGCGGCGAGGAGCGCTTCGAGCCCCGCCACGAGCTTGCGGGGATCGCGTACGCTCTGCGTCAATCTCCCCAGCACGCTCGAGCCGAGGGCGGTCCATAGGAGCCAGTTGGCCAGCATGATGCCCAGCGAGAGCTCGTTCCCATAGAAGACTACAATGAGTTCCCGCATGCCCACGATCTGGGCTGTGACCGCGGTGAAGCCGATTAGGGACAAAATGACCCTGAGCAGCCATACACAGGATGGCTTTGCGGGCTGTACGGTTTGGAAGTCTGGTTGCTCGCCCATGGAATCAGGGTTTAGCGCAAGATGCTTGCCAAATCACCAAGTTCCTCGGACGCTGCCGAGCCGCTTGCACGTCCTGACCGCCGCACGATGCTTCTTAACGTATTGCGTCTAGGGGGGTTAGCGTCCGCAAGCGCGGGCTTAGCTGCCTGGCTGGGCAGCCGCAGCAAGCGCCCGGAGGAAGTGGTCGCGCCAACTCTGGTCCGCAACATGACGGTCTCGCCGGATTCTAACCTCCCGGAAATGGTCGTCGTGCAGGGGGAGACCCCTGAGGCGTTGGTGCGGCGGGCGGTGGCAACGCTGGGCGGCATTGGGCGCTTCATTTCTAGGGGAGACGTTGTGGTGATTAAACCCAATATCGCGTGGGATCGCACTCCCGAGCAAGCAGCGAACACGAATCCCCTCGCCGTCGCGGAGATGGTCCGGCTTTGCCAGGAAGCCGGAGCCGCGCGGGTGATCGTCACGGACGTGAGCTGCAATGAGCCCCGGCGTTGCTTCCAGCGCAGCGGGATTGCTGAGGCGGCGCGCACCGCCGGCGCGGAAGTGATCTTGCCCGAAGAAACGAGGTTCAAGGAGGTGGACCTGCGGGGCGAAGTCTTAGGCGCTTGGCCGGTCTTCGAGCCTTTCCTGGCCGCCGATAAGATGATCAATTTCCCCGTCGCGAAGCATCACAGCCTGACGGGCGTCACCCTGGGAATGAAGAACTGGTACGGCATTCTGGGGGGCTTGCGGGCTCGCCTGCACCAGCGAATCCACGAGAGCTTGGCGGACCTGGCGGACTTCATGCGCCCCACCCTCACCCTGATCGACGCCTACCGCGTGCTGATGCGCAACGGCCCCACGGGCGGCGACCTCGAAGATGTGGCTCTGAAAAAGACTCTGATTGCCGGCACCGATCCCGTGGCTTTGGATGCCTACGCCGCCAAGGCCTATTGGGATCTCGACGCCCGCGCGCTCCCTTACCTCAAGCTGGCACAGGCGCGCGGTCTGGGCCGCGCCGAT
>Ga0209777_10002064_pt1 | contig 27261 bp, 16 predicted proteins | sample FrelakmetHBP12HB_FD_187147 | JGI IMG/M metagenome (GOLD analysis project Ga0209777, IMG submission 187147) | Freshwater lake sediment microbial communities from the University of Notre Dame, USA, for methane emissions studies -HBP12 HB (SPAdes)... | ecosystem: Environmental > Aquatic >...
GCGCTCATTCGCTCGCCCTCAAGAACGACGGGACTGTCTGGGCGTGGGGATACAATGCCGAAGGCCAACTGGGCGACGGGACGACAACGGACCGTTACACTCCTGTGCAGGTGAGCGGGCTGAGCAACGTCGTCGCCGTCGCGGCCGGAGCGTTCCATTCGCTCGCGACAGTGGGGGCCCCTGCGGCCGGACCCGCGGCCAAGCTGGCCTTCACCACGCCGCCCAGCGACAGCACCGCCGGAGCGGCCTTCGGCACGCAGCCGGTCGTCGCCGTGCAGGACGCCAATGGCAACACGGTAACCACTGATACTTCCAGCGTGACACTGGCCCTCGCCAATAATCCCGGCGGCGGCACGCTCAGCGGCACAACGACCGTGGCCGCGGTGAACGGCGTGGCAACATTCAGCGGCTTGTCCATAGACAAGGCCGGGACAGGCTACACGCTGGCGGCCAGCGATGGCACGCTGACAGGCGCGACCAGCAGCGCCTTCGACATTGGCCCCCCGGGCCCGGCAATCACAAGCATAAGCGCCTCAAAGAACCCCCTATTCGCTGGCGATACGACTACCCTTGTGGCTCAAGCAAGCAATCCCAACAACGGCACACTCACTTTCACCTGGGATTTCGGAGACACCACTGCCTTGGGTGCCACCAATCCCGTCAGCCACACTTTCGCCACCGCCGGGCAGTACACGGTTACGCTCACGGTGAGCGATGGCACGTATACTTCTCAACCCAGACAGATCGTGATCACGGTGTATGCGCCCAACTCGGGCGGCGAGAGCGTAAAGAACATCGCCGACGGCAAGCCTGCCGTGGCAAATCCACTGAACGGCCTGGCTCTCAGCGTGCCCAGAAGCGATGGCGGCGTAGTGGAACTGTTTATTGACGTTGAGGCCATGAACAAGGCGGCCTTTGACGTCGCGACGGATTTCGCCGGTCTCGCCAGCCATCTTAGCCAGGTTTTCGGCATTCACCCCTGTCAGAAGTTCGCTGACCCGAGCGTGTACGTGGCCACATCCACGGCATACGATACGGGCACGGATAACGTCCGGGGCAAGGCCCGCCTTACCCTGGCGGTCGGCAACCGCGAAGTGGGTCTGCCGGTCAGATACACCCAGGAACCCGCATCGCGTGAAATTTACTTTAAGAACGTCAAGGGCAAGTTTGGTTTCAGCCCTGCTCAGATAGCGAAAGGAGATACGGTGTCGCTTATCGGAATAGTTGAGCTTCCCGAAGGGCTGAAAGTGGCGGATGAACAAGACCTGGCAATTGGCATCGGCAACATAATTGACCACGTCAAGCTGGACAGTAAGGGGAAAGGAAAAGGCACAAGCGACAACGGGCGCATCAAGAAAGTGACCCTCAAGTACCCGAAAGTGGACAAGACCTCGAAGGAGACTGCCGGCCCCCCAGACAAGCGGATGGCAAGGATTGAAGTCAGGCTGGCCACCATGGCGATGGTCGCGGGGGGGTTCGATACAGAGGGCGTCGCCCCCCAAAGCGATGGCAAGCAGTTGAGCATCCAGGTGGCCTTCGTGCTGGCGGGGGTCGCTTACGAGAACACGGTCCCGGTGACGCTCCGGGTCTCGCGCAAGCAAGACTTGGCGACACTGGTCCAGAGCCGCAGGTAGTCGGGGGCTCTGCCAAGGAAACGAATTGCCGTTGCCGTTGCTTTTTCGTTTACCATCTCAGTGCGCTCTGTGCTGATAGAGGTAATGGCATGGACAACGATCCTCTTGACCAGCCCGCCCATGCGGGGTTGATCGAATCGCTGCACGAGCGCGGCGTGATAAGCGCCGAAGCCCGCGCCAGGTCGCTGGCGTGGCTGCGTGAAGGTGTAGCTTGGCGCAGTTGGGCCGGCAGCCTGCTGCTGGTGTTCGGGGTGGCGCTGGTGCTGGCCGGCATCATCTGCTTTGTCGCCGCCAACTGGGAGTTTGTCGGCGCCTTCGCCAAGTTCGCTGCCCTCGAACTGCTTCTCTTTGGCTGTGCCGTGGGCGCCTGGTTCGCGGGCCTGGACCGCACTGGCGGCAAAGTGTTGCTGGGGGCAGCGGCGGTGCTGGTGGGTGCCGTGCTACTGCTCATTGGGATCGAGTACCCCTCTAACGCCCAAGCCTATGAGCTTTTCACGCTCTGGGCTGTGTTGATCGCCGGCTGGATTTTTGTCTCGCGGTGCAGCCCGCTATGGCTCTTCTGGCTGGCGTTGTTGAATGCTGACTTGATCTCTTTCTGGAGCGCGCGGCCCAACCACTTCCTATCTTATGCTCTTAGTGATTCCGATAGTTTTGCCAGTGTGTGTATCGGCCTGGCGCTGCTCAACGGCCTGCCCCTGGCGGCGCGGGAACTGGCTGCGCGGCGCGGCGTCGAGTGGCTGGCTGCAAGAGAATCAAGGGTATTCCCGCTCCTGGGTGTCCTGGGCGCTTTGTTCGCGCCGGCGTGCTGGCTGGTTCTCGAACACAACCGTACCTCCGGCCTGCTCGTGGCCGCGGGGGCGCTGAACCTGGTGTGCTTGGCTGCGGCGATGTACCTGTACCGCCGCGTGCTTTACGACATGGCCGCGCTGGTGTTGTCCGTATTGAGCCTATGCCTGCTGGTCTGCATTGCCCTTGGGCGTGTGATCTTTGAACTGCGCGACAAGTATCATTATCTGCGCGAACAAGAAGCGGTCTGTTTCCTCGCCTTCGCCGTCCTCATTCTCCTCGTGTTCGGTGTTGCGGTTATATGGTTGAAGGGCGTCCACCGGGCCATGTCGGAGGTCACCCATGCCGCCGACGAATGAAGCGGAAGCCCGCAAGATGCCTGCGCCACAAGGCGCAAAGCTGACCGTGCGCGAGGTATTCACGCGGCTTGAAGACCGCGCCTTGCTAAGTTCCGAACAGAAGAGCTTGGCGCTCAAGATTCTGGCCCCGCGCCGCGTCGAGCTGCTCCAGGGCATTACGGTCCTCACCACCATAGGCGCATGGCTAGCCGCCTTCGCCTTCACCGCCTCTGTCTGCATTCTGCTTGAGCCGAAGGGCGGCAGGGGAATCATGGTCGGCTTGGGCTACTGCGTGGGCGCCACGCTGCTGACGCGCATCGCCCGTCACGATTTCTTCGTCCAGGCAGCGCTGGCCATTCTTCTGGCGGGTTACGGCATCGTGCTTTTCAGCGTACACGAGAGCGTCTTCTATTCCCCAAGATATGAGCCAGAGTGGGAGACTTGTGCGGCGGCGGTGCTTCTGGCTGCGGTTTTGTATGTGGTTTACGATTACCCGCTGCAGCGTTTCCTCGTACCGCTTGGCGCGTTCTTCGTTATCCTCACCGCGATATGGGCTCAATATGCCACGCTCTGGCTCAATGGCTCTCACCCGCTGGTACTGGTCGAGACGCTGGGTGTTCTACTTGTCTTTGCTGGACCCACGCGGTGGACCGCCTTCCGTCCTTTGGGGCACGCCTTAGCTGTTGCTCTTGCAGTGACTGTGGCGCCGCTGACCTTCCCTCAGCACAACGCGTCGCTGTTCGGCCCGGTTGACATAAGAGCGGCTTTCATGGTGTGGCCCTCCAAGGCGTTACTTGCAGCCGCCCTTGCCTGGCTTACCTGCTGGGCCGCGCGGCAGGCACAGCCCCAGGCCCCTGATGCGTGGTCCCCCATCAAACGCCCCCCCGTTCTCGTGGCGCTGGGCGCGATTGTTCTCTTGGGGATTGTCTCCAGCCCCGGCATTCTGGCCGGATTCCTGCTGGCCGCGCTGGGGCATGCCACGCGCGAGCGGCTGCTTGCGCTCTTGGGCCTGCTGGTGCTGGTTGGCGCGGTGACGCTGTTCTGCTGCGATTATGAGCTGGTACTGTCTGCCCGGGCCGGCCTGCTGGTGGCCAGCGGCTTGGTGCTGCTGAGTGCGCGCTTCGTTCTCTGGCGGCTAACTGCGCCCGAAGCCAAGAAGGTGACACCATGAGAGCGACTGTCTTCTGGCTCACGGCCGCGCTTATCCTGCTGGTGCTCAACGGCCTCATCGTACACAAGCAGCGGCTGCTTCACGGCGGCCAGGCGCAAACCGTACGCCTCAAGCTCGCGTCGTACGACCACACTTGGTATCTGCGCGCAAACACGCTGGCGCTGCATTTCGAGTTGGTCCAGCAGGTCTCGCCAGCCCTGTCGCCCGTGCAGCCTGCCCAGCCCCTGGTCGGGCCGCCCGCACCGTTGCCACCGCCCATTCCCCCTCCGCCGCTGGAGCCATCCGGCTGCCTGGTCGTGGCGTTGGACGAGAACGAGGTCGCGTGCTTCGTGCGGGTGCATGCTGGCCAGCCCCTGCAACCAGGCGAACATTTGCTGCGCTATCGCAAGCCAAGTTCATGGATGATTGTGGGCGTGGAAGGCTTCACGTTCGAGGATGGCCATGCGCAGGATTACAGTAACGCTCAGTACGCCGAGTTTCGCGTTGCACCCAGCGGCGAAAGCGTCCTCGTGGGTCTGCTTGGCCCCAACTTTGAGCGGCTCGGCCCTGCGGCCAAGACGCCAGGCAAGTGATGAACGATGAAGGATGAACGGCGGCATCGAAAGGCAGCCAGTTCATCATTCATTGTTTGTGATTTCTTCGGGATTGAGCGGCTCAAAAAACGCCCGGACCATCATGCCCACGAGCAGAACTACTGCGACGACTCTGAGCATGACAAGCACCACAGAGATGCCCAGCGCTGTCATCAAAAAGCCGGTAATGATCTGCTCGCGGAACGCTTCAAGCCACGACCAGTAGCCGATGAGAAAGGCGGTTATGAAAAGGACCGCCGCCAGCACTGCGAGAAGCGGCCATCTGCTCCCCCTCCCGAAGACAACCTTGGACGTCGTATCGGCGAGAACCATGGCACACCTCGCTACTCCGCCCATCATCCTATCTGGCGGAGTGAAAAGTTCCACGAAAGCTGAGCAACAACATCTCCTTCAAAGTTTATACCCCATGAATCCGGCGTTGTCAATAGGGTTGCGGGGTTAGTGTTCCGGTCATAGACGGGCAGCGGTCACGACGCTAACCTGCGTGAGTAGAGCCTTTCTTCAGCAAGGGGCCATGGACGGCACTGTTTTGGCTGGGGTTACAGAAGCCTGCGGGCGTCTGTCTTCGGTGAGGTCGCTGAGATTGCGGTTAGTCTTCCTTGTCTTGCTGTTTGCCGCAGCAAACCTGCCGGGGCTGCGCGCCGCGGATTGGCCGTGCTATCGCGGCGCCAACGGCGACGGCGTGGTTACCGAGCCAGGCTTGGCAATAGACTGGCCGGCCGACGGTCCGCGGGTGCTGTGGGCGGTTGCCCTGGCCGATGAGCAGCGCGAAACGCACGCCGGCCCTGCCGTTGCCGGGGACAAGGTCATCGTTCCCACCAGGTCCAAGGCAAGAGACAGCGTCTGTTGCTTCGACGCCGCGACGGGGAAAGAACTGTGGCGGTATCAATGCCAATACGATGTGCCGGAACAATCCGGCCCCTATGGGACCGGCATCAGAGCTACGCCCACCATCTGGAAGGACCGCGTATTCATACTCGGCTGTTTCGGCCAACTGCTCTGCCTTGAAACCAACAAGGGCGAGCTGATCTGGACGAAAGACCTGCTGGAGGAATTCAAGGCGCAGGCGCCGCCGTTCGGCATGTCGAGCGCCCCTACCATTATTGATGACTTGCTGATCTGCCAGCCTGGCGGGCCGGGCGCCGCCCTTGTGGCGCTCGAACCCGCAACGGGCAAGGTCGTCTGGCAGTCGGGAAACGACCAGGCCTCCTATGCCGCGCCGCAGTTGGTCACGCTCTGCGGCGTGCGCCAGATACTTGCTTTTACAGGCCAAGGATTGCTCGCCGTTCACCCCGCGACGGGCAAGGAGCTGTGGCACTTTGCCTATCCGGAGCAGCGCGAGAAGAACGTTTCGGCGCCGATCGCCCTGGGTGACACGGTCTACTTCTCCAATAATACGCTGGGCTTTTGCGCCGTCAGGCTGTCGCGGGTATCAGGCCGCTGGCTAGTCAGCCGCATCTGGGACGCGCGCAAGGAGAAGACGCATTACTCTTCTCCGCTCCTCGGCCCGGGCTGTTTGTACTTCCACAACAGCAAGCGCGAGATCAAATGCCTCAGCCTGTCTGACGGCGGCATACAGTGGACCGCCTCGCGGATGGGCACGGAATACGGCGCGCTGCTCCAGATCGCGGCAGGCCGCCTCTTAGCGATGTTGGACGACGGCCAGGCCGTCTGGGTGGAAGTGTCGCCACGGCAGTTCACGGAAAGGGCGCGCTTCCAGGCACTGGGCAAGTGTTTTCCCCAACCCGCCGTGGCCGGCGGCAAACTGTACGTTCGCGACCACGAGCGCCTGGTCTGTTTTGATCTGAAGAACCCAGCATCCGCGCCGGATAGGGCAGGGGTTCAAACAGCCGCTCAGGATGCCAAGGCCCTGGGCAAACACGCCGCCCTGGCAAAAGGCTCCCGGCCATCCGGCACGGGCCTGCTGGCCTCCTGGAAAGTCATGCGCAACACCTATTTCGCTGGCTGGCTGGCTGCTGTGGCACTGGCGCTGCTCGGCGTGCTGGTCGTGAAGCGAAAACAGGTCTTGGCCGGCGCTGCCGTGACTCAAAGCGCCACTTTGGCGCTGGCGATAGCCATGTGGCTGGACGGGGTTCTCCCCACCAGTTCAAAGCTTGTCTTCTCGTCCAAGGTTGCCCTGTTTTTGGCAGCGGGATTCGCTGTCGCCGCGGCCTTTCTGGCGGGGCTCGGACGCGAGCGCGGAACCAGGCGCGGGCTGTCCGGCATGCCGTGGGGCCTGCTGGTGGCGGCGAGCGTGGGCGTCGGCTTCATATCCCAGGTCCAACTTGCAACCATAGACCTGCATCACGTGCTCGCTTCCACCATCATTGAGGATACGAGATCCGAGGTCGCCAGGCTCGGCGGCGTGGCCCTGTTCACCATCGTCTTCCTGGCGCTTCTGTACAGTCTGGTCCTGCGCCCCGGCGCGCCGGCCCAGGGCGCCTGCCAGTGGATATCGTCTTTGGTAACCACGCTGCTCGCGGGCCTCGCAATCGGGCTGAGCGTGCGTGCAACAGGCACACTCTTCACCTTCGCTTTTCTGGTCTTTCCAGCGCTCGCCGCGGAACGGACTGGCGGCGGCTGGTTGCGCGCTTTCGCAGTAGCCTCAGGCCTGGCCTTGGCCGTCGTGACCTGCGGTTTCGCTGCGGCCCTGAGCTGGCACGTGCTGCCTGCTCAGCTCGCGGCGGCGCTGATCTGCCTGGCCTTGCCTTTGAGCGCTGCAATCAACACGCGCCTGCGTGAGAATCGCGGCGGGCTGGCGGCCAAAATCTATAATCCCTAGCCTGAACTAGCCACCACAGAGGGCACAGAGAACACAGAGTGATTGGATGATCCCGGCCTTTCGCAGACCCCAATCTTCTCTATTCTCTGTGCTCTCTGTGTGCTCTGTGGTGAGTAAGGCGGGCTAGAGCCCTTTGGCCAGCCGCAACGCGTTGCTCTCCGGCAACTCGGGCACGGCGCGGAAGCGCGCCTGGGCGGCGACAACGTCGTAGGAGACACGGCGGAAGGTGACGCGCGGCTGGTTGAGCAACGCGCTCACGCGGGCCTCTTGCAGTTCTTCGCTCGTGCGTGTTTCGTCCTGCGCCGTGGCTTCCTCAGTTATCACTTGCGCGTCCGCGGTGCCGCTGGCGGCTTGGCCTGACATGGCCATTTGGACGGTCTTGGTCAGTTCCTCGCTGATCGGAGTCTTGTCATCTTCGCCGATCTCCATCACGCCGACTTCCGACAGGCCCTGGTTTCCCTCTAAGGCTCCGGGCGGCGGGGGCAGCTTCACGGTCGGCTGTTCCTCGCTGACAGGCGGCGCGCCTCCGGGCAGAGGCTTGAGTCTCATGGTCTTCTGCAGGTCCGCCCGCTCAGGAAGGTCGAAAATGCAATAGCACGCCCAGGTGATGCCGTCGCGCGGCTGGCCGACCGAGCCAACGTTGATGAGCGTCTTGCAGCCGGGCTTGAGCACATACATGTAATTATTCAGTTCCTCGGGCCTGTACCACTGGTAGTCCTCAGCCACCACCCCGGGACGGTGCGAATGGCCGCAGAAGCAGAGCCACTCCATGGCGCGGAATATCTCCACGGCCTTTTCCGATGGCCCCAGGCCGCCATCGCTGAAATCCTCCCTCAACACGTATTCATACAGCGGCTCGCGCGGAGAAGCGTGGACGAACAACACGTTGTTCTCCACCCGGCGCGGCGAGAGGTTCTGGAGCCAGTACCAGCGCTCCTCATCAACCTGCGTGCTGTCGAGCTTGGGCTCCAGCACGCGCTTCTGCCACTCGATGGCTAGGCGCGCGTTCTTGCCGAAATCCTTGGGTTCGACGAAGAGGGCCTCGTCGTGGTTGCCCATCAGGGTCCACTGCGCCAACGTCCGCACCTTCTCCAAGCATTCAACCGGCTGCGGCCCGTAGCCGCAGATATCACCCAGGCAGATGATGCCATCCACGTTCTGCTGCTGGATGTCCGCCAGAACGGCCTCGAGCGCGAGCAGATTGCTATGGATATCGGAAATGATCGCGCGTCGCGACATGCTCCCGTCCGGTCCTGTGAAGTCCCGCTAGAGACGCGGACTTCCTCCCTCTTTCCGGCGCAGGCGCTCCTGCCATGCGCCCCGAGCACGATCCCGTTACCCCCCAGGCGGCACATTACAATACAGAGCGCGTGCCGTCTACGCAAATAACTTGGTGGGTTATCCGCGGGATTGGACATTCGGGCGAATCGCGTTTCAAGTTTCAACTTGCATTTCGGGCGCGAGCCACTACCTTATCTGCCGCTCCTTTGGGAGCGAAGCACAGTTGGCTCTTTGATTGCTGGCCGTGGAAAAGGTTAAGAGGCTCGAACTAAGGGAGCGTTGTTGAGGCATGGCTGAGAAGATTCGCATCCGCATGGAAGCTTACGATCACGAGCTGCTGGACCAGTCCGCGCTGGTTATCGTCGAACGCGCAAAGGCGACCGGGGCCCGAGTGCACGGGCCGATACCCCTGCCCACGCGCATAGAACGCTATACGGTCCTCCGCAGCCCGCACGTGGACAAGAAATCCCGTGAGCAGTTCGAGATCCGCACGCACAAGCGGCTCATTGATATTCTGGATCCAACCACCAAGACTGTCGGCGCTCTGGGCAAGCTCAACCTGCCTGTGGGCGTGGACATCAAGATCAAGGCGTACTAACTCAGTACTCAGCACTCAGTACTCAGTACTCAGTTGTGCCGCCGGCTTCCAGCCGGCAACGCGGTCCCGAGCGCCCGCGGATCGGGATTCCACGATACAGCAAGCCGAAAGTTTCTGCCGCGGTCCTGAGTCTTAGCCCGGATTTCTCACCGCGGAGGACGCAGCGGAACGCAGAGAGGCACTGAAGTAGGTGGTAGATGGTAGGCGGGATACGGCCTGGGCTGATGTTGTCTACCACCTACTACCTACTACCTACCATCTACGTCCTTGCCTCTGCGCACTCTGCGTCCTCTGCGGTGAATAAGTGGTGAGAAATGCAGGTTGGGCGCCGCGTGCAGCGAAAGCGGGGGCGCAGAACATGAACGTCATCGTCTTGATGCTCGATTCGATGCGCCAGGACCACCTCAGTTGCTATGGCTGGGATGGTTGCCCGCTGAAGACGCCGCACCTGGATGCGTTCGCCGCCGAAGGCGTGCTGCTCGACAACGTGTACCCTGAGGGCCTGCCCACTATCCCGGTGCGCACGGACCTGTTCACGGGGCAGAGCAGCCTGACCAATCGCACCTGGCAGCCGCTGGCGCCTACGGACGTGCCCGCGGCCAGAATTTTCAGGCGTGAGAAGTATCTTACCGCGCTGGTGGCCGACACTTATCATCTCTTCAAGCCCAACATGAACTTCCACGATAGCTTCGAGGTCGTTCACTCGATTCGCGGCGCCGAGTACGATTCGGTCAGCGCCGGGCCGCTGAAGCACCTGCGGCTCGAGGACCACGTCAACGCGCGCATCTCCAAGGAATGGCGCCACAACGTCCTGGCCGCGCTGCGGAACCTGGACGGGCGGGTTGAGCCTCAGGACTTCCCCTGCTGGAAAACCATGGAGACGGCGCTCAGCGTCCTGGATGACGCGCGTGCCGCCAAGCGCCCGCTTTTCCTGTGGATTGACACCTTTCAGAACCATGAGCCTTGGTGTCCGCCCGCGAAGTTCGATACCTTTGGCGACCCGTCCTACTCCGGGGCCAAGATCGTTCTGCCCCCAGGCGGGCCGGCCGAGGCTTGGGGTTCGGAGCCCGAGTTCCGCCGCATCCGCAGCTTGTATGCAGGTGAGGCGGCCTATGTTGACTACTGTGCCGGGCACCTGCTGGAGGGCCTGCGGCAGATGGGCTACCTCGAGGATTCGCTCATCCTCGTCCTTGCCGACCACGGGCACCCGCTCTGGGACCACGGCAAGTTCCTCAAAGGCCCGGACCGCATGTACAGCGAACTGCTCAAAGTGCCGTTCATTGTGCGCCTGCCGGGTGGCGCCCAAGGCGGCCGGCGCGTGAGCGGGCTGGGGCGGTTCCCCGACCTGCTGCCCACGCTCCTGGACTTCGCGGGGGCGGCAGGCAATTCGCGCTGTATGTCCGGGCGCAGCCTGCGTCCGGTCATTGAGGGCACAGGCCCTTCACCTTACACCGCGACCGTGAGCGGCTACTTCGACGGAGTGGACCGGGCCATCCGCGACGAACGCTACAGCTACGTCATGCGTCCTCCAGGCCAGCCGGATGAACTGTATGATCTGAAGACCGACCCGCGTGAGCGCGTCAACCTGATTGGCCAGGCTCCGGAGATCGCGCGCCGTTTGCAGAGCCAGGTCGGCACGCTCTATCTCAGCGCCCGCTCCAAGCCCCGCGGCGTGCAAGGCGGCATGGAAGTTGCCCATACGGCCGTGGGGTGAAGCTGGGGCAGTAGCCAGAAGTCAGAAGCGAGAAGTGAGAAGGCAGTAGTCTGTGGCACGGCAGTTCAGCCACAACGTGGCGGGCTGGGGCAGCCAGGGGTGGAGCGAAGCGCAGCCCCTGGTAGCTGGCGCCCGCGGCAGCCGCAGCCCTGAAGGGGCGCGCTGATTGGCTAACCCAATCCGGGTACATGCACAAAGGCTGCGTGCACGTCCACGATATGCGAGTGGTAGTCTGTCCCCGTTGCCCTCCGAGTCCCTGAATTTCACGCCTCTTTCCTCTGTTCCCGCAGCAGCTTCTGGAACATGTAGGCCTGGAACAGCACCGCGAACTGCGGGTCGTCCTTCAGCTTCTTGTAGATGTCGAAGTTGGAGTCAATCATGTCCTCCAGCGTCGTGTTGAACGCGGAATCAAAGGCCAACTTGCGGCCTTCCAGCGAGGGGTTGACCGCGGGGTCGAGCTTGTCCTTCAACTCCTCCTGCTCTGCCAGCCGCCGCTGCATGTCGTCGGCGAAATACCGCACCTTGTCCTGGCTGGTGAACTCGGTCCCGAAGTTATCGTTGATGTACTTTACCAGTTCGGACAGCGGCGCCATGTCCAGCTCGTTCTTTCCGCCTGTGCCTATCTCTGAGATCGGTTGCAGCTCGCCGTCTTCGGCCAGGAGCTTGATTGCGCCGGTGCTGGTTTGCTGGAGCCGGTACGCATCCATGTTGATGTTCTTTGTGATTTCCAGCGGCAGCGGATCGCGGGTGACCGGCAGCTTGCGCAACAGATGCCGCGACAACTGGTAGAACTTTTCCAGTTCGGCATCGCCGAAGGTGACCACCTGGGACAGGAAAGCGTACAGCCGCACGAAATCATTTAGGTGGCTGCGAAACTTAGCCTTCTCTTCTTCGCCGCGTTGGACGTACCTGTCTACAATCGCGTTCAGAACCGGCTGTAGCTGCTCCTGTCTGCCGTTCTTGGCGAAGTACACCGCGGCAAAGGCGTTCACCTCCGCGCCCCCGAACAGGTGGTACTCCTCGATAATGCGCTTGAGGTCGTAGAGCTTGTTCGGGTCTGTGCCTTCCTTCAGGACGGTGCATTCGTAGTACGGCTGGAACGCCTTCTGGATTTCGTCTGGCTCGTTCACGAAGTCCAAAACGAAAGTATCTTCCTTGTCCGGGTGCTTGCGGTTCAGGCGGCTCAAAGTCTGGACCACGTTCAAGCCGGTCAGCACTTTATCCACGTACATCGTGTGCAGCAGCGGCTGGTCAAAGCCGGTCTGGAACTTCTCGGCCACGATAAGGAACCGGAATCCCTTCTGTTTGAAGGTCTCTGCGGTCTGGCTCTCTGCGAAGCCGTTCATCCCAGCCTCGGTGAACGCCAGGCCGGTATCTGGGTCTTTCACCTCACCGGAGAACGCCACCAGCGCCTTGTACGGGTACTTCATCTCGCGCAGGCACAGATCAAACGCCTGCTTGTAGCGGACGGCGTGCAGGCGGGAGCGCGTCACGATCATGGCCTTCGCCGAGCCGCCGATGCGCGCCTGCACCTGCTCATGGAAGTGCTTAACCATAACGCCAACCTTCTTGGCAATGGCGTGCGGATGCAACCCCGCGTAGTTTTGCAGCAGGTACGTGCCCTTCTTGCGGTCGTACTGCGGGTCGGCGGTGATGGCCTTGATGAGCGCAAAGTACACGCGGAAGGCCGTGTAGTTCAGCAGCACGTCGAAGATGAAATCCTCCTCGATGGCCTGGCGCATGGAATACAGGCTGAACGGCAGGAAGCTGCCATTGGGCTGCGGCGCGCCAAATAATTCCAGCGTCTTATTCTTCGGCGTGGCCGTGAAGGCAAAGAAGCTCACGTTCTTCAGCCTGCCGCGCTGTTTGAGCGTGGCCTCAATCGCGGCATTGATTGCGTCTTCGCCGCTCGGACCTTCGCCGGCGTCAGCCTTTTCGGCATCCTCCAGGCTTGCCGGCGTCAACACCTGCTTCATGGCGCGGTTCGTCTCACCGCTCTGGGAAGAATGCGCCTCGTCAATGACCACGGCGAACCGCTTGCCCTTCAGCTTGCCGATATTCTCGGCCACGAAGGGGAAGGTCTGGAGCGTGGTGATGATGATGTCCCGGCCTTGCTCCAGCGCCTTGGCCAGTTCTTTGGATTTGTGTTTCTCGATGCAGGTTACGACGCCGAGCACCTGGGCGAAGCCGCGGACAGTCTTCTGGATCTGCCTGTCCAATACACGCCGGTCAGTGATGACAATGGCGGAATCGAAAACGCGCTTGTCTTTGCTGTCGTGCAAGCTGGCCAGGCGGTGGGCCAACCAGGCGATGCTGTTGGACTTGCCGCTGCCGGCGCTGTGCTGCACAAGGTAATTCTGGCCGGTGCCGTTCTCCCTGGCGTGCGCAACCAGGCGGCGGACGGCATCCAATTGGTGGTAGCGCGGGAAGATCATGCTGCGCTGGCCGATCTTCTTGCCTTTGTCATCTTCATCCTCCACGATCTGCAAGAAATGCTGAAGGATGTCCAGCAGGCTGTCAGTTTGCCAGACTTCCTCCCACAGGTACGCGGTCTTGAAGCCCTTGGGATTCGGTGGATTGCCCGCGCCTTTATTGTGGCCCTTGTTGAAAGGCAGGAAGCGTGTGCTGCCGCGCTTGAGAGCCGTCGTCATGTACACCAGGTCGGTGTCTACGGCAAAGTGGGCCATACAGCGGCCAAACAAGAACAGCGGTTCCCTTGGATCGCGGTCTACCTTGTACTGAGCCACGGCGTTCTGGACTCTCTGGCCCTTCAACGGGTTCTTCAGTTCCGCTGTGAAGAGTGGCAGGCCGTTCAGGAGCAATAGCACGTCCACGCTGCTGGCGGTCTTGACACTGAAATGAACCTGGCGCATCACCGAAAAGCGGTTTTGGCCGTAGAGCTTCCTATGCTCTGGATTCAGGCCGGATTCTGGCCTGAAGTAGGCGAGCTCAAACTTGCAGCCAGTGTCAATGATGCCCTTGCGCAGAACATCAAGCGTGCCCCGAGTCTCAATCTCTTTGACCAGGCGCTTGATGAGCTTGTCTTTGGCGGCAGCGCCATGTTGCTTCTGGAGCTTCTCCAAGGTCTTGGCCTGTGTGGCGGTGATGAAGGCAAAAAGCTCCTCGGTGTCCAGGCACAGGGTGCGGTCAAAGCCCGCCGGGTCTCGCTTGGCGTAGCCGTAGCCGGTCAGATGGGCCTCTATCGTGGCCTCAAAGTCCTTCTCGGACATGTCCACTTCTTGCCCTCGTGCATCCGCAGTGCTGTACCTATGGTGCAGTACCAAACCGCACCCCAAGGCTCCGAAGCATTACGAAGGTGTCAACCCAACGTACACCGAACGCTTCACAGACATTTGGGATCGGCACCCGTCGTCTTGCATCTCGCGCCGGAACTTCGTGCGTCACAACGATGTGGCCTTTGACGCGGGCACAAGCCACTAACCACCCGTCTGCACCAGCGGCGAAGTCACTTTTGGCAGCGTCCAAGAACTGAGCTTGGGACTGGACCCAAGCCATGATCCGCCCGTAAGTCTGGATAATGCCTTCGTCATCCGTACTGTGGAACGCGCTCCGGAAATTTTTATTAGCCCAGTCGGCAAGCGCGTCCTTTGACTTGTCCAATTCATCCTTCACTCGATCAATGCTCATAATCCGTCCATTTGCTGCGTGCTGAATCAGACTGTCCCAGAATCCCGGAGCCAGATCAAAAGCATAGTACCGGCGGGCAGCCTCAATGAATACGTTAGCATCCAGCAGATAGGTGATCGGCTTAGGATGCTTAGGCTTGCTCGAGCTATTAGCATCCAGCAGATAGGTGGGGGCAGCCATTAAGGTAAGCCCCCGGTTTCTAAGGAGCTCACGTAATTATCGAATGTCGCACCATAGAGGCCAATCAGGTGGTAAGCTTCCGAATAGAGCAGCTTTCCTTCCCTGGCGGCACGAACCACTGTGGACGCGAACCTTCGCCCCACGCGCAGGTTCTGGTTGTTATAGAAGTCACCCCCACCAGATCGGCGGGAAGCCGCAACGTGTTCTTGCTGCTGATAATCGTTATAGAAGCTGAGAAATGCTTGCCGGTTTATCAACGCCAGATCGAGCGCTCGGCGTACCGCTACCAGTTCGCTGACCTTGAACCGGCGGGCGAGCTCCTGGAATCGTTCAGAATGATCGCGGATCGAAGGCCAGATTTGGCGTAAGCTGCGTTCCGGGATCAAGAACTCGGCGGCCGCTTTATTACATGCCTGTTCCGTAGCGTCCATAGCTGGCTGCATCTCGCGTAGATCGAATGCCGCGCTGCTTCCGAAGAATACGTGCGCCAACTCGTGGGCAAGCGTGAACATTTGCGCGGCCTTGCCGTCCGCGCCATTGACAAACAGGAGTGGCGCGAAATCGTCAACTAGCACAAAACCACGAAACTCGCTCGGATCAAGCTTTCGAGTGGTGTTGTTGCCGACAATCCCGTTGACGACGAGCAGAATCCCTGCGCGTTCGATTGCGTCACGCAAGACACGCAGGGCCTCCGTCCATGTGGGTTGCTGGCTGGCCCAGCCGTCCGGCAAACCGATAGCGGCCTGCATTTTTGCTCCAACGGACGTGGCAGTTTCGCCCAACTGGGCGGATCGAACCAGTGAAAGCCTGTCTTGGCCATCTTCAATCAGGAACTCGCGCATCCAGGACTGCCTGCGCTGCATCAACTGAACCGTTGCAATCAGGTTGGCACTGGGCCTCGTCCGCCTTTCGTTCTGAAGCGTCCGGAAATGTGGGATAGGCAGTTTCTCTAACGGGGGAGCGTCGAGAAAAAAGTATCCCAGCGGCGTCAACGTAGCCTTGGCCAGAGCCTCCAACTGCTTCAAAGTGGGTTGGCTTGCGCCCGTAGCCCATTGGCTAATACGTGGGAATCTGTCCTCAAGGCCAAGCAACGTCTGGCCAGCCCGGTCTAGAGCCCAGTGCAAAATGGCTGGACTTACAGCTACACGGCTCATGCGGTTCCCTCTCCCTGCGCTGGGATCTTACTCGTTGTCTCCCTCACGTCAATCTTCCCCGTTACCGCCGCCGCAATCAGCGCCGTGCGAAACTCTTTCAGCTTCTCAATGGATTCACTCAGTTTGGCAATGAACCGATCAACCCGTTTGAACGTGAGGGCAAGGTGCTCAACTATCCGCTGCTGTTCAGCAAGTGGTGGTGTCAGTGTGTACATGTCCAGAAAGGCTTCAGGATACAGTCTTAGGCGCGACTCCCACACCCCAGTTGAGAAGCGGTTGATCTCACAGATGTAGGCCGGTGTGCGATAGAGGTAATCCAGGTACTCCGAAACGTAACACGATTTTGGGTGATAGACGTTGTACGATGGGCTGACAATTCCGTCATGGCGTGATATTCCAAGCGCACCCATCCAAGCCCACATGGTGTTGATTGCCAAGTCCCCCTTTTGGCATTTCTTGTAGCCAACCATTGACTCTGCCATGAACATGCCAACATCTTTTTCCGAGCGCGGTGTGACGCCCGTGATGTGTGACACGGTTAGTAGCTCCTCTTGGCCGGTGACTGATCTCTCGTCCAGTTCGCGGTAAACGGTTTTGTTTCGCTTCACGTCCCAATGGGCAGGAACCTTGCCGACTGAAGGAATTCCGGAGTCCTTCATAGTCGCGTTGGGGTTGAGGCCCTCGGTAACGGCATGGCTGATGAGCGCGGCGCGCTTCTCCTCCAGCAGCTCAATCAGCCGCTCCTTCTTCGCCACCAGCGCGTCAACACGCGCCGTCTCGTGGTCAAGGGATTTGGTAATAGCCGCCTGCTCACCACTTGGGGGTAGGCAAATCCGCAAGTCGCCAACCTGGCCAACAGAAACTGCGTCGAAGGTGCTCCCAGCCGCGATAGCAGAAAGGTGGCAACGAGTAACTTCCAGTATCGGCATCAGAAAATGGGAGGAGATGAGCCTCCCTGTGATTGCACACAGCCCACGCCCTATTCCGTACTTGCGGTCGGCAACGTTTAACTCGCCAACAGGTGCTCGAACTGAGAGAAGTACGTCAAAAGGAGAAGCCAGCTTCCTAGCGCATGTACAGTACTGCCGAGGAGTTGGAAAAGAGGGACCAAACTCCGCACAGCCCTGGAGGAAGGGTACTCCGTAGCCTTCAATATTGCAGTCGTCGGAGTCCGGTGACTGGCCCATATTCAAGGCTGCTGCGTGCTTTAGCCGCCCAACCTGCCAGTGCGCTGGAATCTTTCCCAGCCACTCCACCCCTGAATCCTTGTACGCCGGGTAGGGCTTCCATTTCCGGCCGCTGGCCGCTGGGGACGAGGCATTCATCCCGTCACCTCCCGCAGCATCGTGGCAATTTCGGATTCCAGCGTCTTGATCTCGGCGTCAATCTCAGCCAGAGGGCGCGGCGGCTCATACTGGTAGAAGTAGCGGTTGAAGTTGATCTCGTAGCCAACAATGCCAACTTGGCGGTCTTTCTTGTCCCGCACATCTTCATTCACCCAGGCATCCGGCACGTGGGGCTTCACTTCACGCTCAAAGTACGCACCAATGTCTTCCAATAAGGGCACGTTTTCCGTATCGCGTAGCTCTGGGTCAGGTTCCGGCTTGCCGTCCTTGTCCAGGCAGACTTCCGCCGTCTCGTCGCGTTCCGATAACACGGACAGAACAACCTTGCGTACCGGCGAGGCCAGTTTCACACCGGCTTTACTGAAAGCGGCGTCCAGAACGGCCTCAAACTCTGTGCGGTTCTTGAACAGCCGCGTGGCGTCCAGGCTGGCCAAGACCGTCAGGATGTCCTTCTGGAGCTTCTTGCCTTCAGCGGAATTGCCGTTGCCTTTCTTCTTGCCCGCCGCCAGGCCAACGAACATCGTCTCAGCCTTGAGCCTCTCAACACGTTCGGCGCTGGCCTGGAAGTTAAGGCGCAACGGCCTTTCCACCGTGATCTTGCGGTAGCCGAAGTCGCTGGTCTTGAAAACCTTGCTGTAAGGCCCTTCTCCAAACGCTTGTGCCAACCTAGCCAGTTCCTCAATATGCTCAGGCGCCAACTCGTTCCGCTTGTCGCCCAGGCTGCGGCGCATCTTGCGGGCAAAGACTTCAGTTTCCTTGGCGTCCTTGCCCCGGCCTTCCTTCCTCACCGCCGCACCATTGACGAGGAGCACCTTCCCCTGGCGCGCCTTGGGCTTGCGGTTGGTGAGCACCCAGATGTAGGTGTTGATGCCGGTGTTGTAGAAAATCTGCCCCGGCAGCGCCACGATGGTCTCCAGCCAGTCGTTCTCCAGAATCCAGCGCCTGATTTCAGATTCGCCGCTCCCGGCATCGCCGGTGAACAGCGGCGACCCGTTCATTACTATGGAAATCCGTCCGCCGCCATCGCTTACCGGCTTCATTTTCGAGAGCATGTGCTGAAGGAACAGAAGTTGACCGTCGCTGATACGCGGCAGGCCAGCCCCAAAACGGCCAGCCATACCCTTAGCCGCTTCCTCCTCAATGAAAGCCTGCTCCTTCTTCCAGTCCTTGCCATAAGGCGGGTTGGAAATCTGATAATCAAACGTGGCGCCCGCGTGGCCGTCTCTGGACAGGCTGGAGTCAGGCCGGATGTTGTCGGCGTCGGCGTCCTCCCCCTTAATCAGCAAATCGGACTTGCAGATGGCGAAGGTCTCATCGTTGACTTCCTGGCCAAAAAGGCGGATGTCGGCGTGGGGGTTGATCTCGCCCTGGATGTACTCCTTCGAGATGGTCAACATTCCACCCGTGCCGCACGCCGGGTCATGGATGGTGCGGACTACGGCCTTCTGCTTGAGGATGTCCTTGTCGCCGTTGATAAGCAGCTTGACCTTCAGGCGTATGACTTCGCGCGGCGTGAAATGTTCGCCGGGGTTCTCATTCGCCTGTTCGTTGAAACGCCGGAGAAGCTCCTCAAAGACCGTGCCTATCTCGTGGTTGTCCAGCGTGTCAGGGTGGAGGTCCACGTCGGCGAACTTCTGGATCAGCAGGAAAAGCAGGCCCTTTTCCTCCAGCGTGTCAATGGTTGAGCGCAGCTTGAACTTATCAATGACTTCCTTCATTTTTTCGGAGAAGCCGTTGATGTAGGCGCGCAGGTTCTTGGCGATGTTCTTCGGGTCGTCGAGCAGTTTCTGGAAATCGAACGGCGAGATATTGTAGAACGAATGGCCGGATACCTTGCGCAACTGGCCGTCCATGTTCTCCAGCCCGCGCTCTTTCAGCAGCTTATGGCGTTCCAGCACTTTGGCCTTGGTCTGCGCCAGCACCGCGTCCAGCCGCCGCAGCACAGTGAACGGCAAGATTACGTCCGGGTACTTGCCGCGCTTGAAATCGTCGCGCAGCACCTCGTCCGCGACCGACCAGATGAAGTTGACCTTGGAGCCGAAATCCTGGTTCACGGCGCAGCCTTTCCCGCGAGAACGGTGCCGCCTACTACGAACATGCCGAATCACAGGCAGTGTGCATCACATGCAGGCGGGCGCAAGTTAATCTTTCCGGATGGTAAATGAGATGCGGAAATCACCATTCAGTTCAGGTAATGCCCAATGCCCGGCAATGCCCGGAATGCCCGGGAATGCCCGGGACAGAGCCGCATTTATCTGCGCTTTCTGGGCTTTCGGGGGCGTGCGCGGAACCCATTTGTGCACGTTCTTCCTTGGGTTACTCACTCAGCCCGCCCCCTTTGGGCCTTTTCGATTTTGGATTTTGGATTTCGGATTTTGGATTGCACCAGGGGCCTCTTCGATCTTGGATCTTGGATTTTGGATTTTGGATTGCACCAGGGGCCTTTTCGATTTTGGATTTTGGATTTTGGGTTTTGGATTGGACCGCGCTCCCCCCTGGCTGCCCCAGCCTGCCACGTTGTGGCAGAACTCCCCCGCCACAGACTACTGTTTTCTCTCTTCTCACTTCTCACTTCTGTCTTTCGTCTTCTGCCTTCTGACTCCTGGCTTCTGTCTTCTGTCTTCCGTCTCCTGCCTTCTGACTTCTGCCCAACGCCCAAGGCCCAATGCGCTTTTTTCCATTTTTCTCTTGACAAATAGCACTGTCATACGTAGTATATAGTAGGGGCCGGGAAGCTCTGCTCCGAACATCGCCCAACGTGTACTGCTGCATGTTGGGGTGTTTCATCATCTCCGGGTGACGTTGCCTTGTTGGGCGTCATCGTGACTGTGGTGAACAATGTGCATTAGGATTAGTTTAGGGAAACGCCACAAACGCAACGCAACTTGGCTTCGGGGCTGGTAAAGGAGCATGACAGAATATGTCACTCGCCACTCGCCACTCGTCACTTGTCGTTATGTCATTTGCCATCCATACAACAGAAAGCCGCCAGTTCCGGACCAGAAAGTTGCCAGTTCTGGAACAGAAATTTGCCAGTTCTGGGACAGAAAGTTGCCAGTTCCGGAACAGAAAGTTGCCAGTTTTCCACAGTTTTGCCAGACTTTTGAGGACTTGCATGAAAACTGGAGGAAAAAAGACTCATCTGACAAGGCCGCCTGCGCCACGGATATGCCCCCGCAACGCGGCGGCTTATCCGTGCCACCCGTCGCTGGCACGCACAAACCTGACGGCGCCAGCCCTGAGTCACGTCTCTTCGTCTCTTCCCCAACCCCGGCCGGCAGGGCGCTCACTTCGCAAGCTGGACCAGGAATTGAGCTATCTTTCTGCGCCACGGCTCGGCCATGTCGCCCACCGGCGTATCCAGTCCAGCTCCCACCAGCGCGCCGGCGTCGGCCGAAGCCAGGCCCTTGACCTTCGCGAACTGCGGGATGGCCCTCTTCACCGCGGCCAGGAAGGCCATGGCTTCCTCGGCAGCCTTGCCCTTCGCAGGGTCAGCCTTGGCAGCCTCGATAGCGCGCTCCAGGGTATGGATATACGCGGAGTCGGTGATCCCTTCTGCCGGCCCGAAGTAGACGGACTTGAAGAGCATGCCCCCGGGCAAGTCGTAGTACGGTGCGTGCAGCGTGTAGGCGTTGCTGTTGGTGAACGGCGTGTACCACTCTTGCGGATTGGGGAAGCCGTCCACGCTGCCGCCCTCCGGGGAGCAGAAATGCCATTCCCAGCGGCCCTTGGAGTTCATCCGCCAGTTGTAGAAGCCCCAGGAGAAGCGGTCCATGCCCGTGTTGTAAATCCACAACGCCTTGTTCAGCTCCGCGGCGCGGGCGATGAGCTTTGCCGAGGCCTCGTACGCGTGCACCGAAACCACGTCAGTGTGGTCCACGAGGGGCGTGTAGTCCTTGCCCTGGTTGGTATCGCCCATGAACGTGACGAAGGTCTTGAACCCGGCTTCGTGCAGCCAATCGGCATAGCGGATGGCCTCATCGCGCCGCCTGTTCCAGGGGTTGGGCATCTCGCGCGGCTCGTCCACCACTTCGATTGTCACGGGCATCCCGAAGGACTGGATCCAACTATGGTACTGCCGCAGGACGGGCAGGTAGGCATTGTGGAAGCCGGGCAGCGTGAACTCGATCCCCGGATGCCGGTCCACGTAGTTGAACCCCAGCGCGGCGTCCTGATCCATGAACATGTCCCTGGAGATGCGCCGCGCCAGGCCCAGTTGGTTGCTGAGCAGCGGCTGGTCGGGCTGGCGGCCAAAGCCGAATTCCTTGGCCGCGGTCCAGAACGGCTGGGCGCGTTCCGTCCGCAGGTTGCCTTCCATGATGAAGGGCGAGGGAAGAGTGGTACTGTTGAAACCGATCTCGCGCATGAACTGGAACTGCTCCTTGGTCAACTTGATCCTGAAGTCAATCGGCTTCACCCCGCCCTCCCCGGACGGCGTGAAATCCCACGGGCCGTAGTACATCCCGAAGCAGCCCGGCAGCTTGTCGTCGAGCGTGAAGGGGTAAACCTCAAGGGCCACGGGGAGCGTCTTGCTCTCTCCCTGCCCGGGCTTGAAGGTGAGGCTGCCGGTGTAGGCGCCGCCCGCGGCATCCTCCGGGATCTTCAGCCACAGCCAGTAGGCCCAGGTCATCCCCGGCTCGAAGCGTATCTTTGTCCACGGCAGCAGGGCCATTTCGTCCACGCCGCTGTCTTGCACGCGGTAGTTCTGGTAGTAGCGCCGGCAGGCCGACGCTGGGATAGTGCCGGGGCCTTTCAGATCGGAGAGTTCGATGTCGCCCTGGCCGAGGTCCTGGTACGCGGTCACGCACAGGCGCAGGACCACGCGCTGTCCGCGTGCTCCGGCGGCGTCGAGTTTGGCCGCAGCCTGCTCAGCCGCCTCCGCTGCGGTCCAGGGCCGCACCGCGTTGGACGCTTTCGGCGCCCACAGCACATACGCGCCGTCGCCCGCCTGGGGCTTGGGCGCCGCGTGGGTCTCCAGGTAGATGTTGCTGTAGAAGTACTTGATGCGCTGCTCACGGATGTCCGCGCACATTTTCTTGAAGGCCGCCTCTTCCTGGGCGGGGACGACGACCAGCGCGGAAAGCCGGTGGTTGGATACCTGCACGGGGAGGGTGCCGTCCTTGACCGTGACCTTGAGCGTGAACTCCGGCGCCTCGGGCTCGACGTAGTCCAGCCACAGCGCGTTAGGCCGTTGGGAGTACTGCGTGCGCAAGTGGCGGAAGATGCCCTTGTCGCCGTAGAACTCCTTCTCGCTAAGCTTCTCGTCGCAGAGCACCTGGCCGCCAACCTTGAGCAGATGGGCCAGCGAGCGTGTCTCGGGGCTGAAGAGCTTGCCGGCGCTGAGCCACACCCAATAGTCGCCGTTCGGGACTTGCGCGGTGAAGGTGAAATCGCCGGAGACGCAGGCGACGCCGTTGCCCGTCAACTGATCGGGCCAGCCTTTGCCCGTTTCCGACATGCCCACGCCAATGACGTCTTTGACACTGCGCAGGGACTTGTCCGTGACGCCCGGACGGGGTTCTTCGAGGCCGATCCACTCAAAGCCCGGCGTGGTGTAGGCCTTCTTTCCGAAAGCGTAGGCCTTCGCGCCGGGCGGCAGGGCAATCTGGAGTTTCCCGCCGGCGGCGTCCTCCTGAAGAAGACGTATGTTGTCAACCCACAGGACTGTGTCGCCGGTCTTGAACGGGGCAAAGAATATTTTGACCATTTTCAGATTGGCGCGGTCAATCTTGTCCTTGGCCTCGAGCTCCTCCCATTCGGAGCCTTCCTTATTGTTGCGCTTGGCCCGGTCAATGCGCACCATGAACGAGTTGGCGCCGGCGTGGAGTTTCCCTTCTTCAAAAGTGCAGCGCGTGGCGTAGTTGACCGAGGCGTTGTCCCACAGCTCGACGACGAACTTGAACTGCTCGGTCCGCTCCACAAACACGTCCATGGCGAAATAGTCGAAGTTGTCCCAGCCCTTCGCCTTCTCGCCGGTGATAAGGAATACGGAGAACTCCGCGCCCTGCTTGGCGCTGAGGCGGCAGCAGTTCTTGCCGCTGGTGACGCCTTTGTCCTGGACAATATCGAGAGCCAGGTTCTCCGCGTTCTTCCCCAGTTCCGCCGCCTCGGCGGGATTCTCGAAATCGTAGAGGACGCGGACCTCCTTCCTCTCCGCGGCCGGCACCCCGCTCGCGGCCAGCAGCACCCACACTCCCAGCGCCAGAAGCGCACTACATAGCTTCGCACGCGGCATTTCCTTACCCTCCTTCTGGAGTTGACGGCGACCATCGCACTGTGTGCGTCTCTTCTATATTACACCCGGACTTTCGCAAAACGCATTTCCCTCATCATCCGAGTGTGTGGGCCAGTTGGAATCGGCGGTGGCGGAACAAACGCGGGGAGAATAATCTGTTCAGCTAAGAGTAGAGGCGCCCCAGTATGGACAGTCCGCCTATTCCGCCCGTAAAGCCCTCGGACGTGCACACCGTTGATGCCGCGCAGCAGGTGCTTGCGGGCCAGAGCAAGGCCCGCGGCCTGGCGCGCCTGCTGCCGTTTCTGGGTCCGGCTTTCATCGCCAGCGTGGCCTATGTTGATCCCGGCAACTATGCCACGAACATCCAGGGCGGCGCGCAGTTCGGCTACACGCTCATCTGGGTCGTCCTTGCCAGCAACCTGATGGCCATGCTGGTCCAGGCGCTCTCAGCCAAGCTCGGCATCGCCACTGGCAAGAACCTGGCGGAGCTCTGCCAGCGCCACTTCCCCAGATGGCTGGTTTGGACGATGTGGGGGCTGATGGAGATCGCCGCGATGGCCACCGACCTCGCGGAGTTCCTGGGCGCAGCGATCGGCTTCAACCTGCTATTTGGCATGCCCCTCGGGGTTGCGGGGTTGCTGACCGCCGTCGTCACATTCCTGATCCTGGGCCTGGAAAGGTATGGCTTCAGGCCGCTGGAGGCCGTTATCACCTCGCTGGTGGGCGTGATCGCGGTCTGCTATGTCCTTGAGATTTTCATAGCGCAGCCGCCGTGGGGGCCAGTCCTGCGCAACGCCTTCGTGCCGCAGTTCCAGGGCAAGGAGAGCGTCCTGCTCGCCGCCGGCATCCTGGGTGCAACCGTCATGCCGCACGTGATCTTCCTGCACTCGGCCCTGACTCAGCAGCGCATCGTGACGCGCCAGCCCGAGCGGCTGCAGAGATTGTACAAGCTCGAGCTCATAGATGTCACGGTGGCCATGAGCGTGGCGGGCTTCGTCAACGCGGCCATGCTGATCATGGCCGCGGCGACCTTCCACGACAAAGGCTTCACCAAGGTAGCGGAGATCAAGGATGCGTATCTGACCCTGACTCCGCTGTTGGGCGCGGCGGCAAGCTGGATCTTCGCCGTTTCGCTGCTGGCCTCAGGGCTCTCGTCGTCGTCGGTCGGGACGATGGCCGGCCAAGTCATCATGCAGGGCTTTCTGAAGCGGCACATTCCGGTCTGGATCCGGCGGCTGGTCACGATGTTGCCGTCTCTGGTCGTGATCTTCATCGGCTGGGAGCCCACGCGTGTGCTGGTCATCAGCCAGGTGGTGTTGAGCTTCGCGTTGCCGCTGGCGGTGATCCCGCTGGTGTTGTTCTCGCAGCGGAAGGACCTCATGGGCGGCTTGGTGAACCGCAAACTGACCACCCTCGCCGCCTGGCTGGTCACGGCGCTGATCGTGGCACTGAATATGTTTCTGCTCTACCAGACGGTTCTCGGAGATTGATGCGCGATGTTCAGAAATCTTCTAATCCCACTCGACGGCTCGGCGCTGGCCGAAACCGCGCTGCCTTTGGCCGCTGACATTGCCCGAAAGGTTCAGGCCAAGGCCACTCTTAGGGTCACGCTGCTGCACGTCATCGAGCAAGGCGCGCCCGAGTCCGTGCATGGCGAGCGTCATTTGACCCAGCCGGAGGAAGCCACGGCCTACCTGGATGAGATCGCCCAACGGTACTTCTCCGGCCTGGCTGTGGATCGGCATGTCCACAGCAGCGCGATCAAGGACGTGGCCCGCAGCATTGTGGACCACTGCAAGGAAATGGGCGCCGACGTCATCGTACTGAGCACACATGGCAAGAGCGGCCTAAAGTCGCTGCTCTTTGGCAGCATAGCCCAGCACGTCGTCCAAGGCTCCTGTCCCGTGCTGTTGACGCGCTCTCGCGCCGTCACGGACCGGCCCCCGCCCACTGTGAAACGCGTGCTGGTCCTGCTGGACCGCGACCCTGCGCATGAGCAGGGACTGCACGCCGCCACGGAGTTGGCCGGCGACCTCGCTTGCCAACTGGAACTGCTGATGGTCGTACCCACGGTGAATACCTTGGGAGGCGCTCAGGGCGTGGCAGGCACGTTCCTGCCTTCCAGCACGCGCGAGGTGCTCGAGATTGCCGAGGAGGAGGCGCGGAACTATCTGGAGGGCCTCGTAAACTCGCCGGCTCTGAAGCCTCTGCGCGTGAGCAGCAGCGTGTGCCGCGGCGACCCCGTGGCCATGATCACCCAGGCCGCGGCGGAGACCAAGCCGGACATTGTCGTCCTGGGCACACACGGCAGCGCAGGCACAACCGCCTTTTGGAGCGGCAGCCTTACCCCCAAGCTGATCGAAAGGCTTTCCGCCACGCTGCTGCTGGTGCCGGTGGGAGGCTGAGTCCGGCCCCGATCCTGTAGGAGTGCATCGCGTGGTGGTGTCTGTTCCAGCCTGCGCTCCTCGCCACCATATACCGCAGAGGCACAGAGACGCAGAGAAAAGAGATTTTGGATTTTCGATTTTCAATCTAACAACTTTCGCCGATGCCAAGCAGGCTATCGCAAGCCGCAAATCGAAAATCGAAAATCCAGAATCGAAAATGTCCTCGCCTTACTTCGTCCACTCTGTGTGGAAGACGCCGTCCTTGTCGGTGCGGCGATAGGTGTGCGCGCCGAAGTAGTCGCGCTGCGCCTGCGTCAGATTCGCGGGCAGCCGCGCGCTGCGATAGCCATCGTAGTAGGCCAGCGAATCACTGAATGCCGGGGCGGGAATGCCCAGGGCAATCGCGGTCTGAAGCACCAGGCGCCACTCGGGCAGCCGCTGTGTGACGGCCTTCTTGAAGAAGGGGTCGAGCAGGAGGTTGGGAAGGTCTGGGTTCTTGGCAAAGGCCCTGCGGATGTCTTCGAGGAAGATCGAGCGGATAATGCAGCCGCCGCGCCAGACCTTCGCGCAATCCCCGAGGTTGACGCCCCACTGGTGCTCATTGGAGGCCGCGCGGATCAGCGCCATGCCTTGCGCGTACGAGCAGATCTTGCTGGCGTACAGTGCGGAGCGAACGGCTTTGACCATCTTCGCCTTCGGGCCTTTGTACTTCGCCTTGGGCCCCGGCAAGGCTTTCGCGGCTTTGACGCGCTCAGCCTTGATCGCGGACAGCATGCGCGCCACCACGGCAGCATTGATGGTCGGGATGGGAATGCCCAGGTCGAGCGCATTCTGGCTGGTCCACTTGCCGGTGCCCTTCTGCTGCGCCTCGTCGAGGATCAGATCCACGAGCCACTTCTTGCCGCCCTGGTCGTCCTTCTTCGCGAAGATGTCGCGGGTGATCTCGATGAGGTAGGATTTCAGCTCGCCTTCGTTCCACTCGGCGAAGATCTCGTGCAGTTCCGGCGGCCTGAGCGAGAGCGTGCGCTGCAGGATATCGTAGGCTTCGGCGATGAGCTGCATGTCGCCGTACTCGATGCCGTTGTGGACCATCTTGACGTAGTGGCCCGCGCCGCCGGGCCCAAAGTAGGTCACGCACGGCTCGCCGTTGGCTTTGGCGGAAATGGCCTCGAAGATCGGCTGGACGCCCGCGTAGGATTCCTTGGAGCCGCCGGGCATGATGGCCGGGCCGTGCCGCGCGCCTTCCTCGCCGCCCGAAACGCCGGTTCCGATATAGCGGAAGCCCTCGGCCTCCAGCGCCTTGCAGCGGCGTTCGGTGTCAGTGAAGAGCGAGTTGCCGCCGTCAATCAGCAGGTCGCCTTTTTCCAGGAACGGTTTGACCTGGGCGATCATCTCATCCACGGGCGCGCCGGCC
>Ga0209777_10002065_pt1 | contig 27260 bp, 33 predicted proteins | sample FrelakmetHBP12HB_FD_187147 | JGI IMG/M metagenome (GOLD analysis project Ga0209777, IMG submission 187147) | Freshwater lake sediment microbial communities from the University of Notre Dame, USA, for methane emissions studies -HBP12 HB (SPAdes)... | ecosystem: Environmental > Aquatic >...
GGATCCTATCGTCCAATCCAAAAAGATCTCCGAAAGGGGAAAGGTCGCAGTAGAGATATTACCAGTCAAACAACGGTTTGTGAATCTCCTGGACAAGAAAGACATCCTTCTTCAGCAGAATACCAAGATGCAGCGATATCCGGAATTCATGAAGAAAAGATCCGACGACCGGATTGAAAACTTACAGCGAGACTGGAATATCTCCCGTTCCAGAAAATACGGGATACCTATTCCCGTCCGATACGACAGCAAAACGCAGGCGGTCATCCTGCCCGATGAGAAACAGCTTTCCAAGTGATTGGTCGATCCGTTGGTCGATCTGCCTAAAGGATATACGCTTGATCAGATACTTCCCGAGACGTTGGTGCTTGATACGCGGTTCACGTCATGACTCACGCCGTTCATCAATCAGCAATTCCTCAAAAAAGACGGATACACGCAAAAAATCCTTCCTATGGATCTCAGACCGCAGTCGCATGATATCATACGTACGCGGCTGCTTTATACGACGCTTCATACGTACCTCAGAGACAAAAGCGCGCCGTTCAAGAATATCATGATGTCCGGATTCTGTCTCGCAAAGAAATGAGAGAAATTCTCCAAATCCAAGGGAAACGCAAAATTCGATACAGAACAACTGATTGCTACGCGATGAGCTGATGCCATAAGATATCGGGCGTCAGGAGGGCAATTGGGAAAGGATATCCTCTTCGAGGAGAACGAATTCAAAATCGGACAGAAGCTCGTCACCAAATTACGGAACGCTGCTAATTTCGTTTTCATGAATTTGACGGACTTCGATATTAAAACTAAACTGGAAGAAAAAGATTTATGCGATATAGATTTATGGATTCTCAGCCAATGAAACAAATGTTCACAAGCCATGACCAAGTATCTCAATGAATACGAATACGGACTGGCGAAAATAGAATTCGAAAGATTTTTCCGGCATGATTTCTGCGACAACTATCTGGAGATCGTCAAAGAGAAAATCTACAAACCGGAAAAATATACGAACGGTGCAAAACAGAAACGCTCTGCGCAATTCGCATTATATCATACCTTCCTGGCTATCATCAAGATGATAGCACCGTATCTACCATTCATCACGGAAGAATTATATCAGGAATATTACAAAAAAGAAACTAAATCAGACTCCATTCATATTCTGCCTTTTCCAAATAACGATATTTTCACCATCTCGGAAGGGATGACCGACATCGATCTGACAATAGAGGAATTATTGATCGTCATAGAAAAAGTCCGCGGATACAAGACGGAGAGACAGCTTGGCTTATGAACTGAAATAGCTCATTTGGAAATCAGGTCCAAAAGGAATTTATCCGCATTCGTCGATGATATCAAATCCGTCACCAGAGCGCAGGATGTCAGTTTTTTGATGTGAGAGACTACGGAGATCAAGATATAGTTTTATCTGTTTGCTGCCGATGGAGAATCTTTACCAATCCAAACTGCGAAAGAATATCCAGCACGAGATCTATCGTAACCCGACGTTTACGGTGGAACTTTTCGGTAAAGAATATTTCTGAACGATAAAGACAAAAAAATTCTGACCTATCACGACGCAACGATATCAGATCATGGGAGTAGATTTTCCCGATAATCAGGACACCATTCGTAAAGAACTTTCTAAACTCAAAAAACATTACCAAGGGAAATGAATATTTTTCCAATTGGGAATCGTAAATGAGATGATCAGCTTCGAAAATAGTACAAATAAATGCGAGGAGTTTAGAGAAGATATGAAAGAAATCAGAATAGGTCTCCAGAATTGCTTATATTTAGATTATGGCTTAAAAACCGCTTTCCGCGAGAATATGCCGACAGCGTGAATTACGTACGATACTAAAAAATCTGACGAAGAATTACTTCACGATATGAACGAAAGCTGCCGCAAACGCGTCAAAAAATCCATCGCTGCATGACTCGAATATCAGATCGTCGGCGAACATCAATACGAAGAATTTTTCATCAAACGACAGACTACGGCAAATACCAAATGATTCAATACCATCTCCAAAGTGCAATACGAAAGACTCTTGGAATACATTGAAAACGGCAAATGAATGCTGATCGGCGCCTTCTTTGAAGGAAGGATGATTGCAGGAACTATCTGCTTATTCGATGATAAACTGATATACTGTCCATACGGATTCTTCGATAGAAAATTTAGTAACATCGGCGTTCAGCATTTCTTGAAATTCAAACTCTTCTCACGAGCGAGAGAGCATGGATTCAAAACGATGGATACTGGTGGGTGAGCGCCTACGGGATTCCCGAAGCATCCGCTCGCCAGTGTCAGCGCTTTCAAGGAATCACTCGGCGGAACCAAAAGCGAGCTGTATGGAAGCTATGATATCGTCCTCAATACGTTCTTATACTGGGTATTTAAGCTATGGTACAAGATTAGAGGGTAAATATCAGTACATAAGCCAAGAATTCCCCAAAAGAGGGGATTTTTAGTATACATTGACATTTGCTAGGAAATATATATAAATAAAAACATAAAAAACAGAAAACAAAAAATAAAATCATACAACTATGAAAAAGTTAATTAAGAACACAAAAAAGTTCAAAGAAGACGCAAAAGAATTAGGGAAAACCATCTTATCCGGTGTGTTTGTTCTAGCAATACTCTTTGGATTGTTCATTGGATCTATAAAATTCTTTCAATGGCTAAACGAAAGAGAAAGCTGTCATCAAACCGCTCATCAGGAAATCACAAAGTATGTACCTGCGGATGGTGGGTATTATGCGACATTAGAAACGACTACGTCTACGTACGGTGATGGTGACATAGTTACCAGAAAATCACTTCGTTTCATTCCTACCAAAACCAACACCTTCTTTGCTGATTCTACAGGTCTTGAAGATATCACTTTCTGGGATGTGGAGAATGACGGAAAATGGGACGAAGTATTTCTCTGTGGATATCCGACAAGCATATATGGTGCAAATTCTATAGTGCTTGGGGATGATCCTGAAGACTGGAGCAGCTGGAAGTTTGAAACCTGTCCGGCAGATAAAGACATGAAACCTTTCGATGCATGTACCATACAACATGTTATGGAGCTTATCAAACAGGTATAAAAGAAAATGAATCATAATCAGGGACGGTTTATCCGCTCCCTTTTTTTTAATTTTCACATATAATTGACTTCTAATAGTAAATATTTATAAGATTTAAAATAAAAACCGAAATTATAAACCAAAATATATATTATGAGAAAAATCAAACCTGTAACATGGACATTGGAAACGTTAACAAATGTAAACCGAATAACGACTGAAGAACTGATGAAACTTGATCTGAAAGACAGGATGATTGCCATCTTTCCGAACGCTGATGAACATGTTGGCGCATCAGTGATAGATCCGGAGTATATTCTTGCCAACAATAAGTTTCCCATGATAGGAGACTCAGGTATCATTCAGATGGTAGATGAACATGAAGATGGCGTATCCTTTAGATGTATGGATATTGAAAACAAGCATCGTATATTTACGCCTCAGCATTCTGATATGGTATTTATCATCGAAAAAGATGATGATACGAAAAAACAGTTAGTGCTAGAATATGCCTGGAGACCTGATTAGAGATCTTTTAAATAATTCTTGATTGCCTCACGTTTTCGCTGAGGCTTTTTTTAATTGAGACCCAATGAAAATTTCTTTAGTCCCGCACAGCGGGGGAAGGATTGAGAGTTTTCATGAGGTCGAAATTATCCCAGTTTTGGGATATTTTCAAAAAGACTTGACATTAAACAGAAAATAATTATAAGAGAATCACAGTCGTTGTTTTGATATGACGGAAGTGCACAACTTTAAGGAAAATTCTTCTCCATCTTAGGCCAGATGGAATGCGTTATCGCTGTACAACGCACGCACGTTGTACGAAGAGAATAACCCATCCTTAAAGACCCATCTCTGTCCCATGGACAGAATGCTCTTAATCCTCAAGTGGATGTGAGCTATATCAAAAAAACGATGCTCCTCGGAACCCCGGGGAGTTTTTTCTTTTTTAAAAAATCTGTCATTTTTACCAAATTTGTCAATTCAAAATAGCCTGAGAGCAGGCATTTTTTGGTCTTTTGAACTATTCTAAGTATAATAATACTGTGAGATTTACTTATATAATCTCAATGACACAGCAAAAAGAACAACAAAACTCACAAACACCAAACACTAACATTCCAGGTTCAACCGGACCTGATTTTTCAGAAATGTGAAATTTGAAGCTCAATGATTTGAAATCTACAGCGCCTACGCAGAGCTTGATTTCTCAGGCTAATGCCGAAGAGGAAAAAGTAGTTCCGCAAGAAGAAGTAAAGTTCGAAAATCTTGGGATGAGAATCCAGCCGACCGAAGAAAATGTAGCTAAAGTTTCGTTGGGAGAGAGTGGCGTGATCGGTGGAAAAAGATCAAAATATCACAATCAGTATTGGAGATTGTTTTTGATATCATTTTTTATCATTCTCGTAACTGGCGTAGCGTCAATCGTTTTGCGTTTGTATAGCCAGTACATCTATTTCGCTTCACAAGCAGTGCCTTCAACGACGTATCAGAATTACATAAATATCTACAAGCAATGACAGCAGTTTATCGACAAAGTGTTGAAACTCAGCGACTATCAGCAGTATTTGTCATTATCGATCGCTGGCAGCGGCGAGGAAGCGAATGTGGATAAAGTGATCATGGACAAAAGCCTGAGTTATATCCAGAAAAAAGATATTCTTCAGCAAGCCCTCAACGGATTTTCAGCTATGTTCGTCGCTAACGAAGAAAAACTTACCGCACTCAAGGAAGATATCTCCAAATACGGATTCTTCTCTGAAGATCTCTATAATCTGCTTCAGAGCCAAGACTATTCGACGTCAATCAAAAAATATCTGCTCTCGCTGGAAATCATCAAATTCAGCAGTGCGATCAAAGTGTTCAGCTATTTAGACACGTTCGTATCCAGCTTAGCAAATGCGCTTAAATTACCTATAAATACCGTACAGACAGAGATGCAGACATTCGCTGACAGAGGAGAAAAAGATATCCTCGTCTATTTGAACAACTGTTATCTCAATCCATACGAGATCGATTACGACTGTAATCTCGTAGGCGATTTCGATAGATACTATGCACTCATAGACAAAGAGAAAACACCACCTGACACCAACTTCTTCAAAAAGATGATCTATTACATAGACAACAAGCTCGAACAGACTGATATACCGAGTTTCTCCATCACGTTCAAAAAATACGATCCGACGCAGAAACAGATCAGCTTCACGGTCGAGGTGAACACGTTCAAACAGGATGAAATCGCACTGATCAAGAAGGGTATCATCAATCCGCATATCTTCATCCTCAGCCAATTGATCAATCTCATCAAACAGAGCATCTTCGTAATTTCAGAAAACATCGACGCTAAATCCATCAAAATAACTCCAAAGATCATCAAGATCGGAACATCGGTCTACAACGTAAATAATTCAACGATGGATTTTGTGCTTCCTATCCAGAAATGATCGGAAAGAGAGATCAGCGATTACATAGACCCTATTTTTACTTCTTCGCAATAGCACAGATATGATAGACCAAATGCCTGAAAAGAGAACAATGAAAATCGATCTGCAGAAGATAACATCTTTTCTCGATGTGCTCCAGAAATATCTTGGCAGGCTGTATAATTTTTTCAGAGACAATAAAAATAACAGCAAAATCATGTTATTGATAGCGCTTACGACCTCCGGACTTGCAATCTATTTTGCGCTTCAGCTCTATAGCGATATTAATGTGCTCAATGGAAAATCCTCTGAACTCAATAATTTATCAAGCTATGATACGCAGATCTTGGCAGTCAATGACATCACTCAGCCTATCCTCAAAAATTCAGATACAATCACCGACCTGCTCCAAGAAAACAAGACCACTGAATGAGAGATAACCAAATATACGGACTATCTCAACGCGTTGCAAGTGCCGTACACGTATTTGCTCCAATATCTCTATCTGCCTTCGCTCAACGTCTGGAAATCGAAATATACCGACAAGATCGATACTAACCTGATCGGAATCAACTTCCTCGAAAAAAATCCGTTCAACGATATCACCTTGCTCCAAAAGCGAGGGGATTTCTTTAAGAATCTGGGTGACAATAACGAATCAAATGATATACTCGATATGAAAATAGGGGATTTTGTAGAGGATCAGACAGGCTTCTTTAGTATGCCTATTACGGTTTCATTTGTCGCTAATTCCAAGCGTGCATTCTTGCTGCTTGCCGACAAACTCTCTATGACATCCAATAAAGAGAATATTTCACTCATCAACGAATTCTTCTATTACCTCCGAAATGAAATCAAGAAAGATAAAGATAAGGAAATCAAAACGTTGGAAAGTGGTTATGCGACGATTTTCGGATCAGGGGATTTATCCGCCGAGGCGGGAAAAGTGAATGATGATAAATTGATCGGATATACGCTCTACAATCGAATCTTCAATAATGGACCGAATACACTCATCGACGATCAGATTATCGACAAGACCATCAAGAGCATCATCTCCTGCGACAACGAAACCGACGAAGTATGTTACTACAAGTTCAGAGAAAGATATAGGGATATACCGACCTTCGGATATCTGCTAGGAACGGATTTTGGTACGAACGGAGCCGAAAATCTCAAACAGTTTATGCTTCAGCTTCCGCCGATCTTCTCAATCCAAGACTTTGAGTTTGATAAAATAAAATCACCAACACTTTCTGATGTAAGCAACAGCAAATACCAGGGAAAAATAACCATCGTCGTCTATGGAAGAAGTGCATCAGCGCAAGAAGTAGATCAGATTGCACAGGCACTCGGAAACAAATGTTTAGGAGAAAATAGGCCGCTTACCGTCCAAGACGGACTCAATCTCATCCAAAGCGCAATCGTTAAACTTTCCGACGTCAACAAAATAGACAAAAGCTATAGTGATAATCTCCGAGAGCTTCAATGAATCATCCAGCAGCTCGATACGGATTATCCGACATTGAGCAATTACAAAAAAACTATAAAGCTCTTCGAACTTTATAGGATGCTTTATGACGCAGGACTCTGTAAATAAATTTAGAATTTAGATTTCTGAATTTAGATTTCTAAATTTTTATTTTTTCTAAATTATAAATTCTAAATTAGTTTCCCATATTGTGCCAAACGTGATCGACATCTTCATCGTCTTCTAGTGCATCGAGGAGGGTGTACAATTTATTCGTTGCTTCTTCGTTAAGCTTGACCGTATTTTCCGGGATGAATTGGATGTCAGATTCTACCATATGATAATGGAATTTTTCCAGCGCTTTTTGTACGATAGCGAAATCTTTCTTGTCGACATAGATGACCACGGTATTTCCTTCAGCTTCGAAATCGGCTATAGGAAGCTCCATTGCGCGTTCCTCTAATTCGTCCTTATTCAGCGGTAAAACTTTTTCTATTGTTTTTCATTTATCTTGAATTGTCTCACTGATACCGTCGATTACTATCACTCCTTGCTCTTTGAACTGTCGAGCTACGGAACCGATAGCTCCGAGTGTTCAGCCGTATTTATTCATGATTCATTTAATACTCATAGCGCTTCTATTCGTATTTGACGTCAGCGCTTTGATGAGCAACGCCACTCATTCCGGGCCGTATCCTTCGTAGAATATTTCCTCGAGATTCTCTCATTCCAATTGTCCGGATCATTTCAAAATCGCTTTTTCCACGACTTCTCTCGGAAGATTATATTGTTTCGCTTTGCTGAGCGCGAGATCGAGTGCTGGATTCATTTTCGGATCAGCTCCTTTCCTTGCAGCTATCTGTATGATTTTTCCTACCTTCGCATACGCTTGTGATTTCTTTGCATCTCCTGATGCTTTTCTCGCTGCGATACTATGCCGTCTACCCATCTTCTTTAATTTTAAATTTTAAAATTTAAATTTATAATTTTAAAACTTTGTGCTGACGTTTTAAAATTTCAAATTTCAAATTATAAATTCCAAATTATTTTATTTATTCTCGATGACCTTCTTGATATCCGCTAATTTATAACCTTTCCTCATCAATTTCTGGATGATGTCGAATCCATCTACATCTCTGCGTTTATACGCTTGGATCTCTTTTTTGATTTTTGCGAGGGTACCTTCTCACATTTCTAGCTCATATTTTTTCAATGTGTCTTTGATAATATCCTGCGGTACTCATTTCTGCTGGAGTTTCTGGATTATCTTGATTGCCGGTTTTCCTTTATTCACAACCTCGCTTCTGATATAGCTTTCTGCGAACATCGTATCATTCACATAATTCTTCTTTTTAAATTCTTCAATAGTTCGATCTACATCACTCGTAGGGTATCATTTCATGTACAGCTTAATCCTCAACTCTTTTTCAGTCTTGGGAAAACGGTAGATATACTTGAGCGCGTAATCGAAACACTTCATATTCTTCAAAGTGGGGATTTAAAGCATTGCATATTTTTTTGCGTATGGTCATACGAGTTTATATTTCTTTATGAGTTTTTTCTTCGTAGCTGTATCGTGATCGGTATAGAGTCCGAGTGATGGAATGTCGAAATTCCTTTGTGTAGTGCTCAGCATGGTAGGCATTCTTTCCTTGATTAGATATACTTTGTCATTGGCGTAGAATCATAGTTGAGCGTCTCTGTCTTTTGTTATATTGCTGCAGGCAGTGATGTATCTGCTTGCTAAGAGCGCTTCCACCAAAACGTTGTTGTGTCACATATAGCGGATAAAATCTATATACTTATCATAAAATTCCTTGTGCTTGAGTGGGAATATATGGTTTTCTTTTTCTCGCTTGGCATCCAAGAAGAAGCTATCACAAGCCATTCCGACTCATCTTCGTTCAGTCTGTCCAGGGAATCACCAAGGGCAGGTGCCTATCACTTTTTTTTCTTTCTTCATGCGTCATAAGATTTTCGTTATTTTCTCGGGCGAGAGTCGTCGACTATCGCACGCATTGATCATGAGGTAGTCCAGGTCTTTATATTTCAATAGTGCTTTTACTCCTGCATCCATTAGATTGGCAGCTCAGCAGTAATGTCATGGATTGTCGAGATAAATAACTTTGTCTTCCAGATATTTTTTAGGATATTTTTTCTTTGCTCAATTGTATGCGTGAACAATCTTGATGTCAGAGAAATGATTTTTCCGCAGAGTGCGTATGATCTCTATTTGGACACAAGCTTCTTCTGTCTTGTCATGGGTATAGATTAGCACTCATAGTTTCATGCTTCATCCAAAAAAGGATAAAATTATTTCTTTAGTGCGAAGTTTATAGTCGATTCGTTGTTGGTGAATAATGCGACGATGTCTCCTTCGGGTTTGTCCGTGGATTGCAGGTCAGAAATCAGTGCTTCGTGTTTGAAGAAATCCTTGAATTCTTTCACTATACTTGCTAGATTTGCATCGGTCGTTGAAAACAACATAAGCACTTTATCATCTACATTATAGTTAGCGTCCTTCCTCATCTGATTCAAAAATCTGGAGATCTCGCGCGCAACCCCTTCTCTCTGGAGTTCAGGCGTCAATTCAAGATCCAGTTTCGCTATGATGTTCTGATCGACTGCCATATTGTCTCATTCCAGTCCTTCATATGCTATTTCATATTCGCTGCTTTCAAGTGTCCATTCATTGCCTTCGTTATCGAAAATGATCACTTTCCCGTCGCCAGCATCTTTGATATTCCCTTGTTTTCCATATTGGATGATCTTCCCGGTGTCTTTCCCGAATTTCGCGGAAAGCTGTGAGCCGATAGGCTTGAAGGTCTTCTGTATCTTGATGGAATCATCGAGTTCTTCGATCTTTTTCACGTTCACTTCCTCCTTGATGATATCCTCGTATTTCTTCAATAATGCCTGTGCTGATGTAGTCATAGAGTAGCATAAAAAGCAAATAAATGAGACGCCAAGAAAGTCTGATTTTATGAAGATTTTCTAACGTCGAATTTATACCAACCAGTGGTATAAATGTGTATTTACATATACAAATGCAGAGTAAAAAAGCAACCGAAGTTTTTTATTACATAAAAATTTACATATATTCTCCTTCAAAAATAAGAAATATTTTTACATTGTCCTTCAAAAATGTTTATCATTTTTGATTGGTAGACTATAATCAGTATTTGCTATTTCCAAATATCTGTTTGCGTATGTTTTTCGGATCAGAAGTATCGTAGAGTGCGAATTTGATTTCCGGAAATTTTTTGATAAGTTCGCTCGTGATATACGTTTGCATGCTATCAGTATATTTTTTGTTATCATCACTAAATCAAATACTGATATGCCTATTTTTCATAAATTGTTCACCATAATAGCTCGTATATGTGTCTATGGTTTTTGTAATGCATTTTTCAAAAGCTAAAGCTTTTTTCTCTGCACTTGTTTTGTTTCACCATCCTTGTATTTTAACGAATTCAGGATTATTACAAGGAATATAGAGATTATTGTTGAGATAGATATCTATAAGGGTATCTGGATTACTCATTCGATCACTAAGATGATTTCTCATGTTATAGATCATTTCCTCTCTTTCTCCCGCATTCAATACTTCATAGATAATTTTTTTGTGTATTTCTCTGAATTCTTTTAGAGCATTACCACGATCACTGACGATATCCGTAGGTGAACATTCTATAGTAGCAGTTTTGAATTTATTCCAGCTTGGTCCACCATTATCAATGACTTCAAAAACATCTCTGATGAGTTTACCATATCATCTAAATTCTCTACAAGAATATTCTATATCTTCATGAAATTTTGCATTCTCCTTGTCTTGTAATCTTTTCTCATATTCAGCATTGGGTATAGGTTCTTCTTGTCGTGAACCACCAGGCTGTTTGATGAGCAGATAAATAGGCGTTTTGGTATAGAGAATATTTTGATCGAGATCAAAAACATATGATTTTAGCATAATCATTATTATGATGTAAAACTAATTTTTTGGTTTTCATAGGATAAACATTCCTCCTCATTTAATATATTCTATGACTCTTCTTCCTTTTCGATCCATGCCTTGTCAAACAAATTCCACGTTATTCTCTTTGTATTCGATTGCTGTTCAGAGTTTCTTAGAGGTATCTTGCGTTATTTTTTTTGTTTTTTTACCATCGTTGTTTGTTTTTTCTTCAATCCTTTCCATGAATATGAAATATAAAAAAAATAAAGATTTTATCTGAATGATATTCCTATTTCTCTTTGAAAATTCGCTTCAAGGATTTCCAATCTTTGTTTTATCTCCGGATTTATGTCCAGAATTATATCAATTTTTCCTTGATCTAACAATTTTTCCTTTCCCCTGGCTAGTATTTTATCATAGATGAATTGTCCTTCACACAAACGGATAGGAACATTTTCTGCATCCTTATTGAAATAATGATAGCCTCTACGGTTCTCTCCAATTTTGACTGTTCCTACAAAAAAAGAGAGTTTTTTATTTTTTTCTTTTTGATCGATTTGCCTGATAAAATCTTCTTCTGTGCATTTGCTCTCAAGAGTGATTTTTTCTGCGTATACCTCCCATCATAAAATTTTATTGAGAAAGAACGCGGTTACCTGACATTGTTCACGCGCAGGATTTTTTTCTTCTCGGTGTTCCGGATCTCCCGATGTTTTGCTGCTTCGGCATTTTGGGAGTGTGCGTGTGACATAATCTGCAGAAAGTTTCATAGCTATAATTATATAAAGTAATAATCGTTTATTGATTTAATAAGAAATGTCAAGAGTAATAAAAAAAGGTCGGCAATACGCCGACCTTGAAATGTGTGAAATGTCTTTTTACTTTTTTACGGGAAGTTGGAATTCGATATTTCTCTCAATTTTTCCTTCAGCATCTACTTTATCAAAGATAAAGGTAAATGACAGAGTAGGGGAATATAACCATTGAGCAAGATAATACGTACATTTTTCGTGTTCGATTGTCAGAAGTAATTCTTCATCGTTTTCATAATCCAGGGTACTTCCATCAGGATCAAAAGCAGATTCATCCAACCAAGGACAAATTTCCATAATTTTAATGAGTCTGGTTTTGAAACTATTGGTAAGTGTGAATTTGCTTTCCAAGGCATTCATCAGATCAGGCAGATACGTATTCATTACAAATTCATTGGCTTGTTTCTGTAATTTCTTACTACACAATCTTATCACAGGGTCAGCACTAACGAAAATCGAGATAACTATGAGTACTAGCAAAATCAGAATATAACAAAACCAATAACTGTTATTAAGATTGGTAATAGCTGATATTGCAGCAGAATAACTGTGAAAATAAAGCCTCATTCCCATGGCAAAAATCAGTGTTGGGATAATAAGGACAGTAATAATTCCTACCAATCCGATAAGGACTTTAGTGCCTCTGATCAGAGCTTTATTAGCTTTTTCGAACGATTTTTTGTAATTTTTCATAGTTTTATTTTTTTAATTATTTTTTGTTTTGTTTAATATATCATATATATTTACTAACAAATGTCAATAGTAATTTACAACATAGTAAAGGGGATGATTTCTTCTTTGTCTTTGTAGGTGTTATGCAGGTCTTCTCGGTTCTTTATCTTCTCCACATCCCGATCACCGATTCTTGTCCTTCTGAGTTGGATCAACGTTCCGCCCATACCCAATTCCTTACCGATCCGATAGGCGATGGATCTGATATAGGTGCCGGACCCGACATCTATCTTCAACTGCAATAATGGAAAATCATACCTCAAAATTTCATATTTCTGAACTTTCATCACTTTATTCTCTTCAATGATATTTCCTGCTCTCGCATCGTGATACGACCTTTTTCCTTCCCTTTTCTTAGCGCTGAACGCGGGGAGCGGAAGCGCGTACTCCGGTATCAGTGAATCTAGTTTTTTCTTGATTTCAGCTACTGTCGGCGCCTCTACAGTGCCGTTCTCCATTTCCACTCCTATTTTCTTTCCATCCTTGATCGCTAGTTCGTAATTCACAATTTTTTCCCGGAATTCCATATCCCGCGTATCCGTGAGTTTAGAAAAATCAATCGTAGCGATATAGGATTTATCCAGTCAGATTAATTCTGTCAGTTTTTTAGTATCGTCGCCCAAGGCGAGTATCATCAGTCCGGTAGCTATCGGATCAAGTGTTCAACTGTGCCCGATTTTCTGTTTCGTAAAATGACGTCTGAAGATGCGGATGACGTCAAAACTTGTGATTCGGGCTGGCTTATCTACGGCTAAAAACATTATCTGCAGATCCAAGTAAAAACTTTCTTTCCAGAAGAGTAGTGAAGTCACTCTGCTTTTTCAACGCCAAACAAGAAACAAAAATTGTTTGATTTTTCTCGCGAAACCAGTACTATTCTGGTGGTTTTTTAGATTTTAAACAAAAATAATGAAAAAATTATACATGGTAGGATTGGTACTGATTGCCGCTAGCGTAGCAGGATGTACACTCAAAAGTCCTAAAGTTCCTGTATTGACGACAGGTGATACCCAGGAGATTACGTGAAATGCAGATCTTACATGAACAAACACGACAGGAAATGCTATGGAAGAATTTACCGGAGAATTTGATTCAGGAGTAGTGCCTACCGTTACTGGCAGTGAATGAGTGAATACAACAACCGGCGCTGTCGTTGATGTAAACAATATGATCAATCAGAGGAAACTGCAATCAGGAGATACAAGCAAACTTACGGAAGAAGATATCTCACTTATGGAAAAGATCATCCAGAAAATACAAAACATAGGAAAATAATCTTATTGTTTTTTAGTTATTAGTACGTGGTATGAATACCTTATTTGAAATGATTAAAGGAATTTTCTTTTTCCTGACGATAGTCGTAGGGCTTTTTCTTCTCAGAGGAAGCGTGATTTTCGGTCCGGAATACGAAATGCTGATCAAACAGATCCTGATGCCGGGATATTTGGTCTTTTGTTGAACCATGTTCGGATACATCGTTGCCCGCATCCAACTCGGATACGAAGATGATCATCCGCACAAAAACAGGATTTACGTCAGATCGTTTATCTTTGGTGTGCTCTTGGGCGTGCTCTTGGCTATAGCATATATGTTTATCTAATCTTGAACTATGAAAAAAATATTACTTCTGACACTATTGATGTTGTTTATTCTGACCGGATGTAAATCCAAAACCTCTTTTTCATTGACCTTCGACGAATTCACTATCAAGCTCTATGATAACAATAAGCAATATACGGCGATTCAACCGGATACCAGTGTCGTAGATATGAAAGTACTTACGGAGATGAAGGAGACAATACTAGGAACAGGAAATACATGATTCATCAATTCATTCATTATCATCAAGACACCTATCCAATCATGAACCGATATCAAGGAACTCGTCGACTCCAATACCAAACAGCTCCAACTCAAACTCTTGAAATACAAAACCACCGATAGCGTCAACAAAAAAGTGAAATGCGATGATGTACAATATTCTTGATATGTGACCGCTTTTTCCTATCAATTGAATAATCAGACATTATATGATGGACAATACTTTTTCACCGATGATGAATCACTCTATCTGCTTTCACTCAGCAGTGATGACAACAAAGATATCCAAAGTTTCATCAAAAGTGTAGGAACTGTTAAATGCATACAATAATAATAGATTTTACTCCTTTAGCCTTATAGTTATGGCATCTCAAGACTTTTTCAATGAGCCAAGCAACCTCAGCGGACGGCAATTAGTAGGAAAAGTGTTTATCGGTATCCTCATCGGAGGAGTGATCGCTGCATTGTTGTTTGTAATCCTTTCATTTATGGGAGGTATGTTTACCAGCGCATTCGGTCAGCAAGCAGGCGCTACCGTCAATCCTATGCTGTCGTTGATTCTGCTCTTCATATGATTTCTTAGCACGTTCATCGGAAATATCGCTGTCGGAGGTATATACAGTCTCTTCTACAACAGAAAATATTACAACACCAGCAAGATGTTCGGTCTGCTCTTTTTGACCAACGGAATCCTTTTCTTCTTCCTTGCTCCTATCTATATCGTATTCGCAAGCCAGATAGATGTGCTCTTTATTATCTTAGGTTTCCATATCCTTTTCTCAGTGTTCGCTTCAGCCGCTCAGATAGAATTTTCTACCAATCCTAACTATAGCGCTTCATCATTTATGGGAAATATTCTCTGATTCGCATTAGCATTTCTCGCATATGCCTTGATCTACAAGATGTCAGGTTCTGCAGCCGTGCAACAAAGAATTTACCTCTTTATGCTTCTGCCTCCTATGCTTGGATATGCGATAATCCCTTTTGGAGCAGGTATCCGGGAAAAGGTATACTATAAATTCTACGAACTGGGAAATAACGGATTTTATATCCCATCCGTTGCAGAAACTGATGACGAAGAACCGGAAGACACAACGAATAAAGACGGTTCGGAAGATGTAAACGTAGAGAATTAATTTACAATTTGTTTCGTAGCATGTATCTATATTATATAGCATCACTTATCAAATTTGTGCTTGGTATCGCTATCATGCTGATCACCTACACGTCCATCAATGTGTACGAAGATCCCGTGATCGGTATCGGCCTAGGTATTCTCTGATTATTCATCGCTGCGCGAGGAGCGAGTTTTTTCCTTTTTCTGTGAATACAAAAATTTTTTCGCGATATTTCCAAAGAGCGTTTAGTAAAAGATAGTTACAAGCTTTCACTCTTATTCGGAATTTATGTGCTCATCAACGCGTTATTCTTGCTCTTATGATATCGAAGCAAATTTCTCTGACTCATATTGCTTGTGGGATTCATCATTCTTCAAGTGGTTTTATTCTCTGAGCAAAAGAAAACAACCAATGAATTCCCAAATATCTAGTACAGTAAAAAAGATCCAGGAAAAGCTCAAGACCGTCTATGATCCTGAATTCCCTATGATCGACCTCTATACCTTATGATTGATTTATGATGTCAAATTTTCCCCGAAAGAGAAACTTGTCAGTATTCTGATGACGTTCACGACTCCGTTTTGTCCTATGGCGGAGATGCTGCAGGAGATGGTCAGGAATGCGGTTCTTGAAGCGGTTCCCGATGTTTCCGTTCAGATAGAGATAACGTTCGAACCGCCCCGGAATCAGACGATGATAAAAGACAAAGATCTGCAGAGGATGTTTGAGTAAAAGAATTTCATATATTTTTTTCAAAAATATATAATTTCGACCTCATAAAAAACCTCATTTCATTTCGGCTTTTCATAGGGTCTCAATTAAAAAAACCTGGCCATGCATTCCAGGTTTTTCTTTTGCATGCCGACGGGTGTCAGCATGTAATTATATCCAGTTCTTTACTGGCTAGTTCAGCTACCGTTCATAGGTCTGTTCGGTTCTCATCTTCATCATCCTATTCATCTATCCATTCATCATTTCATTCATTTTTCCATTCATTTTCCTACATCAAACCACATTCCCATGCCGTTACCTTCACCTTTGAGTTCTCCAAGTCCGAGATCAGTATTGAGAGCATCTATCTTTTCTCTATATGTCTCTATTTCTTGGAGCTTTTGGAATTTGACCTCAGTGTCGATTTTGGTGAGGATCGGATTGCCTTCATTCAACGTTTTCCATGTAGCATAATCTCAACTTAACAAAGCAGTCTTGATTTTCGCTTGTTTCGCCATCTCTACGACCATGGTCGTGAATTGTTCTTTTGTCATGTACTTCGTGATGCTGTACTTCGTGTGAGCGGCTACGAACGCCGTGTAATCATTGTTCTTCATCGCGGTGTCTATGGCAGTCTTAAATGCTTGCGCATCTCATGTGGTGGTGAACTTACCCATCATGTCATCGCGGTCTCTCACTATCTTCGCTCATGAGCCATATCACATATTTGCTGTTCATGTGTTCGCTGCAAATGTCGTCGCTCAGAATACCACGCTTGCTATTCATAGCAATCAGATAGTGCTCGCTACAATAAATTTTGTTTTCATGTAATTCTCCATAAAAAATTAAAAGGTCGTCAATTGACGGCCCCAGTATATGTATCTACCTTAAAGGAAACTAAAGATTACCTTAAACGAAATTTAACTGGGAATCTGGTATCCGAAGCCCTTGATGGTCTCTATGAGCGTCTTCCCTAATTTCTTTCTCAGCATCGAAATGTAGACGTCTAATTTTGCGTCTTCTTCGAACACTTGATCATTGCCTCGGACTTCTTCTATGATTTCTGTCCTGGAGACACTTCTTCCTTTCCTTTCCAAAAGATATTCCAATATCTGGAATTCCTTCAAGGTCAGCTTGATCTCCTTGGAATTCTTCATCACTTTCTTCTGATCCCTATCGAGAATGATATTTTTGTGTTCTATGATATTTTTTGTGCCTGATCTTTTTGTGATGGCCTGGATCCTTGCATCTAATTCCTTCAAATCGAACGGTTTTACGAGATAATCATCCGCTCCGCAAGAGAATCATTCGAGCTTATCATCTAGTTGTCATTTAGCGGTCGCCATGATGATGGAGACATCAGGTCTTATTTTCCTGATGTTCTTACATAAGGTAATGCCATCCATTCACGGCAGCATGAGATCAAGCACGATAACATCGAATTCATGATGCTTCAGAATCTCAAATGCGTACAAGCCATTCTCGGCTCGCATGACATCATGATGTTCAAATTCGAGATATTTCTTGATGTTGTTGCCGATGGTCTTGTTGTCTTCAACGACGAGAATTTTCATTGATTATCGTTTAGAAATTTAAAATTAGAAATTGATGATGCACGTAGTTCCTTTATTCACTTTGCTATCAATAGTTATATGCCGGTCATGCTTTTCTACAAGCAGTCTTGTTAGGTAGAGTCCCAGTCAGAAGCTTTTGGTATCTGTTTTTGAACGATCAGCCTGTCGGAATCTTTCCCGTATATGCTCGAGATCGCTTTCTGCGATACCCTTACCGCTATCCTTGATGATAAGCTTTTTAGCATCCAATGTGATATCTATGGTTCATCATTCAGGAGTGAATTTATATGCATTATCCAAAATGTTCTTTACGATGATGCTCCGGCTTTCTTTATTCGCTTTCTTAGAAATGTTTGCACTGATATGCGTGGTAAGCGTAATATTTTTTTGCTGATAGATTTTCTGTACATCATTTACGATACTTTGGATGAGTGTGCTGATATCCACCTGTTCTTTCTTGAGCGTTTCCAATGCTTCAAGTTTGCTTATACTTACTAACGTTTCCAAAAGCTGATTCATTCCTTTGAGCTGTTGTTTTATGTTATTTAATCCGTATTCGTAATTTTTGGTTTTGTTCGTATAATCGATTTCGGTGCTCATGCTCATAAGCGGTGTTTTGAGCTCATGCGATGCATTCGTAACAAAGTCTTTGAGACTTAAGGTTTGATTATGGATTTTTTCCAATACCTCATTGAATTTTTTGCTGACTCTATTGATTTCGTCATGAGGATGACCGGAGATTTCTATTTTTTGATCTAAGTTGTCGATATGAAGATGATCGAGGAATCAGAGTAATTGGTTGAGTTTTTTGAGAGATGTTTTTACAAAAAAGCGAGAAAGTATATACGAGAGCGCTCAGAAGAAGAGCATAAGATAGATACTTATCCGGATGAGGTTTTTCTGTACTAGTACATGTGGAGTAACATTCGTTATGATGAGCTGATTTCCAACTTTTTTGTACATGAAATACATGTCGTCGATCTTTGCGATAGATTGCCGTCGATGGGATTGTTCAAGCTTCTGTCATTCCGGACTATCGATATCGAAAATCTCTGCCTCTTGCGCCCTATTTTTTCCAAGCACCATTTTCTCCGCTACGGGCGGTTTCGGTCCTGGAGGGATCTGTCCATGCTGCCTATTGTATCGACTCTGGAAAAAGATGGCATTTGCCAAGATGCTGAAAAGCAGCACCTGCAGCATCGTGAAGAGCATGAACTTCAGGCTTATCTGTGTCGAAGTCTTAAGGTTCGAAAACGAAAGCTTCTTTCGCATGGTGGGGGTCGTAAGGAGTAAATTTGCCAATATATAGTCAACTACCTTAAATAAACATTAAATCCGGAATTGCTATTCGATTATGTCGTTTAAAAAAACCGACCTGGAGAGATCGGCTTTTTTGTATATTGAAATTCTAAATTATAATGTCTTGTCCGTAACGATCTTTCATTTTACACAACCATTCAAAGCGTCTCTTTTGATCGCTTCAGCTCGGAAGTTCGTTAACACGGTTGCAGAAGTGTATTTCACGCCTCGTTTCTCCAATATTCATTTCATGACGATATAGCTTTCACAGACGATATATTTGCTTGGATTGGTTGTCTTTCCGATAAGCTTGTTCGCATATGCCGTTCTCCGTTCGTTGAAATATGGATTTTTCGTCGTTACATAGGTGAATGAGATATCATGGCTAGTTACTAATGGTACGTTGTATTTTTTGATCAGATAGATGACGGCGTCCATGATCTTTTGATTGCCAATGCTCGTAGCAGCTACCGTAGTAGTGTCAGGAGTAATTGTATCAGTAGATGTTCAAAGCACTGTTCCTGTCTCCTGAATATCAGAATCTATAGTGTTTCCTGTAAAGACATCTGACGATACCTCTTGAGTTCCTGTAGTAGCTCATAGACCTGTTCCTAAGACCGTTCATTCACCCGTAAAGACATATCCATTTGTAGGGATTTTTTCTTCTCCGAGGAAGTTTTGTGCCATATAGTCTTGGAAGCTTGAGTTGAATTCTTTATGTACTTGATAGTAGTCATATGCGGTCAATGCGAGACTGCATATCAAGAGGATAAGATATATCTTAGTTCATAATAATGCCCGGAAACTTTTGGTGATGCGATGTTTGAACATAAGCGTCAATGAAAGGAATACGATGAATCCAAGCACTAATGCGAATACGAGCATGACTTCTATAGATCCGCTATTATACTGGAACATGAAGAAAATGATAATCGCTACGATGAAACTGATGATAGCAGGAAATGCTAATTCCGGTTTCTTTTTATGTTCTTTGACCACTGCGCGGAAATGCTCGTGAAAAGAGACTTTAGCCTCTTTTACAGGTTTTTTTTCAAGTTCTTTAGATTCTTCGGTCGTACCTTCCACGGTATTATAGAGGATGCCGATCAAAATGATCGCTACGAGGTTGATCGCTCCCAATCGGAAAAAGTTTGCCTGTCCTCGCAATACTCCTATAATCAATGGTTGTAACACGAAAAAATAGATGCTGAACAAAAGAAAAAGGTTTTTTTTCATCGATTTTTAATAGTATTAAGTAAAAATGTCAACTAATTTTACCTATATATCGGCATATATATACTTTCTCAGGTGTTTTTCAAGGTCAAAATTTGCAAAATGTAGATAAAGCAATATAATTAAAAAACAATGATACAAGCCGTTTTATCACTTATTATCAGGCTTCAAAATATGAAAAAGCTTATTGTAGGAGGAATTATCATGTATGCATCACTGCTCGTCGTCTGATATGCGCAGATGATTGTTCCTGATTCGGAAAATTATATCCTCAATGAGAATGATCAGCAAGTATTGAATACCCAAGGAATCAATGATCCGCTCAGAAACGGAGCATACAATATCATATCACCTGAAGGATGAACAGGAACATTGTCAGGAGTAGTGGGAGTAGGCAACGAAATTTCTAGCCATCAGAATGCCCAAAGCCAAGTTATGAATGTCATCAAAAATATCATCAATTACGCATTATGAATGGTAGCGCTTGTTGCACTGGTATATCTCGTTTATCATGGATTTTTGATTGTGACTGCAGCAGGTGATGATACCCAATATAAAAAAGGGCTCAAAGGAGTGAAATTCGCCGCTATCGCTATGGTGGGGATATGAGCAAGTCGGCTCATCGTGAGCGCAATATTCTGGCTTATCGCTTTAATTATCGGACCATAAAATATATGATGAAAACATTTATTACTACAGTTCTCCGTAATCTTCTCAAAAACATCTTCACTATCTTTGGATGAATTTTTGCTTTAGGAATGGTATTGCCTGCGTTTACTGCAGGGCAACAGTTTTCTGATACGGAATTCCCATATGAAATAAATGCACAAGATCCGAATCTTGAAACAACGGATATCGCACAAGTAGTCAAGGAAGAAGCGGTCTGAACTCAATGAAGCACCAGCCCTACCATCATCAAAAGACTGACGGATTTCTTCAGATTAAGCTGAACATCATATGACACGTGAACTTCCACAGCCACTAATTACGTCAAATGGATACTCAATATATTACTCGGACTTGTAAGTTTCCTTTCACTCGTTATGATTATCTTCGCGTTTTATCTCATCTTCTTCTCCAAAGGCGAAGACGGTGTCGCTAAAGCGAAAAAGATTCTGATCGGTGTCGGGATAGCGCTTGCAATCATGTGATTGTCATGGTTTATCGCTAGCTTCTTCTTCAATATCTATACAACGGTCGCTCAATAGTTTTATTTTTTCGTCCTATCTGATGTTCTTGAATATGTGAGAAAAAAACAAAATCCAAAAGCAGAAACACGAAAATCTCTTCAATACGGAGACGATGTTGCCGATATCGGAAATCAGGAACGATACGATCATCATGAAAGATGGAGGACTCAGGGCTATCCTCAGGATCAATGGAATAAACCTTGATCTCAAAAACGGCGACGAACAGCAGATTGTTCTCGAACAATACAAAAAATTCCTGAACTGATTGGAATATCCTATCCAGATCCTTGTCCGCAATACGTTCTTGGATCTTTCCAATTACCTCACCTACATCAGAGGTAATGTAGACGGCATAGAAAATCCGGTCCTCAAGTGACAAGGTGAAGCGTATTACAGATTTCTCCAGAATATCGATATGCAGCAATGATTGATCTTCAATAAAGAATTTTATATCATCGTTCCTTATTATGAAAATGAACAGGATAAAGGGCAGATCCAGAGATCACGATGGGGAAAATTGCTTGATGTGCTCAATGCCAAGGATAGCGTAGAAAAAGTCGTTACGAGATATAGACAGTTCCTCAAAGGAAGAAATATGCTTGAAACCAGGGTGTCGCTTATCATCGACGGACTCAATGGCATGGGAATCGGTGCAGAAAAAGTGACCACACCGGATATCATCAATCTCCTTTTTCGTTGCTACAATCCATTGCTTCATAGTTCTCAAGCGCCAGCTGTTAAATAGCTCTTGTACGCTACATCATAAAAGAAAAATCCGTGGATACGGATTTTTTTTGAAGTATTTGCTATCGACTATCGACTAAAGACTATCGACTAGTTTATAACTTCATATCGAGATCGTATTTTTTTGCTACACAATATTTCTTCGCTTTTTCATAGAGTTCATCGCATTTGGTCAATCGTTCTTCCTTGCCTTCTCATCTATCGATCTGTTGCTGGTATCGTTCTTTTCTTCTCAAAATTTCTCCAAGCGAAGCGATGCACACCACGTCATCATTGGTGATAGCCATACCTGCACAGTTGATTCCCATGTCCGTAGGGGACTGATATTTGACCATATAGTTTTTATGATTAACGATTTTTTTCGCGATAGTCATCACGATATCAAATGCATCCATATCCCTGTTGTAATTCACGGAATCCTGTCCGTACGCTTTCTTGTGATAAGTATCCATCATGTTGTAATCGCCGATATCTACGGTAGCAGCTTCATACGCGAGATTTATCGGATGTTCAAGCGGAAGATTCCAGATAGGGAACGTTTCGTATTTTGCGTATCCGGATTTGACGTCCATCTGATGATCATTGTATATCTGTCCGAGGCAGGTCGACATTTTCCCGCTGCTGGATGCGGCTCCCGTCACCAAAATCAGATTCTTCGTTAATGGGATATGATCGTCATGACCGAATCCGTCCTCGTTCAAAATTGCGTCAATATTTTGCGGATATCCGTTGATCTTGTATCTTTCTCGTACCCTGTATTGTTTCCTCTGGAAGTCTTTTTCGAATTCCAGGATGACGTCAAACATATTGCCGATATCGATGTTGTTGATGACGATATGCGGTTTGAGTCAGATATTCTTTTCAATGTTCCTGATCATCTGATACACATATTCCTTATAATCGATCTTCTGATTGCTCAATTGCCTGTTGGATAAGATATCATTCGCGTTGACGCAAAACAATATTTCTGCCTGAGATTTCAATGACGTGAAGATATTCTTCTTCGATTCCGGATCGAATCATGGAAGGACTCTTGCTGCATGCGCGTCGTACATGAATTTCCCGCCAATTTCCAAATACAGTCTTCAACCGGAAAAATTAGTGATCCTGTCAAGAATCTTTTCTTTCTGAAGTCTGATGTATTTTTCTCCGTCGAATCCGTGTTTTTTGTAATTGATGATATCGGAAGAATTGATTACATTCATGATTCAAAATATCAGGTAAATTAATTACTCAATTGTAGTTGCTTTTTCCGGATTTTGCAAGTTATGGAAAGAATAGGCACCACCTTGGATATTGAAAGTATTTTTTACAAGATTATTGTATTGACTTTTGGAAGTAAATATGTATAAGAAATAAATGATTTTACATCATATTCATATATCCATGGCAAAAGAAAAACTCACACGTAAAGAAATAGAATCTGCTATTGAAGAAAAAAAGAATTTCTTAGTGAGTGAGATGACTAAGCTTTGAAAAGAATCAACTCCAATCACAGAAGAAATCGCTGTACAAGTGTATAATGCATCAGAAAAAATCCTCGAGCTTTTTAAACAAAAGGAAGGAATAGAGATCAAGGAAGCAGAAGAGAAATTCGCTGAAATAGAAAAAGTCGTTTTGGAAAAATATTTATCCGCAAAAGAAAGAATTAGAATAACTGCTCTGCGTGATTCTCTAAAAAGGCAGGCGGGTAATAGATATGAGACATCTTATCAACAGGCAATAATGAAACTCTACAACAAAGAAGTCATCATCAAAAAAGATTCAGTTCAGTTTCTCTATGCTAATAAAGAACTTGATAAACAAGAACTTCAATATTTTCCAAAAACCATCCACATAAAAGATGGTATAGAAAATCATTCCTATAAGGGGGTATATGGCGAATCAGTGTATAAACGGGTGATCGAACAAAGGCTTTTGGATCCTAAACATCCGAATCATCATATTTTCCAAAAGGCAAAAAAGAACATAGAACAGGAAGGAAAATATCTAGCGACATATGATAATACCTTTACTCCTATATTGAATGGTTTCACAGGCACCCCCGCTCAAAAAATCAGAGGAATGCAACTTCTTACGTGATTCTTCGGATGGATTCTCCTTTCTGAAACCAAAGAATCCAATGATCGTCCTCGTACGATGGTATGTGAACGTCGGCATTTAATGGCATATATCAGCAACGAAAATCAACCAGGATACTACGGTTGTTTCTTGATAGCCAAGGACTGCTAGCCGTAATGGCAGTAATTAATGTATATTTTTTAAAATTATGTAATCAATTATATCATGGAAGATATCAACGCAAAATTAGCGGAAAATACAGAAAAATTAGCTCTAGCTGTGAGTAAATTTTTTGGGAAGCCGGTAGAGGAAGTGAGATCGCAACTGACAGAAAATTTATCCGCGCTTGATCCTATTCTTCGCATAAAGAAAAACCAAATACAAGAATTAGAAATGCTTCTCAAGAAAAAAGATAAACTTGAAGCTAGTCAAAAAGCCCAGGAAACAAAGCAGGAATTTTTTGAAATAGAAAAAAGAGTGTTAGATTCCTTATCTCCTGAAAAAAGAAAAAGAGTAAAAAAAACTCACAAAGAGTTGAAAAAAGATGAAGGAAATTTCTTTGAAATTTCATACAGACAATTTATCCTCAAAACAGCGAATAAGGAGATAATAGAAACAGAGGATACTGTGCAATTTCCCTACGCGCATAAGGAGCTATACAAACAGGAATTGCAACTACCTAGAGCAGTATTGGTAAGAGGTATACAAAACGAAGTTAAATATTATCCGCAATCAAGCTTTATACAGGATTTGTTGGATAAAAAAAATAGACGTCATCATTACATAAAAGAAGCAATAGCTCAATTAGAGAAAGAATGAAAATACATTGGCACCAAAGAAAATACTTTCGATATAATTATGGCTGGATTGGAATGAACGGAAAAACAGAAATTGCAAGTCATACAATATTTCACTGGATTTGATGGTTGTGGAATAGTGTCTTTAGAAAAAGATGAAGATCATTGCCGTACATTTCTACGTTTAGGTTGTAATTCCTTGATAAAAAAAGAAAATATGGGGTTCAAAAAATATAGAAATCCCAGGGATGAAGGTGTCTTATTCGTGGTCAAGGACTGCTAAAATATCAAAATTTCTCACATAGAAACTACGCTGAAAGATGCGTAGTTTTTTATTTTTATTTTGAAAATTTGTACATTCTCCTTCAAAAATATGCTTTAGTATTTTTGATTGAAGAATGGATGAATTTTCTTTTGAAAATTTGTTTATAAATATTGTAAAGCAATATTTGCAAAAAAACCGATTCTGGATATAATTATTACAGTAAAAATTTATCTTTTAAACTGCCGACATGAAAAAAGCTAAAGATCGCAAACCCGCCAGCGATTACAGATACCAAGACACCAGTAGGGTGAGATTTGCAAAAAAATGATATCCCAAAGGCACTAAACCAGGAGAAGAAAATATCAACGAATTTCTTCCTTCTAATATGAAATCTTCGGATAGGAAAATATCTGGCTGGTACGGTGAATCTGAAAGAGAGGACAATGAGCGCATCAATGCAAATGATCCTTTGAAAAAATATACGAACAAACAGAAATATGTAGAAGAGTTTTGAGGACGCATTGCTTCCAATTTTGGAACAGGAGGAAATAAAATAAAAGAGATTTCTTCTGCTAAAAAAATACAACAGACTCTAGAAATGCCGTTCAAAAAACCCATAAAATGAGAGGAATATCCTTGTAAAGTGGTCAAAATCGATGATTTCGGAAACGCTATGATTGAATTGAAAAATACAGAAATCCAAGGTATGCTATACAACGCAAGAAAATTAAATTTAGTGGTATGAGCGAAAAGAGAAGTATTGTTTGCAAGAACAAACAAAAAGGGAAAATATATCTTTGAATTACCAAAAAATCCGCAAAAAATAGTGACTGACTATTATGACATCTATGCAAAGGGAATATCGCAGGAAGATACATTAAAAAAATTATTTTCTCAATACGGATCCAAAAACGTTAAGGAAACATTGAAATCAATTATTGATGAAAATATTTTGGAAAAAACATGGGAAGAGTATAAAAAAGCCGCGTAAATAGAGGTAATAAGCGGAATATAAAAAGTATAAAATATACTTGACATTTATTAGGAAATATATAATATAAAGACAACACAAATGTGTTTGCAATTAAAAAAATTGTATATTCGTTTCACAAAAAATTACGTTATATGGAACGCTTCCTATTTGAGTGGTTTAACTGAAATCACTAAAAAAATTACATTACGTATTATGCGCGAATCGCGCACTATCACTATTACACCCCGGCTTGCCGGGGTGGACCTGAACTTCAAAATTTCTTATATAAAATAAGACGCAGAAAATCCCAAAAAGGATTTTCACGTCGTTTCTATCTATAGGAATCATTCAAATTCCTATACGATAAAAAAACTACGCTGAAAGATGCGTAGTTTTTTATTTTGTGAAAATGTGTTACTTCACTACTTTACCTTCCTCAAGGGTGATGATATCATCAGCGAATTTCAGGATATTCTTATCGTGTTCGATCATCAGGATGGTATCGCCCTTGTTCAAAAATTCTTTGATGACCCTCAATAATTTTACGATGTCTTCCGAATGGAGTCCGACCGTCGGTTCATCCAGGAAGTACATCGTATGTCATTTATATGATTTCAATAAGTGTTTCACTAATTTCAATCTCTGGCTTTCACCGCCGGAAAGCGTATGCGCTGGTTGTCCCATTCTTAGGTACCCAAGCCCGATATCGACCATGAGCTGCAATTCCTCGCGGATATGCTCGATTTCAGAGAAGAAGTCCAAAGCGTCTTTGACATACATTCACAATACTTCGGAAATATTTTTGCCTCTTCGTTTGATTGCCAGGATTTCCGTTTTATATCTTTTGCTGTTGCACAGTTCACACGGAATATAGGTATCAGGCAAAAATTGCAATTCTATCTTTTTATACCCGTATCCGTCACAAGCAGGGCAAGCTCATTTATTCGAATTGAAACTATAATAGCTCACGTTGAATCATAAGTAT
>Ga0209777_10002066_pt1 | contig 27259 bp, 24 predicted proteins | sample FrelakmetHBP12HB_FD_187147 | JGI IMG/M metagenome (GOLD analysis project Ga0209777, IMG submission 187147) | Freshwater lake sediment microbial communities from the University of Notre Dame, USA, for methane emissions studies -HBP12 HB (SPAdes)... | ecosystem: Environmental > Aquatic >...
TTGATGAGCTCGCCCACGCCGATCTGGTCGATGCTCTGGAAGGGATCGCCCGCCAGGATCTTCTTGCTGATGTAGTCGGGCACGAATGCACCGATGTCATCACGACTGAAGCCGAAGGTCATCTGGGGTAACCGGGGACAGTCACCTATTATTGCCTTGACTCATGATACAACTGGGCCATAGAGTAATCTCATGCCCAGAATGGCCAGAGCCATTGCAGTCGGATGCGCCCATCACATCACCCAACGTGGCAACAATCGCCAGGATGTGTTCATAGTCGATGATGACCGGCGGGTGTACCTGCAGCTCCTCCAGGAGCAATCGGCCAAGTATGGTCTGGAGGTGCTTGGCTACTGTCTGATGAGCAACCACGTACATCTGGTGGCGATCCCTCATGGAGAGGACTCCCTGGCCAAAGGGATTGGTCGAACCCACTTTCGCTATAGTCAGTACATCAACCGCTTCCACAAGCGATGCGGCCATCTCTGGCAGGGACGGTTCTACTCCTGTGCCCTTGACGGAGGGCACCTGTGGGTGGCGATGAAGTACATCGAGCTCAATCCCGTGCAGGCGAGGCTTTGCCGGCGGGCGTGGCTATACGACTGGTCCAGTGCGGCGGCACACACGGATGAGAGTGTCCGATCCAAGCTACTGAATCTCACATGGTGGTATAGGGAATTCTCTGCAAAGGCTTGGTGCAAGGAGCTTTCAGAGGGGCTGACCGAGGAGGAGGTGGCCCAGATGCGGGTGCGGACCCACACAGGCAGGCCGCTGGGCAGTGATGCCTTCCTGAGCCAAATGGAGACCGTGCTGGGCCGGCGAGTCCGCGCCCTGCCCATAGGCCGGCCTCGAAAGAGCGAAGCTAAAGAGGATGGGGGGCAAGAAAGGATATAAAAATAGGTGACTGTCCCTCATTATCGTGCCCAATGGAAGGCCAGACACCATGCCGCTTAACGGACCGCCATTCGGGACTGTCCTGAGTTTTACACTTGCCTATCCCAGATTCTTCAGGGGATGAGGTTGACCTGCCAGGGTAGGGGGCGCTATGATGACGCGAGAATTGTGCGAACGAGGGGTAGCTGGTCGGTTGGTTTGCACCCACACCTGCCGACAGACAGGGAGAAGAAGGTGTCCACAACGGAAGCGAGTGTGGTTGGGAGCACAGGAGGCGTGAGCCTCACATCGGGGAATGTCCAGGCTTGTAGGGGAGGTACGTCGCGCCACGGATGGTGCTCGCCCACAACTGCTCATAGCGCACACCAGTCAGCTACAAGTGGAAGGAGGAAATCAGTATGGTGTCCCCAGATATATCCGATGAAGCTCTCTTTGGGTTTGGCGGCGTTGTTTTTTTATGGGTGGGCGTGGTCTCTGATTTCTGGTAGGAAAGGGAAAACCTTATGAAACAAATCCTGTTTTCGATAGTGTGTATTTCTATGGTATCTGCGGCTTTTGCCAAGGCGGATGTATTAGACAAGAACGCTCAATTAATCCAAGCCGAAAATAGCGGAGGGTTGCAGTTCAAGGACTGGGGAATCTCGTTCACTCCACCTGCGCAGTGGCAGCGATGGACCTCCCAAAAGGAATCTGCCGTAGTCGCCCAAGCCCGGCAATCTGTGAACACCGCAACCCTAAAAGAGGAACTGATCCACATCGCTGGCTGGAGTGCAGCAGAGGAAGCGGGTTTTATGGTGCTGACCGTCAAGCACGAGCGTAGCGGCGGCGCCTTGCAGTTGTCGGATCTACTGGCACGGCACGAACGCGACGACAAACAGGCGATGCAGTACGGGGACGCTACCATGATCAACCGCCTTGCGATCGATAAGATTGGCAGCCTCTCATGTGTCGTGCATGATGTGACGTTGCGGGCTGGGGGCAGGATGGTGACCTATGATATCGTCTCTGGGTCTGAGAATGTTCAACTCCAGTGGTTGTTCCGTGACGCCGCAAGATTCGCGGAGTTAAAGCCTGCCGTTGACGGTGTCATCCAGACCATCTTAATCGGTGATGCCAAACAGTACGTGGTCGCCTTAATGCGGCCAGCCGAGACTGGCGATACCTACCGTATGCAGGCCACCTGTCGTCAAACACAGGGAATGAAACGCATCATAGATGGACAGGAGGAGGAAGGTCAAAACAAGAACATTGAATACTCTCTCGAATTAGAGGCCGGTGTGAGTATTCTGGATGTCAGTAAGGCCGGAGATGTCACGAAATTTTCCCTTACTGTGACCAATTTCACAAAGACACAAGATGCGGCTAAGACCACATTCATTCCGAAGGACTCCCTCGTTATGGGATATGTGGATGATGCCGGATATGGGTTCACAATCAACGGCAACCCTGTTGATTCAGAGACACAGCAGGCACTATGTACGGTCATTCAACTCGGGAAAGGTGGTCGATGGTCGGACGACGAGGTCTATGACTCGAAGGAATCTCAAAAGGTCGGCAACAGTTGGAAGATAAACTCTGTCGTAGCCGCAAGGAATCTTGCCAAGACAGGTGTTAACGCGCAGGTAGATACAATCACAGGAACTGCGACCCTTGAGCAAGTCACGGAAATCGAAGGAACTCCTTGCTTGAAGGTGCGCGGAGAGATGTCTATTAAAGGAATGTTGATGCCTTCGATTCCGGATTTCAAGGTGGAGAACGCGGAAATGCACATGGCCTATTCGGCGACATTCCCTACGGACATCACCAAGGGACGTCTTCAGGAGACTCAAGAGATGAGAATGACCTGTTCTATGAGAGGAAACCCGCCGGCGGCCGGTGGTGCTATAGTGCTTGTTCAGTCCACGGCAGAAAGAACCCTTACCATGAAAATGACCTATCCTAAGTGAATAGGACAATGTGAAGCAAACGGTCACTGGCAAGATGGCAAAGAAACTGAGGTGACAATATGAATCGGACGCTTGACGCAGTGAAGCGGAGATCATCGGTACGGAAACTTGGGTTGAAAGACATAGCCGCTTGTGGTATCCTGTTGGTGTATTTGGTAAAATGTTGTTGATTATTATACGTAACCATATAACATATAATCAGGTGCGATAAATGAAGACAGATCGCTTCCGTTCGTTTGGTTTTATGCTTACCGTCATAATTGGCGGCGGGGTAGTTGGCTGGATATTATTTCCACTATTCACCGCATTTGGCTTTGGACTCGCGCACGCAATTAGTCCCCCGCGAGGGACAGAGGGAATGGACTCAATGACACTTGCTATCGGATACTATAGAGTTCACTCTGCCTCGCATACACATGCAATCGTTGGGACAATTCTTGGCGCTTTAACCGCAATGTGGGGCGCACGGCGGGGGGAAAGGGGTCAGGGGGAAAGGGGTCAGTCCTAGGAAAGGTCGAAACGCGAAAAGGGGTCAGTCCGCGGAATTAAGTATTGACGGGGCGTCACGGTGGAGGGTATCGTTTGAGGCATGCCAAGACCGCCGCGTATCGAATATGCCGGCGGGGTGTACCACGTGCTCAGCCGAGGCAATCGCCAGGAGGCGATCTTTGCCGACGACATGGACCGACAGGTGTTCCTGGAGACACTGGGTCATTTTCTGGGGACACCATACAGATTTCCTCACAGACAAGAGCGTGCATAGGTTGTTGTCATGGCTCGATTGGCACGCGTGGTGGTACCGGGGTTCCCTCATCATATGACCCAGAGGGGTAATCGGCGACAAGCGACGTTCTTCTGCGATGACGACTACGAGATCTACCTGGTTCGGGTCGGAAGGGTTTGTAGCGAAGGTGGCAGGTCTGCTAGCCCGCATTTCTCACAGGGTTTTGGAGATTGTGGTGGAAACGACGAACCCCATGCGACTTGCAGCAGAGAAGGGTGCCGCCGTGTCACTGCAGTCTGTCTTGAGCGCGGCATGTTGGCCGGCTGCAAGGCCGCAGGTCCCGGTTGCCCGCAGGTGTATTGAAATACTCCGAGGACAAACGGGACCGAGAACGCCGCAGCCGGGTAACAGGACCGCTCAAGACCGAAAGCCTGTGAGAAGTGCGGGCTAGGCCGGGAGGTGAGGCCTGGCAAGCCCGGTCGCCCGCGGAAGCACAGGCAAGCTGGTCATCGACGACATCCACCTGATTCGTATGGTGGGGCCGTAGCCTACTTGCCCGGAACCGCCAGCAGACTCCGCTGCATCGGCAAGTACAACACACCGTCCGCCGCCACAGGCGTGATCGGCGTCGACTGTAGCCGCGTCTTCGACAGCACCTCCAGCTTTCGTCCCGTCTTCAGCGTCCACAGCATGTTGGACTCGGTGCTCACATACACCTTTCCATCCGCCACCAACGGCGACGCACACCATGTCCGGCCGCCGAGTGGATGCACCCAGCACCGCTCGCCCGTCACTGCGTCGAAACAGTGCGCGTTGCCGGTCGTGTCCACGATGTAGAGCAGACCGTCCGCGATCGCAGGGGTCGCCAAGCTCCGCTGCACCAGGGTCGAATCCCAGACCTTCTTTCCGGTCGCCGCATCCACGCAGGATAAACATCCCTGACCGTCGCCGTACAGCGGACTCTGGCCGATGGCCACATAGACGCGGCCGCTGTCCACCGCGGGCATGCCGATGATCTCGCTGGGACCGTCCTCACGCATCTTCACGGAGTTCGAGCACGGCACCGGCAGGCCATCTCGCATTCGGTATCCCGGTGGGTTGCAGTCGTACGACCAGAGTCTCTTCAAGACCTGCACGCCAGCGGCACGGTCCGATGACGGAAGCTCGAAGGTGTACAGGATCCCGTCGCCGCCACCGAACATAACCAGCGGCCGGCCGTTCACCTCGGCTGCGACAGGCGACGACCAGTTGCAGTGGAACAATCGCTCACCGATCCGCTCTCCATCGCGTGCCACAAGGCGGCCCGTCTTCTTGTCGAGCACAACCAGCGTCGGCGCCAGCGGCGCAGGCACCTCTTTGTGACGGTCGTCCTGCCCATTCGACGTGCATGCAAACACAAGGTCGGCAATGACCATCGGCGTGCTCCCGCAGACATCGTGCGGCACAACGCCCAGTTCCGTGATGAGGTTGTACCGCCACACCACCTGGCCGCTGTTTCGGTCCACGCACAGCACCTCGCCGCGATTGCCGACCACAAACACCCGATCCCCGTCCACGACCGGTCGCGAGCAGATCCCGCATCTCCACTGGTCGAAATGAAACGGCGGCTTCACGCCCTCCATGTACCGGGGGCTCGGAAGTTCCCAGATCCGCTTGCCCGTGGCCTGCTCCACGCACAGCAGCACGCCCCCGCCCGTCGGTGAGTAGCCGCCCTGCTGCACGGCCGTGTCGTCCGCCGTCAGGAAGATGCGGCCGCGGTCCAGGGTCGGAATCGAGTATTGGTGGATTCCGAGTTTCAGTTCCCACAGCGGCGAGACGCTGCCCGGATCCGCCGGAAGGCCGTGCCCTCTCGCGACCACCGGCGACAGCAGGATCGTGACCAGGGAGAAGACATGTCGTTTCATCTGTTTCCTTTCGTTTGGTGCCATGCAAGGGCCTTCATGCGGCTATTATGCGGTGACAAGACGCATGGGCTTCGAGGGTCAACCCTTAAGAGATAGAATAGCTCTATTCGGTCGCAACAGGTTCAACCGGCGTTTGACACAAACGCCCCGATATGGCCCATCCTACAAAAAAACGGTGCGTCGAGGATCACTCGACGCACCGATGACTACACGGATCTAAAGGGCAGCATGGGCTAAAGCCCATCCTACCTTAGGACCTACCTTTTCTTGGCGTTCCTGACCGCTGCCTGGGCTGCTGCCAGCCGGGCGATCGGGACTCGGAACGGGGAGCAACTGACGTAGTCCATGCCTACGCGATGGCAGAAGTCCACGCTGGCCGGCTCGCCGCCCTGCTCGCCGCAGATGCCGATCTCCAGGGCCTTGTTGGTCTTGCGGCCCCGCTCGATACTGATCTTGATGAGCTCGCCCACGCCGATCTGGTCGATGCTCTGGAAGGGATCGCCCGCCAGGATCTTCTTGCTGATGTAGTCGGGCACGAATGCACCGATGTCATCACGACTGAAGCCGAAGGTCATCTGGGTCAGGTCGTTGGTTCCGAAGCTGAAAAACTCGGCGACCTCGGCGATCTGGCCGGACAGCAGGGCCGCCCTTGGGATCTCGATCATGGTGCCGATCATGTGTTTGAAGCCCTTGATCCCGAACTTGGTACAGACTTCCTTGTAGATCTGCTTGCAGATCGCGAGTTGGTGCTTGATCTCGTTGACGTCGCAGACGACCGGGATCATGATCTCGGGGTGAGGCTTCTTGCCTTCCTTGATCAGCTCTGCCGCGGACTCGAAGACCGCCCGCACCTGCATGGCGGCGACCTCAGGATAGGTGATGCCCAGGCGCACGCCACGATGGCCCATCATGGGGTTGCTCTCGTGCAGGCCGTCTGCCCGCTTGCTGAGCTCCTCCATGCCGATGCCCAGAGACTGGGCCAGGGCCTGCCGCTTCTCCAGGCTTTCCGGAACAAACTCGTGCAGCGGCGGGTCGAGTAACCGGACTACTACAGGCAGGCCGTCCATGATCTCCATGGTGCCCTTGATGTCCCGCTTGACGTAGGGGAAGAGCTCGTCGACCGCCCGCTTGCGCTCCTCCTCGCTCTTGGACATGATCATCTTGCGGAGGATGAACAACGGCTCGTCCGAGCCCTTGCCGTAGAACATGTGCTCGGTCCTGAACAGGCCGATGCCCTCTGCCCCAAAGGCCCGGGCCTTGGCCGCATCCGTGGTGGTCTCTGCGTTGGTGCGGACGCCCAGCCTTCGGACGGCGTCGCAGACCTTGAGGAAGTCCATCAGGACCTGGTTCTCCTCACCTGCTGCCATCATCGCCAGTTGCCCGGCGTAGACGTTGCCCTTGGTCCCGTTGAGGGTGATCCAATCGCCTTCCTTGAAGGACTGGCCGCCCAAGTGGAACTGCTTGGCACCGAGGTCCACGTGCAGGGCCCCGCAGCCCACGATGCAGCACTTGCCCCAGCCCCTGGCCACTAGGGCTGCGTGGCTGGTCATGCCGCCGCGGGCCGTCAACACGGCCTCGGCAGCCCTCATGCCCTCCACGTCCTCTGGATTGGTCTCTTCGCGGACGAGGATGACCTTCTTGCCTTGCTTCTTCCACTCTACGGCCGCGGCCGCGGTGAAGACCACCTGGCCGGTGGCGCCGCCCGGACCTGCGGGCAGGCCCTTGCCCAGGGCCTTCTGGGCCAACTCTGCCTTGGGGTCGATGATCGGGTGCAGGAGCTCGTCCATCTGGGCGGGCGTGACCCGCATCACGGCCTCTTCCTTGGTGATGAGCTTCTGCTTCACCATGTCCACGGCCATGCGGACCGCGGCAGGACCGTTCCGTTTGCCCACGCGGCACTGGAGCATCCACAGCCTGCCCTTCTCGATGGTGAACTCGATGTCCTGCATGTCGCGGTAGTGCTTTTCGAGCCTCTTCTGGATGGCGTCCAGCTCCTTGTACACCTTGGGCATGGCCGTCTCCAGGGACGGCAGATGCCTGTTCTGATCGCCCTTGGTGGACTCGTTGAGGGGATTGGGCGTCCGGATACCGGCCACCACGTCCTCACCCTGGGCATTGACCAGCCACTCACCGTAGAACTTATTCTCGCCGGTGGCCGGGTTTCGGGAGAAGGCCACGCCCGTGGCCGAGTCAGTGCCCATGTTGCCGAAGACCATGGACTGGACGTTCACGGCAGTCCCCCACTCGTCCGGGATGCCTTCGATGCGACGGTAACTGATGGCCCGTTTACCCTGCCACGAGGCAAAGACCGCGTTGATGCCACCCCACATCTGGGCCTGGGCGTCATCCGGGAACTCCTTGCCCAGGACCTCCCTGACCTTGACCTTGAACTGGCTGCAAAGGCCCTTCAGGTCGTCTGCGGTCAGGTCCGTGTCTAACTTGTAGCCCTTGGCGTGCTTGGTGCCGTCCATGATCCTTTCGAGCTGGCGACGGATGCCCTCGTCCTCCTTGGGCTCGATACCGGCGGCCTTCTCCATCACCACGTCGGAGTACATCATGATCAGCCGCCGATAGGCATCGTATACGAACCGGGCATTGCCGGTGGCCGCAACCAGACCGGGGATGGTCTGACTGGTCAGACCCACATTCAGCACGGTCTCCATCATACCGGGCATGGAGCTGCGTGCGCCGGAGCGGACCGAGACCAGCAGGGGATTGGCTGCGTCGCCGAACTCCTTACCCATGATCGTCTCGACCTTGGCCAGGGCCACAGCGACCTGCTCCTTGAGGCCCTTGGGGCTGGACTTCTTGTTCTGGTAGTAGTACGTGCAGACCTCGGTGGTGATGGTAAAACCAGGAGGAACGGGCACGCCGAGCTTGGCCATCTCGGCCAGGTTGGCGCCCTTTCCGCCCAGCAGTTCCTTCATTTTCGCATTACCGTCGGCCTTTGCACCGCCGAAGAAGTACACCATCTTCTTTGCTTTGGCCGAGGGCTTTGCACCCTTCTTGACCGCAGCCTTTGCCCTTGCCTTTGCCTTTGCCATGCCTGACTCTCCTGATCTGTCCGAATCAAACGTCTGTTTGATGCGTCTGCCAAGAAGCCCCGAACGCCGGGACAACGAGAGGTTAAATCCTCACAGAGGAAGATCAAAGACGATGAATATAACCCAGGACAGGGCTGGCTGTCAATCGCCAAGGCGGCGCGTTTGTAGAGTCTTCCCCAGCACCTCCTGCCACAAGCACAGACAGACCCAACACGACAGGTCTCCCATCGAGGCCCCTGGCCTCGACCCGTAGAGCACGGGCTGGCGCAGACATCGCGTCCCTGACACCGACAGACCGCCGCCCCATTCGAGACTTCGTCCCCGCCCTTCCAGACCCTGCGAGGAGGGCGGGGACTCGACTACTCAGAGAGGCAAGCCACCTGACACGGGGTCCTGCAACGCGGCCGCCGAACCCCCTTGCCCGCAGTTAGCCCCTAGCCTCTCTACAAGCCCTGTGGCCCGTCAAACGTTGGCGGGTTTGGCATCCGCCTTACCGGACCCCTCCGCTGAGCCCATCGAGGACCGCCCTTCGCCTCGATCCGCCCCTTGATCAAAAGGCAAAGAGATGAGTCGGCCGCAGGCCCACGCAACGCGGATGTCACGCCGTCGTTGCGTGGCAGCCGCGTTGTAGGGCCGGAACATGGGGGATTCTGGTCCAATAGCCAGGGCCCTTCCTCGCAGGCAGTGGGAAGGGCCCTGGCGGACCTGCGACCGGGTGCCCTCTGGGCGGGACGATGCTGGCAAAGGGCGGTATCTTTCGGCGACAGCCTATCCTTTTGGGGTTGCGGCCAAAGGCCACGCTACGGGGTAGGGCGCTTGACGGACCGGGGCCTGCCGTTTAGTATCCAGCCGCCTCGGTATTCGCAGAACGGAAAGGGTACGCAATGGAACCGATCTTACAGACGACGATCTCCGGGACCAGCCCCATGCGGGGCAAGGTCCGCGACGTGTACGACCTGGGCGATAGGCTCCTGATCGTGGCCACGGACCGGATCAGTGCGTTCGACGTGGTCATGGCCAACGGGATTCCCTTCAAGGGGATCGTGCTGACGGCGATCTCCAAGTTCTGGTTCGATTTGCTGTCAGGTTCAGTCGAGCACCACCTGATCAGCGATCGCCTGGCCGATTACCCCGAGCCGTTCTGCGATCACCCGGAATTGGCGGGCCGAAGCATGCTGGTCAAGAAGGTCCGGGTCCTGCCCGTGGAGTGCATCATCCGGGGCTATCTGGCTGGCTCCGGCTGGAAGGAGTACCAGCACAGCCAGACCGTGTGCGGCATCAAGCTGCCTGCCGGGCTCCGGCAGTGCGACAAGCTGCCGCAGCCCATCTTCACTCCCTCGACCAAGGCTGAGCGCGGCACGCACGACGAGAACATCGGCTTTGACCAGTGTGCCCGGATCACCGGCCGCAAGGCCGCTGAGTTCGTGCGAGACAAGAGCATCGAGGTCTTCAATAAGGCCTCGGCCTGTGCCCAGGGCAAGGGCATCCTCCTGGCGGACACCAAGTTCGAATGGGGCGTGACCGAGGACGGCCGGATCATCCTGGTAGACGAGGTCCTGACGCCCGATTCCTCGCGGTTCTGGCCTGCGGACAAGTACGCCCCAGGCAGGGACCAGGAGAGCTTTGACAAGCAGTTCGTCCGCAATTACCTGGAAGACATCCACTTCAACAAGTCCGGCCCTGGGGTGGAGCTGCCGCCGGAGGTCGTGCAAAGGACCAGTGCCAAGTACATCGAGGCATACGAGCGGCTGACGGGCAAGCGGTTCGCCGCGTAGGGTTTAGCCCGCGTTTCTCACAGGGTTTTGGACGATTCTGATGGAAACGATGAACCACATGCGACTTGAGGCAGAGAAGGGTGCCACCGTGTCAGGACAGTCTGTCTTGGGCGCGGCATGTTGGCTGGCTGCAAGACCGCAGGTCCCGGTTGCCCGGAGGTGTATTGAAATACTCCGAGGACGAACGGGACCGAGAACGCCGCAGCCAGGCAACAGGACCGCTCAAGACCGAAAGCCTGTGAGAAATGCGGGCTAGGCCTTGTCGAAGCGGGTCGTCCAATTCCAGAGGGCACAGCTCGTGGCCCTGTCGGCAGTCCACTTCGTGGCGGATCTGTTCTCCAACATGCTCCCTCCGATCCTGCCTGCGGTGCGCCGGCACTTCGGCCTGAGCCTGTTTGGGGCATCGGCGTTGGTGGTAGTGCTCCTTCTGACAAGCAACTGGTTCCAGTTGGTCGTAGGCCACGTTCGGGCCCGCAAAGACGATCGGGTCTTCCTGTACGGCGGTCTGGTGCTGGCTGCATCGATCAGTCTGATAGGGCTCGTCCCCACCTGGGCGCAGGCATTCTGGCTTCTCTGCGGCCTGGCCGTGGTTACCGGCATGGGTATCGCCATGGTCCACCCGGATGCCCTGCGTGCGATCCATACGATCGACCGGATCATACCCGCCACAACCACGGCGGTATTCATGGCCGCAGGGTTTCTGGGCTTCGCCGTTGCAGGGTGGGTGTCCACGGCCCTGGTGGCGAGGTGGGGGCTGAGGGGTCTATGTCCGCTGGTCGCATGTCCCTTGGCCGTCATCCTGGCGGTCAGGGCCCTGAGGGTCCACCTGGCGGTGGACGCCGAGGATGGACAAGAGGAGCCGGTCGATCCGCATAGCCCAAGCCTGCCGTTCTGGATGGTCTCAGCCATGGCCATCCCAGCGGCCCTCTCCACGACGATCGTCGGCACACTGCTGCCCACCCGGCTGGTGGACGAACTGGGCTTCGATCTGACGTTTGGCGGGATCTCCGCCACGGTCTACGGTCTTGGCGGGGCCTTGGGGTCGATCCTTTGGGCCAGACTCGCGCACCGCAAAGGCGAGCTTGCCTGCACGATCTGGGCCCTGCTGCTGGCCATTCCCCTACTGGGGTTGTATCTGGCCCTCATGTCCAGCAAGGCGGCCATACTCCTCTTGTTCGGCGCAGGGTTCTTCTCATTCTCGGCCTTCATCCTGATGATCACCCTGGCCCGGACTGCCACGGGCGCGTGCCTGTCCATGCGTATGGCCGGGATCGTGGGCGGGACCTGGGGCATGGCCAACCTGGTGTTTCTGCCGTTGGTCCGCTTGGCGGAGGCCACCGGCACGGGCCTGGTCCTCAGCCTGGCCCCTGTCGGATATCTAGTCGCTGCCGTCTGGGGCCTGCTGGTGTGGCGAGGCGTATCGGGATCGGGCGTATCCAGGCGCAGGCCCCGGGCGTGATGGCGGCAGAAAGGGATTGACAGGACGGAGGCCGCGGGGTAGTAATGAAAGCTCGTTTGCGAGTGGAGTGTCTTTTGGTACAAGGAGGCATTGACTATGAAACGTCTGAGCATAGCAGCGACATTGTTGGGGTTGGTGACGTTGGCCGGCTGCGGCTCCGAGAGGGGCGAGAGCGTGACGAGCGTCGGCTTCGAGTTTGCCAAGTACCAGAAGGTCGCGATCGTCGACGTGTCGGGCGCAGTATTCGGAGAGGGGGTCAAGGGCCAGATCAGCGACCTCTTTGCCATGGAGTTGATCCGCAAGGGCTACATCCCCACCGAACGGGCCAAGATCCAGAAGTTGATCGACGAACAGAAGTTCCAGTCCTCGGACCTCGCCAGCCAAGAGGGCGCAGCCAAGGCCGGCAAGTTCCTGAACGTCCCTGCGGTGATCCTGGTGAGCATCCCCAAGTACACGGATGAGAAGGTGAGCATGACCGCCAAGATGATCGACGTGGAGCAGGCCAGCATCGTCTGGATCGGCGAGGGCTCCGGCAGCACCAACAAGACCCTCGGAACCGCACTGGGCGCAGTAGCAGGGGCGGTTGTCGGCGGCGCAGTGGCAGGCAATAATCGTGACGACCGACTCATTGGGGCGGTTGCCGGTGGTGTCGTCGGTGGCGTGGCCGGCAATGCCCTGTCGCCTGAGCAAGAGGGCCAGGTCAGGAAGGTAGTCCAGAAGGTCTGCAAGGACCTGCCTTCCGGGGTGGTGACACAGAAGGCCAAGAAGTAGGCCTGCTGACCGAACGGGGTGGAAAACCAGATCGGGCCTCTTGTCTCAGGAGGCCCGTTGTTGTAGGTGCTGAGGGGTCAAAGCACCAGCATCAACACGATCGTCAGGATGGACAGGGCACAGGCTGCACCCAACACCACCACCGCCACCTTGTAGCGACTGACCACGTCCGCGTCGTCTGCGCTGGAGTCCTCGTCCTCTACAGCCTGACCTTCCTCGAGCTTCTCGAAGACCGAGACGTCAAATCGTCGCTTGGCCCTCAGGGGTGACGCACCGCTGCGCAGGGCCTCCAGATCGGCCAGCAACTCCTTGGCGTTGGCGTAGCGGTCTTCCTTGCGCTTGGCCATCATGACCTCGATGACCTCGGAGACCCCGGCCGACAAGGCGGTATTGATGTGATCCGGTGGGATCAGTGGCTCTCGCAGGTGCTTTCGCATGATCTCCGCCGGGTCATCGGCCAGGAAGGGTACCCGCCCTGTGACCATGTGGTAGAACGTGGCGCCCAGGCCGTAGATGTCGGCCCGGCCATCGATGTCGATCATGCCTCGGATCTGTTCGGGGGCGATGTAATAGGGCGTGCCGTACGCCTTGCCTTCCTCATTCTGGGCGGTCTCGATGTCGGTGGTCTCGCGTGCCAATCCCATATCCGCCAGCTTGACCACTCCGTCCTTGGTGATCATGATGTTCTTGGGCTTGACGTCGCGATGCACCAGGCCGTTGGCATGGGCGTGTTCCAGGGCCTGGGCCACCTGGATGACGATGCCCAGGGCCTCTCGCTCGCCGAAGACCTTGCCGGCGACCAAGTCGTCGGCGATGGTCTTGCCTTCCACGTACTCCATCACGAAATAGTGGTATCCGCCCGCCTCCCCTACGTCGATGGCCTGGACGATGTTGTTGTGATGCAGCTTGCCCGCAGCCTGCCCCTCCTTGTAGAAACGGTTGACGTACTCCGGGTCTGCACTAAACCGCTTGGGCAGGACCTTGATGGCCACGGCACGGTTGAGGCTGATCTGCGTGCCCTTGTAGACCACAGCCATGGCCCCGGCGCCAAGCTTGCCGATGATCTTGTAGCCGGGGATGTGATAAGAGACGCTGGTCTTGTGCTCCCTGATCGTGGTATAGAGCCGGTCGGCCTGACCTCGGGTCAGGCAGCCCAGATCCACCATCAGGTCTCTCAACATAACGGGGTTAGTTTTAAGGCGTTCCTTGAGCTGCTTGAGGGCCTTCTGCAGATCCTCCGGCGTGCAGAGCCCGTGCTCCACGGCCATCTTGCCGAACATCGTGTCGTAGCTGGTCTCTTGCGTCATGCCACCACCGTTGTTGTTGCCAGCAAGCATGCCTATCCTGGCTGACCTGGCCACCTGGGCTTCGGATACAAGACCCATAATCGGCGCACCCAGACTACCTTAAATCGGTGGACTGCCCTGTCAAGGCCGAATACCTACCCTAACTTGCCAACACCTTTGAGAGAGAGATCGGCTTTGCAGGCCCTGCAGTTTATCAGGGCCTGCCCCCCCCGTTGTGTCCGGCCTACCTATCACGATGGACACAACAGCCGAACTCACTGAGACGGCTACAACCCAGTTCCGCCTTAAGAGTTCCAGCATAACTACCGTGCGCAATGTTTTTTATCCACAGTTTTTGACATTTTTCTGGAATGGGCCGTTACTCCAGCCTACCGGTAGTGCCTTTGTAAATCTGGCCTCCCATGTAACCTCTCGCCCCGGCGGGCCACTATCCTTGCAGAACGACCTAGGTCAGGAATCGAACATGACTGTAGGAACGCACCTGGAAAGGAACTGAGCCATGAAAAGGACACTGAGCTTTCTGATAGTTGGAACCCTGATGATCTCCACAACAGCGGCCATCTCCCGGGCAGGCGAGGAGAGACCCGACCAGGCCAGCTCTGGGCCGATGGCTCGGCCCATGCACGGTCCTGACCCGATTGCCCTGATGCAACGGGCCTTGCACAGGCTGGACCTGACCGAGGCCCAGAAACAACAGATCAAGGCCATCCTCGATGCCCATCGTGGGGGCATCACCGAGGCCAGGGACGCACGAGCAGCCTCTGTCAAGGCCTTCTCCCGGGCCGTACAGGCCGGTGATGAGGCCGCAATCCGGACCGCCGGCACCGCGCTCGGCAATGCCATCGCCGACGCAGCGGTGATTCGGGTTCAGACGGTGGCGGCCATCAAAAGGGCCTTGACCAAGGAGCAGATCCAACGGCTTGAAGCGATGAAGGAACGAGCCAAGCTGAAGGAGATCAATGCCTTTCGGAGACACGAGGACAAGGCCCAAGCTGAGCCGAACGATACGAAGTAGAACCGACACGACCTACGAACCCGGATAGGGGCCCTGTCGCTCTGAGAGGCATCAGGAGCGATCAAGGCCCCACCTGTGACCGAAGAATTTGTTTGATTGATCGCCTATGGCCATTTACCCTGCACACGTGACGCTGCTTGATGGATCGGGCGGCCTGTTGGACCTGATCTGGGAAAGGTCTCTTGTCGACGTGGATGGGACCCTGGACAGACCCGTGGACAGCCAGGAGGCCTGCGACGACCGGACAGAGGTCGCGGATGCAGGGGAGATCCGCGCGAGCCTGGATGGCAATTCGGAGGCCTACCGGCGGCTCGTGGAACGCTACCAGGGCTACGTCTCTAAGATCCTGTGGCGGTTCAGCCGGGATCGGCAGGTCCATGAGGAACTGGTCCAGGACGTGTTCGTGGAGGCGTACCTGAGCCTGGGGGGCTTCAAAGGCACGGCCCCATTTTCCCACTGGTTGTCCAGGATCGCCACACGAGTCGGCTACCACTACTGGAAGAAGACCGCGTCAGGGGCCCACCCCGAGGGTCTGGCCCCTGAGCAGTGGCAGCGCCTGGCCGATGGCCGGACGGATCAGATCCAGGCCAACGAGGCCGCGGCCCTGGTGCACCGGCTCCTGGGGCAACTGCCTCCGCGAGACCGACTGGTCCTGACCCTCCGGTATCTGGAGGAGTGCGACGTGGCAGAAACGGCCCACCGGACTGGATGGACGCAGACCCTGGTGAAGGTCCAGACCCTGCGGGCCAAGAAGAAGCTTGAAAAGGTCCTTCGCCGGTACGAAGGGGAGACGCTGTCATGACTATCGAAGATCGCCTTACGGCCATGGCCCGCCAGGGGCGTGGAGACACGCCGCCGACCGTGGACGTGGCGGATCGGGTGGTGCGGGCCTTGGCGTCACGATCGCCGCAGGGGGCATCCCTGCTGGAGCGAACGTGGATGTGGATGGCCGGATTGTCTTGTGTCGCCGCAGTCGCAGTGGTGATCGTGGCCGTCCCGTGCTATGACCTCTGGAGCGACCCGTTCGCCGAGGTCGTGGAGGCAATCTCATGGGTGATCTAATGAGTCCGATCGATCCCAATGCCAATCCTGCGATACTGCTTTCGCGCCTGCATCGCTGGCGCATGGCATTCTTTGGCCTGGTGATCCTGATGGCCGGCGTGGTCATCGGGGCTGGGTCGGTCATGATCTGGGCTGGGCATAAGACGCCGGTCAGGCTGGGACCGGCCATGCTCGGCCCCGGCGATGATCATCCGCCCCTTCTCCAAGGAGAAAGGCTCGTTCAGCGTCTGAGGGGATCTCTCCGCCTGTCAGATCAACAGATGAAGGCCATCGTACCCGTCGTTAGAGAGCACATGGCAAACCTCCATCGTATCCGTCAGGAGACCCGCCCCAAGGTCGAGGAGGAGCTGCGCTCGATGGACAGGCAGATCGCTGCCGTGCTCAACAAAAACCAACAGCAATTGTGGGATCGCCAGTTCAGGCGTCTGCTGGAACGGCTCCAGATTCAGACTCCCCCTCATCAGGGCCTGCCCCAGGCCCCAAGAGGCCGGGAGCCGGCCCAGGCAAGACCTGGCGAGCCCTCCTCGCCATCGGCTTCGGGTCAGTAGCTTCTGCCGCCTCGCTCCCCGTGACATCGTCATCGCCCAGGTCCCGGCATTGACCACAGCCAATCCGTTGGGTATAACCAAGCTGTCCCAATGATGAACATCCATAACAGGATAGCCGCATGAGGGTCAGCCATGAGTCCAAGGATTGAGCCGGTACGTCTGCCAGAGATGAATAGCGTCCCCCCGCGGGCTCCGGTGATCGGGGTGTTTGCCCCGTGCGATCCGCGGATAGACCAGGCCAGTCGCGATCGGGCGAGGAACATCGTCAGGATGGTGGCTGAAACCATCAGCGGTGCGGTGGTCATGCCCGACAAGAGCCCCGTCCCTGTGGTGTATAGCTCTCTGTTGGTGGATTGCGAACCCCAGGCGGACATGGTGGCCCAGCAGTTCCGCCAGGCCCACGTGGACATACTGGTCTGTGCGCCGGATACATGGGCCTTTCCGCAACTGACCGCCATCTCACTGGTGCAGCAGTTTCCGCCCCACACGCCCCTGAACATCACCTGCGGCAACAGCGGCCCCAAGCCGGGCGTGGTCTACGCCCATGCCCTCAACGGGGCCTTCAGCCAAAGCGGTCGCCTGACCACGCTGAACGTGGGGGTCTGGCCGGACACAGGCCAAGAACCACAGATGACCGAGTCCACGGCCCGGAGTCTGATCGATTGGTGTTACGCAGCGGTGACCGCCGTGGCCCTGCGGGGCCGGCGGGTGATGATCTTCGGCCACGACTCCATGGGCATGGAGACCGCCCTGGCCCACGTGATCCCGACCCGCAATACCTTCGGCCTGGAGATCACCCGCCTGGACATGAAACTGCTTGCGGACATGCTCAAGAAGCAGGCGTATGACAAGAAGGAGCTGAAGGGGCTACGGGCCTGGATCGACAAGCACGTAGGCAAGAGACTCGAGCTTAAGACCAAGGCGGATAGTGACCGCTTCGATGCCTCGCTGGCGATGTACCTGATCAATCGGGACCTGATGGACGGCCTGAACGCGGTGGGAGGCGGCTTCATGAGCCAATTGGAGTGGGGCAGTGACCCACGGGGTGAGCCGCTCCCCGTGGCGGATTGCATGGAATCACTGTTCAACAGCACCTTCGATCACAACGGGCCCAAGGCCCCCATGCCCTATGCCACAGAGGCGGATGCCCAGGGCCTGCTGACCATGCTGTTCATGACCTACCTGAGCGGGGGCAATCCGCCGCTGTTCATGGACTTCCGCAAGGCGTGGGAGGCGTGGGAGATCAAGCAGTTGGCCCGCCGCATCGGATTGAGGAATCCGCCGGCCCGGGCGGACTGGGCGGTCAAGGGACTGGTGGACGGCAACAACTCCGGCAGCGCCTCCCTTGATTGGGCCGCCAAACCAGGGACCGGCGTGTCGGAGATCATGGCAGGGGTGACCATGCCCCTGGCGGACGCCTCCTATTTCCCGGGCGGGGGCAACAGCGTGACCTTCCTGACGCCGGGCGGCATTGAGGGCATAGCCGCCCGCCTGGCCTATGGCAGCAGGTCTGATAGATTCGCCCTCGTGTGGGACCAAGCCTGCACCACCACGGTTCCCAAGAAGCTGGGCCAGGCGATGTGCAACCTGACCAACTGGAATTGGCCGCACACCTTCGTCGTACCCAAGTACGCCACCATGGCGGAGTACAAGCAGTACGCCCCTGCCAATCACCTCCACATGACCTGGGGCCTGCCCGTGGCCCGACTCCAATACTGGATGGACCTGACCGGTGTCCTGAGCGTCACGCCATGGGCAGACCGGCCCAGGTTCATACCTGGCGTGGATCGACCGCAGCCCCTGCTGTACCTCATTGGCGGCGGTGAGGATGCGTGCAAGCTGGGCCGCTGAGGCCCGCCAGTCACGGAATCGGCAGTAGTACCCTGCCGTTGCCGCCCCGCCGAAGCAGCCAAGGACGGCAGGGGGGGGCTCAAAAAAAAAGACCGCCCAATCGGGCGGTCTGCCAGAAGAAGCCTGTGTTCTCAGAACCAGCTCAACACATCGCCACATAACTGGCGATGGCCAAGATCAGAATCCGTCGCTTGTTGATGGTAAAAGGAACCCAAAACTCGTAGTACAATTCTTTCATCGCCCTGCTCCTTGCCTGGGGTCCTCTTTGCCAAACCCAAGCTTGAGCGTATTATAGCCAGCCAGGCCCACAAAAGGCAAGAAAAAACTCGCCTTCTTGCCGCCAATCCATTGAAAATAAACGACTTAACGTCTTTGAGCCTTCGCCGCAATTCGCCCCAACCCAGGGCCAGAGGCATTATTGTTTTGACCACTGTGATCGGGCAGACTATACTTGACCGCCAGATCTAGTTGTCAGACTATTTCACGGCGTTGCCCCCCAGGCGGACGAGCGGCTGTGCGGTTGAAGGCCTGGGCAGAAAGGAAGGAAACCCATGGGTGCTTGTACAGAGGGCATGATGGCGTTGGCAGGCCTTGGTCCCACGGAGTTTATCGTCATCTTGGTGGTGGCCCTGTTGATCTGGGGTCGGCGTCTGCCTGAGGTCGCCAGGAACATGGGCAGGAGCGTCTCCGAGTTCAAGAAAGGCATCAAGGAGGCAGAGCAGGTCCAGGACGATGTCGCCAGAGAGGTCCGTAAGGCCGGAGAGGAAGCGGCCAAGGACCCCGGTGTCTATAAAAAGACACCGTCCTAGCGCGCCCGGCCTTTCACTGACCACTCCCGTCCGATGGGCCGCCGCAACGCCAACGAAGATCTCGTGATGACCCTCGGGGACCACCTGGAGGAACTGCGGGCACGCGTGCTCCTGGCCCTGGTGGGCCTGGCCGTAGGCGTCGGCGCGTGTCTGTTCTTTGGCACCTGGATCATCCGCTTCATCGAGCTGCCCTATGAGCAGGTCCGGGTACACCACAAGGAGCTCCAGGCCCTGGCCTACCTCGCTCCTGCAGACGCCTTCATCGCCTATACGAAGGTATCCATCATCGCCGGCCTGATCGTGTCCTCGCCGTGGGTCTTCTACCAACTCTGGATGTTCGTGGGAGCAGGGCTGTACCCGCACGAGAAGCGGTACGTGTATATGGCAGTCCCCTTCTGCGTGACGCTCTTCGTGTCGGGGGCGTTGTTCTTTGTGTTTGTGATCGCGAGGATCACGCTGGAGTTCTTTGTGACGTTCGGCGAGTTTATGGGCGTGGTCCCCCTGTGGATGTTGGACCGATACATCTCGTTCATGACGATGATGATGCTGGTCTTCGGCTTGGCCTTCCAAACGCCGGCGGTCGTCTTCGTCCTAAACAAGATCGGCGTGGTCTCCATCCAGACCCTGCGATCCATCCGCAAGTACGCCGTGTTTGGCGCGGTGGTGATCGGTGGGGTGGCCACGCCCTCGGTGGACGCCTTCTCCCAGATCGCCCTGGCCGTGCCCCTGTACCTGCTCTATGAACTGGGGATCGTGCTGTGCGTCCTCTCCGATCGCAAGAAGGCCGCGTCGGCGGAGGCTCCATAGCCGCTCAGGAGTGAAGTGTTGCTGAAAGCGCACGAAGAACCCCGGTTGGGCAAACTGACCCTGGGCAGCCTGACTCTCGATGTCCCGTTCTTTCAGGCGGCCATCAGCGGCTACACCGACTACGCCATGCGTCGACTCGCCAAGGAGTTCGGGTCGCCCCTGGCCCTGACCGGCGTGATGCTGGCCAAGAGCGTGGCCGATCCCCGGGTCCTGAGGAATCCCTCGTTCCACCCCCGCGACGACGAGCATCCGGTCGGCGCCCAGATCCTGGGGGAAGACCCCCAGACCATGGTCAAGGCCGCCAAAGACCTGGTCGGCGTGGGGTACGACCTGATCGACCTGAACTTCGCCTGTCCTGCGCCCAAGGTCCTGCGGCGCCAACGCGGCGGGGCCATGCTGAATCACCCGTCGCAGGTCGTTGAGATCCACCGGGCCGTGCGTGACGCGATTGCATGTCCCCTGCTGATGAAGCTTCGGATCGGCATCGACCATTCGGAGTTATCTCAGGAGTGCTTCTGGGAGATTGTGGAACGCGTGGTCGCCTATGGCGTCGACGCCTTGGTCATCCATGGCCGGACCGTCCAGGAGAAGTACAAGGGCAAGGCCGATTGGCAGATCCTCGCGGAGGTCAAACGCCGGTTTCCGAAGACCCCGATCCTCGGCAGCGGGGACCTGTTCGACGTGGTGACCATCCTGCAACGCCTGCAGACCTCCGGCCTGGACGGCGTGGTCGTCGCCCGTGGCGCAGTGGGCAATCCCTGGCTGATCCGCGACGCCCGCGCAGCCCTGCAGGACAGACCGATTCCGGCTCCCCCAACGATCGAGGAACAGAGGCAGGTGATACTCCGGCACTTCGAGCAGGTCCTGCTGCTCCGCCGATCCGAGAGGCGGGCGGTTGGGTACTTCCGCAAGTTCCTCGTCAACTACGCCAAACGCCATGTGCACCGTAAGAAGGTCCTGGCAACCCTGCTGGCTGCCCAGACCGCGGATCAGTTGCGGGCTGGGATCGAGCAGTGGTACGGCGAAGAGCGCAAAGCGTAGAGCGCACTGTCCGCTCAGTCCAGTCGCAGGGCCTTGGCGCCTCGGATGCGGCGGTTCTTCAATTCCATCAGGGCCCGATTGGCATCCTCCAGCGGATACTCCTGCACCTCGGGTCTCAGGTGCAGGGCAGCGGCCAGGGCCAGGAACTCCCTCACGTCCTGGCGGGTCACGTTGGCCACGCTCTGGATCTGTCTTTCCATCCAGAGGTCCCTGGCATAGTCCAGTCCGAGCAGGACCTCCTTGTCGAGGTCTTCCTTGCGGATGGCGTTGATGACCAACCGGCCGCCAAGACCCGAGGCCTCACCGCCCGCCGCGGTGGCCCAAGAGTCGCGCCGGCAGCATGAACAGGGCCTCCAGCAGGGCCCCGATGCCCTGGACCCCTTTGACCAGGAGCCAGATCACCAACCCGATCGCCAGGATCAGCGGCGCAAGGAGCAGGACCAGCAGGGCCAGGGGCCAACACAGCACCCACAGGATGCACCAGCATATAAACGCGATCAATGCCTTCATCTGCACCACCTCATGGTCCATGTAACCCAGGTCCTAGATACTCCACTTCTTGGGATAGACGCATGAGGGGTGGTTTCATTACAATGGTCCAGAAACGCTCGGAGACCGACCCATGCCACTGCAATACAGGAACCTGGACGCAACGAGGGCCTACAGGGCCCTTAAGGGGATAGACAGCAAGGCCATTGACCTGAGGGGACTGCTCACCCCGGAGCGGATCGCGGCGTACTCCATTCCCGCAGGCGGAGGTCTCACCTACAACTACGCCGCAAAGGAGGTGACCGACGAGGTGCTGGATGGCCTGCAGCAGCTTTCCGAGGAGCAACAGCTCATCGGTAAGTACGAATTCCTCTACAATGGTGGAATCGCCAATCGCGGAGAGAATCGGATGGTCCTGCACCACCTGGTACGCGGTCAGCTCGGCAAGGCCGTGGTCTACAAAGACAAGGACCTCCGCGAATTCTATACGGAACAGCAGAAGAGGATCACCGACTTCTGCGCCGAGGTCCATGAGGGCAAGGTCAGGGGTTCCACGGGTAAGGCATTCAAGACTGTTGTGCAGATAGGCATCGGCGGCTCAGACCTCGGGCCGAGGGCGTTGTACATGGCCCTCGATCGCTATGCGAGAGAGCAAGGCAGCCTGAAGATGGAGGCCCGTTTCATCTCGAACGTGGATCCCGACGACGCCAACCGCGTGCTCGCGGGCTTGGACCTTGAAACCACCCTCTTCATCCTGGTCTCAAAGAGCGGCACCACGCAAGAGACCCTGTCCAACGAGCTCCTGGTGAAGGCGAAGATGGCCAAAGCAGGCATCAAAGGCCCGGACGCGGACAGGCACATGATTGCCGTAACCGGCGAGACCAGCCCTCTTGCTAGATCAAGCGAATATGTGAAGGCATTCTTCATAGACGATTTCATCGGAGGCCGTTACTCCTCCACGAGCGCGGTGGGTGGCGCGATCCTTTCACTGGCCTTTGGCCCTGAGGTCTTCGCAGAGATCCTTGCAGGGGCCCACGAGGCGGATAGACTCGCGTGCAGTCCAAGCCTCCGAGAGAACGCCGCCCTGACGGATGCACTGATCGGGGTGTGGGAACGGAACTTCCTCATGTATCCCTCCACCGCCGTGCTGCCCTACAGCCAGGCCCTGGTCCGCTTCCCTGCCCACCTGCAGCAGTTGGACATGGAGAGCAACGGCAAATCCGTCAATGTCGAGCACCAGCGCCAGCGCCTTGCGTACCCCACTGGGCCGTTCGTCTTCGGCGAGCCCGGCACCAACGTCCAGCACTCGTTCTACCAACTCCTGCACCAGGGGACCGACATCATTCCCCTGCAGTTCATCGGTTTCAAGGAGGCCCAGACGAGATCTGATACCGACGTGGAAGGCTCAAAGAGCCAGACTAAACTCAATGCCAACCTGGTCGGTCAGATCGTGGCCTTTGCCTTGGGCAAGGAGGACTGGAATCCCAACAAGGCCTTTGAAGGCGAGCGTCCTTCAAGCCTGCTCTATGGAGACAGGTTGACGCCAAGGACCCTGGGCGCACTGCTAGCCCACTTTGAGAACAAGGTCATGTTCCAGGGCCTGACGTGGAACATCAACTCCTTCGACCAGGAAGGCGTGCAGCTCGGCAAGATCCTGACCAAAGAGGTCCTTGGCGGTGCCACGGACGGGCGACTTCTGGCCTATGCGAAGCTGCTAAGCCCTTTACTTTGTCCTAGTCAACACTTATAGTGCTACCTCAATACCGGGCAGAAACCATCGATGGGCTTGGCTTAGCTTTCTTTGGCTGGAGTACGTATGACTGATTTCAACCCAGAAACACTGATCAACCTCGACGAATGTGTCTTAAGGGCATTGAGGCTTTTCATTGATAACGGACTGCCGAACCTCGATCTTGGAGACTACAAGAGGCCCCTCGTGGTGGGTAGTGGTAATGCCGCAGCAACTGGGAGGATCCTGGTTCACGACCGAGATGCAGTCATCGCCGATGAGAGTACATACAAGAGCGTCCTGGAACCCACCAGTGATATTGAAGGAGCCACCAGTGATATTGACGGAGCCATTGTGATCTCAGCCTCCGGCGCCAAGCATGCCCCAGAAATAGTCGAGTACCTCAAGTTCCAGCAGCTATTAAAGGTCAGTCTTCTGACGTGTAAAGCGGAGGCTCCGGCTAGTCAGTACGCCGACAGAGTATTCGTATTTCCCAGTCAGCCTGAACCTTACACGTACAACACATCCACTTACATGTCCATGATCATCGCCAAGACCAAGGAAGATCCCCAGAGGATCCTGGATCACATTAGAACCCAGGTCGATCCGCTCCTCCAGGCTATGGGAAAGAAACTCGGAGAATTCGATGCCTTCTACATCCTGGTCCCAGGGCCGTTTGACCTTATTCGCATCATGATCAAGACGAAGTTCGTGGAGTTGTTTGGCAGGAGACTGGGAGTCGACGTCTTTACAGTGGAACAGGCCAAACACGCCACGACCGTCGTCCAAGCAGACAAAGAACTGTTCATCTCATTCGGCGCTGAGCCAGCCCAACCCTTTGAAGATGTAAAGCTCAGGGAGCTATGGGGTCCCAACCGCTTGGCCATCCCTTTGCCCCAGAATGCAGACGCTTTGCCCAAGAATGTAGGCTATGCAGCCATGATGGCGGTCAGCTATTATGTTGTAGGTAGGATCCAGGCCCTGAAGCCGGCCTGGTTCAAGGACAGCATTGAGGCATACTGCAAACGAGCTTCCGAGGTGTTTGGCGAGACCATCTCGCCTATCGTCGAATAGACGGTGGCCCTGACATTCGCTGTGTTGCAGATCGGTCCTTCTTCAAAGTCCCCCTCAAGGACCATGGGTGGCCAGCCGGTTGACCGATGAGACTGCGGTTATTCTATGCACAAGATTCTGACCTCTCAATCGCGAGATGGTCAACTCCACGGAACGAGGGGGTGTAATACAATACTATTTCTTTGCACAGACCATCGAGATCGGGGAAGAGTTTGTACTCCGTTATTCCAAAGGAGAGTAGTTCCCGCAACACATTGGCCCTGGCCGTTTTCGGGATCCTTATGGTCTTTATGGGAATCCCGTGGCCTCTGCAGAAGTCATTCAACGACGCCTTTTTAGAGCCGTGTATGGTGAAACACCCCCGTTGCGCAACGATTCTCTGAGTTGCATAAGTTGGTCTGACGCCGCAAGGATACTCAGCCTTACACGTTCTACTCTTGTCACCAATGCTATATCCAGCCACGATCTCCGCCTCGGCCGTGGGAACGGTCTTTTTAAGTAGTGATTTCTCGTTTAACTCCCAAGGATCTATTATTAGGACATCGGCGTCACGATACTGGCGGACATCCGCCAATGCGAAGTATAGTGCCACAAGCGGCTCCTCAGTCCAATCTAGAAGACGGGTATGCATACCATGATGCTGCATGAGGAACACCCATTCAAGGTAATTCGCGGGTATCCGGGACAAGTGGCTCGGTGCCCTCAAACGGAAATCTCGCACCATCTCTCTCTCTAGTCTCGGATCTGCACAGCCCTTCCGATAAAGGCGGGGTCGTAAGGGCCAAGCGGAATTCCCCTGCCCTCGGAACCATAATGGAGTTGTTCGGCGCCAAACGTGAGCGTCATGGCTCAGCTTGTTAACTGCCTCTACGAAACCGGCAAGAGCATAGATCTTCTTGACATACACCATGTCCCCTCCAGGCCAATTCAATAAGCAGGCTTCGGGGCAAAGTCTGAATGGCTAACTCTTCCGAGAGTCTTTCCTGGGTTTGCCGGGAGCCCTAGTCTCAACAACAAAGTCGACTGGAACCTCACACACGTGTCCCCGCGTCTTGAACGCGGCAATGGTCCTTTCATACTTCTCTCTCCGAATCGGTTCCTTGAAGCCACTTACAGCGTACCGATTCGTCACCAAGTAGACTTCTTCTGCATCGTTGCCAACCTCATTCAATTCCAAGAATCCACCAAAATCCGTGCGTCCGATCTTTGTATGGTCTGCGATGATTATGCGTTTTTCAACGGACTTGGTCGCCAAAGCCCTCTTGACCGGCGACTCATCCTGTACGTTTGAGCAATACAACTGTTGGTCATTGATTCCGCTTACTGCAATTACGACAATATTAGGGTGCCACCTTTTCAACGAATCCTCGTAAGAGCGAAGCTCAATCATTGCATTAAGGACTCTATTGTATCTCCCACCAACAAGATAGATGTCTAGATTCTCGCTACCCTCTTGGGTTTTTATTCTCTCCCACGCGCCAAGATTGTTAGTGACGACCGTAGGAGCATGCTTCAGCTCTTGCCACTTCATGGCGATGACCGCGGCCACCTCTTCGGCGCTCGTGCCAGCGTCGATCCAAATCTGAGGATTCTTCTCCTTTGCCAAAATCTCATCCCACACAAACACTGCGATAGCTTCTTTTACCTCGGGGTAACTCCCCTTTTTGGTCTCATAGTCAATAGGCATACAAGGCTCCTCTAATTGTCCTTCAGGGTACCACGCTACCTTCCCAGCAACAGATCACCAATCTCACGAGTGTCACCAAACCGATGCTTCACGCTAGGCTTTAAACACTTCTTCAAGATGTAGTTGTATGGTTTCACTATGTCGTCAAAACTGATTCTACCTTTAGCCGCTAAAGGCCTGTACTCCTCCACAGTGGCATCGGGCCCTAGCCCAAAAGGGTGTCGCCCAGTCCACATATGATATAGCGTTGCGGCCAGTCCAAACTGGTCGCCCTGGGTGTCATATTGGGGAGGATTTCCATACAGCTCGGGTGGCTGATACCCAGGTGGCGAAAAGACTCTAGTCGGGTTATCTGGAGGGAAAGAACGTAGGTTCTTAGAGAAGCCAAAATCGATGAGTTTCAGCGACACTCGGGGCGGCCTACCGTCCAGGAGTTTAATGATCACATTACTCGGTGAAAGATCTCTATGAACGACTTCCCTACAGTGGATATCCCGCAGTGCCATAAACGCTTGGAGAAAGACCTCCTTTTTAGTCTCATCGCCCAGCGCATGCTTGTGCTTCAAAAACCTGCTTAGGGGACACCCGTCGGCGTATTCCATCACCAAATAATAGTACTTGCTCTCAACGCCTTTGGTGTCTATCAGTCGCGGAACATATGGACTCTTCAGATCCTTAAGGTTACTGCATTCAGCCTCTAGTCTCCTCATCTCTCTCTTACTCTTGCATTCAATCCTGCGAACAAGGTACTTCTGACCAATCTGATAGTAGGATGTACTTACTCGCGGCGTCACAACATAGGCAGTTGCCTGACCTCCTTCTCGGATCTCGAGTAAAAAGAAGTTGGGCCAATCCTGATAGAATCGTTCATACTGGCATTTGACGTCAGAATCCTCACCGAAGCGGCATCTGGTAAAGAGTACATCAGTTTCTTGCTTGAGGTGAATTCTCATCCCAGATATGTTGCAGTGATCGATGACACAGCGATCAAAACTGCTACCGGTCAGATCCGTCTTATCTAGGTAGCATTCGTAGAAATAGGTATTTGAGAATGTGCAATTCCTGAAGGTAGCAGACTCAAGTTTGCAGTCGACGAAGGCACAGTGTTCAAACTTTCGGTTCTCAACGACATGGTGCAGTGAGATCCCCTCAAAGTGATAGTTAGGGAACACAGTACGATCTTCTGGAAAGGGGGCCCCTCTGTGTCAGAATACATGAGACAGTACCTTGCCATTAATTAAGAATGAGGGCAAGGAGATGAACAGGATGTCTCAGATAACGATGGATCTACCGAAATCAAGGTTGTCATCCCCGCAATGGAGT
>Ga0209777_10002067_pt1 | contig 27251 bp, 22 predicted proteins | sample FrelakmetHBP12HB_FD_187147 | JGI IMG/M metagenome (GOLD analysis project Ga0209777, IMG submission 187147) | Freshwater lake sediment microbial communities from the University of Notre Dame, USA, for methane emissions studies -HBP12 HB (SPAdes)... | ecosystem: Environmental > Aquatic >...
TCTGCGGCATGATCTCCAGGATGCCGTGAAGGACAGCCTGAGCGGGGGTCCCGCCAACGGCATAGACAGTCCAATCCTTGCCGCGCACGCGCAGGACCTCGGGCCGGATGGTGCCATCCGAGGTCATCGGCAGGCTGCGGCCCATGCCCGAAGACTGGTCGCGGGGCGCGGCAACGGTCACATATCCGAGGTCCGAGAGGGCTTCCGCGGCAGCCCACAGACCCGGCGAACGGATGCCATCATCATTGGTAAGCAAGATCTGACACTTTTCCATAACGTCTCCAATAATGGATCAGCTCATTAAACCGGGGGAGAGGCACCCCCCATCTTCCCTTGTTTTAAGAAAAAAAGCGGGGGCTACCCGCTTCCATGGTGCCCCTTGTGCGATTCGAACGCACGGCCTATTGGTCCGCAACCAAGCGCTCTAATCCACTGAGCTAAAGGGGCAACTCTTTTAAGCGGCGAAAATTGTAACCGAGAATCAGATGAAGGTCAAGCATTCGGGCAAGATGGTTTTGTACAAATGCGTTGGAGCAACTTCCCGCCCAATCAGCCGGTATAATAGGGCCACCCGAGGAGAACCCATGAATAAATTCCTGGAACGACTGCAATCCGGCAAAACCCTGGTAGCCGATGGAGCCACCGGCACCAACCTGCACGAGATGGGCCTCCAGCCAGGCATCCTCCCCGAAGACCTGGTGCTCGACCAGCCCGAACTGATCTTAAAACTCGTATCCGCCTTCGTTTCTGCCGGGTCGGACATCATCCTGACCTGCACCTTCGGAGGGACGCGCCTGCGGATGAAGGAATCGAAATATGCGGAGCGCGTGATCGAGATCAACACACGCGCCGCAGAACTGGCCCGCAAAGCCGCTTCGATCCGAGGCGGAATCCTGGTGGCCGGCTCCATTGGGCCGACCGGCCTGTTGATGAAACCCTACGGCCCGCTCACCCCGGACGAGGCCCGAGCCGCTTTTACGGAGCAGGTCCAGGGTCTGGTGGCGGGCGGCGTGGACTTTTTGGTCATCGAGACCATGTTCGCTTTCGAGGAGGCCGACGCGGCTTTCAATGCGGCGCGCACGATCACCGACCTGCCTATTATGGTCTCCTTCAGTTACGACCGCGGCGTGCGTACGATGATGGGCGTCAAACCGGCGGAGATGATCAAACGCTACAAAGAGATGGGCGCGGCGCTGGTGGGCGCCAACTGCGGCACGTCTCTGGAAAACATGGAAAAGGTGGCGCAGGAATATGCCACGGCCGAGCCGGGTTTCCCGCTGTGGATCAAGCCCAACGCTGGCCTGCCGCGCATGGTGGACGGTAATACCGTCTTCGATGTGACGCCGGAGCAGATGGGCGAATTTGCCAGGAAATATGTGGCAATGGGGGCGCGCGTGGTGGGCGGCTGCTGCGGAAATACGCCGGAGCATATTGCTGCGATCGTGAAATCGGTCAATAGGGTAGTATGAGTGGCAGGCAATTGCAGATATACAGGGTTAAGATAGCCGTGATGAACGGCTGTCTCCTGCTATCATTCCTTGCGGCTTGTACTTCGTCGATCCAGACTACCCCCTTGGAGGCGGCACCTTCACCCGATGGAAGCCTGCCAACCCCAACTCTCACCGCTCCCTCTGCCGTTGCTGCCTCTCCCACTGCCCAATCAGTCCCGACATCCACCCCCACGCCGCTCCCCACGGACTTCTGGCAGAAACTCCCGGTCATCCCCGAAAAAATCAGCGACCGCGTTCGCGAAATTTACCAAACCGGGCTGACCCTGGGTAATAACCCACACGTCTTCTCCCGCATCGGTGACTGCAACAGCGCGGCCCCGGCCTTCCTGGTCGGTTTTGACCGTAATTACAATCTGGGAGAGTATACATATCTCCAGCCTGCCATTGACTATTTTCGAGGTTCGTTTGAACGCCCCAGCCTGGCTGCCAAGGCCGGATTGAACAGCGCCGGTCTGTTGACCACTCTCTGGACCGGCGCGGAATGCGTGAACCATGAGACCCTGCTCGACTGCCAGTACCGCCTCGACCACCCCAGTTTTGCCATCATTTCCATCGGCACCAACGAAGCCTACTATGTCCACCACAACCCGGCATCTTTTGAGACCAACATGCGCATGATCATCGAGGATACGATTGCCAAGGGCATTGTTCCCATTCTGAGCACCAAGGCCGATGACTTTGAAGGCGATAATTCCATCAATGCGACCATCGCCCGCCTCGCTCTGGAATACGACCTGCCGCTCTGGAATTTCTGGCTGGCAGCCCAGCCTTTGCCAAACCAGGGGATGGCCGATGCGTCCCACCTCAGTACCATTTCGTACACCAATTTTACCGATTTCTCCATTCCCCACAGTTTGGAATACGGCATGCAGATGCACAACCTGACCGCCCTGCAAATGCTGTATTTTCTCCGGGAACAACTGGTGGAGACTGCCCCGGTTAATGGAATTGCGACCTCCACACCCACCCTCTAAAAAAACGTTGATCGTGAATGAGCGTAAATGAAAAAGCCGAAGGCTGTAGCGCAATGGTCTTTTAAGCGCGATAATCGTCATGGAGTGGCAGGGAAGGAATGTCGAAAGGCATATTCTCACCCCCATGCCGGCAAATAAAACTCATCACTCATAGCAAGCACGGTGAGGAGGCAAAATGGATGGACATGTTCTGCTGATCGGGGTGCTGGTCGGGCTGCTGGCCACCGTGGTCATGGACCTGGGCGGTGGTCTCGGACTTCTTCTTGGCATTGCCAGCCGCAGCCCACGACGAATGGGCCACGAACTGATCGGACGCTGGATCGGATACATGTTCCAGGGTAAATTCAAGCATGCAGATATCCTGCAAAGCCCACCCCTGCGCGGGGAACTTCCCTTTGGGATTCTGATCCATTATCTGATCGGCGTCATCCTGACGCTCATCTATTTTGCGTTCCTGAGCATAACCCAACTTCCGTCAAGTGCGCTGATGGCGATCGCTTATGGCCTGGCAACCACCGTATCCCCCTGGTTCCTTATGTTCCCGTCTGAAGGCATGGGATGGCTGGGAAGAGATGCTCCCGGCAAGGCGCACCTGGCGCGGGCCAGCCTGTTCAATCATGCTTTTTTTGGAATCGGGCTGGCTTTGTGGATAGCAGTGCTTAAATCATTTTGAGAGACCGGTTTCCAGGAAGCCTATAACATGACGAAAAATAATCCATTTGGCCTGCCGGACATTGCGGTGGGGGTGACGCGGATGGAATACTTCTTCTGGCGGGGCTTTGGCGACTCGTGTCGCCAAAATGGTCGACGGCGGCCTGCCCCCCAAGGGGGTGCTCCGCGAATGCCGCCTCGGCTAGGGGCTGCAGACGGAAAACGAAACGCCCTCAGGTTTGAGAGCGTCTCTTCATAGCGGGGAGGGCGGGATTCGAACCCGCGGCTGAGTTTTAAGTCCCAGCACTCACTTAGCAGGCGAGCCCAATCGGCCTCTCTGGCACCTCCCCATGTGCAGTTGTTCAGTCCCGGAAGATGGCAAGGCGGAGGGAGAGGGATTCGAACCCCCGGTGACCTTGCGGCCACGACTGATTTCAAGTCAGTTGCCTTAAACCACTCGGCCATCCCTCCGGGAGAGGAAGATTTTACCATAACTCGAGGGGCTTGCGAGGCAACAGGATAATTGTTCACAGGGTCTTCTCAGAGTCTAAGAAAACAGGTATATGCAAGCTTCGCTCCCACATCCCTGCTTTTTTGATCTTATCTGATTAGAAGAAGAAATGGCGAAAATAGCAGGAGGGTATGTTGCCTCACTTTCTTACTTTCCTCTTACAGCCCCATGCTATAATCTTCCCGAAAGGGACTTTCCATGCTCCAGAGATTTGTCAAAACATTCGGGGGCGACCCCAATAAGCGCGAAATCGAAAAGACCACCGACATCGTGGCACAGGTCAACGTCCTCGAGCCGGATTTTGAAGCCCTGAGCGACGAGGACCTGCGCGCCAAAACAGACGAGTTCCGCACCCGGCTCGCCACGGAATTGCCCCCCGCTGCACTCCCCCCATTTTCTGCGGAAGTGGGGGAGGATGAAGGGGACGAGAAGGAACGCCAGGAGATCGAGAAGGCTGTGCTGGATGAGATCCTGCCCGAAGCCTTTGCCGCGGTGCGCGAGGCCGCCAAACGGACCATCGGCCAGCGCCATTACGACGTGCAGCTCATCGGCGGGGTCGTACTGCACCAGGGCAAGATCGCCGAGATGCGCACCGGCGAGGGCAAGACCCTGGTGGCCACGCTCCCGCTCTACCTGAACGCGCTGACCGGCCGCGGGGTCCACTTGGTGACGGTCAACGATTACCTGGCCCGCCGGGACGCCCGCTGGATGGGTGCCATTTACCATTTCCTGGGCCTGTCGGTGGGCATCCTGCAGATGGCCGCTAGCACCGAGAACGGCAAGAAGGCTTTCCTCTACGACCCGGAGAAAGAGTCCCCGCGCGAAGACCAAAATGAGATGCGATTGGTGGACCGCGTGGAAGCCTACGCGGCCGACATCACCTACGGCACCAACTCCGAGTTCGGCTTCGACTATCTACGGGATAACATGGTTTATCGCTTTGAGGATAAAGTCCAGCGCGGCCACCACTACGCTATCGTGGACGAGGTGGATAACGTCCTGATCGACGAAGCCCGCACCCCGCTGATCATCTCCGGCCCGGCGTCGGGAGACGTGGAATGGTACGGCAAGATGGCAGTCCTGGTCCGCCAGTTGAAGCCCGAGGATTACGAGATCATCGAGAAGGAACGCGCCATCTCCCTGACCGAGATCGGCACCGCCCACATGGAACAACTGCTCGGCCAGCCGCTGCGCGACCCCGACCGTCCCGAAGACGTGACCCCCGAACAGGCCCACCTGCTCGGCTTTTTGGAGCAAGCCCTGCGCGCCCAGCATCTCTACAAGCGCAACAAGGACTACCTAGTGCAGGGCGGCAAGGTGCTCATTGTGGATGAATTCACCGGCCGCCTGATGCCGGGACGGCGCTGGAGCGATGGCCTGCACCAGGCGGTGGAAGCCAAGGAAGGGGTGCGGGTGGAACCGGAGAATGTCACCTACGCCACGATCACCCTGCAGAATTATTTTCGCATGTACAGCAAACTGGCCGGCATGACCGGTACGGCCCTGACCGAGGCGGAAGAGTTCGACAAGATCTACAAACTGCCTGTCCTGCCCATCCCCACCAACCTGGAATACCTGGCCTTCGGGTCCGGTGCACCGCTGGTGGAGGTCAAAGCCAAGGACGAGCAGGGGTATGAGTACGCCTACTTCGCCCATAGCGACGACCCCGAGAAGGAGATTGCCTTTTGGAGGCGCAAGGATTACCCGGATACCATATACCGCAGCGTGGAAGCCAAATTGCGCTCCCTGGTGCGCGAGATCGTGCTCTATCACACCATGGGACGCCCAATGCTGGTGGGCACCACCTCGGTAGAAAGTTCGGAACGCCTGTCGGGCCGCCTGCGGGCTGAACCGGTGCGCCGCCTGATGCAGATCCTGCTACTGCGCCATACCTGGATGGTCAAGAACGACCGCGAAGAAGATGGGCGGCTCATCCCGGAACTCGAACTGCTCAATCAGCCGATCGATCAACTGCGCCCCGAAGACCTGCGCCCGATGGCGAAGGAACTCGGCCTTTCGCTCAACCCCGAAGAACAGGCCAACCTGACCGGCCTGCTGGACCTGCTCGGCCTGAACGCCGGAGATGAAAACCGGCTGAAGTCGGTCTTGCAGGGGGGAGTGCCTCATCAAGTCTTGAACGCTCGCAAGCACACCGAGGAAAGCCAGATCATCGCCAGCGCCGGAGCCTTCGGCGCGGTGACCATTGCCACCAATATGGCAGGGCGCGGCGTGGACATCAAACTGGGCGGCGACCTGGCGGAAGAGGTCATTGCGGCCGTGGCGCGAGTGCTGCGCAAAGCCGGGTATAAAGACCCGTATGATATGTCGCTGCAGGAACGCCGTGAAGCCCTGCAAAAAGCCGACCCGGCCCTCTTCAGCATCTACGAAGCCGAAGTCAAACACTTCCTGCAGTATTTTGACGATATGGAACGCGTGCACTCGCTCGGCGGGTTGCATGTCATCGGCTCCGAACGTCACGAGGCGCGCCGCATTGACAACCAGCTGCGCGGCCGCGCCGCCCGCCAGGGCGATCCCGGCTCATCGCGTTTCTTCCTGTCGCTCGAAGATGACCTGATGCGCATGTTCGGCGGCGACCAGGTGAAGAGCGTGATGGAGCGCTTCAAAATCGACGACGATTACCCCATGCAGCACCGCGTGGTTACCAATATGATCGAGCAGTCTCAACACAGGGTGGAGGGCGCCAATTTCGATATCCGCAAACACCTGCTCGAATACGATGATGTGCTCAATGCCCAGCGCCAGCGCATCTACGACCAGCGCAACCGCGTCTTCGAGAAGGAAGACCTGGTGGAGGATGTGAACGAACTGCTCGCGCAGGAAGTCCAGCGCCGGGCCGAGGAAGTGATTGCGAGCGAGGAATACTGGCGCTTCCTGGCTTGGCTGGACCAGATCCAACCGCCCTTCAACACCCCCAACGGCGTTTTTCCGTCCTATACTTACAAACTCCTGCTGGAAGAACTCAAGGCTTCGTCCGCGGACCTATCAACTACCCTGCGCGAGCTGGCGAAGCGCGCCCTCCAGGCTGACCAGGTCCACTTCCTCAACACTGTCCTCGAGCAGATCGACCACACGGGGGAAAACCTGGATTCCCAGATCGAAGACCGGACCGATTCGCTGGACACCGCCCTGGAAGGCCTGGCTGATAACCGCGAAAACGAGACCCGCCGCCCGAACGTGATCCTGGATGAACTCTCCGGGCTGGTGCGCGTCCCCTTCCGGCTGGATGCGGAGCGATTGACACAACTGGTGGACGACCCGAAGGACCTGTCGGAGGAACTGCACGCCCAGGTGAAGACGTACGTCACCTCCGTGAATATCACCCGCCTGGCCAATACCATCGAATTCCGCCTGGGCGAATCGCTCGGGCTGAACGGTTCCGAACTGCAGGAACTCGAGTGGGAACAGGTGGCGGGTACGATCGAAGAGGCCGTCCGGCAAGTGTTGGTGGGACGCGAAGAGAAACTGCTCGGGTCAGACGGGCAAATCGTGCGTGACATCGGAGCCGGCCTCGAGCGCATGCCCGGAGACAATGACCAGGCCAGGTTAAGCCTGCTGGCGTTGATCGCGCAGGGCTCAAGCACCTCCTTCGATTCGAAAACTCATCGCCAGATACGCCAAATCTTCACCCGCCTGAACTATGTCCACCTGGCAGGAGAACTGCTGGCAAATGCCTCCAGCGCAACCCTGGAAGAAGATGTGCTGGAGCACCTGCAACAGGCCCAGGAGGCCCAGCGGCTTGCCTGGGGCCAGAGCGAATTGATCCGCCTGGGCGATAACGCTCCAGCGCTGGAAGCGCAGGAGGTGGGCCGCCGCGTGCAGAGCCAGATCTACCGCCAGGTTCTGCTGGGGGCGATCACCGAACTATGGGTGGATTACCTGACGCGGGTGGAGGCGCTGCGCGTTTCCATCGGGCTGGAGGCCTATGCCCAGAGCGATCCGCTGGTAAAATATAAAAGCCAGGCCTCGGAAATGTTCCAGACCCTGCTGGGAGACATCCGGGCCGGCGTCATTGGGCGAATCTTCCTGTTTCAACCCCGCGGGGCATCAGCCCAGGTCGAAATGGCTGCAGAATCAAGGTCCGAACCCGCCTCAACGGCGACCGTTCCGGCGCAAAATGCCGATAAAAAGCGGAAACGGCACCGGCATTAATTGGATGCCCCGCCCTGCGGGGATGATATGCTACGCAAAAGCCGCCTCGGCTAGAAGGAGATCGATATGACACAAGATTTCTTCAAGTCTCGTGATGTGCTGTATGTTGGGCGCAAAATGTACATCATTTATCGTCTCGAGGCGCTGGAAAAAGCCGGGTTGGTGCAACTCAGCCGCCTGCCTTTTTCCATCCGCATCATGCTCGAGGCGGCGCTGCGCCAATGCAATCAGCGTGAGATCACCCGGGAAGATGTCAGGAACATTGCGGCCTGGACTCCCACCCCCCCGCCAGGGGGAAGCCGTCCCGGCATTCCCTTCCTGCCGGCCCGCGTTGTGATGCAGGACTTCACCGGCGTCCCGGCTGTGGTGGACCTGGCCGCCATGCGGGAGGCGGTCGCCCGCCTGGGCGGCGACCCGAAGAAGATCAACCCGCTCGTACCGGTGGACCTGGTCATTGACCACTCGGTGCAGGTGGACTTCTTCGCCACCGCTGACTCTTTGCAGCGCAATGCCGAGATGGAGTTCCAGCGCAACCGCGAACGCTACGAGTTCCTCAAATGGGGACAGAAGGCCTTCAGCAATTTCCGCGTTGTCCCGCCGGCCACCGGTATCATCCACCAGGTCAACCTGGAATACCTGGCTCAAGTGGTCCTGACCGGGACAGAGGCAGAGGGGACCGCGGAGGTCCTGTTCCCCGACACGCTCATCGGCACCGATTCGCACACCACGATGATCAACGGCCTGGGCGTGGTCGGTTGGGGCGTGGGCGGCATCGAGGCCGAAGCCGTGATGCTCGGCCAGCCGATGGACATGCTCCTGCCGGATGTGGTCGGCTTCAAACTCCACAGAAAACTCCAGGAAGGCATCACCGCCACCGACCTGGTGCTCACCGTCACGCAAATGCTGCGCAAGAAAGGTGTGGTGGACAAGATCGTCGAGTTCTTCGGCCCCGGACTGGACAGCATGTCCCTGCCCGACCGCGCCACGATCGCCAACATGGCCCCCGAATACGGTGCAACCATGGGCTTCTTCCCAGTGGATAGTGAGACGCTGCGATATATGAAGCTGACCGCCCGCCCGGCGGAGGTCATCGAACGGACGGAAGCCTACTGCCGCGCGCAGGGATTGTTTCGTGAAACGAACACCCCGGACCCGGAATTCACCGACCTGCTCGAACTGGACCTGGGATCCGTGGTGCCATCCCTGGCCGGGCCCAAACGTCCGCAGGACCGGGTGGCCCTCACTGACATGAAATCCGTGTTCGAGAAGGCGCTGACCGCCCCGGTGAAGGAGCGCGGCTTTGAACTCAAACCCAAGGCGGTGAACCGCAAAGGGAAAGTCGGAACCAACGGCGGTTCCTACGAAATCGGGCACGGCGCGGTGGTCATCGCGGCCATCACATCCTGTACCAACACCAGCAACCCTTCCGTGATGGTGGCAGCGGGGCTGGTGGCCAAAAAAGCCCTTGAGAAGGGGCTGGCTGTCAAGCCGTACGTCAAGACCAGCCTGGCGCCCGGCAGCCGGGTTGTCACCGATTATCTCAAGCAGGCCAACCTGCTGGAACCGCTGTCCAGGCTGGGCTTCAACGTGGTCGGCTACGGCTGCACCACCTGCATCGGCAACAGCGGGCCGCTGCCCGGGGAGGTTGCCAAAGCCGTGACCGGGTCCGACCTGGTGGCGGCAGCGGTCATCTCAGGCAACCGCAACTTTGAAGGACGCGTCCATCCACTGGTGAAGGCAAACTACCTGGCATCGCCGCCGCTGGTGGTGGCCTACGCCCTGGCCGGTACGGTGGACATTGACCTGTCCAGAGAACCGATCGGCATGGGCAAGGATGGGCCGGTCTATCTCAAGGATATATGGCCGACGTCCCAGGAAGTGGCCGAAGCGGTGCTGTCGAGTGTCAGCAGCGGCATGTTCTCCGACAAGTATGCCAGCGTGTTCGAAGGTTCGGACATGTGGAAGGTTATCAAGGTGGCGGAAGGCGATCTGTACCAGTGGGACGATGCCTCAACCTATATCCAGCATCCTCCCTTCTTCCAGTCATTGACGCTGGATGTGCCGCATATCACCAACATTTATGGGGCACGCGTGCTGGCCTTGCTGGGCGACTCGATCACCACCGACCACATTTCCCCCGCCGGAAATATTGCTGCCGACAGTCCGGCCGGCAAGTTCCTGCAGGAGCATGGCGTGCAGGTGCGGGACTTCAACTCGTACGGCTCGCGCCGCGGCAATGACCGCGTGATGGCTCGCGGTACGTTTGCCAATATCCGCCTGAAGAACCTGATGGTCGCTCCCAAGGAAGGCAACCTGACTAGGCTCCAGCCCTCCGGCGAGGAGATGAGCATCTTTGACACAGCCATGAAGTACAAGGCTGAAGACATCCCGATCATCGTACTGGCAGGCAAGGAATATGGTACCGGCTCTAGCCGCGACTGGGCTGCCAAAGGCCCCATGCTGCAGGGGGTGAAAGCGGTGATCGCTGAGTCGTTCGAACGCATCCATCGCTCCAATCTGGTGGGGATGGGCGTGCTCCCGCTGCGCTTTGTGGACGGGCAAAATGTCGAGACGCTTGGTTTGACAGGCAATGAGGTCTTTGACATCGAGGGCTTGAACGATATGATGAAACCGAGGAGCATCGTCACGGTGAAAGTCAGGAAGGCCGATGGCAAAACGATGGTTTTCAAGGCGCAGGCCTTGCTGAACACCGATGTGGAAGTCAATTATTATCGCAACGGCGGGATCCTGCACACGGTGCTGAGAAATCTGGTCAAATGACGAGAACTATGCAGAAAAGGGAGTTCCGGCGCGAAGCGCCGGAACTCCCTTTTCTGCTTATATCCACTCTTCTTAAAGCACTATAACCGACAGGATTATAAGAATACGAACCGGGGAGGATTTCCCCGGCTCTTTTTGCCTTTGGTGGGGTTGATTCATTACCAGTTATTAGCGACCGGATAGGTGAGAATCTGGTTTTACTGGTATGCTAGGCAGGTCAATTTAAAGGAGCTAAAGCAATGCTTTCAGAAACACTTTACCGGGTCAGCCGGATCATGATCCAGAGTTACGCCAGGCTACTGCTCAAAATGGACGTTCATTGGCACACGGCGCTGCCTGCCGGACCGGTGCTGTTTGCCGCCAACCACCCAAGTACCACCGACCCGATCCTGATCCACCTGATCTCCAGGAAACCGATGAGTGTGATGATCACATCAAAGGCCTTTTCGATCCCCTTCCTGGGTGCTTACATGCGAAAAATGAACCAGATTTGTGTCAGCCCGGGGCAGGGAGAAAAGGTGCTGGAGCAGGTACGCCAAACTCTCAAGGCAGGCCGGTCTGTGACGATCTTCCCGGAGGGACTGATCAGCCCGGCCGGCGGTGGGTTCAACCCGCCACGCAGCGGGGCAGCACGCCTGGCACTCAGCAGCGAAGTCCCGGTATTCCCGATCGGGATATCCCTGAACGATAAGGGCTGCCACCGCATCCCGGCAACCATCGAAGGCGAACCGGATATCATCACCTGGTATCTGCGTGGACCATATGCAGTCACCATCGGGAAGCCGCTGCACTTCCGCGGGGATGCAAACGACATGGATTTCGTCAAAAAGGTATCCGAGAACATCATGCAAAGTATCCGCGCTTTGGCGCTGGACAGCCAGCGCAGGGTTTGTCAATTTTGGCCGTAAAAATAATGGAATTTCCCCCTTTGTGTCCCTCACTTGCACTTGCGTGCGGTGCAAGTGTTGTGACCTTTGTGTTGAATTTCTCCCGCCCAAAACGGTGGAGCTAAAATTTTTAGGAGGCGAGGCTTGATCCAGAAATTTCTTTATATGACGAGTTGGACTTTTGTACGTATCTTCGCCCTAGTGATGTTACGCTTTGACATTCAACGGAACAGCAATCTGCCTTCCAGCCCGATGATCTTTGTTGCCAACCATCCCAGCGCCACGGACCCGTTTCTCATCCACATGATCCTGCGGAAGCAGATGAATGTTCTCATTACCGCAAAAGCCTTCAGTGTACCGGTTTTCGGCTGGTTCCTGCACAAGGTTCAGGAAATCCCCGTACCGCTTGAGCAGGGCAGCGCCTCATTGGAACAGGCCCGCCGGCATCTGGACAAGGGGCGGTCGGTTGCTATTTTTATCGAGGGACATATCAGTCCCCTGGAAGGTGGGTTCCTCCCACCGTGCAGTGGGGCGGCACGCCTGGCGCTCAGCAGCGGCTGCCCGGTGGTACCGGTGGGGATCTCCCTGCACCGCGATCGTTGTCACAATATCCATTCGCGCATTACCGGAGGGGTATCCTCCGAGGCTCGCTGGTATCTGCGCGGACCCTATGCCATAACGGTCGGACAGCCGACTTTCTTTGAGGGGGATGTGGAAGACCGCGAGCACGTTCGCCGCACTTTTGAAACCATTATGGAGGGAATTCGTGCCCTGGCCCATGAAAGCGAAAGGCGGATGCACGGCAGAAAACTAGCACCTTCGCTAATATAAAATGGAAAAAAAAGGATGTTGCGATCTTTGTTCGCAACATCCTTTTTTTCAACCCTTCCTCTTCCTTCTAGCCAACTTTTCCAAAGAACTCATCCTGCAGCCGTTTGGATTCTCTGTCATCCTTGATCGTCCGAATGGCCTTTGCCAGAGAGCGGGAACGGTCGGCGAACCAGGTCTCGCCTTTTTGAGCCGTGGCGGGGCGGCCATCACCATTGTAATGGGTCGGATTGTCCGCATACCACCAGATGCCGGTGTAGATCTCCTGGTCGCGCGGCGCTTTGAGCCGCCCGAGCGGCATGCCTTCGCCATCGTCAGGCAGGCTCTCAAGCCGCACCAGTTCGGGCCGGATGGCGAGGATCATGCTGGTCTCGCGCTCCCCGGCGTGGTCATCGATGACCGTTTCCCATTGAGCCTTGGTCGAGGGTTCCTCGGCTTGGTAGGACGGTTGTGGGACGTAGACAACATAGTCACGCTGGCTGGCAAGCTGGATCTGGGCAAAGTAGTGGATCAAGTAGTCGTTGCCGCCGTGGGCGTTGACGACGACGATCTTGGTCAACCCATTGCGGGCGATCTCGCGGCAGGTGTTTTCCAGCAGGCGGATGACCAACTCCGGTTCGATGCCGACCGTGCCGGGGACATGGCGCGCTTCGAGGATCTGGGTGAAGAAAAAGTCCGGGAAGATGACTGCCGGTTCGAGCTGCGCGGCACAGCGGCAGAGTTCCCGGCCGATGAACATATCGGTACCAATCGGCAGGTGATGGCCGTGGCGTTCGAGGCACGCAAGCGGCAGCAGACAGACATTTTCCGCCTGTATGACAGCCTCAGGAAACTGGTCTCCGGTCAAATCTTCCCAACGCATAGGTCATCCTTTCTCAAAAATTGAAATGCTTTCGATGGCATAGGTCTGCGGGAACAGGTCGAAGGGCGTGACCTGGAGCAGCCGGTAGCCCCCGGCGATGAGATGGGCCGCATCGCGCCCCAGCGTGGACGGGTCACACGACACATAAGCGATACGGGCAGGCCCTTGCGCCAGGAGGGCGTCGAGAACGCGTTTTTCCAGGCCTGTGCGCGGCGGGTCCACGATGGCAATATCGGGTTTCACTTCCAAGGCGGGCAGAACCTCTTCCGCGGGAGCCTCGTAGAGTTCGACATTGTTGAATTCGTCCAGGTTGAGCGTGAAATCCTCGCACGCCAATGGGGACGACTCGATCCCGATCAGCCGCCCCACGCGCGGGGCGAAGAAGAGGCTGAACAATCCGACGCCGCAGTAGACATCCAGCAGGGTCGTCGCCTCGGAGACCGGTAAATTATCCATCAGGTGTGCCACCATTTTCCCGGCCATTGCAGTGTTGACCTGAAAAAACGAGGCCGCAGAAACGTGGAACGGCCGGTCGTTAACTCTCATTGCCAAGAAGTTATCACCTGCCATGACCAACCCATCGTCACCGGTCAGGTGCACCACCGAGAGATCCGCTTCCAGTTCCAGTTCGGGAGCTTCAGGGGATTCGGATTCCAGCACCAGCATGGCTTCTTCATCCATCCCCAGGCGCAGTGAGACGCGCTCCAGCCCCAAACCGGGATCAAATTCGAGCCTTGGCCAGAGGACGTTCAGCGACGGTTCAGGCAGATGGCATTCGGTGATGGGAATAACATTCCGGCTGTGCGCGTCAACATAGCCCAATTTTCCATCATGCGTCAAATGAAATTGGATATGGTTGCGGTAATTCCATTCGGTTGGAGAGGGAACCATCTGCTTCACCGGAGGATTCTCGATCTTGCCGATGCGCCTCAACTGGTCATGCAGGATGCCGGTTTTGGCGGTCAACTGGGCGGTATTGGGCAAATGCTGGTAATGACATCCCCCACAAAGGCCAAAATGCTTGCACTTTGAGGCGATCCGCTCCGGCGAAGGTTCCAATACCTCGACCAAGTCGGCGCGCACGTGTCCGCGCTTTTCGTCCACACAGCGGATGCGGACCGTTTCACCGGGTAACGCAAAGGGAACAAAAACGGCGCGCCCATCGGAGAGTCGTCCGAGGGCATCGCCGCCGTAAGTCAGTTTTTCCAGTTTAACGGTCAGCAGGTCTGAGGTCATGGAGGCTGCGGGGACGAGACAGCCACTCTAAAGATGTCTCGTCCCCACAAGTTTATTTTATAAACAGGCCGATGAATTGGTTTTGGAAAATTGCCAGCATAATCAGGATGACAAAGAACGTGCCGGCCAGGAGGCCGATGCGTTTCAGGTCGCGTTTGATGATGGTGTAATCCGGTTTGAACTCGATGACTTTCGCAGCCAGGGAAGAGACCTGGCGGGGAGCCTGACGTTTATTTTTCTTGCTCATAGAATCTCCTAAGGATTTTGAAATTTCGCAAACACAACAATGCGTTTGTTATCGACCATGTACGGGTAACAACTGATCAGCGTGACGGTTGGGCCACTGGTGGCGTTCATCACTTCCACCTGGCTTGGCTCGACGATGCGCGTTTCGGTCACGAGGTAAACATACTGCAGCTGCATCGTATACAGGATGACCTGGTCGCCGGGCTGGAGTTTTTCCAGGTCGCGAAAGACCTCACCAAAAACATCATCATGCCCGGCCAGCACCACATTGCCATTCTCGCCGGGGTTGACCGAACCGATGTGCTGGCCGACGCCTTTCTTCAACTGCTCCCAGCCGTCACCCTGGACGATCGGCCAATTAAGGACGCCAATGGCCGGAATGTCGATCTGGATGGCTTGCTGCGGTCCCGGTGTGGGCACCGGCAGGTTTGCCAGCGATTGCACCAGCGGGCGCAGGTGTTCCGGAATCTCGGCTTCATTGAACTGCGCCCCTCCGGCTGCCGATGGCGGTGTGTGTCCGCCGGGCAGAACCACTGCTGTGATGAGCGGGGTGGCGGTCGGCGTGGCCTGGTCCTGGTGCAGGGCGGCAACAACTTCCTGGTTTAAAGTCTGCAGCAAATCGAAGCCGTTGAAGAGGATGCCGGCCAGCCCGATCACTGCCAGGACTTCGACACCCAGAAGGAGACCGTCGAACCAGCGTCTCTTTGAGGAACGCGAGGCGGGGTTGCCAGGATCAGTCTCCTGCCCCTCGACCAAAGGCTGGGTGCGCCATTCGTCGAAGGCCGCCGGCGGCAGGTCCGGTGCGAGCCGGACGGCACGTCCCGTTTGGCGGAAGCGCTCCAGCCTTCTCTGGCGGGAGTCGTGGCGCTTGTCCAACAGCAGACGGCGCAATTCCTGTTCCGAAAGGTCTTCCGGTCGCTTCGGATTCGTCACGGGCGTGATTATACCGCACCTGCTGCGCCGTTTTCCGGTGGGAAAATTGGATGCGCCAGCCCGCTAAATTGCGTTTATAATGGGTTTGTCATGTTCACCTGTGCTTGAAGGACTGGCACGGGCTCTTTTGCCAAAAAGGAGGTTCCTATGGCATTCAGTTTTAAGAACAAACGCGGTGTCACTTATTTCTTGCACGCCAGAAGCAATAAAACCAAGACCGGGAAGACTGTAACACTCTACTTCTTTGCGAAAGAAAAGAAGGCAGGTGTTCAGGAGGTCCTCCCTGCCGGTTACAAAGTATCCGAGACGGCCAATGGCCTGCCGGTGCTGAAGAAAGTCTGATGCAGGAATAAAATCAAAGGCTCCCCTGATGGGGAGCCGATGTTTTAAGGAGAAAGGCTGGCCGGGTTGAAACACGGCCGATAATCCTCACCGACGATCAGGACATAATTTACATCCCATTGCATCGGCGCAGAGACGAAGGCCGCCGGGGGCAGGCCGAGCACGTTCAACAACGAACCGGCGCGGGTCATGTCGGGGATGGCGGCCAAGTCATAGAACAGGGAATTGGCATAGTTCTGCCGGTCGGCATCAGCGAGACGAGTGTTATAGCCTACATAATTCAATCGCTCGGCGGCCAGAGCGCCCCAGCCGGGGTTGGTGGTCCCATTGCGCACTTCGACGGTCAGCGCATCCGCTGCGGCTGTACTGGGTGCAAACGAGAGAGCCTGTTGGAGCATGGAATGGATGGCTGGTCCGTTTGGAAGTTGTACGCTGGCGCCACCCGGTGTCATCCAGCTGGATACGAGGGCCTGGCTAATATAGTAACTGCGAATGTCGGCATTATTCAAATGCAGAGCCAGCGGGGCAAATTGCAGCAAGTCCGGCAGGGTCAGGTCAGTGATGACCGCTGAACTGAAGTCACTGTAGAGTTCCGGGATTTTGCTGATGGAATTGGTCTGGAGGGCGCGGGAGTAGAGGGCGCGCAGCACTTCCTGCGAGCGGCGGCCGCGGTCGAAATCGCTGGACTTATCGCGCGCCCGGGCGTACCACAGCGCCAGGGTTCCGTCCATGTGGACGACACCCGGGCCGACCGTAATGAGGGCTGTGCTGTTTCCGGGATTCGGGTTATCGTCAACCAGGGGGTAGTCGGTGTATGCACAGAAAACCGGCACATCAATGCCTCCCAGGGTATCCACGATGCTGCGAAAGCCATTGAAATCCACAATCGCCAGATGATCGATGCTAATCCCCAGGTTATATCGGATGGTGTCTTTGAGAAGGGCAAAGCCTCCGCCGGGATAGTTGTATTTGGGCATTTGACCGTACTCATAAGCCGTGTTGATGCGGTCCATGCCGACGGTGGGAATATAGACATACAGATCGCGCGGGACAGAGATGAGCACCACCTGCCCGGAGGCGGGACGGATTACGGCGATGATGATGGTATCGGTCCGGAAATAGGTCTGACCGGGGCGCTTGTCGGCACCGAGCAGGAGGAAGCTGATCGCACCGCTGGTGTCCAGGGTCTGTGACGGATCAGGCGCATAGGGCGGGACGTAGAATGACTGCGGTGTGGCTGTGTCGGGAATTATGGCATTGGGGTCGAAGGTTGCCTCCACCGTTGGTGACGGCGTTCCGGTTGGGACGGATGTGGCGATGGGAGTGGAGACTGGCGTGGAAGTGGGGATTTCAGTATCAGCTACTGGCTGGAAGGGGGTTGCGGTGGCTGTCGCGTCCGCTGGCTCGGTGACCAGGAACAGGTTCGTCGGCGTGGCGATGGGCGCATGTGCAGATGCAGGCAGCTGGCCCCCGCAGGCGGAGACAACTATCAGGAGCAGACAGGTAACGTTGACAATTCGAGATCGCATAGAGTAATGTGGGATGAATGTTCCTACCGGATAGCCATTACGGCGTTGCAGCAGCTGTATCGCTGGGTATGGGAGTGTCGGTGTCGACGGGTGTGCTGGTATCACCGATGGCCGTATCAGTTGGTGTATCGGTCCAGGAGCCCAAGGGGGTGTCGGAAGGCAGGATCGAGGTCGGCGTGGGTATGCCGGGGAAAGTCGGCGAAGGCGTGCGTGTGGCCCAGGGCGGAACGTAGAGCCGTTGTCCGGTACGGAGAGTGGTACTGGTCAGGCAGTTGGCACGCTGGATATCCGTGTAAGGAATGCCGTAGGCCTGGCCAAGGTGATAAAGTGTATCCCCCGGCTGAACGATGTAGACAACCCAGGTGGCCGGCGCACCGCATGAGACCGGGGTCTGGGTGGGTATGGGTGGAAGGTAAATAACAGCTGCAGGCAACAAACCAGCCGTGCCCAGACAGTTGGCCTGGCTGATCTCTGCATTGGTTATCTTGTACCGTAGAGCCAATCCATCCAGCGTATCACCAGGCTGGATGATGTAGGGCAGCCAGCCCGCAAGTGGAGGGCAATTGGTGGGTGTGGGAGGCAGAGTGGATGTGGGAGGCAGAGTGGGGGTCCAGCTGGGGCTGGGAGAAACCACCAGGGAAGGGGAGGACTTCCAGGTGATGGTAAAAGTGATGGTTGGTGACTTGGTGATGGTCGAAGGCGGGGTGATGGTCGTAGGCAGCGTGGAGGTGGGCACACGCAAATTCCCCTCAGCCTTGGATAGCGAAAAAACTCCCACGAGCAGGGTGATGGAGATCAGGGCAGTGATGATTCCCCAGAGAACCTGCCGCGCATCCCGCATTTTATTTCTCTTCCTCGGCCTCGAGCAAAACCGGCAGCAGGATGCTGAAAGTAGACCCGCTGCCTGCTTCGGTTTCGACCCAGATGCGTCCGCCCTGGGCTTCGACGAGGGCTTTGGCAATAGAAAGACCGACGCCAGTATCTCCCAATCCTTGGATGAGGGAGTGTTCAGCTCTGTAACGGCGGGTAAAGACTCGAGGAATGTCTTCGGAAGCGATGCCTCCACCGGTATCCGTCACCTGGATGGAGATGAAGTGCTTGTTTGACTCGCTCTGCAACTGGACCCGCAGGGTAATGACCCCTTCAACCTGGGTGACTGCGGTGGCATTCTGGAGCAGGTGGATAAAGATCTGTTGGAGGGCATCCCGGTCAGTCCGGAGGAGCGAAGCGCTCTCGGGAATATCCAGCCGCAGGGTGATGTTCTTTTCGCGGATCTGCGTACTGGTGTAGGCCATGGCATTGTCGATGATAAGGTTCAGGTCAATTGACTCTGCCTTGAATTCTATGTTACCGGTCTCCAGGTTGGTAATCTGGATCAGGTCATCCACCAGGCCGCCAACGCGTTCAGTGGAGGCCTTGATGCGCTCGATGAATTTGCGCTGCAGGGCACCCAGGATACCAACCGATTCACCCATCAACAAGTCGGTGTAGCCGACGATGGAAGACATCGGCTGGCGTAATTCCTGTGAAATAGAGGCGATGACTTCCACCTGTTCACTGGTGATGGGCGCTCTGGGACGCTGTTGCAGTTCCAGGATTTGTGCATTGGCGTCTGCCAGCGCATTTTGCATTCGCGCCATTTCTTCAAGGGTCTGTTGTAGTTCGTGTTCCATTTGTGCTGATTCGATTGACATGCCGCCGGCTTCGCCGGTCTGGTGCATCTGGTCGATCTGGTTCTTCAGGGATTCAATTGTTTTCTGCGATTCTTCCTGCATGACCATCAAGGCTGCCATGTTCTCGGCCTGCAGCTGCGACTGGGAAACCTTCTCCTGCATCTTCTCCAATTCTTTGGCGGTTTCTTCGTATTTCTTGCTGGTTTCTGCAGCCTGTTCCTGCGCAGATTGGGCATCCTGGTGGGCCTGGTCGCGTTCGGTCTCCAGAAGAGAGATGCGCTGACCGCGTTCCAGGATGGGGATGAAGAGGGTCGAAACGTTGGTAAGATAGGCCTGGTCATCGGCGTTCCACAGGCGGTTGGAATAAGGCGAGAGGATCAGGATACTACCCAGAGTCCCGCGCTCATTTGAGGTAATCGGGACGCTCAACAGGTCGCCGGTATTGGTCAGACCGAGCATTTGTTCCAAGCCTTTAAGATCTGAGGAGGTATTGCTGGCCGGTATACGCAGCGGGCGTCCGCGCTGGATGGCATTGGCGAGCGTGGGGATGGCCTCTTTGTCGACGGCCGCGCCGTCCAGGTTCTCTTCGCGGATCAAGTCATAGCCGCAGGCGATGGACATGCTTTTGTCTTTGGCCAGGAGCAGCAGGAAACACAGGTCAGCCAGCATGGCCTGGGCAATGCCGCGCGTCATGGCGCGGCCAATGTTGTCAGCGTTGTCCTCGGCGGCCAGTGAAATCAGGGAGTGGAGGGTCTTGGGATCGGTGCTGTGGCGTCGCCGGTCCGTAATAGGTCCCCCTGCAGAATAATCAGTCTTGACAATGGGTGTTTGAACTGAATCGGGAAGCGGGAAGCGCTGCACGAGCGTCAGCAGGATGGGGTACATGGCCAACTGGGTCAGCCGGACAAATCCAGGAAAGTCGCCATCCATCGGCCAGATCAGGCTGAACAGGTGTCCGATAAAAGCCAGCAGTAGCATGGCCAAGCCATTTCCCCAACCGGTCGATCTGCGTATGACCAATAACAGAATGCCGAGCAGAACGACTGCCAGGCTGAAGCCCTGCCAGATCATTTCGAAAATGGATGTGTTGAAACTCGTCCCCGGGTTTTTCGTCCAAAACGCCATTGTCAGGCTAAAAAGGGCCAGTACAAGCAAGTTGAGCAGTACAACGGCGGAATCGGCCAGCCGCACCGGTTCAGGGAACGCCCACAGCCAGGGTATCCAGATCAATGCCAGAACCGTTACCGCCCGGTCGAGTGGGGGCAGCACGGTCTTTAAGTCGAGCAATCCCTGCGAAGCCAGACCACTGACGATGAACAGGATAATCTGCAGTCCGAGCAAAATGCCAAGGCCCAAGACCATCCGCCGTGCTTGCGGAAAAAGATTGGAGTGCAGGTGTTGGATGGCACCTGGCAACGTTCCGGCAACCGAGAATACCAGCACGATGTGGTAGATGAAATTCCCCGGCGGGGTAGTAATGAGCGTGAATATTTGAGTGAAGAATTGACTCATCAGGTACTGCCTGCGCGATTATACTGCTTCCCCATAAGTTTATACCATATTGGGCCGGGCGGGTATGGCATTTTTATGGGTGTTTGAAAAATACCATACTATAGGAAAATATATGGGGGTGATAAGTGGGATTCACACCCTTCGGGTATCCCTTCAGGGACGATATCCCCTGGCGGGGATGATATACTACGCGACCATACCCGCTCACCATTTACCCCACCGCCCCGGCAATTCCCAGAGAGACATCTTCGTGATTTATAATAGCGATTGATATTATGAAGAAGACCTTCGGACTGACTCATGCCCTGATCCTGATCGTCCTGTTGACTCTCATCCTCGTCCCGCGACCTGCCGCCGGCTATAGGGACCTGAGGTCTGCACAACGTTTCGAGGCGGCGGGGAACGAGGTGAATGCCGACCAGGCCTACGCATCAGCCGCGAGGCGGATTCCCTGGATGCCGTCCCTGTGGGAAAAGGCAGGCATGAAGGCCATGCAAACCGGCGATATGGAGAATGCGATCGCCTTCTTCAACCAGGCGGTTGAGCGCCATGCCATCTCCGAATCGGGCTGGCTCTCTCTGGGCATAGCTTACCAGAAACAAGGGGAGTTATCATTGGCTGTGGAAGCCTGGGAGAAGGCTTTGCCGCTCGCCCAGGCAGACAGTTATCTGGCAGCCGCACAACGCTCCATGGGTAACTTCGCCGATGCGATTGAATACTGGCGCGCAAACATTATCCTGGAGCCGGAAAATGCCACCGCCTATTACACGCTTGGACTGCTGCTTGCCGCTACCGCGCCCGAACAAGCCCTGCCCGAATTGATGCAAGCCGTCAAACTCCGTCCCGATCTGGATAGCCCTGTGAAGAGTCTGCGCACCGCCCTGAATACCGCCTTTCTCTCGGACAACCGCGCCTACCAGTTCCTGATCTCCGGTCGTGCGCTGGGAGCACTGGGCGAATGGGACCTGGCAACCGAAGCCTTCCGCAATTCCATTGCCGTTCGTTCGAACTACGCGGATGCCTGGGCCTGGCTGAGTGAGTCAGAGCAGCAACAGGGTCAGGACGGGGGTCCCGAAATAAAAAAGGCCTTGGCCTCCGACCCGGAATCAGCCATGGTCCAGGGACTATATGGCATGTACTTGCAACGCCAGGGACAGCCGGGCGGCGCACTGGCAGCCTTCCAGAAGGCCGCAGACCTGGAACCGGGGGATCCTGGTTGGCAGATGGCCCTGGGCAGCGCTTCCGAACAGACCGGTAACCTGGTTGTCGCATACGGGTACTATTCCCGCGCGGTCGAACTGGCCCCGTCAGACGCCTCCACCTGGCGGGCGCTGGCAGCTTTCAGTGTGACCAACAATGTGGATGTGGACGGAACCGGTTTGCCTGCGGCGCGCAAGCTGATCGACCTCGCCCCGGACGACTGGCAATCCTATGACCTAGCCGGCCAGGTGGAGTTTTTGTTGGAGGATTATGCCTCTGCGGAGGATTATCTAACAAAGGCCGTCCAAATGAGTCCCACCCAGGCTGCCCCGGCCCTGCACTTGGGACTGGTCTATATGCAGACCGGCAACCGAAGCTCGGCCTACTCCTACTTCAGCCTGGCCAGGACGCTCGATCCGGACGGTCCCTATGGCTGGCAAGCCGGGCGTTTGTTGGACCAATATTTTCCTTGATGCATGCTTTTATACGCCGTCCCGCAGGTTCCTGTAATTCCGGCTTGCTTTCTGCCCAAACCTTCGGGATGTTTTTCACAAACTGGGAGCAACCATCCATGAAAATCATACGCACCTTTTTCCTCGCCATCTTTTTAACCGCCTGCCAGAGCTCCTTGATCCCCGATCTGGTGACGCAATCTGGCCAGGCCCTCTACCACGACGATTTCTCCGACCCTTCCAGCGGCTGGACACAGACAGCCAGCCCGAATGGCACCCTGGGATACTCCGACGGTACCTACCGGATCATGGTTCAGTCCGCCGGCTACGACCTGTGGGCTGTCTCCGGGCAGGTTTACGGGGACGTCCAAATAGAGGCAGATGCGACCCGGGTGGCGGGTCCGGAGTACAACCGCTTTGGTCTGGTATGCCGCTTCCAGGATATGAATAATTTTTATGTATTCTTTATTTCCAGTGATGGTTACTATGCCATTGGTAAAATCAAGAATGGCGCGGCCTCCCTGCTTGGGCAGCAGATGATGGCGTACACCAGCTTCATCGTACAGGATGACGGTCCCAACCACCTGCGTTTTGACTGCATTGGGAACACCCTGAAGGGATATGTCAACGGCCAGCCCATCGCCATCACCAGCGATGCCGATTTTTCCGGCGGCGACGCCGGACTCATCACCGGGGCGTTTGATCAAGGCGGTGTGGAAGTGAGTTTTGATAATTTCACGGTCTATAAACCGTAGGGGAATGGTCCTCCCAACCAAAAAATCATGAAGATCTTCCTCGACACCATCGGCTGCCGCCTGAACCAGGCGGAAATCGAATCCCTGGCCCGCCAGTTCCGGGCTGCCGGGCATGAGATTGTTGCAACAGCCGCCGAAGCAGATCTGGCGGTGGTCAACACCTGCACTGTCACCGCTGAGGCTGCCTCGGATTCGCGGGCCGCCATCCGCCGGGCAAAACGCCTGGGAGCGGGCGAGTTGGTCATTACCGGCTGCTGGGCCACGCTCGAACCAGACAAGGCCGCCGCTCTATCTGGTGTGACCCGCATCGTCCCCAACCTGCAGAAGGACGGCCTGGCCGCCGACCTGCTCGGCCTGCCTCAAGAGTTCTTCGACCTCGAGCCAATTGCCCGCCAGCCACTGCCCGGTCTGCACCAGCGCACACGGGCATTCATCAAAGTTCAGGATGGGTGTGACAAAGCCTGCACCTTCTGTATTACCACGCTGGCGCGTGGCGCCTCGCGTTCCCGCCCGCTGGATAAGATTATCGCAGATATCGATTCCGCACTGAAAGGAGGGGCTCAGGAAATAGTGCTGACCGGCGTCCATCTCGGCTCATGGGGACTGGACTTCCGGCCTGCCCGCCGCATCCCAGACCTGGTCTCTGCTCTTCTTGACCGGACGCCTGTATCCCGCCTGCGCCTGTCCTCACTCGAGCCCTGGGATTTGGATGAGGATTTCTTCAGCCTGTGGCGCGATCCCCGCCTGTGCCGCCATCTGCACCTGCCCCTGCAATCCGGGAGCGAGCGCGTATTGAGGTGCATGGCCCGTAGGACAACTCCGGACAGCTTCGCCGCGCTGGTATGGTCGGCACGGGAGGCCATCCCTGAGGTTGCCATCACTACGGACGTTCTCGTCGGTTTCCCCGGCGAGACGGACGAAGAGTTTGCTGAAACACTGGAATTCGTCAGGTCCATGCACTTCGCCGGAGGGCACGTTTTCAGCTATTCGGCCCGTCCCGGTACCCCGGCGGCGCGCATGCAGGGACAGGTGCGTGGTGAAACGGTTAAAGCCCGCAGCGCCGACCTGCGGACGGTCCTGGCTGAATCCGCTGAAGCCTGGCACCGGAAATTCATCGGGAAAACCATGCCCGTCTTGTGGGAGGCTGCATCCATGCTCACGGATCAAGGCTGGCAAATCGAAGGACTGACCGATAACTATATGCGCGTCACGGCGATCGCACCCGAGCCGAGGTGGAACCGGGTGGATCAGGTATTGCTGAAGAGCGTGAGCGCGGAAGGGTGTTCAGGGGAAATCCGGGAATAAAAAATCGGGCAGGCCGTTGACCTGCTCGATTTATTTCCTGAAGAATTGGCTGTATTCATGTGGTCATTGGTTTTTAAAATCACAGCAGTTAATCAGATTCCTTCAGATCGTTGCTCCCAGGAGCGGCTTCAGCTTAATGTTCATATTGCTCAAATCCTCTCAAAAAGATTCTGCTGCGGGCCTCCAGGGACGATTACTTCGCCAGTGCGACAACCGGGATGTAGTTAGTGTCATTGCCGAAGTTCAGCGCAGGCGTGAAGAAACCGACTTTCGAACCCACCACAAACCAGTTGCCGGTGGCTTTCTCGAACACCGCCGCATCCGTCTTGCCATCCCCATCGTAGTCGCCCGGCACAGGAATGTAGTTAGTGTCATTGCCGAAGTTCAGCGCAGGCGTGAAGAAACCGACTTTCGAACCCACCACAAACCAGTTGCCAGTAGCTTTCTCGAACACTGCTGGATCCGTCTTGCCATCCCCATCATAGTCATCTGATGCCTTTGTAAAGGTGGCCGTTACGGAAGTGGCAGCCGTCATGGTGACGGTACAAGTACCTGTGCCTGAACATCCGCCGCCGCTCCAACCCGTGAAGGTGGAACCGGTACTCGCAGCAGCAGTCAGGGTGACATTGGTGTTGTAATTGAAAGGCGCCGAACAGGTGGAACCGCAGGTGATACCGGTCGGGGCACTGGTGACCGTGCCGCTGCCGGTACCAACCTTGCTGACAGCAAGGGAGTAAGTATTCAATGTGAAAGTGGCTGTTACGGAAGTGGCAGCCGTTATGGTGACGGTACAGGTGCCCGTGCCCGAACAGCCGCCGCCGCTCCAACTCGTGAAAGTGGAGCCGGTACTCGCAGCAGCAGTCAGGGTAACATTGGTATTGTTATTGAAGGAAGCCGAACAGGTGGATCCGCAGTCGATCCCTGCCAGCACACTAGTGACACCACCACTGCCAGTACCGGTCATGCTGACATGTAATGTGGATGTACCGGATGGTTGGGCCGCTTGAACCGCGGCACCGGCGTCCAAGATCCCACTCCCGCAGATGGAGGCATTACAGGTACTGCCGCCCGGGAAGGCGCGTGCGTGCTCTGGATGATCTGCAGCACCTGGACGGGAGTCAAGGAGGGATTGACCGAAAACATCAGCGAGACCACCCCGGTGACATGCGGAGTGGCCATGCTGGTGCCTTCGTATGAGGCGTAAGTACCTGGAGCAGGATCGACCTGCGGGCTGGTAGTCCCAGAGTTCACGGTGGAGAGAACGCCGTACGATCCATCCCCGCCCGGCGCGCTGATCTTTATCAGCGACCCATAGTTGCTGTAAGATGCCAGGGAGCCGGTTTTACCTGTGGCAGCCACCGCGATGACACCGTTGCAGTTTGCAGGGGTAAAACCACTGACATTTGAACTACTGTTCCCGGCTGCCACCACCGTACCCGCATTAACCGCCGCAGTGATGGCAGTCTGGAGGGACGCAGGGCAGGAAGTACTTGAACCGCCCAGACTGATGCTGATCACCTTAGCCGGATTGGCATTCGCCGGCACACCTGAGACAGTCAGCCCGGCTGCCCAGGTAATCCCATCAGCGATGTCCGAGTCATACCCCCCGCATTTTCCCAGGACACGCACGATCAACAGCTTGGAGTTCCAGTTGATCCCGGCTATGCCCTGCGAGTTGTTGCCGACAGCTCCAATCGTTCCGGCGACGTGGGTGCCATGCCAGGAGCTGTTTTGCTGCGGTGAACCGGAATAGCACTCATTCTTGGCAACCCAATCCCCCGGGTCGCTCGGGTCCGAATCGCGCCCATCGCCATCATTAGCCATCGAAATGGTGCTGATGAAATCATAACCTGAAGTCGCCACACTCCCTGAGACCATCCGTCCGCTCAAGTCGGCATGGTTGGTGAGGCCGGTGTCAGTGATGGCCACCACGACACTGGACGAACCGGTGGTGATATCCCAGGCAGCCGGGACATTGATCCCGCCAATGGGATCGTTCAAATCCCATTGAGTACCTGAAACATAGTAAGTATCGTTCGGGGAAAGGGCGGGGAAGAGGATCTGGTCGGGTTCAGCATAGGCAACACCAGGAAGAGTAGCCAATTTATCAGAGATCATCTGCACTTGGTCCAGCGGCAGCCTTGCAGGCAGCTTGAGTACGTTGGCGTTGCCCGACATGCTTCGAAAATATTGAAGAGCCACCCCGGCTGACTGAGTCAGGAGGGCCAGCTGGCCGGCCCCGTCAGGGGTGTTAAAAGCTTGGGAGGAGGGTTTATAGCTGATGATGATCTGGTCAGTTGGGAAACCCGAGGCACCGGTCGAAGCCTGGGGGACCGCTTGCGGCGAGTCTGTGGCGGCCGCCTGGGTGGGTGCTGCGGTTTCAGAGGGCGTTTCGATAAGTGCCGTTGTTTCTGTCGGCGTTTCCGTCCACACTTCCTGGGCGCGGGCAATGGGTGAACCGTTCATCCCAAAACATAGAGCTAGGATCATTCCCGCCAAGGTAATCCCGAATAAGAATTTGATAGTGCGAGGTTTTTTCTGTAAATTCGATCAAGTGCATCCTCTGAAGAAAAAAGAACAAGCTACTCTGTACCTTGAAAACTCAAATATGTTCTGCCAGTCAGCCACTCATCGCTGATCTCAGCAAGCACAGCCGAGACCAGGCGCAGGCAGGAAGCCGGGTTGGGGAAGATGCTCACCACGCGTGCCCTGCGGCGGACTTCGCGGTGTAAGCGCTCCACGCCATTGGTCGTGCGGAGCAGACGGCGGTGAGCGGTCGGGAAGGAGAAGACAGTCAGTCCTTCCGGGATGTTCGCAGCCATCCATTCGGCCAGACGGGAGGCGGACTTGTGGTACTTCTCAACCGCCTTCGCCAGGTAAGCATCTGCGATGG
>Ga0209777_10002068_pt1 | contig 27246 bp, 22 predicted proteins | sample FrelakmetHBP12HB_FD_187147 | JGI IMG/M metagenome (GOLD analysis project Ga0209777, IMG submission 187147) | Freshwater lake sediment microbial communities from the University of Notre Dame, USA, for methane emissions studies -HBP12 HB (SPAdes)... | ecosystem: Environmental > Aquatic >...
GTGTTGGAACCGCCAATTTTCAATGCCTATTTTTTTTCCAAAGGTGTTTTTCAAGAAATCGGTGTGTTTGACACTCGTTATAAAATTGCTGCAGACCGCGATTTTATGCTTCGCTTCGCTTTATGTAACTTTAATACAATAATTGTCGATTTTCCGGTGTATTATTATCTTCACCATTCAGATTCGATGACCTTTGATTACACTGAAGACAAGTTTCGAAAAATTATTGATGAACATCTTTTGCTATCAAAATACTATATCGATGTTCGCCATAAATTTCCCCGACAATTGATCAAAAGCCTGGTGGAATTGCGCACACGCGAAACGATTCGCGCTTGTGCGCATTGTTTACGGCAAAAGGAATTGAGGGGAGTATTCTTTTATCTTAAAGAGGGATTTCGTTATAATCCTTTTTGGTTACTACGGTTCTTAAAACACGCCCTTATCCATCCCATTCGTCAAAAGAAAGGACTTCCATATAAATCACCATGATGCAGAAACCAGTAGACCAGGTTTCAATATTAGCTTTCTTTTTATAGGAGAAAGAGATAGTTGTTTAAGGATATATGTTCCGTATGGATGACCTTGTTTCGATCATTATTCCCACTTTCAATCGGCCAAAATGGTTAGCAGATGCAATTAGAAGTGCAACTAATCAATCTTATCAATCCATAGAAGTCATTGTTGTGGATGATGGATCTCAACCTCGCATCAATCAACAAGTCCTTGAGCAATTCTGTAATGTGAAATACATCTTTCAAGAAAATTTGGGAGTGGGCGCGGCGCGCAATACCGGATTGGCTATCAGCCAAGGAAAATATATACAATTCCTGGATGATGATGATTGGCTAACGACAGATGCGATTCGTGTAAAGTTATCAGAATTCATTTCAAAACCTGATCATGGAGTGGTTTATTCAGATCTCTATCTAACCGATGAGAATGGAGTTGTTATTTCAAGATATTTCAAGCGCTTGCCGAGGCCCTTGCCAAGTGGGGACCTTTATCCGCTTCTTGTTGAGCGTAACTTTATTCCAGTCCATTCCTTATTCTGGAAGAGGCAAGTTCTGGAAAAGGTTGGCAGTTTTACAAATCGTTCTAGTCTCGAAGATTGGGAGTACCTCGTCTGCGCAGCGGAATTCAGTACTTTCTCAGCCATTGATAACCCCTTAGGCTATTACCGGAACCATGAACAAAGTAGGTCTCATAATTCTGGTGAATTGTATCAGAGCAAACTTGTTTTTCAAACTTATGTTTCTGAATCAAAACGTTTTGGCCTTTTACCCTCTTCCCAACGCAACCGTTTATTGTCAAGGTTCGCTTTCCAACAATGGGCATTCGGCGATCCACAAAAAGCCCATCATTTTCTAGCTTTGGCTCGCCAGGATAATCCATCAGCTTTATTACCAATCTTGACAAAATACTTAATGCTATTTGGAAGACCTGTTGCCAGATGGCTGGTGAAAGTTCGTGGATTGGTCTGGAAAATAATCGGCAGGTGAGTACTTTACCTTCGGAAAACCGGTAATAACTGCTCGACATCCAGAACGAAACAATGAAAGCACATGGAAACAACGCCAAAAAATAAAATATTTCCTTTCCGAATAATCAAACGATTGCCCCTTTATGGAAAGAACACAATTAATGTCTTCAAAGAATAACGAATACGAAATATCAATCATCGTAGTGAATCACAATACAAAGGATTTGCTGTGTGATTGCCTGAGCTCGATCCTGGAAGAGAGTTCTGATTTGTCGGTTGAAGTAATCGTTGTTGATAATGCCTCTGTAGATGGCAGCGTTGAGGCGATTCGTGAAGAATTCCCAATTGTAAAATGTATTGAAAACTCAAAAAATTCCGGTTTTGCAGCAGCTAATAATCAGGCATTAGGGCAGTCTAAAGCCCCGTTTATCATTTTTCTTAACCCCGATACAATAGTTCTTCCTGGAATGCTCATAAACATAAAGAAAGCGTTCGATGGGAACTCCAATATAGGCGCATTGGGGATACGGTTATTAAATCCAAATCACTCGATTCAACCATCCTGGGGAAGATTTTCTTCGGCCTGGACGGAATTCTTCTTTCAAAGTTTTCTATTTAAAGTATTCCCACCCCTAATTCCTATCGGTAAACAAGTTCATCCTTTGCTGATTAGGTCATATCAGCATGCCCATCCGGTCGATTGGGTTTCGGGGGCTTGCCTGGCTGTCCGCCGGAGTGTCCTTGAGAAAACAGGGGGCTTTGATGAAAACATCTTTATGTATGGCGAAGATATTGATCTATGCTGGCGCATCTGGAAATCAGGATTCCAGGTATGGTTTTGGCCAGGTGGAGAGGTGATTCATTTTAATAAATCTGCATCCAATCGCAATTATGAATACTGGATCACAAATTATACACAGGGAGTTTTATACTTTTACAATAAATATCGCTCAAGATCGACTCTTGTCCTCTGCGGATTGTTCATATGCTTTGGCAGCATTCTACGGCAGTTCCTGTGGAGTGGAATCTATGTTGTTGATCCAAAACTACGTGATGAAATAACCCAGCGTATACGCGGCTATAAAAACGCTACCCGTCTAGGATATCGCGCTATTATCCAATTATAAGTAATGAGAGAGCTATTTTCGCCACTAACGATCACCAGAAGTCGTTATTATTATATGGCATTGAGCTGTGAATCATCTCCTATCGACCAATCCGCGTCAATTTCAAAGTAAGTAAGTATATTCGGATTATTGAATGCACATTCTTATTGCTCACAATTATTATCAACAAATCGGTGGCGAAGATACAATCTTCGCCGCAGAAGCAGCATTATTACAAAATCATGGTCACGATATCATCGAATATACCGATGACAATACTCGCATTCAAGAAATGAACCCTCTCGTGGTTGCAATCCAGACTATATGGTCGCAACCATCTTACAACAAGATAACTAAGATTTTACAAAAAGAAAAACCCAATGTAGTTCATTTTCACAATACCTTTCCGTTGATATCACCTGCAGCATATTACGCCTGCCAAGCGAGAGGTGTTCCGGTTGTCCAGTCACTCGATAATCCGCGCTTGATCTGTCCAGCCGCGACCTTCTATAGAAATGGCAAGTTGTGCCAGGATTGCCTGGGCAAGACTCCACCCATACCGGGCATTATCCATGGCTGCTACCATGACTCTCGCTTGCAAACAGCCGTGATCGCATCAATGCTTACATTTCATCGATGGATAAAAACGTGGAATAAACTGGTAGATGCTTATCTTGTGGCAACAGAATTCTATAAGAAAAAATTCATTGAGGGTGGCCTGCCGGCGGAGAAAATCATTGTCAAACCACATTTTATTCAATGTGATCCTGGACCAAGATCGCCCGAGCAACAAGGAAAATATGTGCTCTTTATCGGTAGACTCGATCCTGAAAAAGGTATTCGTAACTTACTCACAGCTTGGAAAAACTTGAATATCCCATTGATGATTCGGGGCGATGGACGACTGGAACAAGAAAGCCGAGAGTTTCTTGATCTGCACAAGATGAATTCCGTTCAAATTATCGAAAGGCTTTCATCAGATGATCTCACTAAGCTGATTAAAAATGCACGCTTCCTCATCTGGCCATCAGAAGGGTATTATGAAACCTTCGGCCTGGTTGCGGTGGAGTGTTTTGCTCAAGGTATCCCGGTTATTGGGTCAAATATTGGTGTCATGGCAGAGATTGTAAAGAATGGGGAGACTGGCTTGCACTTTAATCCGGGTGACCCTGCTGACCTGGCATCCAAAGTGGAATGGTTATGGAACCATCCCGATGAATCCTCGCGCCTGGGGCGCAAAGCTCGCCGTGAATACGAAGAAAAATACACTCCCGAACGTAATTATCAAATGTTGATGGATATTTACAGCCGGGTTATTTCTAAAAAGCGATGAGTATGACTATTCTTGGAGTGCGCGTTTCCCCTACAAGTTATACTTCCGCAACAGCCCAGATTCGGACTTGGGCACTAGACGGGGAGAGCCGCGGCGTGAATGCCACGGGGGTCCATGGCGTCATGGAAGCCCATGATTCGCCGGACTTCAGGAAAATTCTCAATCGTGCTGATATGATCACCCCGGATGGGATGCCGTTAGTCTGGATGCTGCGCCTCAAGGGCGTTAAAGGCCAGACCCGTGTTTATGGCCCAACTCTCATGCTGCATGTTTTGGAGATGGCTGCCAATGAACAAATCCCGGTGGGTTTTTATGGTGCGGACGAGCCCACCCTTGAGATTCTTGTGAAGCGCATGCGCGAGCGCTTCCCGGGGTTAAATGTGGCATATGCTTACAGCCCGCCTTTCCGGACTTTGGACGAGCAAGAATCTGCCAAAATTGCCGAAGAGATCACGGCCTCCGGTGTACGCATCCTATTTGTTGGACTGGGCTGCCCGAAACAGGAGAAATGGATCGTTGAACACAAAGGGAAAGTCTCCGCTGTGATGATTGGGGTGGGCGCCGCCTTTGATTTCCATGCGGGTATTAAACCACAAGCGCCAACCTGGATGCAAGCGATCGGGATGGAATGGTTTTTCCGCCTTCTGCATGAACCTCGCCGCCTGGCACGACGCTATCTCTATAACAACCCGCGTTTTATCCTGTTGGCTTTGGCAGATTTATTGGGTATACTGGATAAAGGAAAAAAAGAGGCATAGGGATGCTCAGGCGCTTTTCAATCAACTTTGCAATCTTCTCCATGATACTGGATGCTATCTGGGTTGTCACCGGCCTGGAGGCGGCAGTCCTATTACGGCCGTTTTTGGAAGGGCTGCCTTTTGTTAAAACCATCCCCGAACAGATCAACCTGCCAGCAGGCATCTACATCCTTTTCCCGCTTGTCTGGGTGGGTATTCTTTCCGCTTTTGCGATTTATGATGGCCGGAAATACCTGCGCGTTGCGGATGAGTATGCCATGCTCACCCTGGCCAGCCTGATCGCATCGATATCGATGGCTGGAATTCTCTATTTATCCTACCGCCAGGTTTCACGGGTGATGTTCTTTACATTCGTGCTGATCGTATATGTCCTGTTCCTGACCTGGCGCGGGATAGCCAGGCTGGGTTTCCGCCTGCGAAAAGATTGGCCGGACGTCCCCCGACGGGTGTTGATCGTGGGCGCCGGCCCGCTGGGAATGCGCATCGTGGAACAGATACGGAAGGCGCGCATTGAGAACATGCAATGTATCGGATATGTTGACGATGATACGGGATTGGATAAAACTCACCCGGACCTTCTGGGAAAAATCATTAATCTTCGTGAGCTTGTAAAAGAAGCCGCCATCACGGATGTGGTCATTGCCCTACCTTATTCGGTCTACCAGAGGATGAACGAAGTGGTGAATATCACCACCGACCTGCCCGTGAAAGTGTGGGTGGCTCTGGGTTTTTTTGACCTGGCATTATTTAGAACGGAGATTGAAAATTTTGCCGGGGTCCCGATGCTCGATCTACGCGCGCCGGCTCTGAGTGAGTACCAGCGGCTGGTCAAACGCGGGTTCGATCTGTTTCTTGGAGTCCTGGCCATGGTGCCGGCCCTTCCCATAATGGCCCTGATCTCCCTGGTAATATGGATCTTCGATGGAAAACCCATCTTCTTCACCCAAAAACGCGTGGGAGAAAATGGGCGGATCTTCGACATGTTCAAGTTCAGGACGATGGTAAAAAATGCGGATGAAATAAAAGAAATTGTAGAACAAACCGATGCTGAAGGCAATATCATCCACAAAAGCGAAGATGATCCACGCGTAACCGGAACTGGTCGATTTCTGCGACGATTCAGCCTGGATGAAATCCCCCAGATCCTTAACGTGGTCATGGGAACGATGAGCCTGGTAGGTCCCCGCCCGGAATTACCCTACCTGGTTGAAAGATACCAGGCCTGGCAGCGCAAGCGGTTTGCTGTCCCGCCGGGTATGACCGGGTGGTGGCAGATCAACGGGAGAAGTGAGCGGGTGATGCACCTGCATACCGAGGATGACCTGTACTATATCAATAATTATTCAATCTGGCTGGATATAAATATACTGATCCGAACCATCTGGACAGTCCTCCTGGGTAAAGGGGCCTACTAACAGAGAAAAGGCCAGGTGAGGTGTATTCATGCTGAAAAAGGCATTATCAACAATTATAGAACCACTCGTTTATACTATTCTTTTTTTACTCACCATTCGCAGGATAATCTGGGGGGGCTCAAGGTCACTGGAGGAGCAACCCTTCCAGAAAACTTTACCCGAGATGATATTATGGGTTTTGCTTCTTTTGTTATTCTTATGGATTGCCAACAGGAGATCCAAACTTCAAAAATTGGTATCTGCTTGGAGAAAGAATTGGGTTCTTCCCATATTTATTTTATTTGCATTGTGTTCCATCGTTTGGAGCTCTAATCTTTATGCCTCAATCTATAAGGGAATTGTCTTGATCGGCTGTTCAGCAATTGCAGCCTATACTGGACTGGCACATCGAGATAATTCTCTTTTTCGAGGGTTCTGGTGGTTTTCTGCTGTCGTTGCCATCTTTACATTATTGGTGGCATGGCTTAATCCTTCAGTTGGTACGTTCATAGGCTACCCCTATTACAGCGCCTGGCGGGGGATATTCTGGCAAAAAAATTTTATGGGTCCGATTATGGCGTTTGGAAACCTGATTTTCCTTTTCAATATTACCTCATCAGAGAAAAAGTATTTGCCTTTGTTCGGGAATATTCTGTTCTACTTCCTGACAGCCTTATTGGTTTTCCTGAGCAAATCTGCAACAGCCGAGATCCTATTTGTTTTGTTGAACCTAGGATTTTTGTTGGCAGTCGCCTGGGTGAAATGGAAGAAATTCCTTAAAAAGGCACATTATGTTGTACTGGCGATGGTCTTTGTTCTTTTACTTATATTAATGTTACTAAATTTGAATTTCCTTTTCGGTTTACTGAACCGGAATGCGACTCTGACTGGACGGCTGCCGTTATGGTCATTTCTCGTCAATAATGGGTTGGCAAATCACCCGGTTCTGGGAAATGGATTTGGGGCAACCTGGGACAGCAATAATTTTAGAATTATTGCGCAGGGCGCGGTTGGGTGGCCATTTCCCGTGTATATGTCTGACAATGGTTTTATTGATATTTTCTTGCACCTGGGACTGGTTGGAGTTATTTTATTGATCTGCACGGTGCTGCTCTCGTCATTTCGGGTTGCGAGTCATGCATTTAAAGAACAAACCGTCATCAGCTTTTTCCCGGTTTTAATAATGATCTTTGTTATTGTTACGAATACAAGCCTGAGTTTTTTTCTGGAGTATGAGTCTTTCGCCTGGTTCTTGATGATCTTCGCATTGTTTTCCACAACGCCTATTTCACCAGGGAAGCAGGTAAACGCCAGTCAATAATAGCCCTCCTACCCCCCACATCAGCCCCATTGCCACAATGATTCCCGGAGAACTAAAAAATGCGGTGCACTTTTGAATGCATCGCATTTTAATCTTTCCATTGTATCTTCTCAATGAGTAGAGGAGGATAGGGGGTGTGCGGTCGGCTTCGCCGACCGCACACCCCCTGCTCCCATGCTTATTGAGATGTTACTTTCTATTCTACTTTTACGCTTTGACCAGTGCGACCGTGACCTTTTCCCCGTCGAACTCATCTGTCACGCTGGCGGACCCGGGAACCGGTTCGGAATAATTCATCTCCACGGTCAACGTTTCGGTGGTGACGTAGTCCCGGTTGGCCTGGATGGCTTGCTTCAGTCCCGATGTCGCTGTCACGTAGAGCCGGATGCGGTCAGCCACATCCAGGCCGGCGGTCTTGCGCAGATCCTGAACCCGGCGGACGAATTCGCGCGCCAACCCCTCACTCACCAGTTCCGGCGTCAGCTCGATGACCAAGGCGGCCAGGTAGGCGCCATCGTTGGCGACTGCAAAACCTTCCTTCGCCTGGGCACGCACTTCCACTTCTTCGGGCAGGATGCTGTACTCCTGGCCTTCCAGTGTAACCTTCACCGGCTGCCCGGCGAGAAACACGGGAGCGACAACGCCCGGGTCCAGTGCAGAAATGATCTTCGCCAGTCCGGGGAATTTGTTGCCGTATTTCTGTCCAAGCTGCTTCGGCAGGGGCTTAATCGCGAACGAGACGGCCTCGCCGCTGGCGTCCAAGAGGCGAACTTTCTTGACATTCAACTCATCGGTGATGAGGTCGGCGTAGGTCTCTACGGCGTGCCGCTCTTCCGGGCGAGCCAGGGCGAAGGCGGCCTCCGCCAACGGTTGGCGGACTTTGCGGTTGGCTTTCTGGCGGGCGTTGTGCCCCAGCGAAACCAGTTTCATGACAAGCGCCATGTCACGGTTGAGTGTTTCATCAATCAAGGATTCATCCGCTTTGGGCCAGTTCGCCAGGTGAACGGATTCAGGGGCTTGCGCGTCGGTCGAGCAAACCAGGTTGCGATACATTTCGTCGGCCAGGAAGGGCATGGCTGGCGCCAACAGCTTCGCCAGCGTCACCAAAGCGGTATAAAGTGTGGAGTAAGCGGCCTGTTTGTCGGTATCCGATTCGGACTTCCAGAAACGCCGCCGGGACCGGCGCAGGTACCAGGTGGAGAGGTGTTCGACGAAGACCTCCACCGGCCGGGTCGCGTTCGGGACGTCGTAAGTCTCATAGGCCCTGGTTACCTCGCGCACCAGGGTATTCAATTCAGAGAGGATCCAGCGGTCCAGGGCATTCAGTTCTGAGGGTTTCAGCTCCTTGCCCGGCAACCACTGATCCAGATTGGCATAAGTGACGAAGAATGAGTAGACATTCCAGAGGGTCAACGTAAAGCTGCGTACCACGTCCCCGACCAGGTCGGAGGAAAAGCGGGGTGCCGCATTGGGCAGGCCGGACGTGTAGAAGTACCAGCGGATGGCATCCGCACCATGCGCATTAATTACATCCCAAGGATCAACCGTGTTGCCGTGGCTCTTGGACATCTTCTGTCCGTTGCCATCCAGGAGCAATTCGAGGCAAACCACATTTTTGAAGCTCACGCTGTCGAAGAGCATGGTGCTGATGGCATGCAGGGTATAGAACCAGCCGCGGGTTTGATCCACTGCCTCGCAAATATAGTCAGCCGGGAACTGCTTCCGGAACATCTCCTGATTCTCAAAGGGATAGTGCCACTGGGCCACCGGCATCGAACCCGAGTCGAACCAGACGTCAATCAGGTCTGGAACACGCTTCATCTTGCCTCCGCATTTGGCGCAGAACCAGGTGACATTGTCCACGTGCGGGCGGTGCAGGTCGAGACCAGCGAGATCGCGTCCGGCTTTTTCTGATAGTTCCTTCACCGAACCGACACATTCACGCTGCTTGCAGGCCTGGCATTCCCAGACCGGCAACGGCGTGCCCCAGTATCGCTCGCGGCTGAGCGCCCAGTCGATATTATTGGAGAGCCAGTTGCCGAAGCGGCCCTCCATGATGTGCTCGGGCACCCAGTTGATTTGCCGGTTGAGTTCCACCAGCCGGTCCTTGAAGGCACTGGTACGGATGTACCAGGAATCGCGGGCGTAGTACAGCAGGGGTGTGCCACAGCGCCAGCAGAAGGGATAGGTGTGCGTGTACGTTTCGGACCTGAATAAAAGGCCGCGCTTGTCCAGGTCGGCGGTGATGGATGGGTCGGCATTTTTAATGAAGACGCCCCGCCAGGGTGTGACCTGCGGCAGGAATCCGCCGTCCGGGCCGACGGTCATCAGCACGGGTAGATCGTATTCCTTGGAAACCTCCAAATCGTCCGTGCCGAAAGCCGGGGCGATGTGAACCAATCCAGTGCCATCCTCGGTGCTGACGAAATCGCCCAGCACCACGTAGTGCGCTGGTTTGTCCAACGGCATGAAGGTGAACAGCGGGTGGTATTTCGTACCCTTCAATTTCTTACCCTTGAAACGCTCCACCACTTTATATTCCTCGCCACGGAAGACTTTCTCCAAAAGAGCTTCGGCCAGGATCAGTCGCTCCTTCCCACCTTCCGGGACAGCGCGTTCAACCGTGACATACTCCACCTCAGGCCCGGCCGCCACTGCAACATTGGCAGGCAGCGTCCAGGGCGTTGTTGTCCAAATCAGGAGGGAAGTGCCGGGCTTGTCCACCAAAGGCAGGCGGACAAAAACCGACGGGTCAGTGGCATCTGCGTAGCCCAGGGCCACTTCGTGGTCTGAGAGTGGCGTGCCACAGCGTGGACAGTATGGGACGATCTTGTAACCTTTGAAGAGCAGGTCGCGCTCCCAGAAGGTCTTCAAAATCCACCAGACCGACTCGATGTACTCGTTGGTGTAGGTGACATAGGCATCGCCCAAATCAACCCAGAAGGCGATGCGGTCAGTCAGTTTTTCCCAGTCCTGGATATATTCGAAAACGGACTTCTTGCACAGTTCGTTGAATTTCTCGACGCCGTATTCTTCGATTTGCTGTTTGTTATTGAAGCCGAGTTTCTTCTCGACAGCGATCTCAACCGGTAAACCATGCGTGTCCCAGCCGCCGCGGCGGGAGACGTGGAAGCCATTCATGATTTTGTAGCGCGGGAATATATCCTTGAAGGCGCGCGCCTCCACGTGATGAACACCTGGCTTGCCATTTGCGGTCGGCGGGCCTTCGAAGAAGACGTATTCCGGCGCGTCCTTGCGCTGCTCAGTGGTCTTTTGGAAGATTTTTTGTGCTTTCCAGAATTTCAAAACGCCCTCTTCCATGGCCGTCACATCGAGTTTTGAGGATACAGGTTTAAACATAGCTGACTCCAGTCCGATAGTCGAATATCTCATGGTCAAAATAAAAACGCCCATCCCAAACAGGGACGAGCGTGACAGCTCGCGGTACCACCCCGATTCCTGCCCGAAGACAGGCACTCAATAGAGTACGGCTCAAGGCTTATACTCTTATCCAGCTAACGGAGGACAACCCCGGCTCTCTTACTCTCAGTCCGACAGTCAGGCTAATTAACTCATGACTATCAGACTGATTTCAGTTCGCGGCTCCGGGAGGATTTTCCGCCTGTCCCTCTGGCATGGCTCACACCATTTCCAAGCTCGCTTTCAGAGGTGCGAAGCGTACTCGTTCCCATCTTCGCCTATAAAGATTGTCTGGATTATAATAGCAAGCCATTCCTCCCGCAAGGACAATTTTTATGAACATCGATCTCAACGGACTCACCCTCCCCTCCAACGCAACAGACATCCACCACACGAAGGGCGGAGTCATCGCTATTGCATCCCCTCTTACCTTGGACCTGCCCGCCACACCGCGACGATATCTCTACTCCGGCTGGCATTCCTGGTCCCTGACCGCCTGGGTGGACACAGACCGTCCAGTCCTCCCGATGCGCCCGAGCATCCTACACCCGATGCAAACCGACCCGGTCTATGCCAGCGAGACCCGCCCGCACGGGTCGTGGTACGGGGCGGTGGAATTCCCTGATGGTCGGATGCTATTTCTTGGCGCGCTGGGTCTGGAGAGCCTTGTTATGCTGAATGGAAGATCTCTCACCGGGTGGTATGAGACAGGGAATGGGGAATGGTTCATCGCAACCGGTGACGAGACCGAATTTCTGGCCCGTTACGCGGAAATACTCAGCAAACAGTTTGGGAAAGGCCGTGACATATCACCTCCGGCTCTCCGCCGAGGTCAAGACTTCCGCAAAGCGCCATACCGAGTCTGGTGTTCTTGGTACAGCCTCTATACCGAAATCCACGAAACCCAATTGCTGAAAATCCTATCCGACCTGGGCCCTTTCGATAGTGCTCAGAGCATCCCCTTTGATGTTTTCCAGGTGGACGATGGCTGGCAGATCAGTATCGGTGACTGGGAAGCGAATGGCAAATTTCCTTCCGGTATGGACGGGCTGGCTGCCCACATAAAGGAGACAGGACGCAAAGCCGGTCTGTGGCTGTCGCCTCTGGTGGTTGTCCCTTCCTCAAGCGTTTACCGCGAACATACGGACTGGCTGCTCCATGACAACCAGGGCGCGCTGGTATCGGCCGGGTTCAACTGGAGCGAACCGCTCTACGCCCTGGATACCACCCACCCAGCCGCGTTGGAATGGCTGGCCGCATTGATGAAAAAGGCACGCTCCTGGGGCTACGAATATGTCAAACTCGATTTTCTTTATGCCGGAGCAATCCCTGGAAAACGTCACATAGATATGCCACGCGAGGCTGCCTACCGCGAGGGACTCAAGGTCATCCGAGAATCCTTGGGGGACGTTTACATCCTGGCCTGCGGCGCACCCATCCTCCCTTCAATCGGTTTGTGCGACGGGATTCGCGTCGGCCCGGATGTGGCCGGATACTGGACCTCCCACCGGGATGACGAACTGCTGATGAATTTCGCGATCCCCGGCACGCGTAACGCCCTGCGGACCACATTTAACCGCCTGTGGCTCCAGCCCCTCGTCGACATAGACCCGGATGTGGTTTATTTCCGTTCCCGGCAGAACAATTTGACCCCGGAACAAAAATCCATGTTGCAAGACATGGCGCAAATCTGCAATTTCAAGGCCACATCGGATATCCCGGCCTGGCTGACTGACTCGGAGCGGTCTGCCCTGCGGGAGTTTTTGGATAGCAGGCCCGAAGTCCGCAAATCGGGACGCACAACTTACCAGATCGGTGATCACGAAATGGACTTCGGTCCACACATCGGAATGCCACCCCCGTCAGACACATTCACGAACCTGCAAGGAGCCATTATTGGCGGGTTGGCGAACATACCGGTGCTGATGAAAGTGTTCGATGAACTGGGGAAATATTCGCTGAAGAAAATGTTGAAACACAATCCTGTATAAGAAAACTCCCATCGATTTGGTGGGAAGATTATATAGTCAGGCTTTCAGAACCATCATTTCAGGGCGTTGACCACTAATTCAATGGCTTCGGGTGAAGGTAAATTTAAGCGTAATATACGCCGCCCACGTGCTTTCAAGGCTTCGTAATCGCCCAGAGCCTGGGCCCGCTCCAACGTACCAAAACTCATTCCCTGCCCCGGTATATCTATATCTTCCACCGGTTCAGAAGTAATCTGCAGGAACAACCCAGAATCAGGCCCACCCTTATGCAATTGTCCGGTGGAATGCAGGAAACGCGGCCCGAATCCGACTGTTGTAGCACAACCTGTTTTTACCCTTATGCCGAGGCGCATCCCTTCTAGGGCCGTCACCATTTCATGGTTACGCGGTAGGAAGGCATTGATCGCGACGTAATCACCCTTCCGGGCAGCATCCAAGAAGGTGTGTAAATCATTTTCCAAACCTGTTCCGGTCAGGTGCATGGTCGAGAAAGCCCGAATTCCGCCTTTTTCCCAGAGAGGCTGGCCTTCGTCGAAGTGTTTTAAACGGCTATACGCAGTTATTATTGTTTTTGTACGATCTTTCGAGTCTTGCACATCTGGCTGGTCAAAGGCATTGACACCCAGCACGGAACAGGCGATGGCAATTGCCACCTCCCAGCGATAGAACTCAGCCCCAAGATCATAAGCATCCGTGAGGTTGAAAACCAGCGCCGGATGACCAGCTTCCTGAAGCGCTTTCATAGCGGCATCCAACTTCCCCTCACAGCGCAGGTAAACAAACAGCCGGTCAGGACCGTAATCTTCTGGACCAGCTGCCTGTTCGCCTTCAATCGGCAATATGCCCTTTCCAAGTTTTCCGCTCGATTCGGCAACCAACTGCTCCAGCCAGGTGCCAAAGGGTGCGACCGATTCATCAGCCAGGAAGGTCAATTTATTGAGACCGTCCACTGCGGCCTGGCCGAGGAGTGCGCCCAGCACCAAACCCGGGTTGCGCGTACCGGTCACACCGGCGGCACATTGATACATCATCCAAGAGGCGCGGTTGAGCAGGCGGTCAAGGTCAATGTCCATCAGTGCTGCCGGGACAAGCCCAAAGTGAGTCAGCGCCGAATAACGTCCGCCGACGGTCGGATCCGCATGGAAGGTTTTACGAAAACACCGGGCATTTGCCAATGCTTCCAGGTTAGTACCTGGGTCGGTGATGGCGACAAAATGACTTCCGGCGTACCCGGTACGTTCCCAAAAATAACTGAACAAGGCATTGATCTCGGCTGTCCCACCGGATTTGGACGAGACTATATAAAGAGTCTTTTCGGGCGGGAATGCCTTATCAGCAGCAAGAACCTGGGCCGGATCTATGGAATCGAGAGTGGAGAATGCAATGTTCTCCTGTAATGGAGAGAAGGCCAGAGAAAGCACTTCCGGCGCAAGCGAAGAACCGCCCATACCGAGCAGTAAAAAATGCGTAAATCCATCAGCGCGGACCTGGGAGACAAAGTCTATTATTTCCTTCAGGCCAGCGCGGGAGCTGTTCGGCAGGTCCAGCCAGCCGAGGCGATTCCTGACTTCATCCTGACCAGCCTTATCGGCGGTCCAAAGGGTTGGGTCATGGGACCAGAGACGTGCAGGGGCCGCGTCCGCAATCAGACTGGCGACACGCCGCTTAACGGGAGCAGCCAACAGCCCGAGTGCGCCTAAAGCAGTGGAACGGCGCTCTTCAATCGTTTTGAGCATAGCAGCGAACGCGTCTGCAAACGATTTCACACCCTCATCTTCCAGTTCCGCTGTAACTTTATCCATCGAGACACCCAAGCTCTCCACCTCGGAGAGAACCTTGCGCTCCTCGTCAATGTGTTCCATGAGAGTGGACTTGACTATTCCATGGTCACGAAAAGCTTCAAGCGTTTGTGGTGGAACGGTATCGACTGTGGCCGGCCCGATCAGGCTATTTACATAAAGAGTATCAGAATAAGCCGGGTTCTTGGTGCTGGTGGAAGCCCATAGCGGGCGCTGAAGGTGACAACCGGCAACCTGGTAACGGGCAAACCGTTCGCCGCCAAATACTTTGCGGAACTCTTCGTAAGCCAGTTTGGTGTATGCAATAGCCGTCTTACCGCGCAGAGGTGAGCTCATGGGTAACAGGCCGTCCACCTTCGTGTCCATCCTTGATACGAAGAAAGAAGCGACCGAAGCTATATGGTCAACCGGCAAACCGGCTGCAAGACGCGCATCAAGGCCGGCCAGGTAGGCATTCATGACAGCGCGATAGCGCTCTATGGAAAAGATCAGCGTTACATTGATGTTAATCCCTGCCGCGATGGCATCCCGGATGGCAGGCAAGCCTTCGAGCGTAGCGGGTATTTTGACCATCAGGTTCGGGCGGGCCACCCATTCCCAGAGTTGTTTCGCCTGGGCAAGCGTCCCATCAGTATTATGTGCCAGTGTCGGATTCACCTCGAGAGAGACGTATCCATCTGCCCTTTCTGTTTTTCGGTAAAGATCGGAAAACAGGTCACAGGTATCTCGAATATCTTCGATGGCCAACTGCCAGAAAATCTGCTCGGTCTCCCACCCTGACCAGGCCAGAGGGATAAGTGCGGGATCATAATCGTTGGTCTTTGCAATCGCATTATGAAAAATGGAAGGATTGGATGTCACGCCCCGAATGTCACCGCGTTCAATCATGGCAGCCATTATGCTGTTTTCCCCTTCCGGAGACTTCATCAGCAGGCGGCGCTGGATATTGTCATACCAGAGGGACTGTCCAAGTTCAAGGAGTCTCTGAATAGATGAAGTCATGTAGATACCTCGGGAAAAATACGTTCGGGAGAATGCCCAACCATTGATTAAACGGCTAAATCCTTCCAGCGCCCTTCCAAGGCCCTTACCTTTCTGACCCGGCGGGCATGGCGTTCCTGGCCTGGATCACCGCCCCAAAAGCGGGCCGCGAGGAAAGCGGTGACGATTTCTTTTGATAGTTCGGGACCAATGATGCGCGTCCCAATACACAACACATTCATGTCGTCGTGCTCGACGCCCTGGTGAGCGGAATAGGTATCGTGGCAGACGCAAGCATACACGCCTTTCATTTTATTGGCAGCGATGCATGCCCCCACTCCGGAGCCGCACAGCAGAATCCCGCGTATCGCTTCACTGTTCTGGATGGCGCGCCCAACCTTTTCGGCATAGTCGGGATAATCCACAGGCTCAACACTATCAGTTCCCATGTCAATCACTTCGTTTCCGGCGGCGCGCACCGTCTGTATTATGGTCTGTTTCAGCAGAAAACCGGCATGGTCACAGGCAACAGCAATCTTCATCGTGGTTCCTCCGTTCAGAGCAACGGATAGATTTTACCATGCCGATGGATTGAAAAGTCAGTTGTCATTCATGGTTAATTGTGCCATAATTGGCATAATTATCCAACCGACTTATCGCTTCAGGAGGAACCATGGCAACTCCAAGCCCTACCCAGCAAATCGCAGATGAGATACGCAGTCTGCAATCCAAAGTTGGTGACCTGCAAGGAAGTGTCCGGTTGACAAATGTGCGCGACGCAGTAGAGGATTTACAGACCACTGTCAATGGCCTTACCCAGCGAATCGCAGCCTTGCGGACCCGCGGTTACGTCTTTGAGAAAGATATGGAAAACCAGGCGCAGGCTTTTGTCGAATCGTGGGCGCTGCTGTACCCGAACCTGCAAGCGCAATTAAATATGCAGTCATCTTTATTGATAAATTCCCTGCGCCCCATCGAAATGCAAATGCCACAACTGAACACGGCTGCCAGCAATCCTGCTGCAGCGCGCGGGCTGCTTGGTTCAATGCAGACCGCGGTAAATATGCTGGAGTCCAAAGTATCGGCTACGGAGAAAACCATCCAAGGGATGTTCGACCAATTCAACAACCAGGTGGACCAATTCACAAAACATTTAAACGACATTGAGTATCTTGTCGCTCAACTGGCGGAAGCGAACTTCCAACTGCTGCCCACTGAGGGTGGGGTTGCAGCTGTCAAAGCAGTCTGGTGCAAGACCGGCAAAGAACAGAAGGGTGATCCAGAAGGTGTTCTATACTTGACGGATCAGCGTATTCTCTTCGAACAGAAAGAAGAGATCGTAACCAAGAAAGTACTTTTCGTTGCCACCGAGAAACAGAAAGTGCAGCAATTACAAATTGAGTGCCCGGTCTCACTAGTGGATAAGGTGGACACAAGCAAGCAAGGAATGCTCAAGAACGAGGATCACATCGAGATCCGCTTCGCCAGTGGTGCACCGTTGGAAGTAGCCCACCTCCACATCTGGCAGGACAATTCCACCTGGCAGCAACTCATCAATCGTGCCAAGAGCAAAGATTTTGACAAGGGCCGAGCGTTGGCAATTGATCAGGCTACGGTGGACAAGGTTAAGGCCGCACCGAGTCAGTGTCCGAGCTGCGGTGGGAACATCACCCAGGTGGTGATGCGCGGTATGGATAGCATCAAGTGTGAGTATTGCGGGTTTGTGATCCGGTTGTAATTTGAAGCGTAAATACAAAGGCGGCAGTTCATCATCTGCCGCCTTTTTTATTGAAATTGGTGTATCGTCACGAATAGGTTTCTTTCAATCCAGAAACTGGCAATACGATTTGTCCCTCCTGTATATTGCCAATCCATACCACGTCGCCTGGATGGCTGGCAGCCATGTATGCAGTAAAGGCCGCCACCATTGCATCCAATTCTTCGGAGGAGTAAATGAATTCCTTTGGTAAAACACCTTTCAACAACCGGTGCCGGGTTATTTCTTCAAAAAAATCCATCGGATCTTTGATGCCCATATCCTGCTCGTAGAGGGCCAACTGCCGTTGTAAACGACCTTCCAGGGTTGGTTTTGGCAAAGGGAGTTGTCCAAGCAGGGCACAGTAGGCAGCATGTGGGTGCGTCTCCAGCCATTGGTGGGTAGCGTTTTCGAATGGATACGGTTTAAACCCCGTCGCATCCAACTTACGATAGAAATCGAAACCCGTCTGCATCCAAGCCGCACACGTCTCTGGTCGAGATGATGTCGGCGAGACGGAAATGCCGCGCTCGCGTAATTCGTACTCCGCCATTCGCATGTCAGCACCGCGCAAGTGACCGGGAGTCAGGCTTTGGATTTCCAGCTTTTTACGAACCAATCCTTTGTTCGGGCAGCGCGGAGCATTCACCGCCACCATGGTTGCCTGTTGGCCGCCCAGGAACGCGAGCACATCTTCAACCTCGCCGGTTGCCAGCGCCACCAACTGGCATTCTTCATCAATAGCTGCATACGTAAATGGATGGCGTCCGCCGGAAGGGTCAATACCGATGAAAGTTGTTTTTGAGAAGAGCATATGATTCTGTCAGCATGGATTATGGTAAACTGATTATCCATAGTTTAGAACAAAAAGGATTTTAACGCAATATGGATAAGATACTGATTCAAAACCTGCGCGTGCAGGGCATTCTCGGTGTGAATGATCTGGAGCGCATAAAACTTCGTGAGATTGTAGTCAATGCCACGCTGTTTACGGATACGCGGCGCGCCGCTCATTCCGATAATATCGGTGATTGCATTGACTATTCTCAATTGGCAAAAGAAATCCGCACCCTGGTTGAGGGGAAGCGACGCTTCACGGTGGAAGCGTTGACGGAGGATATTGCCAGTTTGTGCCTCAGCAGACCGGGGGTCCAGAAAGTGATGGTGAGAGTCGATAAGCCTGGCGCAATAACAGGCGCAGAGTCAGTCGGAGTGGAAATCGAACGCAGTATCTAGATCTGCAACGGCGAAGCACCTCTGCTGATATTTTCGAGAAATTCTTGCCGCGTGGCCAGGTTTGCCCGGAATGCCCCGTGCATGGCAGAAGTAGTCAGGCGGGCATTATGTTTCTGTACGCCGCGCATGCTCATACAAAGATGCAATGCTTCGACGACAACTGCCACTCCCTGAGGATGGAGCAAGTCTCGAACAAAATCGGCGATCTGACGAGTCATACGCTCCTGGACTTGTAGTCGGCGTGCGTAAAGGTCCACAATCCGGGGGATTTTTGAAAGGCCAAGAACTTTACCGTCCGGGATGTAAGCTACATGCACGCGCCCCATAAATGGCAGCATATGATGCTCGCACAAACTATAAAATTCGATATCTCTCACAAGGACCATCTCATCGTATTTGACATCAAACAAGGCGTCGTTAACCACCTTTACCGGGTCCATCTGGTAACCAGACAGTAATTCGGCATACATGCGAGCAATTCGTTCGGGAGTGCGCTTCAGCCCTTCACGTTCAGGGTTTTCACCGATAGCCAACAAAATCCGCTGCACAGCGGATGCAATCTTGGCAATATCAATTTTGCTCGTAGCAGCCAGTTCATCGTTGGGATTATCATCAAAATCAATATATTCCATAGTTCACTCACAAGAAAACGGCCCGGAAAATCTTCCGTGCCAGGGATTATAGTCCGCGAAGATTAACCAACTTTTGGTTCGATCAACCCATAAGTGCCGTCGCGGCGATGGTAGAGAACGTTGATTGAATTCGTCTCGATATTGAAAAAGATAAAAAAGTTATCATGTCCGAGCAGTTTCATCTGCTCCAGCGCCTCGGCTTCGTTCATCGGTATCAGGTCAAAAGTCTTATGCCGGGCAATAACCTGCGGTTCTTCCACAACTGTCTCTACAGGAACCGCGATAACATCAGAGGCAGAACGACCGTCACCTCGACCGTGGAAATGTTTGCCTTTGAAGCGATCCAGTTGGCGTTGCATTTTGTCAATGGCGGAATCGAATGCCGCAGTAATATCGTCACTGCGTTCCTCGACTCGCAATAAAGCCTTCCGCCCACGCACGGTAATTTGAGCCACATTTCGGTCCTTGGCGCTGCGAGCCGATTTGATATAGCTCAAATCCACTCTAACATACTCGATCTCATTCAGAAAGCGATCCAGTTTGGAGGCTTTCTTGGTAACATAGTCTTTCAAGGGGTCAGCTATTTCGAGGTTCCGTGCGTAAACTTCAACTTCGACCGTCATAGAATCCTCCTGTGAGATTTGGTTTCAGATGCTTAATTGGTGGTCAAACCGTGATGCGGTAAAGCACGGGCAAGCGTCAGTCCATATATTGATATCGCGCCTGCATTTAATAAAGCAGCAGCACAAGCTGATATCGTGGCTCCCGTAGTGGCAACATCGTCCATGAGGAGGACGGTTGTCCCGGAAACCAGCCTCGTGTCAGCCTGGAAAGCTCCAGAGACATTCTCCTTACGCTCAGCGGCAGTCAACCCGACTTGAGACTTGGTTTCGCGAGTACGAACAAGCGCCCGGGGTACATAACGTCGACGAAAGATCGCTGCCAGGGGCATGGCCACTAATCCAACCTGGTTGTAGCCGCGTTCCTTCAATCGATCTTTCCCTAACGGAACCGGCACAACCAAGTCAACCGGCCAACTCAGTGTGTCAACATACTCTGCAAAGTGTTGTGCCAGGGCATCGCCAAGAGCCACGTTCCGCCGGTATTTTATTTCATGCAAAGCGTGACGGATAGGGCCTTCAAAAACCAACCAAGAACGCAACTTTTCGTAGGGGGGAACAGACTCTTTACAGCCGAGGCATTGACCAGGGCGAGAAAGCGGCAGACCACAGGTCCGACACACAGGTTCCGGTATTACTTGAACCTTTTGCCGGCAATCTGGACACCATCGGAATCCTGCCCGATTACATCCCCCGCAAACTGGTGGGAAGATCCAGTCCAGACTACCCCATACCCATTGGTATAACCAATATGTTAAGGACACACCCTGTCAGCTGCATTACTAAAAATACTTTAACGATCCATAGAGTCGGAAAGCGGCCGGGGTCAGCAATACGATCATCAGGGATGGGAAGATAAAAATTCCCATTGGGAAGATCATTTTAATAGGCGCTTTATGAGCTTCTTCTTCGGCATGCTGGCGGCGCCTGATGCGCATCTGGTCAGATTGAATACGCAAAACTTTCGCCATACTGACCCCTAACATTTCAGACTGAATAACCGCCGCAACAAAACTTGTCATTTCGGGCAAACCAAGTCTGTCAGACATATCTCTCAAAGCATCGCGGCGCAGTTTGCCCAATTGGATTTCTCGAATAACCCGGCCGAACGCCAAAGACAATTCGTTGTCCCATTTTTCATTTACCTTCGACATGGCCGCATCAAAACCCAGGCCTGCTTCCACGCAAATGGTCAACAAATCAAGCGCATCCGGCATTGCCTTACGTACCTGCTTTTGCCGGCTATTAATCCTGCTCCTGATCCACAAATCCGGGAAAAAGTAACCCAGGACTATAAAAACCAATACAATCAACAACTTGACGGGTAGTGAAAAGGTTTTCGAGAAGAGAGAAATGAGGAATACTAAGCCTCCAAACACTCCAGCTGACACAAAATGTAAAAACATAAAGGTGGACGCATCCATCCGGCCAGGATTCCCGGCCAATTCCAACCTTGTGCGTGTCTGTTCAACAACATTTTGGGGAGTAAAGCGGGATGAAATCTCTCCCAGGCGGCGCATGATTGGCATCACTACGCGCGTAGAAAAAGGCTGTGAAAGTTCAATTTCCTCGAGAGACACCGCCTCGCCACGCTGGCTGTACTCAGCCAGACGTTGGGCCAGAGGATCCTCTATTGGAGATTTCGATTTTCGGATGCCAGCCATAATCAGCACAATTGCACCGGCGATCACACCAACGATAACCACGATAATAATAATCGTCGTAAGCATATTACACCTCTACATTCGCGATACGGACCATGATAACATATCCGACGGTGATCAATACCCCTGCAGTTCCTAAGGCAATACCGCCGCATAAAAGAGTACTCTTGTTAAAAAATTCCATCACGTAGCTACGGTTTAAGAACCACAAGATGCAAAGCAGGCCAACCGGCATTAGCGCAAGTGCACGACCAGAGTACATCGCTTGGGCAGTTAAAGAACGAATATCTCCTTTGATCCGGATACGCTCACGGATTGTATAGGAGATAACATCCATGATTTCGGCCAGATTGCCACCAACCTCTCGCTGCACGTTGATGGCGGTTATTAGAAAATCCAGATCCTGGCTAGGGATACGTCGTAGAAGATTAACGAGCGCCTTCTCCATGGGAATGCCCAATTGCATTTCCTGCACCACCCGCCTAAACTCATCGCAAATGGGAGCAGGCAGCTCTTTGCTCACAGCTTCCATTGCCTGTAACGTAGAAAAGCCTGCCCGGAGGCCGTTTACCATTAAGTTGAGCATATCAGGTAATTGATCGTTGAAGTGAGTCAGGCGTTTCCCTTGCTGGTTTTTAACATACATTCGAGGTAGAAACGCACCAATTACGCCTCCAATAAGAGCTGACAGAAGAAGTCTTCCACCAAGTAAAAACGCGATTAATGCTACTCCGATTATCGCAATAACATACATGGCAATATACTCGCCCGGTTTGATCTTCAAATCGGCGCGCGCCAATTCGCGAGAAACACGGTCGCCGAACGATGATTTCTCGACACGTTTATTCACCCAATCAGTCAGGGCGCTTTTGGATTCCTTGGTATCTGTCTTAATATCTTCTTCAAGATATTTGCTCAGGCGATCATCCATCGCCGTCTTATCACCGGTTGCTGAAACAACAATCCCAACAACCAGTAGCACCAAGGCAATCACACCGCCACTAATTAGTAAAATATTAGTCATTTATCACCTATCCAAAATTGGCTCAGCTCCAATCACTAATATCTTTGCCTGCTGCCGACGCCAAAGATTGAGGGGGGCAAGTGAATTCCAGCAGCCTCGATCTTCTCCATGAACTTCGGGCGTAGACCGGTCGGTCGCATACGACCGAGAACTTTACCGTTCTCTAAGCCAGTCTGCTCGAAAACAAATAGATCTGTCGTCGTAATGACTTCGCCTTCCATGCCACTCACCTCTGTTATAAACGTACATTTACGCGACCCATCGCGCATGCGTTCCTCATGAATAATCATGTCAATTGCTGAAGAGACCTGCTCTCGGATGGCGCGTATCGGTATTTCCATTCCTGCCATCATGGTCATCGTCTCGAGACGAGAAAGTGAATCACGCGGGGAGTTCGAATGCAAGGTCGTCATGGAGCCATCATGGCCGGTGTTCATAGCCTGTAACATATCCAACGCCGCGTCATCGCGGATTTCGCCAACGATGATCCGGTCTGGACGCATACGGAGGGCATTAATGACCAAATTCCGAATGGTTATTTCGCCGCGGCCTTCAATGTTCGGCGGGCGAGACTCAAGGGTGACAACATGTTCCTGGCGAAGTTGGAGTTCTGCCGCATTTTCAATGGTGATGATGCGTTCATCACTTGGTATAAAGCCGGAAAGGATATTTAATAATGTAGTCTTCCCAGAACCAGTACCACCAGAAATAACAATATTCATCCTTGCCTCAACACAGGCTTTGATAAACTGTAGTGATTCTGGCGTAAGTGTACCAAATTGAACTATCTGCTCAAGCGTAATGGGTACTTTTGAAAATTTGCGGATGGTCAATACCGGGCCGACCAGGGAAATGGGCGGTATAACAGCATTTACACGGGAACCATCCGCCAGGCGTGCATCCACGTACGGACTGGATTCATCAATACGCCGTCCCAATGGAGCAACAATACGGTCTATGATACGCATCACGTGGTCATTACTTTCAAATGTGACCGGCACGCGATGAATTTTACCCTTACGTTCGATATAGATGTTCTTCGCCCCGTTCACCATCACTTCCGTGATTGTCTCATCTTCAAGGAGAGTTTGAAGGGGGCCAAGGCCCAGGATTTCGGCCGATATCTGTTCGAAAAGACGAGCGCGCTCGGGTCTGGAAAGGACTATATTTTCCTCGCTCAGAATTTGTTCAAACAACCCCTGAATCGTCTTGCGAACATCGTCGGTTTTAGTAATATCCATTGATGGATCAAGTTCGGCTAAAAGCCGATTCTGGACGCGCGTCTTCAGGTCAAAGTAGGTGCCAGCCTGGGGTGTAGCACTAGGAGCACTCACTCTGCGAGCCTGCAAAGAGGATAGGCGAGATACATCTGGGACAGAAGCTGGAGGATCACCAGTTGTTTGTTCGGATGGTTTCCCTTGCCCTTGTTCAATCCGTTTGAGTAAAGACATCACTGCCTCCTAATCACCGGTCACCTTTTAGCCATTATCTCTGACCCTTCCATTTCTCGATTAACAAGTTTTGCCCGTAATGCTTCAGCTAATATATATATTCCTCGGGCTGCCGGTTGGGTCTTATTATCGAGCATAAAAGGAACGCCACGGTTTATGGCTGGGATTACCGTACGTTCATCCAGGGGAATAACAGCTAGTACTTCCTGTCTTAGATTCTCACCGACTTTTTCCGGAGAAATCGCGATGCGTTTGTCGTACTTATTCACCACAAATGCAACTTTTTCAGCCGGGATATTCAATGTCAGCAGGAGGTCGAGGAACAAACGATCGTTCTTTATTGAAGGAATATCTTGCATGCCAACCAACACAATAGTATCGGCGATATCTAATACCGATAAAGTGATCTCCGTGAGATATACGCTGCTATCTACAATCACGTACGCATAAAGTTTACGCAAATAACGCAGCAGTTTCGTGAACTGGTCTGCATGAACTTTTTCGGCATCTTCTGGGCGAGAAGGCGAAGCCAAGATATGGACACCTGATGCAGCATTTTTAATAACGACATTATCAACGATTTCAGGATCCAGTTCATCAACGCGTGGTGCGAGGTCTAAAATCGTGTTTTTCCCTCGCTCATTCAGACAAATGGCTACATCTCCAAACTGAAGATTTGCATCTATGATAACAACGCGTGTCTCTTCGTTGTGAAGTGCGACTGCAAGGTTTACTGCAATGGTGGTGCATCCCGCCCCACCCTTGGGGCTATAGATCAGGATGATTTTCCCCTGAGTCATCACGCTGGTTGCCATGGGTTGGTTGGGTCCACCCTGCGCCGCTGCGTATACTTGACCTGATCTGGAGCGTTCCACGCGTGCCATCTTGCCAGCTCGACGAATAGCCGCGACTAGTTCATCCGGCATAGGTGGTTTGGTAAGGAAATCACGCGCACCAACAAGCATTGCCCGGCGCATATAGTTCTGATCCCCTTGAACTGAAAGGATCACAACCTGTACTGCTGGCATTTTCTGGCGGATGGTTTCCGTGGCAGCAATACCATCCATATCGGGCATATTGATGTCCATCAGTACAACATCCGGATTGGCTTCCTCAGTAAGTTGGATTGCCTCCCGACCAGTTCGCGCAACAGCAACCACCTCGATATCCGACTCGAACTGCAATAATTTTCGTATGTTTTCGCGAGTTTCGGCAACATCATCGACAATTAAGACGCGAATCTTTTCGCCATCTGCCATTTAATAATGTCCAGATCCCTGTTTGGAGGTTTTATTAATTATCGCTAGGGTGCAGGCGTCGCGTCACCAGATAATTTTGGCTCCGTGAGGATATCAAGACGTGGTTGCACTGCATACGGCAATTTCGCTGGAACTGGAATATTGTACTGTGTCAATAGATATTCCAGCATGGCTGCATCGGTCTTTACAGCCGGCCCCGTGTCGTTGGGATTGCGGAGCGTCAGGGTAATCTTCGCACCGCTATACATCAGGTATACCAATGTGTTAGCATCGTCCGGAGAAACCATTAACGTCACTAAATCTGGACGTGTGATAACAACAGCCGCCTGTTGCCCGGCAGGCGCAGGGGTTGCGGTCGCAACTGTTCCAGACGCGGAAAATGTCAACTGATCAGAACCCGTTTCGCCCGGGAGTGGGAAAGTACCCACATGAAGCACTTGTACATTTTGCATAATCATCTGGGTAACCAGGCGCGGGCGTTGACCTTCAGAGGGAACAAGGTAAACAGGCTGGTTTAGAGCTTCGTCTAAAACCGTAGTTCCAACTCTTGATGCTTCACCGCCAGAACTTATCTGTACTGTCATTTGAGCAGGCCCGTTACCGGTCGCTCCTGGCGATGTGACACCTGCCGTGAAATTAGGCAGGATACTTTGATTCGTGGGGTCCACATCCACTAGCAGCATGGACACGATGATATTAACATAATCACCATCACGGATTCCATAAGCCGCGGAGGAGAGGCGTGAAATGGGGATGGCAACGGCTGTCAATCCCTGCGGGATGAACGGAGCCCAGGAGGAACCGGGCATTTCGATGCCTGGCGTCTTCGAGACCATCAAATCCGTGATCGGTACACCTTGGGCAATTGGATATTTGGCATACATGTTCACAACGTCGGCTTTGTTGGTAAATTCTCCCTGAACAAGACCGGTTTCGAGAATTTGCATGGAACTTAACATCGCCTCAGTGATGGGTGTGCCGGGGTTAATATTTTGGCCAGCTGTAATTATTTCGACCGTCGCTTGCAATATGACCTGAGTTGCGGTAGGCGGAGGCGTAGCTGGAGTACGGTGCAGCCATAAGTATCCTACGCCGGCAGCCACAGCAATGATTATTATCAGCGCCAGATAAATGAAAATGCGTCCACGTTTCATATGAATCTCCTTCCATCCTGGTTTGTAATATCATTATACAGTATAAATATGTTTTATATTTTACATTTTATCTTCATCCACCTGCAGACCTCGCGCCACATCATCCAGCGTCCCGCCTTCCTTTCGCATCCCTGGAGCAGGTGTACCGCAATATGGGCAGATATTCCAGGGTAGATCCATCAGCCGTCCACAGGAGTGACAGGGTTTACGCAATTTCGTCTGGCAGGATGGGCATACCACCCATTTATTATTGATGTGCCGTTCGCAGCCAGGACACACGGCCTGATCCTCAATTGTTTGTAAAAGGGCTTCCTCCTCCAGCGTCTGCTGGTATTCCTCTTCCAAAGTGCGAGGCGGGCGCAGGACGAGATAGACCAGTATGCCGGGAAGATTCAACAATGCCACCAACGCCGCTGCCAAGAAATGCACCAATCGATCACGGTGACGGGCGCGAATGTCGCGATAGGTCCAGACAACCAGCGCTACCCAAAGGGCTACTAAAAAAGCACCGGCGAAAGCGGTTAGGACAAGGGTAAACCCGCTTAAGACTGTGGGATCAAAGACCATAAAAAATCCCTAACCACCAGAATATAAAACGCCCCCAATCCCTGACTAAGAGTTTATTAATATTGGAGTTCCAGCCGAGCCTAAATCCATTGCTCAATGTTATCTCCCTATTGATCAATTATAATTATACACGTAACCTGTTTACCACACCACCTCTACGATTCCGAAAGAACAAAAACTCATTCCTCAATTGAACCGATATTCACCTTTGGTTCGATCTTATAACAGGAACGACTATATTCCTTTATCCTGGTCTTTCGCTCCGTAGCCGGGACCGGACTTGAAGAAATCGTAATT
>Ga0209777_10002069_pt1 | contig 27225 bp, 30 predicted proteins | sample FrelakmetHBP12HB_FD_187147 | JGI IMG/M metagenome (GOLD analysis project Ga0209777, IMG submission 187147) | Freshwater lake sediment microbial communities from the University of Notre Dame, USA, for methane emissions studies -HBP12 HB (SPAdes)... | ecosystem: Environmental > Aquatic >...
CCCCGAGATGGCTTGACCTACGTAACTTGAATGTTTCATTGCGGGATTGTTCGGATTGCCCGACATTTATGAAATCCCTGTGAATACCGAAACCGCCAGTTCGACAAAGGGTCCGATCACGATCCAGATCGGCGAGATCGGCATCATGAATCCGAAGGCGATGATGGCCAGCAGGATCATCGGGCCATAGCGCTCCAACGACTCGGCAAGTACTTCCATATGCGGCGGCAGAAGCGAGATAAGCACTTTCGAGCCATCCAGCGGAGGCAAGGGAATCATATTGAAAAACGCCAGCGCGCAGTTGATAAAGATCATCGAATAAAGGAATCGATAGAGGACGGTAGCGTCGGCAGCTCCCAGATGGGTGAAGGCGACGGCATGGAACACAACCGCAGTCGCAGCCGCCAACATCAGATTTGATACCGGTCCAGCGATACTGACCAGAAACATGCCGCGGCGCCAATCCCGGAAATTGGCGGGATTGATCGGCACCGGTTTTGCCCAGCCAAAGCGGAACCCCGAAGCAACCATCATTAGCAGCCCCATTAGATCGAAATGCACGAGCGGATTCAGCGTCAGTCGGCCCATGTGTTTCGCCGTCGGATCACCGAGACGGTTCGCCATCCAGGCATGCGAGAACTCATGCACCGTCAGCGAAAAAAACAGGATCGGCAATCCGATCAGTATCTGCTGTAAATTCGTAGTTCCTCCGTCTGATGAGACAGGTGTTTACCTATGCGTACACGCCGCGCAGGAGAATTACATCCACTACCCGCCGAATGGCAAGCATAAATGCCGCCACTCTCATATTTACTTTATACTCCTGTGCCACACGGTAGGTGTCAGCAAATGCTGAGACCATCACTAGTTCCAGACGGCCGTTGACTTCGTCTTCCGTCCATGAGTAGCCAACACGATTCTGCACCCACTCGAAATAGGAAACGGTAACACCGCCGGCGTTGCACAATATGTCGGGAATGATGAATATGCCTTTGCGCGTCAATATCTCATCGGCATCCGGCGTGGTCGGCCCGTTAGCTCCCTCAGCCACGATCTTTGCCCTGACTTTGTCGGCATTGGCCGCAGTTATCAGGTTCTCCAGCGCAGCCGGAATTAACACGTCCACATCGAGAGCTACTACCTCTTCATTCGAAATCGGTGTTGTCCCTGCGAATCCAACAACCGAGCCAGTCTCGGCGGCATACTTGATCAAGCCCGGGATATCCAGCCCTTTTCGGTCGAGGACCCCTCCCATGACATCGGTCACGGCGATGATCTTCACGCCCTCTTTCTGCAGCAAATCGGCCGCTACCGATCCGACGTTACCAAACCCGACAATTCCCGCGGTGGCACCTTTGAGGTTCATATCCAATCGCCTGCAAGCTTCACGCACCGTAAGCATGACACCTCTGCCCGTCGCTTCCCGTCGGCCAAGTGATCCTCCCATATTCAGAGGCTTGCCGGTGACGACCGCCGGCTCGGTATGGCGGACATGCATCGAGTAGGTGTCCATAATCCACGCCATCGTTTGTTCATTGGTGTTGACATCCGGCGCCGGCACATCAGATTCGGGCCCGAACACATCCAACAAATCAGCAACATATCGCCGCGTCAAGTGCTCCAGCTCATGTTTGGACAGAGTCTTCGGATCGACGGTGATTCCGCCCTTACCGCCGCCAAACGGGATATTGACTACGGCACATTTCCAGGTCATCCAACTCGCCAGAGCCTGTACTTCGTCAAGTGTGACGTTGGGGTGAAAACGGATTCCGCCTTTTGCCGGGCCTCTTACGATCGAGTGTTGTACGCGGTAACCGGTAAACACTTTGAACGAACCATCATCCATTTGAATCGGCAGAGTCACGATCACACTGCGTCTCGGCAGCTTGATGATCTCTACCAGCATGGGATCAATTCCCAACAGCGACGCCGCCAGATCTACTTGCTTCACTACATTGTCGAACACCGACATCGGCATTTCTTTGGAGGTGATTTCACCTTTCATTTCTGCTCCTATTTACCAGATACAAATTTGTTTTCAGCTTCATAGAATCGCCAGAGCATCTCATGTCCATCTTTAATGCCAATACGAGACGTTTGGGCGATCCTATGGGGGCGATAGCCTCTGTCGATCACATAATTGATATCGCCGGTCAAGTCAAGGCCGGTGTCCCTGACCGTAATTCCAAATGCTTGACAAAGCTTCCCAGGGCCGGTCGTCAACTGCAGCGTGTCCTCGCACTTACGAAGCGCTTTCATAATACCAGCCCCTTCCAGCGGTTCCAGAGCGCGAATTAGCACCGCCGCCGGTGAATTTGCCTTCTCCGTGACGAAGTTAAGCATGTTGTGCATGCCGTACACGAAGTAAACGTAAGTGAAACCGCCAACACCGTACATTATGGCATTGCGTTTGGTCGGACCGTAGCGCGCATGGCAGGCCGGATCTTCTTCTCCGATATACGCCTCGGTTTCGACAATTCTACCCGAGAGAGTGCGCCCGCCCCGCGAGAGAAAAAATTCTTTGCCTATCAGTGCTTTGGCGACGACCAGTGTCGGTTGAAGATAGAAATCGCGCCCCAGCTTACTGCTCATACTCATCTTCGGGACCGCATGGCAGCAATTCATAAACAAGTTGCGAGGCAGTGTCGAATTCAAACGCCAACTGCTCTGGGTTGTGCGCATCCGAGCCCAGCGAAGATACTCTTACGCCCGCGCGACGTGCGGCATTGATAATCGCCATCGACGGATAATACTCGCCAACTCCGTGGCGGATGCCTGCCGTGTTCAACTCCATGAACAGGTTATGCTTCTTCATCTTCGCGAATAGGCCATTAAGATATGGCTCATGTGCAGTCCTGAGCGCTTCGCCGTATGCCGCTTGCCCGTAACGCTTGTAACAGTCAAAATGCCCGAGCACGTCGAACAACTCCGATTGGGCGATTTCTTCCGCGCGTTTGAAGTAATCGCCGATCCAGTAGTCAATTGGATGGCTCGCGAAAAACGCCGGAGTAAATTCTCGTTCGAGAATCGGCGTATCGCACACATCATGAATCGAGCCGATCACGAAATCGAGATCAAAGCTTTCCAATTCTTTCGCCAGACGGTCATAGAGAGTCTTATCCCACCCCACTTCCAAACCACAGCCAACCTTAAGTCCGGCTGGGAAAAACTCCTCCCCAACCGCGCGCACTTCCTCGACATAGCGCTTGACCGCATCGGGACCTGCCGTCACTTTCAGACCGTCAATCGTGAAAAACCCCATCCGGTCTTTGCGCTCCGGCAGGATTTCGTAGTGGGTTGTGAATGTGATTTCGAACAACCCCATGTCAAAAGCACGCTTACAATACTCGCGAATCGAACCCTTGGCATCGACGGAAAAATCGGGGTGAACATGACTATCGCCAATCGGATATTGCATTATCTTAGTCTCACAAATGGGTTGAATGTTTTCTCAAGACCGATGCTGGTCGATTCGCCGTGACCCGGCAGCACCAACGTGTCATCCGGCAGAGTGAAAAGCCTATCGCGAATCGACAACTCCAGTTGTGCCATGTTCCCCCCCGGCAGATCGGTTCTACCGATTCCCGAGTTGAACAGGGTGTCTCCGCAAAACAGCAAACCGTCATATTTGAAACAGACCCCTCCGCGAGTATGTCCCGGCGTATGCAGCACTTCCAGAGTAAGCTTACCCAACAAAATTCGATCGCCATCTTCAAGAAGCCGCTCTGCCTCGCTTGAGACAATACTGTTGCCGGTCAGGGCGCTGAGATTGATCATCGGATTGGTAAGGGCGTTGGCATCCGCGGAGTGGATAGACACCGGAATTCCGAACTCCTTTCGGATCTTGTCCAACGCCCCGATATGATCGAAATGCCCGTGAGTCAGCAGGATCATTTTGACGATCGCCTGTCTTTCCGCTACCTTGGCGCTGATCAGTTCACTGTCGCCCCCCGGGTCGATAATGGCGGCTTCCCGGGTGGCGCGACAACCAAGGAGATAGCAATTGATCTGCAACTCGCTGACAATCAGCGTATCAAGAAAATATGGTTTATCTTGGTCCATAGCGGCGCTCATGATATAATGCCCTTACATTGGAGTCAACCCGAATCTTGGCGCGCCCGTTCCACCGCACGGTCAACGGCACACACGCTCTCAAGGAGATAAGACGGCAATGGCAACAAAAGCATTTGGAATCAATGTCAGTACTTCCGGCGATGGCGACATTATCGATCTCACACCAAAGGTCACCGAGTCGGTCGGTCAGTCAGAGATCACGAATGGCATGGTGTTGGTCTTCGTCCCCGGAGCAACGGCTGCCATCACTTCCATTGAATATGAACCGGGTCTCCTTGCCGATTTGCCTGAGTTTTTCGAGCGCATCCTTCCTTCCGGCAAGTCATATCATCACGATCGCGCGTGGGGCGATGGGAACGGTTACGCTCATCTCCGGTCGGCGTTGATCGGTGCGTCGTTCACATGCCCGCTAATCTCCGGAAGGCTGGTTCTTGGGACTTGGCAGCAAATTGTCCTCCTCGAATTCGACAATCGGCCACGCCAGAGAGGAATCGTTGTACAAATTCAAGGCGAATGAGTGTGAACAGTTTCGGGAACTCCTGATCAAAGTTGTTGGTTTTAGAGAAACAGATGAGTGATTGGTTAGCAATTGTCCTCCTTGCGGTTATCATTGCCGTATACGTCTACCGAATGCGCCGCGGGCACGGCTGAAAGTAACGTCTCCGACTGAGTTCAGTCGCATACCTTAAGCCATTAGAAATCATGCTGTTACACGCAAGAAACTGACACCACAAAGTGTTTGACAATCGGCCCAACTGACGTATATTGATTTGCTATGTTCTTTGGGATCGTCCACTGGACGGTTCGGGTTTTTTTCGCGGAGTACTACAATGGCATACGAGACAATCAGCAGCAAGCCGGCCGGAACGCCTGGCTATTCCCACGTGACAGACGATCAGATTTACCATCTGGAGACGACTTACGGCGCCAGCCATTACCGCCGTTTGCGATCCGTTGTCCGCAGAACTGAAGGGGCCTGGCTGTATATGGACGACGGCACGAGGATTCTCGACTGCCTCGCCGCCTACAGCGCCGCGAATCCCGGACATCACCATCCCAAGATCGTGGCGGCGTTGGTTCATGCGCTGCAGCACGGCTATGGCTCGGTGATCTCCAACGTCATCTATACGGATACGCGGGCTCTTTTCCTGGAGAAGCTTTGCCTGATGGTACCGCAGCTTGGTCTGAAATTCGGCAGCAAAGGCAACAAGGCGCTCTTGAAAAACGGCGGCGTCGAATCAGTCGAGACCGCGATCAAGCTGATGCGGTATTACGGTTACAAAAAGAAAGGCATCCCCGACGGCAAGCAGGAGATAATTGTCTTTACATCCAATTTCCACGGCCGCATGATCTCGGTGATCTCCTTCTCCGACTCAAAGCATTACAAAGAGGGTTTCGGCCCGTTGACGCCCGGATTTGTCACCGCCAAATACGGTGACATTGAGGATGTGAAGCGTCTAGTGACAAAGAACACGTGCGGCGTTCTGGTTGAGCCGATGCAGGGCGAAGGCGGGATGTTTATTCCTCCGGATGGTTTTATGACCGGGCTGCGCGAATTGTGCGATCAGCACGACATGTTGTTCGTGGCCGACGAGATTCAGGTCGGGCTCGGACGTACCGGCAAAGATTTCTGCTTCCAACATGAAAATGCCGTTCCCGACGCGATCATTATCGGAAAAGCTATTTCGGGCGGTCTGGTGCCTCTATCGGGAATGATAACCAATACCGAACTGATGGACATGGTGTTCCATCCGGGCTCGGACGGCTCGACATACGGTGGATACTCTCTGGCTTGCGCCGCTGGTCTGGCGGCCATCGACGTGTTCAAAGAAGAGCACCTCACTGAAAAATCGGCCAAAACCGGCAAGTACCTCAAAGAGGGGATCACGGAAATTGCCGCCCGCTCTTCCCATGTAAAGGAAGTTCGCGGCCGAGGCCTTTTCATCGGTATTGAAGTCAAGAATGGTGACGCCATGGTGTACTGCGAGAAACTGCTTGGTCTGGGGATGTTGGCAAATGACAGCCATCACCACACCATTCGCATCAGTCCACCGCTGATAATCAACCAGAGTGAAGCCGACTATATCTTGGAGCGACTGGAAAAAGTCCTAGTTGATTAGGACAAATAGACGACTCAATAGGTCAAGCGACTTGGCATCCAATAGCAGGGTCACAAGTCGCTTGGACTACAAGCCATGAAGAAATTGCAAGACCTTCGACAGATTCGTGATGCAGCTTAACGCCTTTGAACGTTATTTCCGACGTGAACATTCTTTTTGTCTCTCCGGATTTACCATCGTTTGTAGCGCGCGATCTCAAAATTCTGCGTGAGCGGCATAATGTAGTCGTTCGCTTCGTTCATCATGTCAACCTGTTCCGTTTCCTCGGCGACGTTCGTAGACTCTGGAAGTCCGATTTTCTCTTTCTCTGGTTTGCCAGCATCTTCGCACTTCCGCTAGTGATTGTCGCGAGATTGCTCGGCAAACGGATTGTCACGGTTGTCGGCGGCTACGAGGCAGCTGACGAGCCGGAAATCGAATATGGTTCGGCTCGATCACCGTTTCTGAGGCCGCTCGTTCGTTGGATTTTGGCCTTGTCTGATCAGGTTCTCGCTGTCTCCCACGCTTCACAGGAGGAGATTCAGAGGAATCTTGTCATAGTTCCCAACAAGATTCGAGTGCTCTATCACGGCTTCGAAGACATCCCTGTCGAAGGACGCACTCCCAGAAATCCGATGATTGTCAACGTGGGGCATGTCTCGGATGATACGTGGAAGAAGAAAGGTATCTACGATTTGATACTCACGGCGGAACAGATGCCCGACATCCAGTTTGTCCACATAGGAAGTCTGCGGATCAATGTTGCGTCCAAACTCGGTCGACCGCTGCCGCCCAATCTTAGATTTGTCGGGGAGGTTCCGTTCGAACAACTCGGGCGGTACTTGTCAACTGCGAAAGTTTACGTGCAGCTTTCCCAACATGAAAGCTTTGGTTGTTCGGTTGCCGAGGCGATGCTTTTTCGCTGCATTCCTGTGGTGTCAAATGCCGCAGCCTTACCGGAAGTCGTTGGCGACTGCGGCATAATCATCGAGTCGAGAGAGACGTCTGATGTTGTCGAGGCGGTGAGACGTGCATTGGCGATGCCCGAAACCGAAGGCGACCGGGCGCGGCAACGTGTTCGCGCGCACTTCTCCTACGACCGCAGACGCGATGCCCTGCTACAGGTCATCAACATGCTCGCCCCCAAGTAGAGCCTCATTTGCCACTCAGTTCGGTCGGACGAGTCCGCTACGCGAGGATATTGACTGTTTGTCCTGACAGCGATTGAGCTGTCTTGAGCACTCCGAGATTGGCCTCCACACCTTTCTGCGCCACCATCATGTTCACCGTTTCTCGTGACTGGTCGACAGCTTGCGATGCTTGGCTGCGAGTGCCCGGCTCGTTGGCGGTCTCCTTAGGCGAATTGGCATCCTGCGCTCTCGTCGGTGTCTGGATCGTCGACGTTTTGTCCAGTACCTTGTTGGCTGCCGAAGCGGCGTTCCGGTAATCCGTCTGCATCTTGGCGGATTGGTCGGCGGTCTGGGAAGCCGCGCGGTTCTTTGACGGCACAAGAGTGAGTTGTGGTCCGCCTGCCCGCAAGGATTGTTTCTCTAACTTGCCTGCAGGCGCTTCCGTCGTCTGAGGCTGCGCGATCCTGGCGGCTGCCTGATTAAATGCCTCAAGATTTGACTTGATTCCCGTAATTGACTGATTGTACATGCTGCTCCTCCTGATCATTGTATCGTCGTAGTTTCGATTTGGTTTGTGGAAATCAGTGAGTTGTTCAATAATGAAACAGCAAACAGAATATCACTCCAGACCGGAAAGGAAAACGATGGCCTCCAACACCAAGTCTTGGATCGCCACGATCTACTTCTATCTCATTAGCGCCGTGTGCATTATCACGCTGACCTTCGCGCTGGGCGGCGGACTGATGGCAGTTTACAGGCTAATTGACCCCGAATCAGGACTCGACAAGTACGAGTGGAAGACCTACGCGGATTTCGAGGAATTCAAGCGCACGGAGGCGAATCAAGAAGTCACTCATACGAAGTCGGCTGCTATGGCTCCGGGAAACAGTTTTGTAGATACAGTCGTTCATGTCGTCGGCAGAGTTATTGAGTACCAGCGTAACCCATGAGTTCCCCCGGAGTTCAGCCTTAGGGTTTGACACATCATAGAGTTTTGGGAATGCCGTGTATCCGGCGGATAGAATCTGCGCGCTGACATACGAGGGGATTTGTGCAATGGAGAGCGTTCCGCTCGCCGACTTGGGCGTCTCAGCCGTCGGGCGAACCATCGCCTCACTGGCTAAATTGCTGGAGATTGCATCCTGACTGAATTCGTAGTTGAGTTGTAGTGTCTTGCTTGTCGTTTTGACACGGGGTTTCTAAGACTTGGCGCAAAACCTACCTGATTTCCTAAACCTGCGTCCTAAAGCATCTGCCTTGTCACGTCACGCAGCTTCCGGACGACCTCCACATTGTGAAAAGGTTTGGTGATGAAACCGTCGGCGCCGGCGCGTAACAGATCGCGGGCATTATATTCCTCGCGAGATCCCGTCACAAAAATCACCGGCACACCAGGGTGAGTCCGCTTCACATACCTAAGCAATTCGATCCCGCTAATACCCGGTAATGAGGAATTAGAGATGATTGCCGTCACCCGGTTTGACCTTAACATTACCATTGCTTCTTCCCCGCTGCTCACGTCCAATACCGCGAAACCGATCCGCTCGACGATATTCGTCATCGCGTCGCGCATCTCCTGCTCGCTGTCGACGACCAGCACCTTCGCGCGTTGCGGCGATATGATCTTCTCGACCTTGGCAATTAGCATCGCGCCCACAATAGGCTTGGTGACATAATCAACCGCGCCCAGTTCAATTCCCTTCATCACCGACTCGGTGTCGTTGAGCGAAGTGACCAGAATCACGGGAATCTTCCTGAAGCGAGGATCTGACTTGAGAAAGCGGAGCATGTCAAAACCGTCCATTTCCGGCATCAAGACGTCCGACACAATCATCGTGGCTGGCCCGTGTCCCTGGAGAAAATCAACGGCCTCCTTGCCGGAGCTGAGCTCAACAACTTCGAAGTTATGCCTTCTTAGGGTTGCGCCCATCAGACGACGAGATACCGGCTCGTCGTCAACTACGAGTATCAGCATGGCCGGGTTCCTCTCCAAACAGGAAGATCGTTGCCTGATTGTACTCTCCGAGTAGCCTATCCAACTGTCCGAACACGCTGTCGGCATCGGAGAGAGCATGCATAGCCCCCATCGTCTCCAACTTGCGCGCGACAGCCGCAATCTGGGTGGCGCCCACGCTCGCAGAAGCACCCTTTAGTCGGTGCGCTGCCTTTCGAACCGAGTCGCCATCGCCTGCCGCGATTGCAGTTTGTAGCTGCCCCGTCAACTCAGCACTCTCCTGCTTAAACAGCATGATCAAATCGCGTAGTAACTCCTCATCCCCCTCTGTTAGCTCAAGCGCCTTGCTGTGATCGAATGCTTCGGAACCATTTTCGGTCGTTTTGGCCCCACTCGCATCAGTACGTCCTGCCAACATAATGTGCCATCCCTCCTCTTACGAGCATCTCACGATATTGACAAGGGTATCAACCGGTCGGGCGACGGCCGAACAGAATCTTATGGTTATGATTGCCGGCCCCAGACATATCCGTACATTCTGGCCCTCCTGGTTGCTCCCCTTCTCCAGTCATGTATCTCTTCGGCAACTTCCCGCTCCTCCTGAAGCCTCAGACAGCCAACACCGCTATGATTGTCGGTGTTCTTTAGCCCACCTACTATCGACGCGAAATCGCATGGAAAAACGCTAGTCGCTGCCACCACCGAGTGTTCAATTGTTAAACACCCGCATGACAACCACATCTCAGTTCCGGTGCAACGAATCGAGCATGTCCCTCCTGCAGAAACATGCCTTAAGGGTTGTCCATCAACAGCGACAGAATCATCTCCTGCATCTCGTAATTGTGCAGTCCCTTACTGACCGACGGCTCGTGCTTCATGATTTCTCGCGCCTCGGCCTCGGAATCGACCCGCAGTATCATCAGCCCGAATGTCGGCTTCCACACCGGCCCCGCCATTACCACGCGCTTCTCCGCCACAAGGTTCTTGAGGTAGTCGAAGTGCTCCGCCATGATTTCTTCCTCTTCCGGGGTCATGTCCTCCGGCCAACCGGGGCGCTTGCTCAGAAGTCTGACAAAGTAATACTGCTTCTTGTCCATCGGGAATCCTATTCTAAAGCGAATGACACGATTCCGTTGCCCGTTTCATCAACTGTCAACCAATCATTCAAGCTGCTCACAATCGTTCGCCTCGTGTCGTAGCAGTTGTGTGTCGGGCAAGTATGCCTGATCCTTCGGTTCTTGAGGAATATACGATATGGAACGACATTCCCATCAATGCCCTTACTGCAAGACGGTTTATTCTTGTGATGAAGGATGCTTCTCAACGCGGATCAATAGCAAGATATGCTTGCGCTGCAAGAGCATTTGGGAGCGGGAACTTGCCACCGTCGTAAGAGATCGTGGCACTCTATGGCACGATGACATCCTCTGGTGAGTCTGGCGGCAAATGGACTTGCATCTACAGGATGTCAACCACCCCTTAGCGTCTCCTGATACGCCCTGAGCCTTCCACATTCTTGACGACCTGACTGGGATTCCCGGTGTAGACGATGTCGCCACTGCCGTTGACTGTAGCCGTGAGATAATCGCGCGCCATGACATTGACATCTCCCGATCCGTTGATCTCGACCGTCGCCTCTCCCGCCACCAAGTCACGGGTGTCAACGTTTCCAGAGCCATTCACCTCGATCGCCAGTTCTCCTACCTCGCCGCTAGCCACAACATCGGCTGAACCATCAATTCCTATGGAGAAGCGATCGACGTCCAACCCGACAACCTCGATCTTTCCCGACCCGCCGACCGAAACTTCCTCCAACTGGGGAACGACGATTTTGATCTGGCAATCCGTCGACGAGGAGAATGATCGGCTCGATTCAATAACCAGCTTCTTTCCTCTAACTTTGGTGGTCACATAGCCGATCAGGTTGTCGTCGTAGGTCAGACTGACACTTTGCGTCGCTCCAATCGACACCGTTATGTCCGCGCCAATGTTCGATTCGATGCGATCAAATGAACCGATGTCGCGCTGTTCGGTAACCATTCGCCCCGAGCCTTTCTCCATAGTCGATCCTCCAAAGCTAATCGTTGTGCGGCGATGTCCTGCCGCCGCTGCTACATCCCACCCTGCAATGGTCGCAAGCGCCAACAAGACGACAATGGCCGAAGTCGTTCTGCTCTTCATTTATCCTCCACGGATTCTAAACTGCTTCATTTCTAACTACGCTGCTCAGACTTAGAAGTTTCGTATACTCCCCTATTGCCTCCGAAGGGTTCGATGCCTATACTTTCTTTGAGAGGAGAGTATTCAATATGGACAAATTCTTACAGGCCAATCTCGATCTCTGGAATGAGCTGACCAGCATCACTTCCAAGTCACCCTCCTATGACCTGCCGGGATTCTTGGCTGGCAAGTCAACACTCAAATCTATCGAACGCGAAGAGTTGGGCGATATCTCCGACAAGTCGCTATTGCACCTGCAATGCCATTTCGGCATGGATACGATTTCGTTTGCCCGCCTCGGCGCCAAGGTTACCGGTGTAGATTTCTCCGACAAAGCCATTACGCTGGCACAATCACTAAGCGCAGAGCTGAAAATTCCCGCCCGTTTTATATGCAGCAACATTTACGATGTCGCGGACAAGCTGAATGATCAATTTGACATTGTCCACTCATCCTATGGGTTCCTCTGCTGGCTGCCAGACGTGACGGCATGGGCAAAGCTTGTCGCGAACTTCTTAAAGCCGGGCGGCTTTCTCCACATCGTCGAGAGCCACCCCTTTCTCTACGTCTTCGAAAACGAGCGGACGACTGCCGACCTAAGAGTGCGATTCTCCTATTTCCCTTCACCTGAGCCGACCCGGTGGGAGCCGGAGGGCTGTTATGCTGACAAAGACGCCCAAGTCACTCACCCGTCCTACGAATGGACTCACAGTCTTGGCGAGATCATCAATGCTCTAATCACCGCCGGCCTGCGCATCGATTTTCTACATGAGTTCCCATTTATAGTTGAAGACCACTTCCCGTTTTTGCAGAAAGGCGCCGACGGCTGGTGGCGTCTCCCCGGTGATCATAACACGATTCCATTGACTTTCTCGCTCAAAGCAACCAAACCGTGATGTTGAAGCAACGGCATAGGATTGCCCGAACGGCGATGGTTTCAGATTCGACGATGAATATCTGTTGCGCACGGCATTAGTGCTCGTATACATTACCAGAGAATTTGACACACGGAAAGGAGCCTATATGGCAATGAGAAGATCTTACAGCCCCAATATGCCGTCTGACGTAAGGGAATTCGCTCAGGAAATCGCACGGCTTACAGCCTCAGGTCCTGTTGGTGCGGAGCAAGCCGCCCGAATGATTGCCGAATCTCAGCAAACGGAGGACGGTAGGCAACTCGTCGCCAGAGCACGCCTACACGGCCGAATCTCGTCACAGGCGTTTGGCCTAAATTTCAGCAACGTCAATATCTACAGTGACGACAACCCCAGTCAACTGCAGCGCGATGTACAAATCCAGGCATTGTCGGGAATGCCGGGTGCGTCAACGAGTGTGGGTGATATCTCGCCAAGCGCTACCGCGCGCGACATGGTTACTCACGAGCTGACACATGTCGTCCAGCAGGCTGCCGCGAGGGGACTAAAATAGCCTCCCGTCGACAAGCTGTACCTGCACCCGAGTTGAATTGATTGATACGGTCCGGGGCGAAATGGTTAAGCGCCCCGGGCACACTCCGACTTGATTATGACTGCCATTGACATCACCCAAGCCATCCACCATCTACGCCGCGTTGACCCTCTGTTGAAAACACTCATCAAGACCCACGGTGAGATTCAACTGACACGCCTCCCTAATACGTTCGAGATGTTAGCGCGCATCATCATCGGTCAGCAGTTGTCCGGCAAAGCGGCCGACACTATCTTCGCCCGCATCAGAGCCACAGCCGGTGGCGGCAAATTAACGGCCAAACGGCTGGTGGGCTGCAGCGATACCCAACTTCAAAAAGCCGGCGCCTCCCGACCCAAGATCAGAGCGCTCCGCTCACTCACTGAGCATGTCCAAGCGCACAAACTGCAAATATCCCGACTCGCGACATTTCCCGATGAAGTGGTATTCGAGAAGATCATACAGGTCAAGGGCATGGGACCTTGGAGCGCGCAGATGTATCTGATGTTCGTATTGGCACGCCCTGATATCTTCCCCGAGAACGACCTCGGCATTCGCAAAGCCATTGTTCAACTTTACGGTGTCGAACTCTCTCCCGATTCACTTGAGAAAGTCACCGCTTGCTGGCGCCCCTATCGAACCATTGCCTGTCTCTATCTCTGGCGCTCGCTCAACAACCGCCCTTGAGAGCAAAGCTCTCAAATCAACTGTAAGTCGAAGACCTACCGGTTTCGACACTATTGTAGTCGGCACATTTCCATCTGTGTCCGTTCACATGCTGTCCAAAACCTCAGCAAGGCACAATTGTCGATAGTTCCCTGACGCCCTTTTACGACAACTCCCAACTCCGTTGTGCTGCGTACAATATTCAGTTGGCCAAGAAATGCTGATGAGCAGACCGGAACTCGAGATGTAGATAGGAGTTTATCCATGATTCAGATTGTGCGAGCCAACGAGCGCCATTTCTCCGACTATGGATGGTTGAAAACCTATTGGCTCTTTTCGTTCGCAGAGTATTACGATCCCAACAATATCCAGTTCGGGGCGCTACGTGTTTTTAACGACGACGTCATTGAACCCCAATCAGGATTTCCCACGCATCCGCATCACGAAATGGAGATCGTCACCATTGTGCTTGAAGGCGAAATTACCCACCGCGACAGCATGGGCAGCAAAGCCGTGATCAGAGCCGGAGATGTTCAACGCATGTCGGCGGGGACTGGCCTGACTCATTCTGAATTCAATCTGGCTGACACGCCTGTACATCTCTATCAGATTTGGATTTTTCCTGACGAAAAGGCACTCAAACCCAGCTATGATCAGAAGACCTTCCCTGTTGATGCTTGGAAAAATCGCCTGCTGCCTGTAGCTTCCGGACAGGGATTGTCCGGTGTCGTCACCTTCCACACTGATGCTACGATATTTCGCAGTCATCTTGAATCGGGCAAGAGCATCGACTTCCCCACGCAGGAATCGCGTCGCATCTTGATCTATGTTACTACGGGTGACCTGCGACTCAACGATCAACGATTGAAAACCCACGATCAGGCGCGCATCGACCTTGAAGGCAAATTGCTCTTGACAGCTCACGCTCCAACCGATCTGATTCTGATCGATGTCCCTTCCTGTAAGGGCTGGGGCTATGACCGTCAGACTCTCAAAGGCGAACGCAAGTAGCAGAGTTTGAAGCAGGGTCATCCAGCCCCGGCAAAGCCTTATCGCTATCACATTAAGTGTGGCGCTTGCGTGTATACTTTGGGTGCGGTGTGATCGTTTCCGCCCAATTTTTGTGCATGATAGCAGCTTCGAAATCACCTTAATACTTGATTCCTCACTGACTTAGCGGCATCGGCATACTTCTTGTATGCTTGTGGGGCATGAACGCGAAATGCTGCTATGCAAATCGATTGGAGGACTAGATGCAAAAGCTACTTATACTCATCGTGACTCTGGGAATGGCCGCGAATTCTCTTGCGGTTGTTAAGACGCCAGTCCACAAGCAACCTGTGTTGCATCGTCATGAGTCTCAAGAAACCAAAGTGCGTATCGGCTGGTATCTTGCGCCTGTGCTCAAGATTGGCGAGATTCGCAATGATATCAAACCTATGGTTGGCATTCGTGGCGGGCTAGAGATCAATCGAAACTTCTATATCGGACTGGCAGGCTACGGTTTACCAAAACCTGACTACCACAGGGACTGGACGTACGACCGCTATGACCACAACAACGAATGGGAATTGGGATATGGCGGGCTGGAATTTGGCGTCATAGCTGGCAGGCCGCAGACGGGACAGATCTCCTTTGGCATGTTAGTTGGTGGTGGCGCAACGAATGAACACCGCTATGATTATGACTTTGATTGCCGCCACGAACATGGATTCTTCGTCTTGGAGCCGCAGCTTGATCTATCGGCGAGTATGGCGCACAATGTCCGCTTAAGCGTTGGCGGCAGCTATCGCTTTGTTGACCATGTGAAGAGTCTGCGCTACACGCAGGATGATCTCCAGGGTCCGACCTTCAATGTCGGTGTCGCCTTTGGCATCTTCTGATCTGACCACAATTTCGTACGGGCGACTGTCGCAGTCGCCCTCACTCGCTTGCAACAAATTGTCCCGTCTTACTGAATCGTGGCAAGCAAGTGACAAATAAAAGCACCCTACTTGTCTCCAAGCGGGGTGCTCAATTCGATCAATTGATCCTGATCACTACTTCCGCTTTGTGTACTTGGCAGTGCCCCAGGTCGTCCAGGTCTTGCCGCCGTCCATCGACATGTCACCTTTCCAGTCGAAGCTCGTAGGTGTTTGGTTCGATGTTGTCATGCGACCGAGATAAGACTTGCCCATCATCATCTCTTCACCCTGAAAGACCGACCCGGTGGGTGAGTGAGTACCTGTGTAGATCGAGATGCGGGCAGACATATTGTCAATCCAGGTCGTCTGCCATTTCTTCGTCTCACGGTCGTAGCACATGAGGGTCCCGCCGACGAACGGCATGCCCATCATCGGCTCCTCGACGGTCGCCATCAATGCCGCACCGCCATAGATGAGTTCGTACTTAGCGGTTCCCTTGGAATCCATCCAGAACGTGTCGGCTGGATTCATTTTCATCTTCATCGTGAAATCCCAGGCGCCGACCAGATATGCAACTTGCTTCATTTCTTCAGGGGGCCCCATTTGAGGCATACCCTGTGCCTTGGCGCTGTCAGTTCCCTGAGCCACTGCCTGCAGATTGAGAGCAAATAGTGACACCAGAATCCCCACAGCCACTAACAATTTCTTCATACGATCCCTCCGTGGACAACTGTTACTCGTGGATCACTGCATCCATCAACATTATCAGGCCTTATGCTAAAGCAATTCAGGAAACAACTCCACACATTTCTGCGGAATCCTGGCCTGCCCTGCTGGGTTGAAACAATTCCTTGATTCGTGCCGCAAAACAACCATGCCTCGCAGCCACGAACCAACAATGTTCACTCACAACCACAGCATCATCTCTTCGTCGTCGACATAGCGACCGTCGGGGAGTTTGTAGCCGTGCAGGATCAAACCGGTAGTGAAGAAGCCCAGTGCAGTATAGAGCGTCCTGGCGTTAGTCTGCGTCAGCGCGACTACTAATGAGAGAATCTCAAGACCTTCCATCGCGTGAGCTTCGTCGATGATTTGCTGCATGAGCAGCTTGCTGATTCCTTGTCCTCGTGCTTCAGGACGAATATAGACCGACCAAATCCAACCACGATGACGTTCTTTGGCCGAGTCCTCGCGTTTGAATGCTGCCGTGCCAATCATCCGATCCCCTTCGAAGGCGGCAAGCACGAACTTCTCTGGAAAGACATCACTCGGCGCCCACCACTCAAGGCACTTGTCGTCGGGCATGGCAGCGACTTCCTCGGGTGTCTGGCCGAACGCCTCAGGATGGCGCTCGCACATCTCGACCCGAATCTCTCGAAACGCGGCGGCATCATCGGCTGTCAGTTTACGAATGTTCATAACGTGAATTTACAGTGTATTGATGCTCGGCGCAAGGACGCAAGACAAGACGGAACGAGGACAGCCCTATCTGCCGTGATCGTCCGATATGCTCGCCCGAATTGTGTCGTTTCCCGCAAGGGGCAGGCGGATGATGAATGTGGTGCCTTTGCCAATTTCCGTTTCGAAAGTCACAGTGCCTCCATGACGTTTGACCACGGTGCCATACACTACCGACAATCCCTGGCCGGTGCCTTTTCCCACTCCTTTGGTCGTGAAGAAGGGTTCGAAGATTCGGGAGCGAATGTCTTCCGGTATGCCGCCACCGGTATCGCTAACGCGTACCTCGACCTGATCGGCAATCTCCCGAGTGCTCACGATGATAGTACCTTTCGTCCCTGGGTGCTGTTTGACGACGTCGCCGATGGCGTGGGCAGCGTTGACCAGCAGGTTGAGAACGGCCTGATTGAAATCACTCAGAAAACAGACCACTGATGGCAGACCCGGATCAAGATCAAGATTTACATCAGCCACGTATTTCCATTCGTTACGAGCCACTGTCACAGTGCTTTCGATCGCTCTGTTGAGGTCGGAGGGCGCTTCCTCCTTGCTGCCCGGGTGGGAGAACTCTTTCATCGCTCCCACGATCTTCCTGATCCGCTCAACTCCATCCAGTGACTGTTTCAGCGCTATCGGAATCTCTGTAACGAGGTAGTCCAAATCATCTGCTTGAAAAGCCCTGTCTATTCTTTCAAGAAGTTCGGGCGTAACCAAGTTCGACTTGGATGCCTTGATCAATTCCTCGTAAGTGGCAAAGGCTCGCAGAATCGTCTGGAAGCATTCCTGCACGAACCGTGTATTGTCACCGACATATTGCGCAGGTGTGTTGATCTCATGAGCGATGCCTGCTGCGAGTTGGCCGACCGCCTCGAGTTTGTGCGACTGGCGCAACTGGTTTTCGATCTCCCGGCGCTCAGTGATATCGTACATGGCCACTATCGCACCGACAGTTGCACCGTTCCTATCACAAATGCGACGACCGCTCGCAAGTATTATTCTCGGCTGTCCACCCTTGGGTATGATCACCATTTCGTCATTCGTGGCCTGCTCTCCTCGGAGTGCACGGAAAAGCGGAACCTCCTCCTTGCTCATTGGCGTCCTTCCATCCGGCAAATACAGGTCGTAGTATTCTGCCCACTCGTCAGCGGGAATCGCCTGTTGTGGAAGACCATGAATTTCCCTCGATTTCCGATTGTGGAGAGTCACAGCGCCATTGGCGTCGCACGCTATAATGCCCGCCTCGATGCTTTCGAGCAATCCATCAAGAAATTTCTGCTGTCTATAGCTTTCTCGCATCGCGCTCTTGAGATCCTGATTCATGCTTCTTACCTGCTCGTAAGCTTCCTGAAGCTGGGAGTAGCTATCGATCTCGTTCTTCAGAACAAGCGCGGCGTAACTGAAGAATGGCTGAAGCTCGCTGCGTGCTTCAGCCATTGTTATGATCATCCCTTCCGTCTTGACTACACCGATCATCCTCTCATGGACCATCAGCGGAAGCGCCCACGAGGATGCTTTGGTGAACTCGGGAGTTGTCATAGCTGTATCACCGAACTCATGCAGTTCTTCGATGAATTCTCCATGTTCGAACACCCGCCGAACCATGTCGTCATCAACTGTCTTGACGACCGATTTATTGCCGAGTGCATCGTGACAACGGATTTCGGTGTCAACCAGGTAATAAATGGCTACGTTACTTCCTCCGATATTCTCAAGGATCAGTCCGACGATCTTGTCGAGGGTTTGTTCAAGTCCTGATTCAGCGCTTAGGTCGTTCATCAGGTCGTTGACGAGTTGCAGCGTCGACTTTTCCCGGGCAAGTCGGCGAACTCGCTCATGTAGCTGATTCAAGTCCTGATCGGGGACGTCGGTTACGTCTCGCATCGTAGCACAGGCATCCTTTTGTTCAGCGCCTCCAGTAAGGCGGCTTCAAGATGTTCGAGAGTGACGTCTATCCATCGAATTGGGAGTTCCACCACGAGGGAAGCCGCTTCGGCCTCCGCAACAAAGTCGCCGGAACATGGTGTTCGAATGCACAGCAGGTAGGCCCTGTCTCCCTGGAACACCTCTCTGATGATTCGCTTGTCTGTGGTTCCAAGCGCGCTCGAGGCAATACGATCCCAATTCCGTGCCCACTGTTCAAGGAGAAAGAAAGCGCCTTTCTCAAGTTCGCTCGTAAACAAGGTCTCCCCCAGCAACATGCTGACACAGTTTTGTCCCACAGTTCTGATTGCGCCGGCCTTTTCCAGTATCTGGTCCATTAGGGGGTGGCAGCACCCATAAAAGACAATAACCTTCTCTTCGCTGTGAGCGGCGAGAGCCAAATTCAACTCACGAGCCAGGTTGCATAATTCACAATGGAGGGCCGAATCGAGGAAGTGGACTTCCAATGGCCATCCATTCTTCTCGACCAACCAGAGAATCTCTTTCTCCAAGATGTCACAAGCTACTAGCAAAGCTCCGTCTTTTGTCGTCAATCACCCTCCCATACTATCGGATTGTTGAAAAGCACTGTCCGATCTCATAGGTCGTGTTTTCCTACCGACATGAACCATCGAAGTCACGTTCCTGCCAGATCATGGTGTCAGTTAAAGTCGTCAGACAGAAACCTGGGTTGAAGCTCGATTCCGAAGGGTTTCCTCGGTATTCTCATAAGAGCCAAAGCGATATGCGGCCTCAAGCATGGCGCGAATATTCTTCTCAGGAATCGCCCGGGGCATCACAGCCGTACCGAAGAGGAACTTTCCACCCGGCATGCCGGCGCCGATGATTCGTCTCACTTCGTTCCTGATCTCGTCCTCTGTCCAATCGATGAGAGCGATATCGTTGATCACTCCACAGGTAAGCCCTCTACCGGCAACAATGCGCTTCCCTTCAGCGACATTGTCCAAGTTACTCAAGTAGTACACTCCGATTCCAGTCCGCTCTAACACAATGTCGATCACCTCGTTTATAGCGGCCATACCGCTGTAATAAACGAGTCCCTCTGGTCCGACGGCGCCAATGTCCCGTTCAATCCACTCAAGGGAGTGTTCAACAAAGTACTTGAATGGAACCGTATCCGTTGAGCCGAACGGGTTAGAGTAGATGAGAACATCAGCTCCCGCTTTCCGATACGCGGCAACCTCCTTTACGAATAATTCATGGCACTTAACGAGAAGTTCTTCCCTGAGATTGGGTGGCCCGAAAAAGAGCAGCTCCATCCATTGATCCATACCCATCAGGATTGCCGGGAGAGTCATCGTCGCGGTGACATACGCACAAATAGGGTTCTTACCCCCTACCTCGCGTTTCAGAATCTGCATACACTTTGCGGACTCTTCAAAAGCCGGATGTGTGCTTACGTCCTGCGGAACTTCCAGATTGTGTATATCATCATAAGCCCTTATGACGAAGTCCTCGACATTGGGTGGACCATCGGCGGCGTAGAGAATCTTGGTGCGCCCCACCAATTGCGCTTCCTTCCCAACGTAGAATAGGCTCCAGACATTGTCGTGACCATATTTCCTGAGCATCTTGAGCTGTGCCTCGGCGACATACTCTCCACGAGAGAAATACTCCTTCGGGCTCATCCCAAGCTCGATGGCTCCCTGGTCGATGAGGTTGCAGAATATCGGGATTCGGTCCGAGGCTTCTCCTTTGATTGCTGCGACAAGTCTTTCCATTCCGGTGATCATTTCCGCACCTCCTCGATAAGATCTTCTATGACTTTGCCCGCAGTGATCGCATCCATGGCCCAGGCGTCGGCCCCTACTTTCTTCCAAAGGTCGTGATCAAAGCGGTAGGGGGCGCCACCCACGACTAATTTGATTCTGCCTTCGAGGTCTCTTTCTTTAAGAATCTTGCGCACACCAAGGCAGCCATTCTCTCCACGCGCCGTATGTACCATCATGGACGAGATACCGATGATTGCAGCATCGTGGGCGACTGCGGCTTCGACGAAAGTTTCGGGCTTCACATTAGTTCCCACATCTATCACCTCAATGAAGCGGGCCTTGAGGCAGCCAATAACGATTCTCCTGCCGAGAGAATGCATATCTCCATACGAGTTGCCGATGACTACTCGACCCTTAACCTCAGGGGCAGTTTGGAATTTGGCGATCATCTCTGCCGTTACCATGTCGGCGATCCGAGCAGAGACAAAGTGCTGAGCTAAACTCATTTCCTTGCTCTCGCTGATGGATTTCATCATCTGGTCCATGGATGGGAGCACAACCTTGAAGACGATATCTTCCGGACTGACCCCTCCCCGAACAGCATCTTGCACCACCCGCAGCGCCTTCTCCTGATCCGTATCAACGATGGCATCGTGATACTCTGCTATGACTTGACTTAACAAACGAAACCCCCTTCCCGTGTGTCGCTAAATGAACTGCTTGAATCAGGCGAGACCTTTCGCCTTATCACCTGCCCTGGCTACTCACTATCTGCTCTCGGTGCTAACCATGGACGATCGCAGTCCTCAATCGTCGAAGGAATGCTGCAACGTCGCGAAAAGGTCGACGCCCGCCATCTTGCCCCCGTGTCTGTCTCAAATTCCTGAACTCTTTCGAACGAAGCTGTGGCACATGATGAACCACGATCCCCCTTATCAAATATCGGCAGGCGCTCCGCGAGCTTGAGGACGTCACCACACTAGCCTTTTGGACGACGGCACTGCAGGTCGAAGCCGCTTTGGCCCATCACCTTATGCCTCACCCGAGGCGCGAACCAATGATCTACCCGCAAGGCGGGAATTCCGCTTCCAGAACACCACCCTCACCCACCCTGTCTTTCAACGCTGTTTTCTGTCATCGACAATTAATTCGACTACGCCACCGTTGTCAACAGCAAGAAAATCCGCCTGTCTCAAGCTCGCAAGCCACTACCCGCACAATTGCACTCGGTGATTGCCTCTTCAAATCTCGTTGCCAGAACCGCATACGTATGATGAGCAAGAACATACGCCTTTCCCATTTTTCCCATCGACGCTCTCTCTGCCGGAGTCTTGCCCATCATCTCCCTCACCGCTTCGACCAAGGCCTGCGAATCTTCCGGCGGTATGGTGATGCCACATCCACTCTTTGCTACCAGATCATTCCCGGCGGCGATAGCATGAATAACCGGAACTCCCGCCATCATGTAATCATTCAGCTTATTGGGGCTCACTCCAAAACGATAAAGCGGTTGTCTTTGCCAACCGATGTAGGCAACATTAGTAGCATCAAGAAACGTAGGTATGACTCCTCTCGGTATCGGGGGTAGGAAATGAACATTGCGCAGACCCAGTTGAGCAGTCCTTTTCATCAAGGCATCTCTTTCCGGTCCCTGCCCTACGAGAACAAAATCCGCAGGTACATCTGACATCAATGATGCCGCATCAACCAATGTCCCAAGGGCATTGGCTAATCCGTGGGCGCCGGCATATCCGACGATAAACCTTCCCTCACGTTTCAACTGCGCCATCATTTCCGCGTGGACCACGGGTAAAGGTGTCTTCTCGTGCTTCCATTCGCCAACATCAATGCCGTTGGGGATGTAGACGAATCTCCCAGAGGCCATTCCATGATCTCGCATGTGGCTTTCGGCCTTTGGCAGCATCGAAACCACTTTGTCGGCATGCAGGTACGCATAATTCTCCGCCGCCTGCATCACGAGGACAAAGGGATGGTATCGCGACATCCCGCCCAATTCCATTGGAGTAAGAGGCCACAGGTCATGCACTTCGAAAACTAGCTTGGCGCCCGATTTCTTCGCGATAGCCCGCGCGGGGTAGATGTCAAGCGGATAAGTGGATGAGGAAATTACGACGTCGGGTCGAATCTCTGATGCCAACTTCGAGCTGAGGAAATACAGCCTGGAAGTGAAAGCGAACATATTAATAGCACGAGCGATGCCGTTGCCTTCGTAAGCGGGGGTCTTGACCCAGATGTATCTGATTCCGTCAATGATCTCATCCGTGACAGACCCCACCAGTTGCGGAGCTTTGTTCCGCAAATGCGAAAACGATGCCGCAACTATCGTCACCTGATGATTTCGCTTCAGCCATTCCCTGGCCAGATAATAGGGGCGAAATTCCATGCCGTAAGTTGGGGAACCCGCATAATGGTTGATGAGCAGGATGTTCACTTTCGCATTCTGTTTCAATACAACTGCAGCGTCAGTACCCCACAGCTTGGAGACCGTTGACTAACCCTTGTCGCTCGGAATGTCGTGGCTAAAGCCTCTCCCACAGTCATAGTCTTGTAGGTCGAAACCCCGATGGCAAGCTTCTTGAATTGTCGACACGCATCCATCGGGTTTCGACATGCTTGCTCCCACGACCGAACTGTCGGCTCTAAGGTCACCTCCAGATCGCCATGATCCCGCCAAGCACCGGGAATACAATCAGATAAAAGACACCGTTGATCCATAGCAATGGCTTCGGTCGGCGCTCAAACACTTGCAGATTTACCACAATCGTAATTGCAAATCCTATCCAAATCCACAATCCAACAATTATCCCCTGCAGGAAAGTTGCAGCGTTAGCCACCAGGACAATGCGCCCGATGACATAAGCCGACAGAATACCGCTGATTAGAAACAGCAGTAGCGCCATAGGCATCGATTTCTTGATCTGTTGTGCCTGATCTGCGCCGAATCCCAGCGCGACCTGATACGGTTTGCTCAGAATCGCGGCATACCACAGCCCGCCAATGACCCAATAGATCGCGCCCCCCACGAGCGTCGCCAGAACGTTAGGTACCAAATGCATTCATGCATCCTCCATGGTTAGGGTTTCAGAAGCTAACTTGGTGTTTCAGCCGATGACTGTCAACAATAAACGTTTACGTCAACCATACGTCGTCTCGTTCCTGCTTTCTTTACTGATTTCGCCTATTGCGTCGGCTCTTGCGATGGGGGCTTGGGGATTTGCGAGCGTAACCTTCAGCGCGCATATGAAAGGTCTAAGTTTTGCAGGTCAAATGTCCAGTAGAGTTTGCTCGGAGGGTTTGTCTTTGCGGGACACCGCCGACTGAGAGCTGTCTATGTTCTCATCTTCCGCAGCTAACGTCTTAACTAATTCGAACCCTCCACCCTCCACCGATGCGTAGTCTTTCTTCAATTTGTAAATGGGGGAGTTCTGTAGTGCCGTCATCCTGTGCTTCTCGTCCTTTTCCCAGAATTCCACTTCCTCAACACGATTGCTCTTCCTTCTGGGGGGATACGCGTAGATGCCGACATCGAGCAAATAGGCCCTGAATCGCTTTCCCGATTCGAAAGATGAGCTTGTGTTTTCATGCACTTCATGAATGAGCCGGAAGTCACACAACTGCCTCAGCCACTCTAGTGCATTGGCGTGCGCATCCAGATCATCTGTCCAAATTAGGAAAACGTTCTTCTTCTTTTCCTTCACGCAGAAGCTAATGAGGTCTTTCAGTAACTTGTCAGGCATAGACGTGTCGTGTCCCGCGTCGTGCACAAGGTCTTGCTGCTTGGACTCCCTAAAATACAAGCTAGCCGCCTCGCTGATCAAGGTCTTGTCAAACTTATCCTTACCTTTCAGGTTTCCGACCTCGACAGCCTTCGTGAAAATGTTCATGAGATCCCGGGGGACACCGCCGCTTGCCAATACTAATTGGTGCCATGAGTCGCCAGCAAACAAGGCCGTGGCTTCGTCACCGCTGCCGACGTTCTTGTAGAGTTCCTGCCAGAATTGCGTCAGAAAGTTGTCAACGGACTGGAAATTCTTGAACGATCTATCGAGGTTTATATCGTTCGCGTCGTGGCCCAACTGAAGTCCGTCGAGGGTCTCGCCCGCTCTATAGAGTCGGCTTCGATGCGTAATTGTGCTCACTTTGAGGTAACAGTTCGTATTCTTGAGAAGCCTGCTCATATAGTCGAGCACTTGAGCCTGGTCGTTAACTCGGAGATGATAGAAGTCGTCCATTACTACAAAGACAACTTTGTTGATAACGCGAACCGTGTCCGAGACCAAGTCCTTGAGGTCCTTTAATGAGCGATCTATTTCGCCAACTTTCGCCTGAGGCCCTGCTGCAGTCCGGACCGTTCTGCTGGCTTCGCTCTGGGCAGAGCCTACTCCAGCTCGTATCGAGCCAGCTGCAATGCCGACATCTCCCTTGTCTGCGGTCATGGAAGAGCTTTCGTTTGTGACAGTGACTACAGCGTGATCAAATCGTGTTTTCAAGTCGTTAAGGAACTTGCTCTGCTTTGCAAGCCGCTTTACAAGCTTGTGGTTGCACCCGACTACCGCCGACCACCATGGCGCGTTCTTCTTCAGCAGTTTCTGCAATTCGTCAACAAGACTCCGGAATACCTCAATGAGTGTGTCAGGAAACGTGAGGTTCTTGTAGACATCAGAATCCACCCAGATCACCTCACTATCACCCTTCTTCGAATTCCTAAGTTGTTTCAGAAGCGTCGTTTTTCCCGACCCCCTTCTTCCGAAGACAACTGTATGACGCTTCACTGCGAGGCTGGCAACATTATTGTCAAAGTCAATGTACCTGCTTTCTTTCGACAGGTCCTGCCGCGCTGACTCACTGGCCAACTCGACGAGCTTCTGAATCTCACGACTCTTAAGTGTCACCGTCATCTATTACCCACTCGATACACTACAGTTTGCTGCGGGAGGTCTCCCCACCCTTGCCTTTTTTCCCCAGCCCACTCTATCGAAAACAAACTCTACAACCCTCTTTTGTCAACAACAAAAACCCCCGCGGTTACGACGGGCTCGCCGTAAACCAACGGGCTTTCTTATTTAATCCGGCAGCGATCTACTCTCCCACCTCGTTCCGCAAGACTTTTTCCAGTTTCGTCACCAGAGGGGGAAGGTCGTTAGTGCAGGTGTCCCAGAGAACATCATAATCCACTCGGTCATATCCATGAATCAGGCGATCCCGCATTCCGGCTATGCTCTTCCATTCGATTTCCGGGTGTCTTTCTCTGAAAGCAGATCCAGTGCGCCGTGAGGCTTCACCCATTATCTCCAGCAGCTTCCTCAGAGCCAGCGTCTCGGTGTCAAATGCATCCAAGTCGGCCCGGTTCGTCCCAGCACTGATCTTTATCGCCTGCCTTGCTGCATCCAACATGTCTTTCACGCACAAGGAATCATCGTGCTCTGTCATACAGCGTCATCGCCTCTCTCTTCACCTTGTCCACAAAGTACTTGCTGAGGAATCCTTCGGTGTTAAAGTCCACCTTGCGCCCAATTATTTCTGAAAGCTGCTCCCCCATTCCAAAAAACGCCAGACCGACTCTCACCCCTGGTTCAAACTCCACCAACACATCAACATCACTCTGGTCGGTAAAATCGTCCCGCAAGACAGAGCCAAATAACGATAGCTTCTTGATGTGATTCTCCCTGCAGAACTCAGCGATCTTGTCGTATGGAATTGCAATCTTGGGCGTCATGAGAGCAATATAGTTTGTCTATCAAACCCAACAACAAAAAACCCCGCTTGTCTCCAAGCGGGGTCTCTCATTTAGACCGGCAGCGATCTACTCTCCCACCTCGTCTCCAAGGCAGTACCATCGACACTGAGAGGCTTAACTTCCGTGTTCGGAATGGGAACGGGTGTGACCCTCTCGTCATAGCCACCGGAGATATTTTCTCGGAGCGTGTATTGTCTGTCGTCGGGAATCCCTTCCCAACGACCTACCGTCAGTTTATGTGCTTTCGCGCGACTGACGGCGCGACACGTCCATCAAATTTATCACCAACATCAGAGCGATGCGGGTCTTCTTTATCTCTCTTCCTGCATATCGAACCAGCACGGACGACATTGCGCGGGAGTAGTGATATACTGACGGCTGTAAACAGACGCCAGTCATAAGAGACCACTGACTCAGAAAAGCTTTTAGGACTTTCAAATCCATCACGTTGGGGGCGACTTTGCAGTCGCCCCTACGCGACAAATTTTAAGATCAAGCCTCACGGCAGATTAGTATCACTCGACTAAACCCCTCACGGGGCTTACATCTATGACCTATCAACCTGGTCATCTTCCAGGTGCCTTTAGAGTCTTACGACTGGGAAATCTAGTCTTGGAGTGGGCTTGGCACTTAGATGCATTCAGCGCTTATCCCTTCCGGACTCAGCTACCCAGCTATACCACTGGCGTGATAACTGGTGCACTGGCGGTCCGTCCAATCTGGTCCTCTCGTACTAGGATCAGCTCTCCTCAAATTTCCTACGCCCGCATCAGATAGGGACCGAACTGTCTCACGACGTTCTAAACCCAGCTCACGTACCACTTTAATCGGCGAACAGCCGAACCCTTGGGACCTTCTCCAGC
>Ga0209777_10002070_pt1 | contig 27223 bp, 22 predicted proteins | sample FrelakmetHBP12HB_FD_187147 | JGI IMG/M metagenome (GOLD analysis project Ga0209777, IMG submission 187147) | Freshwater lake sediment microbial communities from the University of Notre Dame, USA, for methane emissions studies -HBP12 HB (SPAdes)... | ecosystem: Environmental > Aquatic >...
ACGGAGTTCTGCGCGTTTCGGTCATCCTGCACGAGCAGAACTCCGTCCCGGGGCTGACGAATCGCTTCGCGAGCCGCTTTGCGCGCGAGGTGCACCTTGCGTTCAGCTCCGCGCGCCGCTGTTTCCCGCGCCGGGATCACCTCCGGCTGACCGGGATCCCGCTGCGCGAGGTCGTCCTGCAGGGGAGCCGCGGCAAGGGGCTGCGTACGTTTCGCCTCGATGATGACCGCCGCACCGTCCTCGTGTTCGGCGGCAGCCAGGGGGCGCACAAGATCAACGAGGCGATTGTAGACGCGCTCCCGCGCTTCGCCGGCCGCAAGGATGTCCAGTTCGTCATCCAGACGGGGCAGAAGGATTACAACCAGGTCCTCGAGGCGTGTCGGGACATCAACGTCCGCACCTGGGTGCGGCCGTTCATCGTGAACATGGGGGACGCCTACGCGGTTGCCGATCTCGTCGTCTGCCGTGCCGGCGCGCTCACCCTCTTCGAACTCGCCGCGACCGGCCGGCCGTCGGTCCTGGTCCCGTTCCCGTTCGCGACGGCGAACCACCAGGCGCTGAACGCGGAAGGCTTCGTCGAAGCGGGGGCTTCGATCGTGATCCCCGATGCGGAGCTGAAGGGAGAACTCCTCGCGCAAGAGATCATGGAACTGCTCGACCATCCGCGCCGGCTTCGTTTGATGGCGATCCAGGCGGTCCAGCTGGCGCGTCCGGACGCGACCGAGCGGCTCGTCCGAGCGATCCGCCGCTATGGCGAGGAAGTCGAGATCGTGGAGCCCGAGCCGCAGCCGCCCCCGCCGCCCCCGCAACCGCAGCGACCGCAACGGCAGCAACCACCGCCGAGTCGGCCCGAACCACGTCCCGGCGGTCGCCCCCCGCAGCAACGACGAGGAGACCATGTCGCTCGGCAAGGTTCGTAGGATTCACTTCGTGGGCATCGGTGGCACCGGAATGTGCGGGCTGGCGGAGGTCTGCCTGAACCTGGGCTACGAGGTAAGCGGAAGCGATCTCGCCCGCGGCGACGCGACGGAGCGGCTCACGATACTCGGCGCGCGCGTCGCCTTCGGCCACCGGGCCGATCAAGTCAGCGGCGCCGATCTGGTCGTCGTGTCGTCGGCGATCCGCCGATCGAACCCAGAATACCGCGAGGCGATGCGGCTTCAGATCCCGATGCTGAAGCGGGGGGAGATGCTCGCCGAGATCATGCGCCTGAAGACCGGGATCGCGATCGCGGGCGCCCACGGCAAGACGACGACAACCTCGCTGATCGGGCACGTCCTGTCCTCGGCGGGGCTCGATCCGACGGTCGTGGTCGGCGGGCGCCTGCGGGCGGCCGGCTCAAACGCGCGCCTCGGCGCAGGGGATTACCTCGTCGCGGAGGCGGATGAGAGCGACGGGTCCTTCCTCGACCTGAACCCGACCCTCGCGGTCGTGACGAATATCGACCTCGAGCACCTCGATCACTACTCCGGGCTTCCCGATATCCAGGAGGCGTTTCTCCGCTTCCTGCGGAAGGTCCCTTTTTACGGGGTCGCGATCGTCTGTGGGGACGACCCGAACATCCGCGAGGTGATCGCGCGCGTGCCGAAGCGGTGCCTCACGTACGGGTTTTCGGCGGAAAACCACATCGTAGCGTCGGACCCGACCTACGATGGAATGACCTCCCGCTTCCAGATCCGCTACCTCGACGAACCGGCACACCCGGTCGAGGTGAGCCTCCCGGGGCGGCACAACGTCCTGAACGCGACGGCGGCCTACGCGGTCGCGCGCGAGGTCGGGGTGCGGGTCGACACGATCATCGAGGCGATGCGTACGTTCGGCGGGGTCGGTCGGCGTTTCGAGATCCGCTCGGAGGCGGGGGGGGTGATCCATGTGGACGACTACGGTCACCACCCGACCGAAGTGAACGCGGTGCTCAAGACGGCGCGGGCGGTGTGGCCCGACCGCAGGCTCGTGACCCTTTTCCAGCCGCACCGCTTCACGAGGACCCGGGCGCTCCACCGGGAGTTCGGGGGGGTCCTGATGAACACGGACATCCTCCTGCTCGCGGAAGTTTACCCGGCCGGCGAGAGACCCTTGCCCGGCGTTTCGTCCTCGCTTATTCTCGCCGCGGTTCGCAGCCAGAACCATCCGCCCGAGGCGCACATCGTTGCGGACTCGGATGAGGCCTCGCGGATCGCGCGGGGTGTGCTGAAACCGGGGGACATCCTCCTGACGCTCGGGGCGGGGGACGTCTACCGATGGGGCGATCGGATCATGAACGATCGCGCACGCGACGCAACGGACGCGCCGTGCGCAGTGGACAGGATGTCAAGTGAACGATCTTCACTCCCGATGGGCTGAGACGACCTGGGAACAGCTCGTCCAGAGCCGGGGCCGTAGGAACCGCAAGCGCGGCGCGGCCCTGCTGCTCCTGGGCGTCTGCTTCGCGGGCCTGATCGTCCTCGGGGTGGTGGTGCGCGACCGCATTTCGACCCTGCCGCTCCTGACGATCCACGAGATCGAGATCTCCGGTAATCGGACGATCCCGTCGGCGGAGATCCTCGACATCCTCGCCCTGCGCGCCGAGGACCCGTGGTGGAAGTGCAAGCCCGACGAGATCCGCGCGCGCACCGCGGATCAACCGCGGCTCGCGCTCCTGACCCTCCGCTACGGCTGGTTCCATCGGCTGCGCGTCGACGTCGTCGAGCGCGAGCCGATCCTCACGGTCCTGGACGGGCGCGAAGGGGAGATCACGCGCGACGGCTGGTTCCTGCCGCCGCAGTCCGCAGGGGATGAGGCGGATCTGCCAATCCTGCGTCCGGTGCCGGGGACCCTGCCCGCGCCGGGATCGCGAGTCGATCGGCGCACGGCCGCCGTGGCCCGCTTGGTCGGGGATCTCCGCGCTCACCGACCGGCGATCTGGCGAGATCTCTCCGAGATCGACCTGGCTTCCGCCGATGGCCGGGCCTACCTTCGATCGCGTCATGGCGTGATCCTCTTCACGCCGGGGATCCATGACGATCTCTGGAACCAGCTCCCGTCCGTGCTCGACGACCTCGAACGCAGCCATCGCAATGACATCGTCCTGGACCTTCGTTTCCAGGACCGGATCGTGGTTCATCTGCCCGAGGCTGTGACCCCCGACACCCTGGTCGCCGGGTCGGCCCGCGATCGGATCTAACCCCATGGCGCCAAGACGCATCATTGCCGGACTGGACATCGGGACCACCAAAGTCTCTTGTGCCGTAGGTGAGTCGTTGCAGGACGGGGGGATCCGCCTACTCGGGCAGGGGGAGTGCCCCTGCGAGGGGATCGAGCGTGGAAGCCTCGTCAACCTGGAAGCGACCGTCGATTCGATCGATGCCGCGGTCGAGGCAGCCTCGAAGATGGCCGACCTCTCGATCCGCGGCGCGTGGATCGGAATTTCCGGCGAGCACGTGAAGAGCGTGAACAGCCGCGGCGTGATCGGGATCAGCCGGCGCGAGAAGGAAGTGATCCCCGAGGACCTGGACCGCGTCCTGGAGGCGGCGCGCGCCGTGAAGATCCCCGCCGACCGCGAGTTGCTCCACGTGATCCCGCGCGGCTTCACCGTCGACGACCAGCCCGGCATCCGTGACCCGGTCGGGATGTCGGGCGTGCGCCTCGAGGCCGAGGTGCACATCGTGACGGTCGCATCGACGCCGATGCGCAACCTCGCCCGCGCCGTCTCGCGCGCGGGGCTCGGGGTCGAGTCGTTCGTGCTGTCGCCGCTCGCCGCGTCGCTCGCGATCCTCGAGGATGACGAGCGTGGCCTGGGTGTCGCGCTCGTTGACATCGGCGGCGGCACGACGGACATCGCGATCTTCCAGGATGGCGTAGTGCGCCACACGGCGGTCCTCGGTCTCGGCGGAAAGCACCTGACGCAGGACGTCGCAATCGGCCTGCGCACGCCCGCCGAGCGTGCGGAGGAGTTGAAGGTCCAGCACGGATGCGCGCTCTCGTCGCAGGTCTCGCCCGATGAGGTCGTCGAGGTCCCGGGGGTCGGCGGGCGCAGCCCCCGCGTGATCAGCCGGCAGGTGCTGGCGGCGATCATCGAGCCGCGCGCCGAGGAGATCCTCACGATGGTAGGCCACGAGCTCGAGCGTTGCGGCGTGACCGATCTGCTCGCGGCGGGCGTCGTATTGACGGGCGGGAGCGCGCTCCTGCCCGGATTCGTTGAGCTTGCCGAGCGCGTCCTCGGCGTCCCCGCACGGATCGGTATGCCGCGCGGGATCGAGGGGCTCCCCGGCGGTGAGGGGCGCCCACAGGACGCGGCGGCGTTGGGTCTCTGGATGTATGGAACGGAGTTGGATCGCACTCGATGCGGTGGATCGCGCGGGATCCTCAAGTTCCTGCGCCGGCCGATTCGCGAGTGGGTTCGTGATTACCTGTAGTTGCACGACCACGTGGAGGTAGGGATGCTCGACATGGATGCGCGTCGCTCGAATCCCGCAAGGATTGCGGTGATCGGGCTCGGTGGAGGCGGCTCGAACGCGATCAACCGGATGATCCAGGAGGGGCTGCGTGACGTGACCTTCTGGGTCGCGAACACGGATATCCAGGCGCTGGAGACCTCGGTCTGCACGAACCGCATGCAACTCGGCGTGAACCTGACCGGCGGCCTCGGCGCCGGCGGCGATCCCGAGGTCGGGCGCGCCGCAGCCGAGGAGGACACCCAAGCGCTTGCTGAGATCCTCGAAGGCTACGACATGGTCTTCATGACCTGCGGCATGGGCGGCGGCACGGGGACCGGCTCCTCGCCGGTCGTCGCGCGCATCGCGCGGTCGTTGGGCGCCCTCACGGTCGCGATCGTCACGCGTCCATTCAGCTTCGAGAACGTGAAGAGGATGCAGCGGGCCGAGGAAGGGGTCCGCCTCCTGGCGGACGAGGTTGACACGCTGATCGTGATCCCGAACGACAAACTGCTCCACCTGGTCGAGCGCAACGCGCCGCTGAACGCGGGTCTCCGCGTCGCCGACGAGGTCCTTTTCCAGGCGACCCGCGGGATCGCCGACATCATCGTCGGCAACGGGCTCATCAACGTCGACTTCGCCGATGTGCGCACCGTGATGCGGAATCGCGGCGCCGCGCTCCTGGGCAGCGGACTCGCGACCGGCGAGAACCGGGCGATCGAGGCGGCGCAGGCCGCGGTCTCGAGCCCGCTCCTCGACGACCTCTCGATCCAGGGCGCCGAGGCGATGCTCGTCAATATCGTCGGCGGGCCCGATATGGGCTTCCACGAGGTCACGGAGGCGGCGCAGTACATCTCGCAGCAGGCTGGCAAGGATAGCGACGTCTTCTGGGGCGCCGTGGTCGACCCGAACATGACCGGGGACATGCGCGTCACGCTGATCGCGACCGGATTCCAGCGCGCGCCCGCGATCCGCAAGGTCGAGCGCCCGCTCGCGGCCGGCGCTAGAAGCGCAAAGGCGCCCGCCCCCGCGCCGAATCCGCCGCAGCTGCAGCCGAGGGATGTCCCCCAGCCTCACGGTTTCCCCGAGCCGGTGTCGATGCCGCGGATCGTTCCGCTGCCGATCATTCCGGAGCCTTCGATCGCCGGGCCGGATGACCCGATGTGGAACCGGAGCGAGGACCAGATGGTGGAAGCAGTTCCCGCGCCCGAGCCATGGGTCGACAACGAGGTGACGGCGGAATCGTGGAGCGACGAACGTCCGATCGAGCCTGTCGCCCCCGCGGCCGATTCGGTGGACCGCGGACCCGCGCTCTGGAGGCGCACGACGCGGCGGCTGAGATTCCCTGACCGCCTCGACGACGCGCGGTTGGGCGGACGCAACCGGCTGGATATCCCGACGTTTCTGCGGAAGCAGATGGACTGAGCCTCGAAAGGAGGCGGAGACGTGTCCATTCTGGGCCGGCTCTTTCAGCGCGACGGCATGGCGATCTACCGTCGCGGGATCCTCCGCTTCAACCGGGGCGAGTACCGCGAGGCGATCGCGGACTTCGAGAGCACTCTCGAGGGGATTCACGATCCGAAGGACCCTTACTACTCCCTCGGCCGCTTCTACGCCGCCGAGGCGCATGCCAAGCTGGGGCTCGCCCATGAGAGACTGGGAGACCGCACGCAGGCGGCGGAGGAGTTCGGCGAGGCGCTCGCGTGCGGCTATCACTACCCCGATCTCCACGTTAACCTTTCCGCGATCCGTGACGCGGAAGGGGATGATGCGGGCGCCGAGCGGGAATGTCGCGCCGCGCTCGACAAGAACCCCGAGTATCATGACGCGCGGGCGCGGCTGTTGATCGCGCTCGCAAATCAAGGGCGGACCGCCGAGGCCACGGCCGAGCTCAATCGTCTCGTCGACGTGGGTTACGCGCTCCCCGCGAGGGTCGATTCCGCGAATCCGCGAGTCGACGCGGCCCTCGTCGAATCCCTGCGCGCGGTCGTGGCGGAGCGCCGTCGCGGGGCGACGCGCCTGATGCGCGCGCTCGAGAGCTACGACCGTGGAGACCGCGACACGGCGATTGCCGAGCTCCGCTCCGCGGTGCGCGATCAGCCCGGATACGCGGACCTCCGGTGCCGGCTCGGAAGCCTCCTGCTAGAGGCGGGCCAGATGCACGAGGGCCTCGCCGAGATCGAGAAGGCGATCGAGATCAACGGCAATTATGTCGAGGCCCGGCTTCAGGCCGGGATCGCATGCCTGCGCCTGGGATCGCCGGACGAGGCACTTCTTCACCTGCGTGTCGCGACGGAGCAAGGACCCGACCACCCGGACGTTCGGCTGTTCCTGGGGCTCGCGCATCTGCGCACGGGGGAGTTCGAGGACGCGTCTCGGATCCTGACCGAAGCGCTCGAACGAAGCCCGTCGTTCCACCGGGCGCGCTACTGCCTCGGGCTCGTGCGCCTAGCCCAGGGCCGGCCCCAGCAGGCGATCGAGATGCTCGAGCAGGCCTGCGAGGCGGAGCCGAGCCTTGCGCGCGCCCGGATCGAGCTCGGTTTCCTGAAGGTCCATCACGGGAGCCCTGAGGTGGCCGCCACCTTGTTCCGCGAGGTCCTGAAGAAGGATCCGGCCGATCCGGAGGCCCGACTCGGTCTGGGGCTTGCGCTGGAGTCTTGCGGGACGACGGCGGAAGCGTTGGTCGAGCTCACGCACGCGCTTCAGGCGAATCCGCGATCCGTCGTCATCCTGAGCGCGCTCGCCCGGTGCAACCTGGCCGAGGGGCGGTTCGCGGATGCCGGCTCGTGGTGCGAGCGGGCGCTCGAGGAAGCTCCCGACGATGCGGTTCTGAAAACGCTGCGCGGTTCGGCCTGGGCGGGGGCCGGGCAGCATGAGCGCGCAAAGGAGGCTTTCGAGTCAGCGCTCGCCCTGCAGCCGGACGATGCGCAGGCACGGGTGGGCCTGGCGCTCTGCCTGTTCAATCTGCGTCACAGAAACGCCGGTCGGTCGGAAATGGAGACTGTCTTCCGCGCCGATCCGGCGAACCCGATTGCCCGTGTTTTCGCCGACGAGAAGTTGATCGAAGGGCTTTAGGCGGTGGCCGTCTTGGCCTTCGCCTCGCCGCGCGGCTTCCGCGCCTGCTTGTTCACGAGGCCGCTGCGCAGACACCTCGTGCACACGCGCAGGGTCTTCGGGGTGCCGTTCACGATGGCATGGACTTTCTGCAGGTTCGGGTTCCAGACCCGGTGGGATACGTTGTGGGCATGGGAGATCTTGTTACCGAACTGGATCCCCTTGCCGCATACATCACAGGCTCGAGACATCGGACTCCTCCTCCAGGGCCGGAACACTTCAGGACACAACAGATGAAGTCTACCCGGAGGAACCACATGGAGCAAGACGCTTGTCTGTCGTCGATCCGACCGCTCTAGAGGTCCGGTTTCTCAAGGGGACGGGACCCCGCAGGGCCGCCCTCCTTGCGAAGATGGGAATCCGGACGGTCGGGGACCTCCTTCTTCATCTGCCGACGGGATATGTCGATCGGTCGGCGATCACCCCTCTGGGCGAGATCAGGCCCGAGACGCTTGTGACGGCTTCCGCCCGCGTGCTGCGGGTGGATCTTCGTCGGATCCGGGGCGGGCGGGGAGACGTGATCGCCCTGCTGGAGGACGACAGCGGTCGGGCCCGCGCCGTCTGGTACAACCAGCCGTACCTCGCGAAGGCGATCCGGCCCGGGAGCCGGATCCTCGCGAGCGGCCCGGTCCGCATGTGGCGCGGGCTGCAGCTCTCGAACCCCGAGTTCGAGATCCTGGACGATGACGCAGCCGAGGGATCGGGACTCGTCGCGGGCCGGATCGTCCCGATCTATCCCCTCACCGCGGGGATCTCGCAGAAGATCCTGAGAGGGCTCGTCGACCGCGCGCTCGCGCTCGTCGCGGACGCGCCCGGCCCCGATCCGCTGCCGGCGGACCTCGTCGTGCGTTTCGGCTTCATGGACCGGGCGACCGCCGTCCGCACGGTCCATTTCCCGGCGGTCGTCGAAGACGCCGAGCGGGCGCGCCGCCGCCTAGCGTTCGAGGAGTTCTTCTTCTACCAGCTTCTCCTGCTGCGCCTGCGGGCGGTTCGCCGGGAACCGGGGACCGGGAAGGCGCTCGCAGGCGACGCGTCCGCGATCGACCGGATCCGCGCCACGCTTCCGTTCCACCTGACCGGCGCGCAGGAGCGGGCGTGCGAAGCGATCCTGCAGGATCTCGCGAGCGACTCGGCGGCGATGCGCCTCCTGCAGGGGGACGTCGGTTCAGGGAAGACGGTCGTTGCGGCGCTCGCGTGCGCGTGGACGATCACCGCGGGCGCGCAGGCGTGCGTGATGGCGCCGACCGAGGTGCTTGCGATGCAGCATGCGCGGAGCTTCGCCCGGATCCTCGATTCGGCCGGCGTGCGTTCGGCGCTCCTCCTGGGGCGAACCCCGGTGCAGGAGCGCAGGCGCATCGCTGCATCGATCGAGAGCGGCACGTGTGACCTCGTGATCGGGACGCACGCGCTCCTCGAGCCGGACGTCCGCTTCCGCAACCTCGGGCTGGTCGTGGTCGATGAGCAGCACCGTTTCGGCGTCGAGCAGCGCCTGCGCCTCCGCGAGAAAGGGCCGCGCCCGCACACGCTCGTCCTCTCGGCGACGCCGATCCCGCGTACGCTCGCCCTCGCGCTCTATGGGGATCTCGACCTGACGACGATCGACGAGGTCCCGCCGGGGCGCGCGAAGGTCCGCACGATGCTCGTCGAGCGCGGCCGATGGGACGACCTCCTTGCTTTCGTCTCGGAGCGCCTGAGAAATGGGCAGCAGGCTTTCTTCGTGTACCCGCTCGTCAAGGAATCCGAGAAGATCGCGCTGCGCGACGCGACCCGTGCGCACGCCGAGATCGCGGCGCACGCGGCGATGCGCGGGCTCCGCGTTGGGCTCCTCCACGGCCGCACCGACGCGGCCGAGCGCGATCACCTGATGAACGCGATGCGCGACGGTTCGCTCCACGCCCTCGTCGCCACGACCGTGATCGAGGTCGGGATCGATCTGCCCCGCGCGACCGTGATGGTCGTCGAGCATGCGGAGCGGTTCGGCCTTTCGCAGCTCCATCAGCTTCGCGGACGGATCGGTCGCGCGCCCGGCGAGGTCCCGTACTTCTTCATGATCTCGCCGGAGGGCGAGTCCTCTCACCTTGCGCGCGAGCGGCTCGCCGTCCTCGTGCGCGAGTCGAACGGATTCCGGATCGCCGAAGAAGACCTGCGGTTGCGGGGTCCCGGGGAGCTCCTCGGCACGCAGCAGGCCGGGGTGCCCCGCCTGCCGGTGGGGGATCTTGCCCACGACGGCGCGATCCTCCGGGAAGCGCGCGCCGAGGCGGAGGCGATCCTGCGACGGGACCCCACGATGCGAGATCCGGCCGCGGATCGGCTCTGGGCGGCGGTCCTCCGACGCCACCCCGAGGGGACCCGGCTTTTCGGCGCCGCCTGAGAATCCCAGGCCGTGCGCAAGATCAAGGGGAGACTCCCCCGGTCCGATAACAGAAATGCGGGGGGATCGCGCTTCCCCGCGGATGGACAACATCGCCCAGCGTCGATATCGACCTGCCGAGGAGGAGAGCTTCCATGGTCCTCATCAGTTACTCTGGTCGCGAGATCAACGCGAAGCTCGTCTACTACGGTCCCGGGCTGTCGGGGAAGACCACGAACCTCGAGTACATCTATGGGGCGATCCCGCAGACCCATCGCGGCAAGATGGTCTCGATGAAGACGAAGACCGAGAGGACTCTCTTTTTCGATTTCCTCCCGATCGACCTGGGCGAACTGGCCGGTTTCAAGACGCGGTTTCTCCTGTACACGGTCCCCGGGCAGGTCTACTACAACGCGACGCGCAAGCTCGTCCTGAAGGGGGTCGATGCGATCGTCTTCGTCGCCGACTCGAAGCGCGGCAAGATGGAGGAGAACCTCGAGAGCATCCAGAACCTCCGCGAGAACCTGAAGGAACAGGGGCTAGACCTCGATCACATCCCCTGGGCGATCCAGTACAACAAGCGCGATCTTCCCGACGTCTACGCGATTGAGGAGCTCGAGCGGGTCCTGAACCCGACGAAGATGGTCCCGTCCTTCGAGGCGGTCGGGACGACCGGGATCGGCGTCTTCGAAACGTTCAAAGCGGTTTCGCGATTGCTGCTCAGGCACCTCTCGCAGGAAATCGGCGTGCGCGTGGTCACGCCCGTCGGCGGCGTGCCCGCGTCGCATGCCTCCGGGGAGGGAGCGCCCGAGGCAAGCGAGATTCCGGGTGCCCGCCCCGCCCTGGGGTGCCCGCCGGTGTCTCCGACGATTGAGCGCGCGGGCGACCAGTTCGGTGCGCGCGGGCCCGCCTCCGACCCGCCCATGCCGCGGATCGTGATCACACCCGTGATCAAGGCGGCCTATCCGATCCCGCCCCCGATCCCGACCGACGCGGAGATCAACTTTGCCAGCGGCGCCGCCGCCGGCAGGATGGTATCTCCGACCACACCGCCCCCCAAGACGGCCGCGCCGGCCGAGCCGACATCCGAGGAGGCCATCCGCGCCTCCGGGGATGCGTTTCGCTCCGCGGGCGTCGGGGACCGGCTGCGCCGCTGGCTGGGTCGCTCGCATGAAAACGGTGACGGATTCGCGAGCGATTTCGATGCGTCCGAGGCCGCGCCTGCGCGCGCGGAATCTGCTCCGGCGGCCGAGGCATCGGCGCCGGCGGAGGCCGTCCAGTCACCGACGGAAGCGACCCCCAGCCCTCCGGAGGCTGCGCCGCAGCCCGTTCCGGTCGCCTCTCCGGCGGCCGAGCCGACCCCGATCGTCGAGCCCGACACGGATCCTGACGTTCAGCCCTTTCTCGAGCCGTTCGTCGAGCCCGTTGATGAACCGACTCCAATCCCAACCCTCGTGGTGAGCGACGGGCCCAGAACGATCGAGGTTCCGATCACGATCGATCCTGAGGACCTCGAGCGCGGCGTCGTGCTGCAGCTCCGCATTCGGGCCGCCTACACGCGGGATTCACAGGCGGAGGATCCAGGGGAAGCCGGTCGCGCGAAGGCGGCCTGATCGAGAAACCTTGACGGGACCTTCCGCGGGTCCGTAGATTGCGCCAGAGGCGGCGGTTGCATCCGTCGCCTTCGAGGTGCCATGCCTGCGGATGATCGCAATCTGAAGAAAATCGACGAGTTGGAACGCCGGCTCCGCTCCAAGAGCGGGGATCGGGACTTGCTGTTCCAGCTCACGACCCTCTATTCCGATTCCGGGCAGCCGCTCAAGACGGCGGCGCTACTCGAGTCGCGACTCCTTGCCGGTGAAGTCGACTGGCAGATTCTCGAGACCTGTTGCGAAGCCTTCCGTCTGGGTGTCGATCCGGCGCGCGCCCTCGATCTCCTCGAGACCCAAGGTGAGACGTTCCGCGACGGCGCCGCCTTCTGGTCCCTGAGGGGCCACATGCTCGAGGAACTCGGTGAATTCGAGAAGGCACGCCTCGATCATGAGAAGGCGCTCACGCTCGATCCGAAGGACCCGCGGTTCCGCTATCGTCTCGGCGTGGCCCTGATGAAGGCCGGCCGTCTCGACGAGGCGATACTCGCGTTTGATCAATGCGTGCGCGCAGATCCGCGCATGACGAAGGCCCAGATCAACATCGGGTGCATCCACGATCAGAACGGGGAGCCGGAAAAGGCGATTCTTGCCTTCCAGAAGGCGATTGAGATGGACCCGAAGAGCGTCGAAAGCCACTTCAACTTGGGCGCGGCCTACGGGGATCTCGGACGCAGGCGCGAAGCGATCGAGGAGTTCAAGAAGGCGATCGAAATCGATCCGAACTGCGCGATCGCCCACTTCAACCTCGGCGTGATCTACATGGAGGACCGACCCGAGGAAGCGCAGAGCGCATTGCGCCGCGCGCTTGCGATCGATCCGCAGAACGTCGAGATCCAGTACTACCTCGGCAGGCTCTACCTCAAGAAGGGGATGTACGACACCGCGATCCGCTACCTCCAGCATTGCCGCGAGAAGGATCCGGACAGCCCCCGGGTTCTGTACGAGCTCGGGAAGGCGTACAACTCGAGCGACATGCCCGACCACGCGATCGAGGCGCTGACACGCCTGTGCGAGCTTGAGCCGAGAAACGCCGACGCGTACTTCAACCTCGGGATTGCGCTCGACAAGAAGGGACTCTACGACCAGGCGAAGCATGCATATCGCGAGGCGGATCGCCTGATGCAGCGAGAGTAGGCCGGCGGGTGTCCTCCCTTCTCGAGGAGCACCTCCGAAACCGGCTCGCGGCGGGACACAAGCTACTCGTCCCATTCCTCACCGCGGGATACCCGGACGACGATCGTTTCCTCGAGGCGGCGCGGGCGGCGGCCGCGGCGGGGGCCGACGCGATCGAGGTTGGGATCCCGTTCTCCGATCCGCTCGCGGACGGACCGACGATCCAGCGAAGCTCGCAGCGCGCGCTCGAGGGGGGTGCGAGCATCCGGGGGATCCTGCACTTCCTGCTGCACCATCACCTGTCGATTCGGGCGCCGATTGTCCTCATGACGTACCTGAACCCGATCTACTCGATGGGGCTGGACGCGTTCTGCGAGGAGGCGGTCGATGCGGGCGTCGCGGGGGTCCTCGTGTCGGATCTCCCTCCCGAGGAGATGCCGGATCTGGCGGATCGCCTGCGCGCGCACGCGATCGATCGGATCGTCCTCGTCGCGCCGACGACGCTCCCCGCGCGGATCGACTCGCTCGTAGCCCAGGCGTCCGGTTATGTCTACCTGATCACGCGGACCGGCGTGACCGGCGCCGGCGGAGGTTTCTCGTCGCGTCTGGAGGAACAGGTCGCGCGCGTACGCGCGCGTTCACGCCTGCCGATCGTCGCGGGGTTCGGGATCCGCAGCGTCGCGGACGTCGAGCGCGTGAAGCCGTTCGTGGATGGGGTGGTGATCGGTGCGCGCCTTCTCGAGGTGGTGGATGAGGCGGGGGCGGGAATCGGTCACGCCGTTCGCGAATTCCTGGGGCCGATTCGCGAGGCGCTCGATCGGCCGTAAGGGGACCCCGATCCGCGATCCGCTAGAATGGACGAACGCCGCGCCTGAGAGGCGGGTTGCCCCGCGTATCCCCGACACGGCGTTCAGATGCTCGGAATGAGAACTATCGCCGTAACCACCAGAACACGTCGAAGAAAAGCAAGATCAACAGCCCGTGGAACATCGCTCGTCCCTGCCTTTCGTCCCACCATCGCGGGAAGGAACAGACTGTCGACGGTTCCACCACCCCACACTGAGCCCGAAACATCTCTGATCCCACTATCGTTTGCGGCACTCGTGAGGGGATTTATTAGGGGGAATTGCGGATGAATCCGCCGCGGGATCAGATTGTTTTCAGGACGAGGATCGTCGTGTCGTCTTCGAGCCCGTTCGCCCCGCCGATCCTCTCGAGCAGGGAATCGAGGATCCGTGCGGCCGGGAGGTGCCGGAGGTCGCGGGCCGCGGCCTCGAGCTGATCCTCGCGCAGCGAGGTCCCCGGATCGTCCGGGTCCGCGATCCCGTCCGTGAAGCAGAGGACCATGTCCCCCGGATCGAGGTGCTCGACCCCGAGGGGGTAGTCAACCTCCTCCTGGATCCCGAGGAGGAGGGACGCCTCGCCAAGGCGTTCGCTCGTCCCGTCGTTCCGGATGAGAAATGGGGGAGGGTGCCCCGCCCCCGAGTACCGCAGCTCTCCGGTGCGCGGATCGAACAGGGCTGTGAAGAACGAGACGAAGCTATCGGGGCCGCCGATCTCGCAGAGACGCCGGTTCATTCGATCGAGAACCCGATTCGGTTCGTAGTCGACGCGCGACTCCGCTCGGAACAGCGCTTGAACATTCGCCATCAGCAGGGCCGCCGGGACCCCCTTGCCGCAGACGTCGCCGATCGCAAACGAGACGCGCCCTTCTGTCTGAACATAGTCGAAGTAGTCGCCACCGACCTCGCGGCACGGCAGGGTCGCCGCAGTCATCTCGACCCCGGAAATGTCCGGGGGCGCCTGCGGTAGGAGCTGGCGCTGCAGCGTTCGCGCGATCTCGAGCTCGCGCGCGAGGGCCTCCTTCCGTCGGAGCTCGCGCTGGAAGCCCGCGTTCTCCATCGCGAGCGCGGTTTGGGTCGCGAGGAAGTCGAAGATCTCGAGATCGGGTTGACTGTAGCCCTCCTCGTCGATCTGACTGCCGAACACCGCGATGCCGAAGCGGTGCGTCGTGGTGCTGATCGGCGCGAGCACGCGCGCGTCGAGGATCGTCAGGCTCTCGACCTCCTCGGCCGGCAGGCGGCCGTACGGCACCTCCGCCTCGACCTCCTCCCGTAGCAGGGTCTCGCCCCGCCGCAGCACCGGCTCGCGGACCGCCCTCCCGAGGCGGAGATGGATCGGCCCCTTCCCCTCCTCTTCTTCGAAGCCCCAGGAGAAGTCCGCGCGCCCGGCCGGGTCCCCTTCGGGGAAATAAGCGCCCCGCTCGACGCCGAGCGCCCGCGCGACCCCCTGCAGGCTCGCCCGAACGATCTCGCCCTCGTCCGGCAGGAGCGGCAGACTCCGAGCGAACTCGCGCAGCCGCCTGCGGGATTGATAGCGCTCGGGGTAGATCGACCGATCGACGATGTTCTGGATGTGCCCGCGGATCGGGCTGAATAAGATGATCACGAACAGAAACGCGAGCACGCTGATCAACGTTCCCGAGAGGCCTGTCACCGTGTGCAGGAGCGCCTGCAGCAGGAAGTACGAGACGAAGTAAGTCAGGATCAGGATCGCGGTCACACCGGTCACGACGAGGCTCCGCTTCACCATCCGTTCGATGTCGAAGACGCCGTGTTTGACGATCGCGTAGCCGAAACCGATCGGCAGCAGGACCAGGGCGATCGTCGCCGCCCGGTCGACCGGGATACCGCGCCCCGGGAGGAGGCTGTGCAGCACGAGGACGATCGCGATCGGTACGACCCCAGCGATCGTCGACCAGAGTGCGACCGTGAGCTTGCGGCGGATCGTCGGGAGCGCCGTTCGCCGGTAGGCGCTCACAAAGAGCCAGACCGACCCCACGAACGAGAAGGCGAAGGCCCCTGTCACGAGAAGGGACTCGACGAACGCGATGCTCCCCCGCAGGTCCGGCGGCCAGACCTCCAGCATGACGGAGATCCCGAGCGCGGCGATCACGAATCCCGACAGGTAGAGGAGGCGGATCATCCCCGGATGCTGGTGCGCGAACGGCCGCTCGTACGGGAAGAGGATGAAGAAGTGCAGGAACAGCGCGGGGAAGAACGACATCATGACGAGCGCCACGATCGTCGACGCACCCTGGATCGCAACAGCCGGGGGGATGTAGGGATGAAAGAGCAGGAGGGAGAGCGCGAGGCAGATCAGGCTGAAGACGACCGTGAGCCTCTGCCTCCGCCGGATCAGCGCCAGGCTCCCGACGAAGAGCGCGATCAGGGCGGCCGCGGCCCTCGTCGCCCCCCACGCGATTTCGGGCGGCGGCAGCTTCTGCGGCACGAGCACGATATCGTGCACCCCGCCGCCGCGCCCCACCCGCAATCGGATCTCTTGTCCCGGGTAGCCCGAGCGGAGGGGGAAGGTAAGGCCGGTCAGCTCGGTCACACGCCGGCCGTTCACCTCTAGGATCTCATCGCCGACGCGCAGCCCGGCACGATCGGCGGGCCCCCCGGCGATCAGCAGGCCGACCACGCGGCCCCGCTCGCTCATGCCGAGGTAGGGATCCTGCGGTAGACCGGCCGCCTCGACGATGATCGCGGCGGCGATCGCGGCAACCGTAACGCCGATGAAGAACCGCATGGCACGGTGACTCGGCGCGTTCAAGGCCGCACGCCTTCTCAATGCTGCGACACCCCCTGACGCCTTCGGGCCGGTGCTCCCGACGGGTCGATGCGACCGACAGGAACCTAGCGACCCCGCGGCGCCCTGTCAACGGCGGCAATACGCCCGCGACCCGGCTACGGGAAGTAGTGGAATGGGCTCCGGGCGAGCGTGAAGTCGTTAAGGCTCCGGCCGCTCCGCGCCGATCTGTCGGAGGAAGGGTTCCACCCAACAACGTGAGGCGGAGTCGCGGATGCGTGCGAAGATGAAGATACAGAGCCGTCAGCTTGGCGAGATCGAGGTCGACGAGGAATCGATCGTCAAGCTGCCCGAGGGTCTCGTGGGTTTCGAGGATCAGAAGCGTTTCTTCCTGATCCGGCGGGACGAGTACCTCCCGTTCCATTGGCTGATCTCCGCGCAGGATCCCGACGTGGGATTCGCGGTCGTCGACCCGGAGATATTCCTGAGCGAGCCGTACACCGTGGTGCTGAACGAGGCCGACCGCGGCGACCTCGACCTCCAGGAAGGCGACCCGGTCCACGTGCTCGTGATCGCGTCCCCGGCCGAGAATCCCGGGCAGATCACGCTGAATCTGAAGGGACCGCTTCTCCTCAACCCGAGGAACCGGGTGATACGACAACTGCTGGTCTACAGTTCGAAGCTGCCGCTGCGGCAGCCGATCGACACGGCGGCTTACTGGAATCCGCGGGTCTCGGAGCACCGGACTCAGGTTCGGATCTTGGGAAGAAAGGCCGCCTAGCCTCCTCCCCGGGGAGTTTCCTGATGCTGATCCTAACAAGGAAGTTGGGTGAGAACATACGGATCGGCGACAAGATCCGGATCATCGTCCTCGACATCAAGGGGGGACAGGTGAAGCTCGGGATCGACGCCCCGCCGAACGTCGCCGTCCACCGCGAGGAGATCTACGAGCGAATCCGCGAGGAGAACCGTCGGGCCTCGGGGATCTCGGCCAAGGCGATCCGCGAGGTCGCGCACATCTTCCATCGGGGCCGTCCGCCGTCGCGGGCGAGCGATTGAGCGGGGGCCCGACGGGCGCATTCGAGCGCCGGCCGCTTCCGGCCGGCGTTTTCCGCATGCCTTCCGGCCCCCAGCTTACCGTCTCCACTGAAGAATCCGTTCGATCCTGCCGATTCGATCAGAAGGGCCCCCAAGGGACTCAACAAGGCACGAGGAGAATACGGACGTGGGTAGGCACGGAGATTCGACGGAAAAGGGGAACGGCCGCCGCGATGGCGGAACGGCCAGAGTTCTCCCGTTTCCGGATCTCATCGGTGAGCGGCGCAAGGCGGCATGCGCCGTCATCCGCGACGAGTTCGACCGCCTTCCCGACATCCGGACGGAGAAGGTCCGAAATGTCCAGCAGAGGATTCGCGAGCGCTATTACGATCGCCCGGAGGTGGTGGAGGAGATCCTGCGGCGGCTGCTCATGGGTCTCTGCGAGGGGTAGCCGATGAGCGCCCCACCGCCCCCGAACCCGCTGCCGCGTGCCCGGATCATCGGTCCGGGGCAGGTCGTGACCCTCGAGAGCCCGGCCGACGGGACCCGCGTGCGGGCGCGGATCGCGCGGCGCTCGGGCCAGGAGGTTCTTGTTCATCCTTTCTGCGAGGGGCATCATCACGCCCCCGAGTGGACCGGGGGGATGCCGGTCCTGCTCCGCGCTGCCCGCCCCTTCGGCCTCTTCGTGTACCAGGCGCGACTGGCCGAGATCGCGCCGGATGGGACCGCGCTCTTGCGCCTCGATGAGACCCGTCCACGTCGCCGCCAGCTACGGGGCTACTTCCGCATGCCGGTCCGCCTCGGGGTCATGCTCGAGACCGAGCCGGGCGAGCCGACCGTGATTCTGAGGGCACGGAACCTCTCGGGGAGCGGGATCCTTGTGTTCGATCCCGAGTCGAGGCTCATCCCCCAGTCCACGGTGCGGATCGGCCTGCCGATCGGCAACTCGGGCGAGCTGCTGCGGCTTCCGGCGCGCGTCGTGCGCGTGCAGGACGGCCAAACGCGGCGCGCCGCCCTCTGGTTCGACGGGATCAGCGAAGGGGCGCGGCAGATGCTCCTGCGCTACCTCGTCCGGCAGCACCGCCGGGCACAGCAGGGGCGCGGCCGCGACGGGGATAAAACCGGGACGGTGTGCGTCCTTCCCATCGAGAGGCCGACCGAAAGGCCTTGAGAGAACCGCGTGGGCGCGGTACGGTCGCGCCGCGCAATGGATCCTCTTTCAACCAGCCTGCGGCGCCTCCTCGGACGCGCGCGCTTCGGCGTCTACACGCTCCCGCGTGACGGATCCTCTTTCCTTCTGACATCGAGTCGAGACTGGCCGCGTTCCATCGAGGGGGGGGGCTCGCTGTTGCATGCCGCGCGGGCGATTCCTGCGGGAAACCCTCGACGGGCGGCTGCCGACACGATTCTGCTGCCGGTCGGCGACGCCCACGGGAGCGGGAAGCGTGCCGCGCTGGTCGTTCGGGCCGGGCCCCGCGCGACGGTGTGGCGCCTGGGCGCGCGCGAGTGGAGCGAGATCGCGAGGATAATCAGGGACGCGGTCCATGACGGACGGAGTTCGGGCGCGGAGATTGATCCGGACGCGGCGGCGCTCCAGCGGTTCCACGACGCGCTGCTCGCGGAACTGCCGCTCGGCGTTCTCAAGATCGACGCGACGGGCAAGGCAACGTACATGAGTCCGGCCGCTGCGGAAATCCTCGGAATACTGGTGGGAGCGGGGATCGGGGTGGACTGCTTCCCGTATTTCGAGAGCGCCGGGCTCGATGAGAACCCCCTGCGGCTCGGCCTGCAGGGGAAGCTTCACCGTTTCGAGACGTACCTTGTCGATGCGGACGGGCACGAGAGGCCCGCGTGGGTGCAGATGAGCCGGATCCCGGACGCCCCCGGTGGGAAGAAGGCGTGGGAAATGCTCGTGATCCTGCGGGATACCTCCGACGAGCGCGCTTTCGACGAGGAGATGCGGCGGCGCGAGCGACTGGCCTCGATCGGCGAGTTGTCGGCAGGCGTGGCGCACGAGATCCGCAATCCGCTCACGGGCATCGGGAACTGCGCGCAGGTCCTGCGCGACCGGATCCCCGCGGACGATCCCCGGCTGCGTTTCGTTCAGATCATCCTCGATGAAGCGGCGCGTCTGAACCGCATCGTCGATAGCCTCCTCAGCTTCGCGCGCCCGCAGCGTCCGCAATTGCGGGAGAGCGACGTCACGGAGGTGATCCGGCGGGTCTTCGAGATCGATGCCGAGCGCCTGGCGAAGGGCGGGATCTCGACCGAGGTGCGCGTCAGCGGGCGGATCCCGCGGATCTACATCGATCCGGAGCAGGTGCTGCAGGTGCTGCTCAACGTCGTCCGCAACGCCGCCGAATCGATGCCCGAGGGGGGGCGGATCGATCTCGAGTGTTCGATCGCACGGCGCCGCCCCCATCTTCGGCGCGGGGTCGGGCAGCGCAAGACCGATCGGTTCCGGCCCGACGGCCAGACGCCCCCCGCCGCGTACGCGCAGATCCGCGTCGGCGACACCGGGCGCGGAATCCCGCCGGACGTTCTGCCGCGCGTGTTCGATCCGTTTTTCACGACGCGGCCGAAGGGAACCGGGTTGGGGCTCTCGATCTCGCAGTCGATCATCATTGAACACGGAGGGTTCATATCCGTCAGATCCGTCGAGGGGAGGGGAACGACCGTGACGATCGACCTTCCCGTCGAGAGGAGGCGTGGTGAGAGAAGAAAAGGCGCCTGGTGAGATGGAACATCGGATTCTGGTCGTCGATGACGAGGAGTCGATCCGTGTCTCGCTGATCGAGGCGCTCTCGGATGAGGCGACGAGCGTGCAGACCGCGATCGGCGGGGCGGACGCGATGCGGATCCTCTCGACGGAGATGATCGACCTGGTCCTCCTCGACCAGATGCTGCGGGAGACGGCCGAGGACGGCATCGAGGTCCTGCGCGAGATCCGGCGGCGTTTTCCCGACGTTGTCACGATCATGATGACCGCTTACGGGCGGATCGACTCGGCCGTCGAGGCGACAAAACTCGGCTGTTTCCAGTACATCACGAAGCCGCTCGACGTGACGCAGCTGAAGCTCCTAATCACGTCGGCCTTGACGAACTCGCACCTGAAGCGGGAGGTCGCGCTGCTGCGCGAACGGCAGGCGCGCGATCACGCGCCCGAGGACCTGTTCGGGCCGAGTCAGAAGACGCGCGAGCTGCTGGATCATGTCCGCCGGGCTGCCGCGTCACCGACGTCGACGGTGCTGATCCACGGCGAGACCGGGGTCGGCAAGGAGTTGATCGCGCGGCAGATCCACGCGGGGAGCCCGGTCGCGGGCGGGCCGTTCGTCGATTTCAACTGCAGCGCGGTCCCCGAGAGCCTGATCGAGAGCGAACTGTTCGGCTATGAGAAAGGCGCGTTCACCGACGCGAAGGCAAACAAGCGCGGGCTGTTCGAGATCGCCGATCGGGGGAGCCTTTTCCTAGACGAAATCGCCGAGATGCCCCTGTCGATGCAGGCGAAGCTGCTGCGCGTGCTCGAGCAGAAGAGCTTCCGCAAGCTCGGGTCGACCGCGGACGTCAGGGTGCAGGTTCGCCTGATCGCCGCCACGAATCGCGATCTATTCCGCGAGGTCGAGGAAGGGCGGTTCCGGGAAGATCTGTACTACCGGCTGGATGTGATTCCGGTGCACGTGCCGGCGCTGCGGGACCGGAGGGAGGACATCCCCGTTCTCGCGCGTCACTTCCTCGAGAGGTTCAACCGCGAGCTGGGGCGCAATGTGCGCGGGTTCTCGGAACGCGCGATCGAATTGTTGTGCTCCTACCACTGGCCCGGCAACGTCCGCGAGCTGCGGAACCTGATCGAGCGGATGGTGCTGATGGCGAGCGGCGACGAGATCCGGCCCGAGGATCTGCCCGCGCAGATCGTGGCCCCGATGGCGGCCGGCGCGCGCGGGAGGGGCGCGATCGTGTTTCCGGAGGACCGGTTGCTCACGCTCGATGAGGTCGAGCGGGCGGCGATCGAGCACACGCTCACGCGGGCGGGGGGCAACAAGACGCGTGCCGCGGAGTTGCTCGGAATCTCGCGGCAAACGCTGCGGACGAAGCTGAAGGAGCCGGAGATGGGCGGCGATCCCGCGCGGGACTGAGCCGCCGAACCCTGCTCAAATCAGACCACCCCACCCTCCGCAGTGCGTCTTGAAGGCCTATGATAATCTGCCGTCGGCGGCGCGCCTTCGAAGCACGGCGCGCTCCGGCCGCCGGCTGCGTCGGCGACCGTTTGCCGTTCACCTTGCGAGAAGGGCGGACGTCCGTGGCCATCAAGTGCGGACGCCATACATGGACGCACGAGGCGTGCCCTGCAAAGCCCCCCGGATGATTTCCAGCCGCCCCCTGGACGATTCCTGACCGCATCGCCCGGCGGCCGGGCAGGATGCCTTCCGGGATCCTCGAGGACTATCCCCCAACCTCTCAACCTGCAATGAAATAGCAATCCTCTCGACTGCAGTTGATTGGCGCTCGCTCGGGTATGCCGATTGCATACTGCCCGCCTGCACCGCCGCGCGCGGTGCCGGAGCAAACGGGGGCAGGCCACCCAAAGGAGTGAATGGCGATGGGCAATCGGGTCGGCAAGAGCGGGTCGTTCAGCGTCGTGCGTACGGATGCCCGCGAAACGCCCCGATCGGCGCGGCCGCGCACGCGCACTGTGGCCGTCGTCAGCGGCAAGGGCGGGGTCGGCAAGACCACGCTCGTCGCGAACCTCGGGATCGCCCTCCACCGCGAGGGCTGCAAGGTCCTTGTCGTCGACGGGGACCTCGGGATGGCAAACGTCGACGTGCTGTTCGGCCTCATCCCGAAGTGGACGCTGCACAACCTCGTTCTCGGCGAGCGCACCGCGGAGGAGATCCTGATCCGCACGACGGACGGGATCCATCTGATGCCCGGCGCATCGGGCGTGGAAGAGATGGCGAACCTCGATGAGATCCGGTGCGAACGCCTGCTCCGCAGCATCGCCGCCGTTGAGGACGGGATGGACCTGATCCTGATCGACACGGCGCCCGGGATCCATCGCGCGACGACGCACCTCGCCCGGGCCGCCGACGAGATCGTGATCGTGACGACCCCCGAGCCGACGTCTTGGGCCGATGCCTATGCGACGCTGCGCGCGCTGCGCAAGAGGGGCACGTCCGCGAAGCCCTGGCTCGTGGTCAACCAGGCGCGCGACGCCTACGAGGCGCGCGCCACGATGGCGAGGATCCGGGAAACCTCGCTCCGATTTCTCTCCGTCACGCCGCGCTTCCTCGGCTACGTCCTGGAAGACCCCGCGGTGGTGACGGCCGTGCGCAGGCAGGAGCCGTTCATGCGGCTCTATCCGAACTGCCCTGCCGCGTCGTGTGTCGAAGCTCTGGCGCAACGGCTCATCGCGCCTACGGATCCGGAAGAGGGCATCGCGCCGTTCGATCCGGATGAGCGCGAGGATCGGGACCCATTCGTTAGCGGGCATCGAGCGCGGGCCTGACCCGCGGGAGGTAACATGGCCGAATCGAACGCACTGGCAAGACTCAGCCGTCACGTCTCGCGAGCCGACGCCACACCGGCCGAACGCGAGCGGGAGGACTCTCTCCGCCGGTACGCTCCCCTCGTGAAGTACGTCGTCGATCGCATCGCGACCGGCCTCCCGAAATCGATCGAGAAGGAAGACCTCCTGAACACCGCGATCATCGGGCTGTTCGACGCGCTCGAGAAGTATGACCCGGAGCGCGGGACGAAGTTCGAGACCTACGCGATCTGGCGCATCAAGGGGGCGGTCCTGGACGAGCTGCGCAGCATGGACTGGGTCTCCCGCACGACCCGGCGCAAGGCCCGCAACCTCGAGAAGGTCATGAACCAGCTCGACCAGAGGCACGGTCGCGCCGCCTCCGAGGTCGAGATCGCGAAGGAAATGAAGCTGTCCGTGCACGAGCTGCTGCGCCTCGTGGAAGAGGTGCGCGGCACGGTCGTCCTCTCGCTCGATCAAGCGGTCACGGTCGATGACGACCACGACCTCGCCGGACTCTCCGACATCATCGAGGACGAGGTCACGCCCGATGCCCTGTCGCTCATCGAGGACGAGGAGAACAAGCACCTCCTGCTGGGCTCGATCAACAACCTGACCGAGCAGGAGCGGCTCGTCGTCGCCCTCTACTACTACGAAGAGATGACCCTGAAGGAGATCGGCGAGACCCTGCACATCTCCGAGTCGCGGGTCTCGCAGATTCACACGAAGGCGATCCTCCGGATGCGCAGCCGCATGCGGAAGATCTGGCAGTCGTAAGGAGAGGAGGCTCATAGATGAGCGCCGGACGGACCGAACGGAGCGCGATGCTCGCGCTGATCCTTGCGGTCGTGGTGCTCCTCGTATCGAGTGAGGGCGGATCCTCGGTTGCGGCGGTTCTGGCGGGCGCGCTCTTCGGCGGGGGGACGGTCCTCGCGCTCGTGGAGGCGAAGCCCGAATGGTTCACGGCGCGCCGGGCAAGGAGCGTCGCTCGGGAGAAGTGCGACGAGGTCCGGGACCTTCTGGTCGCGGAGATGCGCGCGCTCGAGCAGGCTGAGCGGGCGCCGATCCCGCCGATTCGAATGCGTGCGCCCGACGAGGGCGAAGCGGACTCGGGCGAAGCCCGCAAGGCGGCTTAGGGATATCGGAGGAGCCCGACCGACCAGGACGGTTGCAGGAATCGGGCAGCGGCTTTTCAAGGAGGAGATCGAATGACCCGCAGAAACGGTCAAGGACCGAGGCAGCTGCAGAACGTGACGGAGAGGTTTCGAAAGGGCGAGCAGCGCCTGCTGCGTATTCTCGAGGAGGAGGGGCTGATCACCGCCAAGGAGCGTGAGGGCCTCATCGAACAGGTCACGGCGGCGGCGACCCAGAAGCGCACGAGCGAGGTGCTCGACGTCGCCCACAGCGTCCACAACAAGATCATCCAGGTCCTGCGACGTGGGAAGGTCCCGGCCGAGCAGAGGGAAAGGACCGAGCTCGAGGTCCTCTACGAGATCAACCGCCTGACGCAGACGTGCGACCAGCGCGAAACCCTCTTCGGGCGGCTCTTCGAGTTGATCCTGCCTGTGATCCCCTACGAGAACGGGACGCTGTTCCTCGTGAATCGGGAGTCGAAACGACTCGTGATCGCGGGGAGCCGCGGGGACCCGGTCGATCTGATCGGCGGTGTCAAGTTCGACTTCGGGTTTGGGTTCTCGAGCTGGGTCGCCAAGATGCGCAAACCGATCCTCCTGACCGAGCTGCACCGGACCCGCGCGCCGGGGTGCGGGGCGGAGGTCGGGTCGTTCCTGTCGGTTCCGCTGATCGTCCAGAACGAGCTGATCGGCGTGCTCAATCTGAGCCATCCAAAGACGAAGAGCTTCACCGAGGACCACTTGAGGATGCTCGTGCTGATTGCGGGGCAGTCGGCGTCGATCATCCAGCGCCTCTTGATGTACGAGGAGATGGAGCGGCTCGCGATTACCGACGATCTGACCGGTCTCTGGAACCGCAGGCACTTCCTGCAGCACCTGCAGGCGGAATGCGATCGTGCCCGTCGTTACGATCAGCCGTTCTCGATCGCGATGCTCGACATCGATCGCTTGAAGGACGTCAACGATTCGCTCGGGCATGATGCGGGGGACCGGATCCTCGCCGATTTCGGGCGCTTGTTGCGCGGCGGCGCGCGCAGCAGCGACCTGCCGGCGCGCTACGGGGGCGACGAGTTCGCCGTCGTGATGCCGATGACCGATCGTGAGCACGCGCTGCTCGCGGGGGAGAGGCTCCGCCGGATGGTGGCCGAGCACGTCTTCCCGAGGCGCAAGAAGCTGACCGTCTCGGTCGGGATCGCGTCGTACCCGGGATGCGGATCGAACCCGCTCGAGCTGATGAAGCGCGTGGACGTGGCGATGTACGAGGCGAAGCGGACCGGGCGGAATCGGACGGTCGGGCGCACCCATGCCGCGGGGCGGCCGGAGATGGCTTCGTCGCTCGTGTTGGAGGCCCCGCAGGCGACCGAGTCGCCGGCGGACCCGCCGCAGGCGACGGTCCCCGAAATGGCGCGGGCCGCGGCCGCGGCGTAGGAGCTTGCGATGGAAGAACAAAGGCTGAAGATGCAGCCGGACATCCCCGAGCCCCCGATGCCGGGCGCTCGGATCCTCGTTGTCGATGACGAGGAACCGGTGCTCGAGCTTCTGTCGGACATCCTGAGTGACTACCCGTATCAGGTCGACCTGGCCAGCACGGGCGATGAGGGGATTCGCCGGATCCAGAGCGAGGTCTACGATCTTGTCCTGACGGACCTGAACCTGCCGGGGACCGACGGTCTCGGCGTGCTGCGCGCGGCGAAGGAGAAGGACCCGGACGTCGCGGTCGTCCTGCTCACGGGGAACGCGACGGTCTTCAACGCGATCGAGGCCCTTCGCAAGGGCGCGTACGACTTCGTGCAGAAGCCGTTCCAGCTGGGCGAGCTGGAGGCGGCGTTCTCGCGCGCGATCGAGCGGCGCGCGTTCGCGCTGCGCGAACGGCGCGAGGTCGAGATCCGCAAGAAGATCGTCGAGGCGGCGCGGGCGCGCCAGAGGACCCTTTACGAGATCGCAAAGGACATCACGGAGAGCCTGAAGCTCGAGGCGACGCTGTCGCGGATCGTGGAGAGGAGCCTCGGTCTGTGCGCCGCGCGGCAGGGACTGCTGTTTCTGCTCGACGAGGCGACCGGCCAGCTCGTCTGCTGGGTCGATCGTGGGCTCGATGCCGAGAGCGACGAGCGCGACCGGCTCGTGCGGCTGCTCGTGAACCCGAACGCCAAGGCGTTGTACCTGAGGAACCCGATCGAGGAGACCGTCGACCGTGATGACTCGCCCCCGCAGCAGGTCTATGTCGTGCCGATGGTCCTGGAGGACCAGGCGATCGGTACGATCGCAGTCCTCTCCGCGCCGGGCGGGCGGATGGAAGAAGACACGCCGGATCTGCTTCCGCAGCTTGCGGGGATGGCTTCGATCGCGATCCGCAACGTCCGATCCTACGAGAAAGCGCGGGAGCTCGACCGGCTGAAGAGCGAGTTCGTGGCCATCGTCTCGCACGAGGTTCGCACGCCGCTCACCTCGATCAAGGGCAGCCTCGAGATCCTGAGCGATCCGAGCTACTTCCAGTTCGCCGAGCCACAGAAGGAGCTGCTGACGATCTGCACGACGAACGTCGAGCGACTCGAGCAACTGATCACGGGGATACTGGACTTCAGCAAGCTCGAGAGCGGGCGGCTGTCCACGAGCTTCGAGGAGATCCCTCCCGAGGACTTCCTCGAGAGCGCCGTCACCGACATGCGCGCCGTCGCATCGCGAAAGGAGATCTCGCTCCGACTCGACGTCGAGGGAGATCTGCCCGCCGTGTGGGTCGACAACCTGCGGATCATGCAGGTGATGATGAATCTGCTGTCGAACGCGATCAAGTTCTCCGACGCGGGAGGCAAGATCGAGGTGCGCGCGCGGGAGGATCAGAATGGATTGCGGGTCGACGTCCGGGACCATGGCATCGGGATTGCGCCCGAGGACATCCCGAAGCTGTTCCTGAAGTTCCAGCAACTGGACTCGTCGAACACACGCAAGGCGGGCGGCACCGGGCTCGGCCTCGTGATCTCGAAGGGGATTGTCGAGGAGCACGGTGGCCGGATCTGGGTCTCGAGCGAACGGGGAGGCGGCGTCACCTTCTCGTTCTGGCTCCCGACGGCCGAGGCCGCTCGGAAGATGCATCCGCCGGCGGCGTAGTCGAAGCGAGAGGGCGAAGACACCTCCAACGGGGCGCGGGCGTCCACGGGCGCCCGCGCCCTTGTTGTGTGCGCCCGTCATGGGCACAGACTTGGAGGTGAAAGTCCTCTCCTGAGCAGGTCACAGCGAGGGAAGGGAAGCGCAAGGGCGGAAGGGTGACCGACCGTCTGAAGGAAGCGTGGAACGAACCCGTG
>Ga0209777_10002071_pt1 | contig 27223 bp, 18 predicted proteins | sample FrelakmetHBP12HB_FD_187147 | JGI IMG/M metagenome (GOLD analysis project Ga0209777, IMG submission 187147) | Freshwater lake sediment microbial communities from the University of Notre Dame, USA, for methane emissions studies -HBP12 HB (SPAdes)... | ecosystem: Environmental > Aquatic >...
CAAAATGCGGCACCGCAGATCATCTGAATAAGCTCTCGCCATCGTCGCGCTGTCGGGAGAATCGCCACCCGCAACATAGCACCCATTCAGCTTCTACACTATTAACTAAGTTGGTCTAGACGGTCTTATCTGAGACTTGTAAGTGCGGGTGATGTGAAACTCGCGGAATATCGCAATCGAAGGCAAACTGCAGGAAAGATGCGCTCTGCGATTGTCCCGGCGCGGACCGGAGACGTTTAGCGGAGGAACGCAATGAGGGCCCGGGAACACGGAAAACGAGTCAACCTGCTTCACCTTTCATTGTACTCCTCAGTAACCCCTTCGCAAGCCCAGGAACGCACGTGCAGACGAACGGTGCAAACCGCGCGGATGATTGCAGTGCCAACGCCGTCCTTTAGCCGGAAGCGGGCCGGAGCAAGCCACCGTCCCGGTGGATTGGGCAGAAGGCTAGTTGGCGGGCAAACCGTCAATAGCCCCAATGTCATGCTTCCATATGCTGCGTGCGGCGTTCCGCTGATCCACCGTGACAGCGCTCGGGTGGTAGTCCGTACTTGTCACCGTGAGGTTGATGTTGGAATCCAGATATCCGCTATGGAAAGTTCCCCAGAAATCATCGTCCAGCGCGACCTGCCCCAGGCGCCCGGCGATCTTCTCGTCCATCTGCCGCCAGAAGCTGATCCATTGCGCATTGCGGGGATCGCTTGGCCAGGTGCGCGCAGACTCATACCAGGTCACGCCGGTCATGTCGCCGAAGTCGTCGCCGAAATCAGCGCCGAGCGTGGCGGAGTAGTCGTCCTTCACCTGCTGCACCACGTGGTTGAGAAAGTCGTCTGCCGGAACGCCGAAGCCGGTGTAACCGGCCGTCACTACGGGGATGGTACGCGCAGAGATCGGCACCTGCGCGCGGGAGCTCGCGCCCGGCCAGTACCAGAGGAGGGCATGGCCGCCGCTGTCAGTTCCAGCGGAGAGGATGTACTGGTCGAACTGGATCGTGTCCAGCTGGACGACATCGCCCAGGGCCACGCCATCCACGTCGCCGACCTTCGGGTAGTGCTTGCGGCTGAGGTACATCCAGTCCGGGATGGGCACGAGGATTTGGCTGAAGTCGAGGGTGCCGATGCGGTTATAGCCGTAGCTGAAGAACTCCAGCACCGAGCCGCTGAAAACATCCGCGGAGGCGCCGTTCACGGTGTTGCCGGCGACGATGGATTCCTGCAGGAGAATGATCTCAACGGTGTGCGCGTCGCCGATGGTGGCTGCGATGCCGCCTCCTCCTACGTTCGGCTTGTTGTTGAAAGTGGCGGGCGTGCCGACCACGGCGTTCTCTGCGACGGTTGAGCTCACCACCTGGACGGAACCGCCGCCGAGATAGATGCCTCCGCCACGGAAGTAGTATTGCCCGACGTCGGGCAGGTCCAGGTTGTTCTCCACCAGATTGCGCGCGATGGTGCTGTTGGTGATGTACATCCAGCCGATGTTGTTGGGGCCGCCGGCGAGAGTGAAGACTCCACCGCCGTAGGAGCTCTTGCCAGTAGTGCGATTGCCCGTGATCACGCAGCGATTGAGTGAGGCCGGGTTGGCGTCGCCGGTCGTATTGTCCGCTCCGCCCACGGAGTAGATTCCTCCGCCGGCCGCGCCGTAACCCTTGGCCCAGTTGCCGCTCACGACACATCCGTTGAGATCCAGCGCGTTGGCATAGATGCCGCCGCCGAGGGCGCCGCGGTCGCGCGTGGCAAGGCTGTCGCCCTCGATGCGATTGCCATAGACCGCGCAATCGGTGAGCTTGGCCATGCCCCACACCGCGAGGCCCCCACCACGCGCCAGGGTGTATGGCTGCGACGGATCGGAGATGGAGTCGGCCTTGGAGTACCCGCCGGTAATGCGCACTCGGTTCATGGTCAGGTTGCCATAGACGGCCAGCACGCGCGCATGTACGGAGTCGCCGCCGTTCCAGTGCAGCGTGATGCCGCCGGGCAGATCGGAGGCGTCAATGGCGAGATCCCCACGGACGTAGAGTGCGGACTTCCCGTAGTCACGGTCGCCGTAGCCGTTGAAGGTCATTCCGCTGTAGAGCTCGCCCTCAAGCACGGAATGCTCCTCGCCGACGATGCTGAGCTCAATCGTCTCGCCGCTCAGTTCGGGCGAAAACCTGATCGTCTTGGTGGAGCCAGCCTGTGCAATGGCTGCGCGCAGCGTCATTTGACCTTCGGGAGGCGAGGCAGTGTCAGCCAGCGAGTTCACGGTCACCGCCGTGGAGGTCACCAGTGAGGGAGAGTTCTGGCCCGAGGTGCCACATCCCAGGACATAGAGCTGGCTTGCCGCGAGGAGGGTAATGACAAAAGCGAGGGACCAACGAGGACTATGACAAAACAGTTCAGCAACACCCACAACAGACACTGGTTTCATGATCACACCGCCCTATCGGGAACCCAATGGCATTGCCGGCGATGCGTGGAGTCGGGCAGGTGAAGAAATGAGCGCTCAAGAACTTCGCTTTCGCCAGATGCTTTCGATTTCCGGAGCAGCATATCACGCGCACGCAAGAATTCACCGCGCAGCTCCGGGAAACCGCGCAGGCGGTTACGAGGTGCCCGGACCATCGAAAGATGCTGCGGCGATGCCGACGAAATTGGTATGCTTTGTTCCGCGTGGCTCTCCCCGATATGCAGCCGAGTACTTTGGTAAAAGTCGCCATTTTTTTCGCTGTATCCGCCGCTGTCGTGTACGTGTCGAGACGGTCGCTGCGAGATGTGCGCTCTCACGGCTTCTATCGCTTCTTCGCGTTCGAACTCCTATTGGCCCTGATTCTGTTGAACGCCACGCGTTGGTTTTGCAACCCGCTTTCGTCGCGCCAACTGGTGTCGTGGCTGCTCGGGGTTGTCTCAGTTGGCTTGGCGGCTGAGGGTTTCCGCCTGCTTCGCAGGATCGGAAGGCTCGCGCCCTCAGCCAACCAGAACAGCAATTTTGAGCAGACAACGACGCTGGTTACGGTGGGACTGTATCGCTTCATCCGGCACCCCCTCTACGCCTCGTTGCTCGCGCTGGTGTGGTGCGCTTATCTGAAGAGCCCATTCGCAATCAGCAGCGTTGTGCTGGCGCTGGGCGCGAGTGGTTTTCTCATCGCCACCTCGGTTGCCGAGGAAAAAGAAAACCTCCTGAGCTTTGGCACGGCATACGCAGCTTATATGAAACGCACGCGACGATTTGTACCGTTCCTGTTCTGAAGGCGGTGTAGTGCACCAAGCAGCAAGCGTTCGAGGCAACCCAGAACGCTGTAAACCACGCTCTGCGGATGGCTCTTTGCCTGAAACCGCAGACCACCGCTGGCGATAAACGGTTTCACAAGCCCTGAAGATGAATATCTTGTGTCAACTGTCGTCGTGCGCACTCACGATTAGGGTGTTAGTCTCAGCTATGGCGCGGCCGGAAAAGCGGCGCAAGCAGTGGACGCGGAATCTCCGGTGCCCGGAAGCTCCCGCATCAGTGAAAGCGAAAGCACAATAATGACGATTGCCGCCTGGATTGGAAGTCTGTCCCTTCTTATATGGATCTACCTCCTCATCGGCAGAGGTCGGTTCTGGCAGGTGTCGAACGCCGCCAGCGGATTGAAACTGACCCTTACGCCCGCGCCTCGCGTTGCGGTTGTTGTGCCGGCGCGCAACGAGGCCGATGTCGTAGGCCAGGCAGTCAGATCGCTGCTGGAACAGGAGTATGCCGGGCAGTTGCATATCTTCGTAGTGGATGACCACAGTTCGGACGAGACGGCAAGCGTGGCGCTGCGTGCCGCAGCGGACAAACCCGATCAGCTCACGGTCATTCCGGCCGCGCCCCTGCCGGCGGGCTGGACGGGTAAGATGTGGGCGCTCTCGCAGGGGGTTCAGCACGCGGCCCGCTTCGCCCCTGACTACCTGTTGTTCACGGATGCGGACGTCGTCCACGCACCCGACAGTATTGCCTCGCTGGTTGCACGCGCACGGCGGGATGCACTCGACCTCGTGTCCGTGATGGTCCGCCTGCGGTGCTCGGCGCTGGCTGAGCGTGCGCTCATCCCGGCGTTCGTGTTTTTCTTCTTCATGCTCTATCCGCCGAAGTGGGTCGGCAGCTCCAAGCACAGGACCGCGGGGGCTGCCGGCGGCTGTGTGCTCGTCCGCGCCGAAGCGCTGGCCGGAGTCGGGGGAATCGCCGCCATCCAGAACGAACTGATTGACGATTGCGCCCTGGCCCGGCAGATGAAACGCAATGGCGGCGTGTGGATGGGGGCAACGCAGGACACATATAGCATTCGTGGATACGACGGATTCCGCGGAGTAGGCCGCATGATCTCGCGCGCTGCGTTCTTTCAGTTGCGACATTCCGGCTGGCTATTGATGGCAACCGTTCTCGGAATGGCGCTCACTTTCCTGGTGCCACCCCTTCTGGTCTGCTTCGGTGGCTGGGCGGCGCTGATTGGGGGTGCGGCCTGGCTGCTGATGAGCGCTGCATACTGGCCGATGTTGCGTTTCTACTCACGCTCGCTGCTGTGGGCGCCTCTGCTGCCTCTCATCGCGATGTTCTATACGGGAGCAACGGTCCATTCGGCGTTTCAATATTGGCTCGGTCGCGGAGGCGAATGGAAAGGCCGCTGCCAGGATGCCAGAGCTTGACCACCCTACTCAAGCCACACAGAACAAGTCTTGAGTGGGCTAACTGCCAGCTCAAAGCCAGGGCACGGATGACTAAACAACCAGTCCAGCTAGACGCCGACGGCTGCGTCAGGAAAGTCGCGGTGCTTCTCTCAGGAAAAACTCCCGTACTTCACGCCAATCGAGTGGCCTGAGCATGTGGGGCATCGGGTCCTTTTCCGCGTCAGCGAAGAAGGTCAGCGATTTCAGGACGTGAAGCCGGTTGAGGTGAGTCGCAGCGTACTTGCGGGTGAAGAGCTCGAGGATGCCGCCGATACCGATCTGTCGGGCGGAGACATAGAGGTCGATGAAATCGCGCTTCGTCCCGCGACTCGCGATGGCGCTGAGTTTCATGCACGCGATGTCGCGTGGATCGGCGACCGCCACTCCCTGGAATCGAGTGAGCGGAAACAACACCGGATAGATATATCCGAGAAAGCTCACTTTAGTTTTCTGCACCACTGTGTGCAGAGTATGGGGAGCCTTCTCGACGAGGGAGAATCCGGGAAGCGTCTGGAGGTGCTGCAACAGGGCCTCCTCGTCGAAGAGGTCGGTCGCGAAGAAGTCCAAGTCTTGAGAAAGCCGGTGGCCAAGGTGAAGTGCTAGCCCCGTTCCGCCGGCAAGGTAGAAGCGATCAACCAACTCCGCATCCCGAAGGGCGTGCAGAGTTCTCTCGGTCGGGATGGCGAGCACCTCGCGATGCCACGCGCCGTTTTGAGAGTTGGTCATCGCAATTCCCGTCATCGTTAGAGAATACACCCGGATCAGCGGCACTCTTTGAGCGCCGCGACTTCGCGGGACGGAACCCCATACACGAGCGCCCAAAAGGTTGCGGACTTCGGCGAAAGTCGCCGTTCAGTGCAGAGCACCCGACGAATTTCGGCCTCGGAAAACCTCTCCCGCAGCCACGCCATCGCCCGGTCATCGCCATGCTCCAGAACCCGGAAGATGGTGTAGTCGGGATAGCCCTCCGGGGCGAAGGTATCCAGGTTCGCGTCCCAGAACAGTGTCTGTAAGTAGCTGGGAATCATGCCGTTATGAGTATAGGACATGGGCGGAAAACGTCAACCCGGCAGCACTTCGCGCGCAGAAAACAAGGGGGAGTGTGCGGGCGCCGGAGCAACGCGTTGACCAGCGTCTGCAGCAGCTTGAGATAAGAACAAGTAACACTAACTGACAACCCTAGTTCTGCAAGAACCACGCAAACGATGATCATTTCGGTGCCGCCCGCCATGGTGCAGCAATGCGAGGACGTTCGCAGGGTGGAATCGCGGACCCGTTCGGAGCTTGTGCGCGAAGGGTTCCGGGCCTGCTTCGAAAGCTGCGACCCGGCGGTTGTCAAGGTCCCAAAGATGAACAACCATGGATGCATCAACCGGGCTAGCTAGTTCACCTTGACTTCGTAGACAAAGGTGGCGACGCAGCCTGAAGGCATGTTTCCACTAAACGCAGCCTGGAGCGCGCCGGCGTTCACCGTGATCGCTCCCGCCGTGAGGCCCGTGCAGGACGTCCCCACCGACGACGCCGGGGTGCCGGACTGCAGGGTGGTATAGGGAGGGGTGAAGTCGCTGATGACAAGTCCACTGAGAGGAGAGGCTCCGCCGTTGGTGGCCTGGATCTGGTACTTGATGCAGTAGCCCGATTGCGCAGACGTAGCCGTGGTGGAGTAAGTCGGATTCGCGGGATTAGCACAGGTGGCGTCAATGTAGACCGACTTGACCAGCTGCAGGTCTCCCGTGGTGCGGGTGCCCAGCACGGTTACGTCAAGAACAGTCAAGGTCGTGTTGGGAAGGCTGCTGGAACCGCCGTACGCAAAGGTCGCCGTGATGGTCACCGAGTTCTGCATGCCAAAACTGGCGGCCAGCGATACCATCTCCTTCATCAGGATGCAGACCTTGCCTCCGCCGCTCGGGATGGTCACCGAGGTGCCCCAAGCCAAATAGGTCGCAGTCGCCAGATTGCCGCTGCAGGCAGTGTCTTTGTAGAGAATCTCAGCGAAGTAATTAGGCTGGCTTTGTGCCGCCGTCGCTGTGAAAGAGACACTGCCGCCGGTGACGCTGGTGTAGATGTGCGGATACACCGCGATACTCCCAGGCACCGCTTCTTGGGAACCATTGGGAGCAAAGCTGTTGCCCGGCACAAAGCCGAAATTCACGCCGGTGTAGGCACTGTTGGTCCACGTGGGACTGAAACTGAACACCAGCGTTGAAGTGTTCCAGGTGCCGCCTGTCGCCGGCGTGCCTGCGTCGAAGCCGCTCGATACATAGGTTCCGAAGGCCGACAGAGTGATGGTCACTGGGCTGGCGGCCGTGGAGGGGAGCCAGAGAGTGTAGTTTCCTCCAGCATCCGTACTCGTCTTGTCGAGCTGCACGGAACCGTTGTCCTTTGCCACCATGGCCACGCCGTTGAATCCCGGCTCCGTGCCATTCCAATGGCCATCGTTCGCGACGCCGCCGGTGCCTGCGCCATTGTCATTGAACACCTTGCCGCTTATCTTCAAGCCATGGAACAGACCGAAGTTCTGGTTCATCACCGCTGGTGTGCTCGAGGTAAAGGTGAACGCAATCGTAGCGGTCGTGGGATTGACGAGCAAGTAGCCCGACGGGACACCGGCACTGCCGACACCTGTCGGCGTCGCCGTGGTACTGAGAACGATGGTGTACGTACCTCCGGAGTTCAACAGGTTGTTAAAGGAATAGAATCCCGTGTCGCTGGAAGATCCCGCAGGAACCGTTTGCGTGGTGCCGATCTGTGTAGCGCCGTTCCAGAGGCTGACGTAGACCTGAGTCCCATTCTGCCAACTCTCCCCGGAATTCAAGGCGCCATCGTGGTTGACGTCCAGGTAGACGTAACCGGAGACCGTTATTGCACTTGCTAGTACCGTGGAGTTGGGACCAAACTCCGAGGTCGAGCCGGAGGCGGCGTCCGTCGCGGTGGAAGTAATCACGGTGGAACCAGCCGTGATTGTGACACCGCTGGCAAAAGACGTGCACCCAGGAACGGAGGCACTTGGAAGCTGAAGGTCGAAGTTCCCGGTGGAGTCCGCCTGGAATGAGCAGATGAAGGTCGGACCCTCGCCATGAGGGACGTTCAGTCCGTCACCCTGGAAGATTTGGCCGTTCTGGTTGTTGTCGGTGTTGTTTGCAACGAACAGCTCCACCTTCGCATTGGCGACTGCCAGGTTGATTGCACCTCCAACATAGCCCTTCACGTGCAGCTTTCCACCGCTGTAGGTCGTAACGGTGAAGACGGGGTAGTTCATCTGGTAGTTGGGGGACCCGGGATTCAAGGTGCCTTGATTGGGGGTCACACCCGTGTATCCCGAGGTCCAAAAAGTATTGGGATCGCAGTTGGAGCAACTCGCGAACAGCGCAATGCCGGGGCCGAGATTGTTGGAAGTAAGTCCGTTCAGATAGATGGAGTTTTGTGTGATGGTGAAACCGTAAGCGTTCTCGATGAGGATGCCGACGCCGCTCGAGTTGGTGATGATGTTGTTCTTGATGGTGACAGTCGACCCTTGCGAGACCTGCCAGATCGCGATATTGACGCGTTCCGCGGAGGGACTGCTGTAGGTGTACGGTGCGTTGCCGGTCAGGTTCCAACCGTTGGAGCAGACGGTGTTGTTCTGAATGGTCTCGCTGGCCATGGTGGCGGTGCCCGAAAAGCCTATCTCGATGCCGCCGCCCTCGAGGTCGTGCGCGTAGTTGTACTGTATGATGTCGCCGCTGTAGGTTCCGGGGCCGATCAGCAGGATGCCATCAAACGTATTGGTCTGGCCGGTCGTCGGCTGGGTGACTTCGTTGTACTGGTATGTGTCGCCGGTGGAGCCCTGGCCATCATTGCGGATGTCTGAGTCGTTGACGCGGACGTAGTTGTGATTGATATTCCGCCCGCTGCCATTGGAGAGCGATATCCCGTAGTTTCCGCTCACGGCGGTGGTCATCGTTCCATCAGCGTGCACGCCCACCAGATTGTCCTGCACCGTGACGTTGCTGGCGCCGACGTAGAGGGTGCACTGGTGGAAGGCGAGAGCCTTTGCGGTTTGTCCGCTGCCGTTAAGATGCCACTCCGCATCGGCGCAATTCTGAATCTCGATCACCGGAATCGTGGGGCCTGTCCATGCCTGCAGGGTGGTGCCCGAAGTCCCGACCTTGGTGGTTCCGGAGGCGACGGCCGGCCCGCATTGTGAGTTGGAGCCCACAGAATTGGTGTTGGGATTGGTGCCGCCGATGTTCGTTACTTCGTTGCTCCCATCGATCTTGCCGTTCACGGCAGTGAAGTTGGGCAGTGCAACTCCGCCCATGTTGACGATGAAGCCCTGTCCGGTGCCACCGCTCAACGTGCTGAGCAGGTTGGTGTAGGTGGTGTTCATGCCGGCTGGAGGCGTGGCTGCCCCGTTGTAGAGCATGAAGATTGCGGTGGGCGCACTGGCGCCGGTCAGCGCATTGGCATTGGTGATGAACTGCGCGAGGCTCCCCTGACCGCTGGCGTTCTTGTTGACCACGGTGAAGAAGTTGAAGCCGAAGTCGATGTTGCTGGCCGCCGGCTGCCCTGCCGTGATTGATACTGTGCTGATGGACTGAGCGGTCGCCGGGACATTGCCTGAGGTGTTGTTGCCGGGATCCACGTTGACCGGGTTCTGCCCGCCCACATAGTTGGTGACGGCCGTGGGATTGGCACCGCAGGCGGTACAGGTGGTGCGGTAGGTCTGCACCGGCACCAGCCCTGATGTGCCCCCACCGGTGTAGTTGGAGATCACGCTGCCGTTTACCACGCGGACGGTGTAGGTGTTGCCGTTGGCCACAGCGCAGCCGTTAGCGGCATTCAGCGTGTAGGTGCCGCCGGCTGCAGTCGTGACGGCGCACATGTAGGCTCCGCCCGAGTGGTACAGTTCCACCCGTGCGCCGGTCACACCGCCGCCGGCGGTCGCAAAGTTTCGGCCTGCGCCGCCGGCGTAGCCCTGGTCCTCAAACACGTGCCCGGCGATGGACTGTGCCCCGGCAGGGATCGGCATCACACAGAGAACAGAAAACACGGCTGCGGCCAAGAGCGTCCATCTTGCGAGCGATCGAGATGTGCGTATCCGTTTCACTGTTCTGTGCTTCCGTGCCGTCTGATCATTGACGGCAAACCTGCCCGCGCCGTCTGTCGGCTCTGCACCCCGTCGCCGGCGGAACGGGTTAAATCCATCGTTCGAGGGCCTCACGTCGCAGTTCAGCGCGCTCATCACTGCCTTTCGCGGGGCTTCAGGAACGGGAACAGGGATTCATCGAACTTAAAGCGTAGGCGGATGAACGGTCCGCGTCGCGTCGCCTCGTCTCCGGAAAGATCCCGGTTGTAGAAGCCGATGAAGTTGTACCCAATCGACAGCCACAGATTCCTGCCCAAGACCCTCCCGATCTCGACTCCGTTAGCATACTGGATGTTGCGGAAATGATCGGACAGAAGCGCGCTGCTGTCCACGCCCATATTCCAGTTGCGCGTGATATCGTACATGACGCGCAGTGTCACCATGTGGCCGTCGAACGTGCTGTTCACCACTTGAACCTTGTCAATCGACCAAGTTGTGGCGTACCGTCCAGAAACCAGGAGCGTCGACGTGGGCTGGTAATTCACCCCCAACGTGAGGATCGCGAGCTTTCTGTTGGGAATCACGACTTGGGATGTGCCGTCCTTCTCCTCCTTCAGCTCGGCCATCGCCAGCACGGTCAGACGGTTCGAATCGTTCGGGCGATAGGATAGTCCGTTCTGAATCCGCACCTGTAGCCGGTCGCTTTGGCCCGCCGTCTTCGGCATGGTAAGCGCATAGATGGACCGGTTCAGCAGGGTGAAGTGGTCGTTCAGCTTGATGGCAAGGCCGAAGGTGCTGAGAATCGCATCCGAGGAGGTGCTTTGCCGCCATTCGAAACGTCCGGAGGACTTCCACCATGTGCTTGCCGTGTACTCCAGAGCACCGGTGAGGGCAAGCGCGTCGTTGGTCGAGCTGCCCGTGAGCGTTCGGACACTTTCCGCCGTCGTGGTCAGCCTCAGGCCGGGACGTAGAACAAAAACATTGCGCAGACCGATGGCCGCTTCCGTCTCCTTTCCGGAGAATGCATCGTTGCCGCGGTATTCGGTGAAGATATGCTCGTTCTTCAGGTAGGTGGTGTCGAAGCCGATCACCGTCGCATTCTGGCGCTGAACGCCGTTGAGCTGGTACAGGTTTCCGAGGGACGAGATCAGCTCATGCCGAATGTAGAACTTTCCTTTGTCCGAGAACTGGTACGTGCCGCCGATCGCGAACATTCTCTTGCTGAAGTCCGTCATGTCGTCTTCGTACTCAGCGTAGAGCGACAGTCTTTTCACGCCCGGCACTCTTGCGTTCAGCTTGGCGTACAAATCGTCGTTGGCCGGCGTGGATGTCGTCCCGCCGGGAGACGTGCTGGCAAGCACTGCCGTGGTCACGCTCGAGCTGGAGCCAGGCGATGCTGGCGGGTCGCTCTGGGCGCCCGCGTGCCGGTAGCCGAATTCAATCGACAGGGCTTTGCAGATGTCGCGTTGCACCGTCGCGAAGATGCCAGTCTGCGCCACCCCGGTGTCCGTCGCTTCCGAACGAATCATCTCGAAGTGCAAGCGGGTGTGCTGGTCGACTTTCCAGGTAAGGTTCGCGCCGCTTTCTCCGCGCCCACGGTTCAACATCGCGTTCGGGTTGTAAAACGTCGCATCGGTGCGCCCAAAATAGATGCGCGAATCAAGTCTGCTGTTCTTCTGTTTGAACTCCACGTGCACGCCGTTGCCGCTGCCGTAAAGCGGCGTCCAGGTGCTCGCAAATTCTGCCACCAGTGTCGCGTCTTTGTTGAACGCGTAGGTACCATTCACGCCCCACAGGCGCAGACCGTCGGCGGGCGTTTTGTCGTCATAGAACGTTGCCCCAACACGTAATTTTTGGATGCGCAGCGAGCCGTCCACTCCAGACATCCAGTATTTCGGCCCCCCCGAGTCGAATTCGTACGTTACGCGAATCGATACGGGATTCAAGCTCGAGTCATGGCTCGGAATCGGCTGCTTGAATATGAGAGCTCCGGTCAGGCCGTCGAACTCGTAATCGGTCATTACGGTCTGGATCGTATCGCTCAGGATGAGCGCCGGCTGGTTGCGGTCGCGGACGAGGATCTCAACCGTCTGGGAGTTCAGCATAAGGTCAATCTTGCTGACGAGGTACGGGCCTGAGCTCCCGTTTCCGGAAATTTCCTCGACCATTTGGCGCACGCTATCGCGGGCAGCATACGCGGTAACTTCGATCCACGAGTTCTCCTTGTGAAGGCGAAACCCGGTCAAGCTGCGGTTGATGTTGGAAAGGACCTTGGCGGGGTTCTGGCTGTCTCCGGTGTTGTAATCGCCATACAACACATTGTCCTTGCCGTGATCGAAGCGCACATACAAGCGGCTGGTGGATTGTGCCTCGTAGCCGCGAGTGGAGCTGTCGCCGTAGACGAGGTAGTAGTCATCGGACTGTGAATCACGGAACATGGGATCACCGGATTGCTTGTCCGAGTCGTACGACAGCGTCATCAGAGTATTGCCCCAGATTTGTCCTTTGAGAAAGGTGCCGATATGTGGGGCGTAGTACACAGAGCCGTCGGAGCTGGACGCGCTCAAACGGTTCAACTCGTTTTCCAACGTGTAGAAGCTGGCATTCCTCGCACCGGCCCCGGAGAATCTTCGGAAGCTCAGCGTCTCATCGACGACGCCTATCGCCAGCAACGGCCGGAGCTCAGGAGTGAAAGAGATCCTGCTTTCGCTTGTGAACGTGCCGCTGGTGGCTGCGAGCCTTGCTTCGGCCGGCTCGATCGGGGGGATCAGGTAGAAGTCCGCTTTGCCGCCTTCGATGAAGACCTGCGTTCCTGGCTCTTTGGGGTTCAAGTCCACGGCATCCCACTGCCCGGCCGAGGTCTCCAGGGTCACCGGCGTGCGCGAGGTGACCGGAACGCCATGGGCGTCCACCAGTCGCACGGATACTCGCACGCGGGTCTTGCCGTCGGCCGTGGAGGTGCGCGTGCTCGGTTCCAGGATCACGGCCGCCAGTGCACCCGGCGCGGTGACAGAAATCGTGCGGGAACCACGTTCATTGCCAAACGGATCGAACATCTTGGCCTTCAGCGAGTTCATTCCCGGATGGAGTTCCATGCCGATATAGAGCCACGCTTGAAGGTTGGCGGAAGCCTCGCTGCTCTTCTGGCCGATGCGAGTCGGCAGAATCTCGTTGTCATTCACATACAGGATGAAATTGGTGCCGAGCACGCCCTTAAGTACGACATCAATCTGTGTGGAAGCGACGACCTGGCCGTCACGCAACCCGACAAAGTCAAACTCGTTGGTTATGCCGGGGAGAATGAGTTTCTGCACGCGCAGCCCACCCTGCATCTGCGGTTCCTGTGGTACAGGGGTGGGTTGGTCACCTGCGCCTGAAACAGCCGAAACTGTGGGGAGCGGGGCAGCAGGTGAGGGTGCGGGTGGCTCACCGGAAACCGTCTGGCCTGGACCGGGCGCAGGTGTTGCGTCCTGAAACACCTGCGAGGAAGCACCGGGCGACAAGTTCGTATTCTCAGTCGTGTTGCCTGACACGACCGCCGTCACTGCACTCGTGCTGCTGTTCTTCGTTGTTCCGTCGTCTAGGATCGCGGATGTCGGCACAGCTCGGCGCTGCTCCAGTGTCGGATTCGGGCGAACAAGCGATGGCGGTTGCTTCATCAACGACGCCGTCTCTGACGGGAGACCATGCTTCGACGTTTTGTGCGCCTCCAGAGCCTTCAGGGCAGACTCAGAGCAGCCAGACAGGGCGAAGTCAGCGCGGTGCAGCTCGCCGGATATCATGTCCACGAACTGCGAATGGCCGGATCCCGCGTTGCGCGTCGAGAGTTCCTCCGGCGTGAAGCCAGCGGGAACCGTCGAAGTATCCATGGTCAAGCCGTGCAACTGCGGCGTCACGCCGAAGATGCTGAACTTGCCTGCTTCGTCTGTGATGGCGAAGGTTCCGTTATCCAGGTAAATGCGCACTCCGGGAACACCCGGCTCGTCCGAATCCTGGATGTGATTCCCGTTGCAGTCGGCATACACCTTTCCCACGATCACGCCTCTGGGATCAAAGACACCGCCGAAGATCCTGATTCTCGCAACGGCAACGTTCGAGCGCGTAATCCCACTGGTGGCGTAAGCCGTGTTCACCACCTCGCCGGAGTTGGCCTGCGGAAAAAGGCGGACGTAGTAGTGAATCGTCACGTCGGTCCCCGCCAGCAGGTCGCCAATGCTGAATGTCAATACCGGTCCCCGGCCGCCGGTTGGATCAGCCAACGGTTTGCCGCCCAAGGTCGCGGAGTGAAGCTCATAGAGAAGGCCCGCCGGCAGCGTGTCCACCACGGTGACATTCGGCAGGTTCTGGCCGGTGCTGTTCTTTATTGCCAGCGTGTAACCGACCAGGGAGCCGGTCTGCACGTTTACTTCGTCCGGAGTCTTCTGAACGAAGAGCCCCGAGAGAGAGCCGGGATCGAGAGGGACATCGAAGTTCACCACACCGCCTGTAGCGGTGAGCAGGAAATTTCCTCCATACGATCCCGGCTGGTCAATCTTGCGGTCCTGCGGCAGACTCGCTGGCGGCAGAGAGGAAGGAAACTTGTAACCATTCGGTGGCACGACCAAAAGCCGGTATGTGCTCGGGGAGACTGATGGGAATTGGTACGATCCGTCGCCTCCGGACGTCACCGTGCTCGGCGCGGGAGTCTTGCCGTCAGCCTGGAAGACCGTCGCCGGCTGGCCGGGATGGCCGCCATTGCCTTGCCCGGTCACGTCGATGAGCATGACCTGCGCTCCACTGACGACCTTGTCGGTATGGCTGTCGAAGAGAACGCCATAGGGGTCCACGATGATCACCGCTGTGGCCGTGGCACTGCTTCCACCGCATCCTGTGATCGTCGCGGTCAGGACCTCGTTCTTGTAGACCTCGAGAAAGCCATCCCCGTGCACAACCGGAACCGTGTGGGCGTCGGCCACGGGAATGTTCCATACCTGAAAAACGCCAGTGTTCGGGCCCGACTCCACGGCAAGGAACTGCTCCGTGTCGTGAGTCTGGTTGGTGGTGATCGTGATTATGTGTTGTTCGACAACAGTCGGATCGGCATTGCAGCCCGCCGCCTCGGCTTGGATGTGTACCGAGCCCCCAATGGTGGTCACGTCCGCGGTCTTCGTGAACGTCGTGTCCGTGTAGTAGGCAATCGCGGGGGGTACTACGGGGACCGTCACGGTCACCGTATTTGAGCTCACCACCTGAGGCTGGCCCTGGTTGTCGAACGTTGCGGTTGCCGTGTTGCCGAAAGCGCCGCTCGCATTGTCGTCCACTCGCACGGTGAATGCGAACGTGTAGCTCTGGCCCGCGCCCAGCACGGGCAGCCCGAAGCCGATGTAGTCGATGTTCGCGCTGGCGGGCGGCGTCTGGGTGAACTGTCCGCTGGGAGCATCGAGCGCATGATAGAGCACTATTGCCCCGCCCGCGTTCGCAATGCTCACAAAGTGTGTGTTCGCTGGAATCATGTCCAGCACGTACACCAGCGACTGACTCACGCCATCCACGGATATCGTGGTCGCGTTTGCCGGGCCAGTCCCGGAGTTCGAGAGCTGCAGAGTGAATTGGACGTTTTGCCCGGGCTTCGCCGAGGACACGTTCGAGGTCTTCTGCAGTGTCACGTTCGACGCCGGCGAGCTGGAGAGAACCGTAATGACGTCGGTATTCGTGAGCGGAGTGTTGATCTCGTCCGTGGCGGAAAGCTGCAGCACGGACTTCTGCCCGTTCACTGCCGTCAGGGGAATGGTCCCGACAACGAGCAGGCTTACCGACTGGCCGGGCGTGAGCTGCACGGGAGTGGTTGGGGTTAACTGCACTTCACCCGGGTCAATCTTCCCGTTGTTGTTCGCGTCGAGATAGACCGTCAGCGCGCTGAGGGCGAAATCACTGCCCGGCTGCCCATTGGCCAGGACGTAGTAGGTGGTGGTGGTGTTCCCCACGTTGTTGAGATGGTGCTGCAAAATCACCTGCGCACCGGGGGCAGCGTTGACGTTCTGTGATTGCAGCAGTTGCCCTGCCGTCACCGAGGCGACGGTGATCACCACCATGTTGGAAGGGATGTTGTTGACGGCTTGTCCGCTGTTATCCACGTAGGAGACGTAAGCCGTATTTTGGATGGAGCTCCCCGGAGGCGCCTGCGTTTGTGCCCAGGCTGCCATGGCACACAACCACAGCAGGAATCCGAGTTTTGCCCGAATGCGCATGGTCAGGGTGTCGCGGGGGATCTTCCCCCAGCACGTCTTTGAGAATCCGGGGTGGAGAGTAATGGGAGACACTCTCCACCCCGCCAGTACAACTGGACTGTGCTAGTTCAGTTGAACTTCAAAGACCACCGTGATCGTGCAACCCGGTGTCATGCTGCCCGTGTAGGAACCGGTGAATTGGTTATTGCCACCATACGCCGGTGCCGGATCGGTCAGGCTGCAGGTATTGACGAACAGCGGCTTGCCGCCGTTGTAGCTGCCATAGGGTGCGGTGTACGGTGGCGCCGAATCACTGATGGCAGGATTCGTGACGCTGGTCGTGCCCGTGTTGGTCGCCACAATCTGGTAGAAGACGCAGTCCTTCGAGGTGGCTGTCTGCGATCCCGTAGTCCAGCCGCCAGGGGGCGTGGTGACACAGGTGCTCGCGCCCGTGTGAGCCACGCTCTGTTGTGACTTCACCAGCTTCAGTTGACCGAAGACGACCGTGGTCGTATCCGTCACGGAGATGCTGGTGGAAGAGTTGGAAGCCAGCGAGAGGGCCCACGTGGCAACCTGCTGATCACCAGGGTTCGCCGAGGCCGGCGCCTGCACCACGATGAAGTAGGTGAGCGAAGCAGCCGGAGCCAGCGAAGCGATGGTATAGGGGGTGGTTATCGAGGCATCACCGCTGTCAAGAACGCCGTTGGAGTTCGTATCGGCATAAACCGAAACCGTCCAACCGTCCGGAGTCGCCTGGAGGGTCGGCGTCAACAGGCTCGTGGTCGTCTCCGTGACGTTGCCGCCGTTGGTGACCACGTGCTTGTAAACCACCGTGCCGCCTGCGTAGACCGTTCCCTGGTTGTTCGGAGTGATGGACACGCTGTGCAGCGTATTCACCGTGGCCTGGACCGCCATCTGGTCAATGGCGCCTGTGCCGCTCGACTGTGCCTGGATGACGAAGTGATAGGTGTTAGCCGAGTAGCTGGCGGGCACCTGCAGCAGCAAGCAGTACTCCGCGTTGCCCGAGGCGGCAATCACGCTGGATGCCGTGACCGGAGCGCCGTAGGTGGAGCAACTGCTGCCAGTGTTGGGAGCAATCAGGACCGTCCACGCCGGAATGGTGCCAACCGCCGGGGGGACGCTGCCTGTTTGCGCACCGGTGAACGGCGTAAGCGGCGGGGTCAGATCGCCGACAGCCGAAGTGCCGGCATAACGGAATGACAGGTTGTAGGCATCGGGAGCGGCATTCGTGCCGGTGTTGAAGACCCAGAACGGAATGACAATCATGGTGCCCGGGTTACCCGAGTACGGGCCGGCGCTTTCGCCGGTCTTGCCGGTGCCGTTGCCGATGGTGTTGCCGGCGTTGGCCCCCACGTCCACGCTGGCGTTCTTCGTGCTTGAGATGATCACTTCATCCTGGATGACGTCTTGCAAACCAGGCGTAGTGAAGTTGCTGGCGGTCGCGTTGGTCGAGGTCGCCACCAGGTTGACGATGTAGGTGGTGGAAGAGCTGATCGTGGTGCCGGCAGGCAAGGTGGCGGTGAGCACAACTGTCACCGTGCCGTTGGCGGCCACCGGACCGGCATCAACAATGCCATCTCCGTTGCTGTCCGTGACCGGCGTCCTGCCGTCTGTACGATAGATCTGGAAGATCGTTCCAGACGGGAACTGGTTGGCACCAGGAATCGTCGGATCCAGCCCCGTGCCTGCACCGGTAGTGTCCAGACTTAGGTTGTAGGTGTCCGTGACCTGGCCCTTGTTGGTGATGGTCTGGGTCCAGGTGATCGTCGCGCCCTGGTTGTACTGAGCTGATGGAATAATGCTGGTCGCCGGCGAGGTGTTCGGCGATCCGGAAGCCGGAAGACCCTGAGTAAAGGTGGCGGTACCGGCAGTGTACTTTACTGCTGCCGTGCCGTTGAACGCCAGGGTCACCGTGTTGGTGTTGATGTAACTGGAAGCACCCGGGACCACGGCGCTGCCGTCGTTGTAGTTGTACTTGGCGTAGTTGCTGAAGGTCGCCGGATAGCTGCTGGGAGTGCCAACCAGCACGTTGAACGTAATGGTGCCGGTGACGCCCGGAGCAACCGAACCGACGGTTGCCGTAATGACGTTGGCAGCCGTGGTCCAGGTCAAGCCGGAGGGAGCAGAACCATCATTAAAGGCCGTGCCGTTCCACTTGCCCGAGTTGGCAACATAGGTGAAGTTCAGGCCCTGCGCCGCAAGATCGTCAATGATGGCGACCGCGGTGGCCGTGTTGTTGCCAGTGTTGGTGTAGGTCAAGGTCACGGTGCTGGTTCCGCCTACACCGGCCGCGCTCATGGACTTGGTGACATTGATGACGCCGTTGTTCGATTCGGTCACCGTGTCCGTGTCGTAGTTGGAGGTGGTGCCGGTTACCACACCACCACCGGCGCTGACGCCGGTGACGCGCAGGGTGTAGCTGCCTGCACTGGCGCCGGCATTGAGGGTAGCGACGACCACGAACTTGATCGCAGCACCTGGAGCAACCGGCAGGCTGGTGCCGGAAATATCGGTCGTGTTATCCGGCACCCCGTCGCCGTTCGCATCTGCGTAGATGTGTACGTTGCTCAGGCTGCCGCTGACAGTTGAGGTCCCCAGTGTAGCGGAGTCCGGCGCGTTGCCGGTGTTGGTGTAAACGTGGGGGAAGATCACCTGCGACCCAGGAGTCGCATACTTGGTGTTATCCGGGGTGATGGTTCCTTTGTAGACAGCTGTAACCGTGGTTTGCACCAGGTTTGAGAACGCGGTGCGCGTAACGTTGTTTGCATCCACGTACGTTGCTGTCGCCTGGTTGCCGATGACTGCCCCGCTCGGGGCAATCTGGGCCATCAGGGACGGAGCGAGACAGATCGCGATGAGCAGAACCGCCATCGCGGTTGTCGTGCGCCTCGATCCACCGAGCCGACTCTGTAGCTTCTTGAACGTATTCATTGATTTCTTCTCCATTTATCAAATTCGTGGTCTTGCCTCAAACGAACCATGTCGTTGAGTGAAAACGGGGCCTGTGCACCGTTACCGGGTGCGGATTCTTACTCGGGCTGAGACCGTCTTGGTTGCGTTGCCCGGCAAATCACCGAGGAACCAGCGCAAGGCGCGATACTCGGAAGCGGGAACTTCCTGTTCCACCATCTTGCCTTCACTGTTCTTCACTTTGCGCTTGAGTGGAATGGGTGAGAAATTGGTGCCATCTGTACTCGCCATCGCGCCGGCAGGGGAAGCGGTGTCGGGCAGGTACTCAGTGGCGGGTGGAATGGGAAGGGTTGCGTAAACCTGTTTGGCCGGTGATTTGTTTTCGTTCTTGTAGGTCGCGGTGTACTGAACGATGTCTCCGGGGGCAGCCTGGTCTGCGGAGGACCTTGTCTCCTGGCCATTCTGCACGGTGATCTTTTCCGCTTTCATCTCCACCTTCACTTCCGCCAGCGCGGCGAGTGAAAGAAGTGCGAGAGCGATGACAACTGCACTGCAACTTCTTAACATCTTCACTTTTTCTCCTCCTTCTTTCTTGGGCGCTCGCGAAAGCGCGAAGGTCGTTGGGGTTACAAAGCTCGAACCGTGTATGGAACTTAGTCACGCTGGAAGCACATCAATCTCGGTGCACAGTCTTTCCCAACGCAACGGCAAAACTCATTGATTTCTGGTGGTTTATCCCTTGCTGCAACCATATCTCATACTGACATTTGGCAGATACAGGTAAGTACTTACGACGGTACCCTAACTCTTACGGTCGTAACCCAAAGTAACCTAATTGAACGCATTACTGAGGTCTGTTACCTAGCTTGATTCGTTGGTCGGAGCGAATCGCACACTTGAGCGTTTTAGTTCAGTTCAGGGCTCATCGCGACCTCCAAGGGAGTCATATTGGAGGTCATATTGTTTGTTTCTGTAACGTTTAGCCACGGCGTGCTCCCGCCCGCCGTGGCTAAACGTATGGGAGGAAGCGATGAGGAGATGGGACCGGTTACTGGACTCCTATATCGAGGAGTACCGAGCGCGGGGAGTCAGTCCGCAGTCGGTAGAGCACGCGACGGCACGGCTTGACCGCTGGGGACGGTGGCTCAAGCGGCGTCGACCACGGGTTGCGATAGAGCGCATCGATGCCGATCTGATCACCCGCTACATCGCAACCTGCACCAGCTTTCGCGCCAAGTCGACGGTGTACGGGACGCTGAGCACGATGCGGGGATTGGGCGACTACCTGGTCCGCCAGGGTCTATGGAAGATCAACCCGTTGCGCTGGATGAAGGGGCCGAAGGTCACCCCGTACAGCCGCTTGCCGAAGCGGATTGATCGCGCGCACATGGAGGCGATGTGGCGCGAGGCGGCGAATCGCCACGGTCAGTACAGCTCCCATCTGTGGGTCACGGTGCTGGCCCTGTTGTACGGCACCGGTCTGCGCCGCGGCGAGCTGGAGCGGCTCAGTGTCGATTCGTTCGATCGCACGGAAGGATTGTTGCGTATCGACGGACGCAAGACCGGACGTGAGCGGTGCGTGCCCCTGCCGGACATGGTACTGCGGTGCCTCGAAGCCTATCTGCCGCTGCGCCACAACCAACTGGAGAAGACTGGACGCTGCGGTGAAAGCACCCTGCTCGTGAGTCGTGAAGGCAGACCTCTCACGGGTACCGCAATCAGCAACGGCATCCACGCCATCGCTCAGCGCGCGCAAGTGCCGCTCCACAGCCTGCACCAGTTTCGGCACAGTTGCGCCTCCGATCTGCTGGAGTCCGGGGTGCACCTGGCCCAGGTCCAGCACATCCTGGGACATTGCGGGATCTCGACCACGGTGCGCTACGTGCACATCGCAGATCCGCAGCGTCGGGCGGCGATCGAACTCCATCCCATCAACGATTGGCTATCACGACAGAGGGTAAGCGCATGAGGACAACGAATGCGGCCAAGATGGACCCGTTGATCGAAGGCTACCTGAGTTACCTCGATAAGGTCGGACGCAAGGCACCGCGCACCATTATCGACGTGCGTTGCACCCTGCATCGCGCGGTGACCAGGCTGGAGCGGGTGCGCCCCGGCGTCGAGCTGTGGCACCTGAAGCTGGAAGACTATCTGCATTGGCTGGAGGACGAACGACAGCGCGGCTACACCGCAACCAGCCTGGCGAAGTATCTCAGCCATGTGCGAGGGCTTCTCGAGTACGCCTGGCGCAGTGGACGAACGGAGCGCAACGTACTCGATGGATTCAGCCTGCAGCATACGCTGCGGCCGGTGGCGCCGAAGTCGCTCAACCTGGAGGAAGCCGAGCGGCTGGTGCAGGCCACAGCCGCACCCGGGCCAACGGCCCGACGGGATCGCCTGATCGTTCTGCTCCTTTATGGCTGCGGATTGCGTACCAGCGAGCTGTGCGCGCTCGATATCGCCCATGTCAACCGTGAACGCTGTGAGCTCCTCGTCATGAAGGCGAAGGGCGATCGTCCGCGCGCGGTCCCTGTCCCGGATGCGCTCTACACAGAGTTGCTCGCTTATCTGCTGGACCGTGGCAAACGCGGGCCCCTGTTTCGAACCAGCACCCGTCAACGGCGCCTGCGGGACAAGGATGTTTGCCAGATCGTGACCGACGCTGCCAAGCGTGCCGGCCTGCGGGAAGGTGTCACGCCCCGCACCCTCCGGCACAGCTTCGCAACCCACCTGATGGACCGCGGCGTCGACCTCGCCATCATCGCCTCCCTGATGGGACACCGCAGCCCGCAGGAGACCGGTGTCTATCTGCACGTCTTGCCCGGGCGACCACAAGCTGCGGTGCGCGCGCTGCCGATCGGAGGCCGCTCATGAAGTGGTCATTCTGGATCGATCTCTACATTCGCACCCACTGTGTGGCGCGCGGCTTGCGTCCACTGACTCTGGCCGCCTATGAAGACGCCCTCAAGCAGTTCCACGAATGGGTACGCGCCACGCAGCAGGACCGTGCGCCGGACCAGATCACCGCGCGCGATGTCCTCGCCTACCTGCAGTACTTGCGCGAGGTGCGCGGCAACGGGGATTCGGCCGTCAACCGTGCCGTCGTCGTCCTGCGGCGCTTCTACAGCGCGATCGTCGCCATGGGGTATCTCGATCACGCCGCCAACCCGCTGGCGGGATTTCCGACGATCAAGGCCGTGCCCCGCAAGCTGCCCATCGCACTCTCCCCCGAACAGGTCAGCCGTCTGCTCTCCGAACCCAGGCCCGACACCGTGATCGGCCTGCGCGATCGCGCCCTGCTCGCATTGCTGTACGGTACCGGCATCCGCGCTTCCGAGTGTGCATCGCTACGCTGTGGCCAGGTGGATCTGAGCGAACTTACGATCACCGTGTGCGGCAAGGGCGGACACGAGCGCGTCATTCCACTGAACCCTCAGCTCGCCGAAGTGCTGCGCATCTATGCCCAAGCCCGCGGTCCCGCACTTCCCGCCGCGCCATTCTTCCGCTCGCGTTTCGGACGCCTGCTCTCGCGCGGCAGCGTCTACGAGCGCGTACGCACCTGGGGCCAGCGCAGTCGCATCGGTGTCACACTCTCACCGCATCGCATGCGCCACACCTTCGCGACTCACCTGGTGCGCGCCGGAGTCGGCCTGGTGACCATTCGCGATCTGCTCGGACATCGACTGATCACCAGCACGCAGGTCTACCTGCATGTCACCGCAGACGATCTGCGTGCTGCCGCCATGCGCCATCCCATCAGCACACTGCTCAACACCGTCGAGCACTTGATCGCGCCAGGGCCGCTGCCCTTCCAACGACCACGCGCGGTTTTTGGCTGCGGATAGATCGATCTATCCGCAGCCAAAACCACACAACCCACCGCTCTTCCATCACGCCAACAGCAAGGCGAAGGCTCTCTGCGTCTCAAAGACACTCTGAACATGCAAGGAAGCTTCGCTCTTGGCACAATCAACCTCGAAGCGTACTATCTCTGCCTATGTCGGCCTTGTCCGAACTGCTGAGAGTGTTCGTTGAACTCTTGGAACGAACCAGGAACGTGGCATGCAGGAGCCTTGGACTCGAACTAAATTTACCTACGATGCTTTCGGCAACAACACCAAGAGCGGGAGCAGGTCTTTTATCCCCGGCTACACCACGGCGACCAACCAGATTGCCTCCGGCGCGCAGTACGATGCCAACGGGAACTTGACTTGGGTAAGTGCAGAAGGCGCGCACCAGTACTCTTGGGATGCCGACGGGAATCTGATCTCGGTGGACGGGATTGCGGTAACCTTTGACGCCCTTGACCGGGCTGTTGAGCAGGCAAACTCCGGAGCGTACACTCAGGTCGTTTACGGGCCGTCGGGAATGAAACTTGCATTGATGAACGGGCAGAGCCTTACCAAGGCATTTGTGCCGCTGCCCGGCGGCGCAACTGCTGTTTACAACAGTGGCGGGTTGGCCTATTATCGCCATCCAGATTGGCTTGGCAGCTCGCGCTTCGCTTCGACGCCCGGCAGGACTCTCTACTACAGTGGCGCGTACGCTCCCTTTGGAGAATCATACTCGGAGACACCCAACACGGATCGCTCCTTCACTGGCCAGAATCAGGATACCGAAGCAGGGCTGTATGACTTTCTGTTCCGCGGCTACAGCCCGGTGCAAGGGCGCTGGCTGTCGCCGGACCCGGCTGGGCTGGCAGCCGTGAACCCCGCCGACCCGCAGAGTTGGAATCGCTATGCTTACCTCGGGAATCGTCCATTGACCAGCGTGGACCCCTTGGGTCTATGGTGCTGGGACGGTGTCAATCTTTGGGCCTCCGATTGTCCCAGAACGATGATTCAGGAGAGGAACAGTGGTGGGGGCGGGTATTGGGCAATACTGTATACGTGGATCCCTTATAACTGCGGCGATGATTGCGGCCGGTACGCCGGTACGGGGTATTGGCAAACCAACTATTTCTGGGTCCCAATGGCTGGCCAACCTACTCCCGAGTCGCCGGACCCGGACCGCGTACCAGGAGGGGGAGGCGACGCGGGCTGGCAGAAACTCGGATACAAGAGCCTCCGGGCGTGTGCCGACGACATCACGAAGCACTTCAGCATCGCGGGACTGCTTCCTGGCGCACCCGGCCTCCCGAACACGTTTTTGGGCGGCGTGGTTAATGGCTTGCTGGGCAATTCGGTGCAGGGGTGGTCTGAAGCATACGACTGGCTTACAAGCAAGAGCGACACATCCATTTGGAATCTCTATGGCAGCTTACTGGCAGACCCTCCACAAGGCGTGAAGGGGCCAACGGAAGCATTCATCAAGAACCTGTCTAAAGAAGTCCAGTACTCCGCGAGGCTTGCGGGGCAAGTGAAGGTCGCGCAAGACTTGACGTTTTACGGAATGGCCTTGGCATATTGCTATTCCGGCAAGTTCTAGCTCTGGAGGGAGGCAGCGAATTGAGACTATGACCACCGCAGGGCGGATCTTGGAGTTTACCGGGGATCTCTTGTTCGCGGGGCTGGCTGGAACCATAGCTTTATTCTTGTGGTTCGTCTGGACCGACAGGTTTCTTGGGCCATCAAGGCGCTACGGACTCCGCAATAATTTGGTTCGCGCGACGACAACCATCGGTCCAATTGTTGCATTCTTCTTGTGTCTGTTTGCTGTGGGCGCCAGCGACGACTTCTGGGTAGTGGCGCGCACATATCCGAGCTGGGGACTGTATTACGCAGCGTTCTGCTCACTAACTCTTGCGGGTCTCGTCGCGGTAGTATTCTGGCAAGTTCGAGAACATCGTCGGACCATGGATATCCTTGACCCTGACACGAATGCCCTAAACCAATCTCGCAGGAACTCCAGGACATTCCTTTTCGGACTGGGCGCGTGGGTGGTCCTCTTCGCCGTGGGACTAGCGTGGCTGTGGCTTATCAATAGAGGCACTTGATCCCAACGGGACTGGTGGCCCAGAGTTGGCGCAGTTCCAACTCTGGGGGCTGGTCCACTCAAGCCCGCTGTTGTTGGCTTGAGTGGGGCTGTATGAATGGAAAGCGCGAGCGCATCGGCATCATTGAGGATCGTGGTTGCTGCTTGGGACTCGCTCCCTGCAGCTGAGCTCTTCTTGCTCCAGCCGAATCTGGGCGGCTGCACTGAGCGAACAAATTCGCTTCTGATATTCCGCAAACACGAGGAAAGGAATGCGGGCATCAGGCACATGGGCCGAATACTCTGACTCAATCGCACACCGCAGTGAATACCAGTGCTTTCTCAGCTCATCGTGCACGTAGTCCCCCTTGCCGTGCGATTCGAGGTACTCCTTTAGGCGCGCGCAGGCGTCCGCGGCGCTGAGCGTTCTTGTGCCGAGCAGCTTCTCCACAATTCGGAATGCCTGATAGGTTACGCCGTGGAAACTCTTCCGCGATTTCCGACAGCGACGGGACGACACCTTCCAGCCGATCAGCGGTAGCCCTGCCATGGCGTTGGCGAAGTCATACGGCTCGTGGTGGTAACGTTTGCTCTCCTTGAATTGCAGAAGCTGGCCAAGCGCAAAGCACGTTTCGGAATCGTCGAGCGCGTGTTGCGCTGCATCCCGGGCGCGGTCAGCCGCAAGCCATGCCGCTCGTGCTGCTTCGCAAGCGCGCTGTTCTTGGTCACTCAGGCGGCTCATACTCTCGGCCTCGGGCGTGTTGGCCACCTCCAGCACCGCCCGCCGCGCGCAGTCAGCACGCTCTTCCGTACACCGCAGGGCCGCGTGCGCCGCACGAGCTTCGTCTTCGGCGCGTTCGAAATGGGCGCGCAGCTCCTTGAGGCTGGAACCGCTGACTTCCGCAACTGGATTACGCAGGAACACCCGGAAGTATCCGCTGGCAGCTTCAGGGATGGGATGCAACGCTGTACGTAGATCGTCCTCACAGGATGCATTTCGCAACTGCCAGCCGACTAGCGCCCAGTAGAATTCGAGCCGCTGCTGGATTTGGTCCTGTCGGTTGAGAAGCTGTTGATCGGTGATAGCAGGCGGTCGGCCAGGCTTGCGCCCTTCGGTTGAATCAGGTGTCAACAACAAATTGTGGTGACCGCGCCTCATAATTCTGTCCTCCAGAGCCTCAGCCGGAACGTAATTCGTCTTTTCCAGCCTACAACGGGCCCACTATTGAACAAAGCCCCCACTCGGCTTCTCAGGACTCCGTCAAACCTGGGGTAAAACAATCGCGTGCAAGCGCGGTTCCAGCCCGAGTCTGAGCGACCAAGAGAGACCTCTGCGTCGTGCGAGGTGCGCAGCCTGCGGCGCGAACCAGGTTCACCCCCTGCGCCAGCCGCCGATCCACTCTCCGAGTACGAAATCGAGCAGATCATCGGCTTCTTCAGACTTCTCGACCGCTGGGACAAGGAGGCGCGTGATGCCACCACCATGTAGTCGCTGCGCGAGCCCGGCGGGCTTCTCGTTCTACGTTCTGCTGTCCACGGTGGGCGTGCGACCACGCGCGCAGCGTTCATCGAACTCTATCCGGCTTTGTCGCTCCTGCCTGGAGCAGCTTATCGCGTCTCTCGCTGCCGCCCAACCTCAACTCCATCGGCAAGTCGCATCTTCGTTCGCCGCCATCGTCTCTTCTCCCGCTCTTGCGGTTCCACCCACTGAGGCAGACACGGACACTTCCAAGGAGGCTCCATGAAGCGACGTAAGAAACCAGCCGGGGAAGGTTACGCCTACCAGTTCCACGGCTCTTACAGCTCAAAGGACAAAGCAGAAACAAAAGCGCGTCGGCGCGGTGGCTGGCTCATCAGCCGCGTGCCGCGCGGAATGAGCAAGCGGCGGTTCATCGTGCTCACGGAAAGGGTCCCTTTCTGATGCGCTTCTTCAATCATCGTCGGCACGGTCACATCATCGGCTCGGTCTACCTGGTGCATTTTGCGCGGCGCTATCACGGTGCGCTGCATTACATGGGATTCAGCACCAACGTCCCGGAGCGGGTCAAAGCGCATCGCGCCGGACGCGGTCTCCTTTACTGGCTGCCGTCACCCGGCGCGGCATTGCCTGGCGCGTGGTGCGCATCTGGCGCGGAAAAGATGGATTCTTTGAGCAGCGCCTGAAACGCAGTTTCGCGCTGCGTGAACTATGTCCGGCCTGCTCCGGGCCTCGTGCGCACCAGCGGGGCCACTGAGTTGGACGGCAGTGGCCCAAGCGGGGAATTTGCAGGACGCCGCGCACCTCAGTGCGGGTTCCGGTTCCTGGACGGCTCCGTCCCGCGACTTATACGGCACGCGGCGTCCCGCAAGTCTTCTGCTGGGGGCTCATCCCTCCCTGCCGGTAAGGATCAAAAGCCGTCCCGGGGTGCGGGGCAGAGCCCCGCAACAACCGTTCGGCGCGC
>Ga0209777_10002072_pt1 | contig 27215 bp, 26 predicted proteins | sample FrelakmetHBP12HB_FD_187147 | JGI IMG/M metagenome (GOLD analysis project Ga0209777, IMG submission 187147) | Freshwater lake sediment microbial communities from the University of Notre Dame, USA, for methane emissions studies -HBP12 HB (SPAdes)... | ecosystem: Environmental > Aquatic >...
TGAGGACGGGATGGCAGTTAGTTCCGAGATACAATTCGCCATAGGGAAGAGCGGCCTCAAGGTGGCGGAAGTGCCCATAGATGTTTCTTATACAGGTAGGGCGAAGCGGAGCCCGATAGGTCATGGCGTAGGCGTTCTAAGCAGAGTGCTTGTTTTGTTCAGCTTGAGGCAGCCCTTGTTGTTGTTTGGGGTGCCAGGGCTTGGGCTCTTGGTGGGCGGGCTGGTGATAGGCGTGCACGTATTGTCAGTCTATAGTGCGACCAAAGAGCTGGCAGTGGGGAATGCATTGGAGACAATTTTGCTTTGCCTTGCTGGACTGCTGGCGCTATTTGCTGCGCTTATGCTTCAGGCAGTAAAGGAATTAATGGGGAAAAACTGACCAGCAGCATCTAAAAAATAGAAATAGAGAGTAATAACATCAAGCAATGAGTGTAATGAACGTAAATAATAGCCCCAACTAAGACAGCGTATTCTGAGTATTCCTGGAGACGATTCCACTGACGTAAGCAAGCTAGCAATTCGTAAAGATCAAAGTAGACTGACAGACGCAAAAAGGCAAGAGCTATGGATGAAGATAGAGTGTCGGTTGTAATACCGGTTAGAAATGAAGCTAACAAAATTGGGCAGTGCCTAGGCGCTGTTCTCTCGCAATCGCTCGAGCCCTGCGAGGTGATTGTTGTCGATGGTCGTTCCTCCGATAAAACAGTTGAGAACGCAAGCACATTTCCAGTGAAGATATTGTACGAGGATTATCACAATAGAGCTGGCGGTTGCCAAGTTGGGGTTGAAAATGCACAGGGTGAGTATGTGGCTTTCACTGACGGAGATTGCATACCGGACAAGTGCTGGTTAGCTAACCTGGTCAAGGAGTTTGATGGGAACGTCGTCGGAGTTGGAGGCAGATTTGAAGACATAGGCGAAGGACTCTGGACTCGCTCTATCAATCGCACTTTTAGGACTCCTTTTAGTGGAGCCAGATCCAGGTGGGGTACGAAAAGAGTAATGAAGAATCTAAGTGTTTGTGGGGCTAACGGTATGTGCCGCCGTGAGGATATCCTGAAGGCTGGTGGGTTCAATGTGACGTTATCCGGGGCCGAGGACCTGGAATTCGGTAAAAGGCTTGGGAAATTGGGGAAATTGGTATACACCCCGGATGCTATTGTTCTGCATAATCATAACAGGGGATTAAAGGATTTCGCAAAGCAAGCCTATCGCTATGGGGGGTGGCGCAGGGAAGCGAGATTGTGGGATTGGCAAGCTATACCGCCCCTTGCCGTCCCTTTAATTCTGCTGACTCTAATATTCAGCTGGTGGATTTGTCTTGGTGCTATTGCTTTGTATGGGATGGCCATCTTAACAGTAGGCGTAGGGATTGCTATTCAGGAGAAGAAGCCCATCTACCTTGCGTCGATCCCGGTGGCTTACATTGTACAGCACGTGTCATACATTGTGGGATTCTGGAAAGAGACGGTGCAACCGAGGAAGAAAGGCACACCCTGGAAATAAGAGTATGAAATCTTTTGTTACCGGCGGCGCGGGATTTATTGGCAGTCATTTGGTTGACAAATTGATGGCGGACGGCAACCCGGTGACTGTGTATGATAATCTTACCTCGGGGAAAAAGGAGTTTATCGAGCATCACCTGGGCAAACGTGATTTTAAACTTGTGCAAGCCGACCTGCTCGAACTGGATAAAGTAAAGGCGGCTATGGCAGGACATGATGTGGTTTTTCACCTCTCCGCTAACCCAGATGCCAGATGGGGAATAGAGAATACTGAACTCGATTTGAAGCAGGAGACGATTACTACCTATAATGTCCTGGAATCAATGCGTCTTTCCGGAGTCAAGAGAATCGTATTCTCTTCGAGCGGCACAATCTATGGTGAGACCCCTGTTATCCCTTTGCCTGAAGACTACGGCCCTGTGCTCCCTGCCTCTCTTTATGGAGCAGGCAAACTGGCTTCCGAAGGGCTGATAAGCGCCTTTTGCGTCACTTTCGATATGCAATCTTGGATTTTCAGATTCGCCAATGTTGTGGGGAAGAGGACAACGCACGGGGTCATTTTCGATTTCATCAAGAAGCTGAAACAGAATCCCTCAGAGCTGCAAATACTCGGGGATGGCATTCAGTGCAAGCCATATCTACATGTTGAAGATTGTGTCGCTGGCATCTTCTTTGGCTTCAAGAATTCCCACGATAGAATCAACTTATTCAACCTTGGCTGCCCTTCAGCTACCAACGTAACTACGATAGCAAAAATGCTGGTGCAGGAGATGGGGCTCAACGATGTCAAGTTTAAGTACACGGGGGGCGACCGAGGTTGGCCCGGTGACATACCGCAGGTGAGATTTAATGTCCAGAAGATGAGTAACTTGGGGTGGAATGCCAGGTACACTTCAGATGAAGCTGTAAAAAAGGCAATAAGGGATATACTGGGGAAGGTATAGAACTTAAAAATGCAAGTAGCTGTTCTCGCCGGCGGTTTAGCGACCAGGCTGGGACCTCTAACAGAAGAAACCCCCAAATCTTTGATCAACATTCGAGGCAAACCATTTCTTCAATATCAATTAGAATTCCTCAAAAGGGGGGGGGTAGAGGACGTAGTCCTATGCATCGGCCACCTGGGAAAAAACATTGAAAAATATTTTGGGGACGGCAGCGAATTCGGCATTAATATAAAGTATAGCTATGATGGCGACAAACTCCTTGGCACTGCCGGCGCATTGAAAAATGCGGAGAGATTGCTGGAAAACGAGTTCGTCGTTATGTATGGAGATTCCTACCTTTTCCTTGATTTTCCTGCCGTGGCCTCTTACTTCAGAAAATTTGATAAGCTGGGGCTTATGGTTGTCTACAAGAACACCGATAGATACGATAAGAGCAATGTAGTCATCGACGGCAACTTGGTGAAAGAGTATAATAAAAACGTAAGAACTGAAGACATGGTTTATATCGACTATGGGGCAAATATCCTGAGGAAGGAAGCTTTGAAACTGGTACCTCAAAATCAGCCATATTCACTGGAGGAACTCTTCTGTCAATTGATAGACCGGAAACAGCTTCTAGCCTATGAGGTAGGTAGACGCTTCTACCAGATAGGTTCGCTTGAAGGACTGCATGAGTTCGAAAGATATATTGCAGGCAAGGCAAGGCAGTGATAGTCTCCAGGGCTCCTGTTAGAATAACCTTGGGCGGCGGCGGGACAGATTTAAAGTCCTACTACTCCAAATACGGCGGCTTCTTGATTGCTGGCGCCATTGATAGTTATATATTTATCTCAGCAAACAAGAGATTCTATGATAGCATCCGCTTAAGTTACTCTCAGACAGAGATTGTGAAAGAAGTCTCTGACGTAAAGCACCGCATTTTCAAGGAGGCTCTGGCGTACCTTGGTATTGACGGTGGCATTGAGCTTGTCTCGATTGCTGATGTTCCTGCTAACTGTGGACTTGGGACCTCATCGAGTTTCACCGTCTCATTATTAAATGCTCTCCATGCATATAAAAGGGAATTCGTCTCCCAAAAGCAGCTCGCGGAGGAAGCCTGTCACATAGAGATAGATGCCCTACACGAGCCTATAGGTAAGCAAGACCAGTACATCGCCGCCTTTGGTGGGCTAACTTGCCTTACCTTCGAGAAGAGCGGGGACGTCTTGGTCCAGGCATTGATGATTTCAGATGAAGTCCTGGACCAGCTCGAGAGCAATATATCGCTCTTCTATACTGGAATCGAGAGGAGTGCCTCGGAAATCCTCTCCGAACAAGATGAGAAAAGCAAGAAAGATGACCCTAATGTCATTGACAACCTTCATAAGATAAAAGAGATCGGACTACAAACAAAAAGGGCTTTGGAGAGAGGTAATGTCAATGAGTTCGGCGAGCTTCTCCATACTCATTGGGAGACTAAACGGAAGCGTTCCGACAGAATGTCTGACCCTTTTATCGACGAGTGCTATGAGGCAGCGCGCAAGAATGGTGCCCTGGGAGGAAAGCTAATAGGCGCTGGCGGTGGTGGATTCTTTATGTTTTATTGCCCCAATAGCGATAAGCTTAGATTATCGCAAACCATGAAGAAGATGGGCCTCAAGCCAATGAAATTTCATTTTGATTTCGAGGGAGCAAAGATTCTGGTAAACATGAAGAGGTTCTAGGAGCTTGCTTTGAACAACAAAGATTTTATCCAGAATTATCTTTCCGAAATGAAGAGGACCGTCGATGACATCTCTATCGAAGATATAGACAGTGTCGTAGAACTTCTCTATGATGCTTGGCAGAAGGAACATCGAGTCTTTGTCTGCGGCAATGGTGGCTCTGCTTCTACCGCTACACATTTTACCTGCGATTTATCCAAAACAACGATTGTCAAAGGTAAGAAAAGGTTCAAAGCCCATTGCCTTAACGATAATATCCCTCTTATGAGTGCGCTCATAAATGACGAAGGCTTCGATAACCTTTTTTACGAGCAACTCGTGAGCCACTTCCAGGAAGGAGATGTGCTTATTTGCATAAGCGTTCATGGCGGGGCAGGAAAGGATAGGGCTGGTTTGTGGTCTCAGAACCTTCTCAAAGCAATGAAGTATGCTCACGACATGGGGGGCAAAACTATAGGTTTCAGTGGATTTGACGGCGGGCCTATGAAAGAAATCGCTGATGCCTGCATCGTTGTTCCGGTAAACTCAACCCCCCAAGTCGAGTCGTTTCATCTGGCACTGGAGCACATGATTTGTAGCTGCCTGAGGGAGAAAATAGTTAAGTCGTGAACCCCGCAATCTTCCTGGATAGAGACGGCGTCATAAACGAGCTTATTTATTACCCTGAGCACGGCATAGTTGATTCGCCTTTTACCGAGGAGCAATTCAAACTCATTCCGGCTGTGGGCGAGGCGATCAATAAGTTTCACAATCTTGGATTCAAGGTTATAGTTATATCCAATCAGCCGGGGATTGCCAAGGAGAACCTCTCTGAAAAGACTTTTGAGAGAATCAGTGAGACAATGAAAAAACAGCTCGCTAAGAAAGGGGCATCTCTAGACGCGGAATACTACTGCCTTCATCATCCTGAAGCTAAGGTCAAAAGACTGAAGGCGAGTTGCAGTTGCAGAAAGCCTGAACCCGGATTGATCCTTCAAGCGGCGAAGGATATGAGCATAGATTTATCTCGGTCGTGGATGATAGGTGATGGGCTCACTGATGTCAAAGCAGGTATGAAGGCTGGGTGCCGAACCATCCTTCTCGGCAGGATGAAGTGCGAATCTTGTCAACTGATGGATGAACAGGACACGCGTCCTGATTTTATTGCTCCAAATCTCCTGGAGGCAAGCCGCATTGTGGAAAAAGAGGGGGGTGCTTATGGACATCTACATTGATTCAGCGAGTGTAACCGAGATAGAGAAATGGCTTAAGATGGGACTGATAGATGGCGTCACCACCAATCCTTCTATTATGCTCAAAGATGGCGTCTACAATATCGAGTCTGGAGCAAAGCAGATTGCTGCTCTGGTCAATCCGCGACCGGTAAGTGTAGAGGTGACCACCAACAGCCTTGATGAGATGATAAGTCAGGCCCGGGGGTTTTCCTCATGGGCGTCTAACATAGTCGTCAAGATTCCGCAAATAACTCAGGACGGTGTTCCCTGCTACGGTGTAATAAGACAGCTTGAGAGTGAAGGTATAAGAGTAAACGCTACTATAGCTATGTCGTTGGGCCAGGTCATGATGGCAGCAAAGGCAGGAGCAAGCTATATCAGCATCTTTGCTGGGCGTGTGAGTGATGAGGGCGGCAATGCCTCTGAAGTCATAAGAAATGCTGTTAATTGGCTGGAACGCTGGAAATACCAAAGCAAAATTATTGTAGGCAGCATCAGAGAGGTGATAAACATTCAAGAAGCAGCCGTCGCGGGCGCACACATCATAACTATCCCGCCACAATTTCTGGCCAAAATGGCAGATCACAGATACAGTAGGGCAACTGTCGAGCAATTTGTGGATGATGCAAATAAGGCTCTAAAATTAATGGGAGAGAAAGCGAAGCACAAGGGCTAGTTTGTTTCGAGCCTAATTCATGAGCAGTTCAGAGAGGGTAACAGTTGCGCATCTGCATGCTCACTAGTGAGTTTACTCCAGGGCCAGGCGGAATAGCTCCGTACGTACACAATTTATCGAAGAGGCTAGTCCAACGGGGTCATAATGTCACCGTTATTAGCAGAGGGGCTTGGAGAAAATCTGAGCATGAGGAAGTAGATGGTATTTCCGTGTACCGAGTACGCTTTGTACCTTCTTATCCGTCTCCCTTCTGGCTGCATGGTGTCTGGGTAAACAGGCTGTTTAAAACGTTGGAACCGGATTTCGACTTGTTACATGTACATGGGGCGCTTGTGCCTGTAATTGATACCACAATCCCCACTGTTTTCACGTCCCATGGTACTGAGAATAGAGATATCGAAAATACGCAGGTGAAGAGCTTCCATTTTCTTGTGGTTAAGATTCTGAGGCGACAACTGATTGATGTAGAAAGGGGCCTTTTACACCGAGCTGATGTGATTACGGCAGTTTCACAGTCATGCGCAAAAGAGTTGACCGAATACCACAGACTCGATAAAGAAATCACGGTTGTAGGAAATGGCGTGGATTCCACCGTTTTTACCCCGGCTCGTGAGAAACAAATGGGTGAGCCTTATATACTATATACCGGCCGTTTGGAGACTCGAAAAGGCTTAGTTGATTTGGTAGAGAGCGCTCGGTATGTGTGCCAGAAGCATAGTAACATGAAGTATGTGTTGGTTGGCAAGGGGACTATCGAAAAGATGCTGAGAACAATGGTCAGCAAGCTTGAGCTGGAACAGAACTTTTCATTCGTCGGCTATGTGTCCGACAGAAATAGACTAATTGAATACTATCGGAACGCAACAATCTATATCCTCCCATCCTACTACGAGGGTCTGCCTACTTCGCTGCTGGAGGCTATGGCTTGTGGGATACCATCGATTGCTACGAATGTCGAAGGTAACTCAGAAGTGATAACTGACGGTGAGACAGGTCTACTGGTTCCGCCAAGAGATCCCAAGTCGTTAGCTGAGGCTACACTGAAGTTGTTGGATGATGAGGAGTTGAGACATAGGATAGGAGCTAAGGGGAGAGAACAGACTGTAAACAACTACGATTGGGAGTCCATTGTAGATAAGATAGAGGCTATCTATTATGCGGTTACGGGGTCAAAGCCGGGTTCCGGGTAACATTAAAAACCTGACTTTAGCGGCAGCCCTGAGATGCCGGGTACATCGTTAGAGAATTACACAATGTTGTAGGTTTGCATACAATCAGTGTGTCAATGCATCCTTAGGCGGATTACGAGCTGCTCCGAGCTACGGATAAGCCCGCGTTCTTAAAAGGCTTGCTGCTCCTCCTTCGGTGGTAGTCCAGTTTATGGTGCGCGTTAAGGGAGGCGTTGCCAGTGAAAATCTTGTATTGTGACCCTTGCGCTCTTCAGACCGGAGGGGGTAATTTAGTTCATAACTATGAGTTGGTCACGAACCTGAGGAAGCTGGGACATGTGGTTGTACCTCTAAAGGTCAGTGGCCCCAGGCAGAAGCAAGAAGTCGATGGTAATATCAGGTCATCTCCATGGCAGCGCGTAAAGAGTCGTTTGCGCTCAGTGCCACTTTATAAGTTTCTTGTGAAGGTAATGAGGATTTTGCGGTTTGCCTGGCGCGAGGGCTTCATCTTTCTTTCTGTGCTAATTGTGGTAGTGAGGCAGAAAAGGCAGTTTGATATCATCTATAGAAGGCATGATGTGTTCAATAGCGAATTTCTGATTGCTAGATTACTTAAGATTCCCTCAGTCCAGGAAGTAAACGCAGTACTCGCTGATGAAGCAAGGATCCAGAATGTGGGAGGTAGTCTCATCCAGCGAATCATTGACACTATAGAGAGATTCAATATGCCAAAAGCGGACCGAATCATTGTGGTTACATCAAAGCTTAAGGATGTTCTCCATCATGATTATCATATTCCTGAAGAAAAAATCGTTGTCATATTGAACGGCGCAAATACCGACTTGTTCAAGCCTATGGATTCCAGGCACGCGAGAGGGGAATTGGGGTTAGGTGAGGATAGTAGCTATGTTTCATATATTGGAAGCCTGTCGCAATGGCAAGGTGTTGAATATCTTATAAAGAGTGCACCACTCGTGCTTTCCAAGTGCGGCAATACTCGTTTTCTGGTTGTTGGAGATGGCGTCTTGAAGGAAGAACTTGTTGCTTTGGCAAAACAGACCGGGGTCAGTGACAGGCTCATCTTTACCGGTTTTGTTCCTTACGATAGGGTACCGCTTTATATCAATGCTGGGGACGTGTGTGTTCTTCCCAAGAAGCCGGTGAGGGGTGGGTATTCGCCGCTGAAGCTCTGTGAATATATGGCATGTGAGAAGCCGGTGGTGGCTACGAGAACAAGTGGTTTTGAAATATTGGAAGAAAATGATGCTGGTCTGCTCATAAATCCTGAGGATGCTCAAGAGTTTGCAAACGCGATTATTAGGTTGCTTGAAGCACCCGACCTTAGAAGGAAGATGGGTGAAAACGGCCGAAGATATGTAGTAAAAGAGCGAAGCTGGGAAAGTGTGGCGAGAAGAGTAGTTGAGGTCTGCCAGGAAGCTGTGGAGGAACGCAAACAGAGATCCGCTACTCCGTAGTTTTGCTGCAGTCTTATTGAGAGAGCATAGGCAATAACTTCGTTGATAATTTTCCCTCTAAACATCAAGTGTCTACTTGTTACAGCCCAATTTATAATCTTTCTTGCGAAGGTACGCGTCACATTCACTTTCCCTTCCTAGTCACGAACAAATGTACATACAGTGCAACAAGTATCGCCGCGGCCCCCACCAAGCTGCAATCGCAGCAATCAGATATTCACTCATAAATCACCTCCATTTAACATATCCTTTATTGCTTGCCTTACTGCTTCCCTAGAACCATATTTGGCTTTCCATCCTAGTTTTGCCATTTTTTCAACATCCAGGGATACTTTTGGCACATCGCCAGGGAAACCAAGTGAACCACCAGTATATTTGAACCTGACATTCTGTAAGCCCATCTCTTCAACCAATATTTCTGCAACGGTTGTAATATTTGTCGTAGAGCTTACCCCAAGGTTGAACACATTCACCTGCTCATTAGAGTGGTTCAATCCAAAGAGCATACCATCAACACAGTCCTGCACCAAGAAGAAAGGCCGTTGCTGCTTCCCATCGCCCAGTATCTCCAACTCCTTCGGGTTATTCTTCAACTTATTTATGAAGTCAACAATTACAGCGTGTGTTGCCCTCTTTCCTGAGACATTGCCAAACCTGAATATCCAAGCCTGCATATCAAATAGATTACAGTAAGCAGTAATCAACCCTTCACTGGCAAGTTTGCTCGCGCCATAGAGAGAGACAGGTCGCAAGAGCGCATCCTCAGGAGTAGGAAACACCTTGGCATTGCCATAAACTGTAGCGCTAGAAGAATAGACAATCTTTTTTATCCCATTAAGTCGCATAGCCTCAAGAACATTGTAGGTTGCTTGAGTACCCTGCTTTAAGTCCAAGTCTGTCTGTCCCAACCCTCCAGCGATATTATTACTAGCACTTAGATGGAAAACGATGTTACGTCCCTTCATAGCTTGTTTGAGAGCTAGGGGGTGCAATACGTCAGCCATAACCACTTTGAATCCCTTTTTGTCAATGTGCTGTTCCAGATATTCCTTTCTTCCTAGGCTGAAATTGTCATACACCGTTACCTCACCAAGCTGCATGAGTTTGTCTGCTAGGTTACTGCCGATAAATCCAGCGCCTCCAGTTACAAAGGCTCTCATCTTTTATCCTCCGAACTTCTCTCTCAGGGCTGATATTGGCAACATGGGTTCCTTCAATATCGATTTGACTAAGGTTGGCAGCGAATGGTTCTTCCTCGCCGCTTGAACCCCAATCCAGAATAGCATCCTGTTGGCGTCCCTATTTATTTCCTTCTCTTCATAGTATGTCAGATGGTTCTTTTTGATGTATGCTTCCTTAGCCTTTACTATTATCTGTGTTACTTGCTTAATGTTGCCCGCGAATATCTTGGGACCTACAAAAATACGTCTCATATCAAGTACCAATTCCATAGGAACACAGTAGCCAAGGGTATCTTCTATCATGTACTGCATTACCTTGGCAGTAGCCATGTTATTCAAGGACTCAGGTGTCCTGTCTGTCCATTGTCCACTATGGTGACGGTAAGCTGTTAACACCTCTGGAACGTTAGCTACTCCAGTGACTAGGCTGGCTCTAGCTATTAGGCTATAGTCCTCACTGTTGGGGTTGCCTTCATCATAGAATCCAATCTGTTGTAGCACATCTGCTCTTGCCATAACACTCGAATGAGTTACACAATCCCCAAAGTTCAAAGCCCACCTGATAACAAGTGGGTCAGTGTATGGCTTTCTTGTAGCAGTTATATTTCCTCTCTCGTCGCAGTCGTGTCTCCATGAGCCAACCAAGCCTATCTCCCCATGTGATTCAAGAAAGGCAACCTGTTTGCTGAATCTATTACTATAGCTTATGTCGTCAGAATCCATCGCAGCTATATATTTGCCCTTCGCCAACTTGCAGCCATAATTGCGAGAAGCGCTAGCAGGCAGGTTAGGCTTATAATGGATTTGTATTCTTTTATCCATAACGCCATGCTGCTCTAAAATATCCAACAGCCCACTGGTAGGACTTCCGTCAACAATGATAAACTCAAAATCTTCAAAATCTTGGTGCAGGATACTGTCTACTGCTTGCCAGACATACTTAGAGTTATAGGTGGGCATCACAACAGATACTAAGGGCATCTTATCTCTCCGCCACGGCTAAATAGTTGACCACAAGAGTATTGTATTTAGGTCTATCCAAACACACCCCAGCCAAATTATTGATGACATATAGCAGGGGCTTTGCCGGCAACATCCAGTAAACTCCTTCTAGCTTTGCACAATAAATGAGAGCTGCACAAAAAATGAATAACCTGCACAAAAAGTCTACCACAAAGCAAGGGGATAACTCAAGTAGATTAACCGAGGAGAAGGTAAGAGAGATAGCAAGAGAAGAAATAGACAAGGACAATAAGAAAAAAGGGAAAATGTTACGACATATACTTCGTATACATGTCGGTTTACCGCTATCGGATATGGTCTTTGCCTCTGCTTTCAAGGTCTACACTGGCTTTTCTTCAAGACGGTTCACGAGTGATATGAGAGAAGTGGATGATGGCTGCCAGCCAAGCTGGGGTAGAAACTTTATGATGCCCAGTCCAGTTCACCACCCACCTATAAGTGGAGGATAGAAATAATCAATACACAAGACCTTTCTCATACCAGGCTATTCTCCTTTTATCTCAGCGTACATAATCTCGGAGTCGACATAAGTAGTATACCCGTAGTGTGAGAGAAGGTTTTCTGTTTCGGATGCCTCGTTTGGATAGTGTGCGATTTCAACAATGATTTTCGGCTTGTAAGTACTTATAACATTTTCCGCTCCCTGGAGCGCCGCAATCGTAGCCCCTTCTACATCTACTTTTATATAGTCGATATGGCTTATGCCAAGGTTACTTTTGATCTCATCCAAAGTGATCATGCAGACTTTTATAGCCTTATCACTTCTTTTGATTACGATAGAATGTCCTACAGACTGCTCATCCACAAACAGTGTTCCCTCTCCAGACTGTGAAAAAAGTGCTGCATTTATCGGAATCACATTTTCGCATTTGTTTAGTTCAAGATTCCTCACCAAGCATTTGAAATTCTCAGGATGCGGCTCAATAGCCACAACTAACCCTTTCTCCCCAACGTCCTTTGAAGCCTTCACAGTGTATATGCCAATATGTGCTCCTGCATCTATAGCTATTTTCCCGCTGGTAAGAGAGCCGTATATATTCTTTCTCCATATCGCGTTTATGTGGTCTATGGCATCACTGCGGTTGGGAGTAAGCCATCGGGGTCCTCGTGGTAGCTTCACAAGCCATAACGAATGTCCCCTCGGCCAGACAATTACTGCGTTTAGCAGCAAGTAATAGACAAGATCGACAGACGGCCTCGCCATGGGAGTGTGGGCGATGCACCTTCGTATGATAGCGCCACATTTGTGTTCACTCACTAGAGTAATTAATTTGTCAAGCCTCAATATTCTCCTGGTGACCAAAGTTATAAACACAAACGGCACGTTTTGAGCAATCTCCCTTTTTGATCTTGCCATAATGCTTCTACTTCATAAGTTAAGTGGCGGTTCGTTTATGCGATTATCCAAGGGTCCTTCTGGCCGCTAACATGTTTCGGACGTAGTTCAGGGCCCTAGCCTTATCAACCTTAGTCAAGATATTGCTGGCGAACCAAACAAGCAGACCAAATATAATGACTCCGGCTGCCACTCTGGCTAATAGCGAAAACCAGGGGTGCGAAGGGATGTGTATTACCCAGCCAATTGCGAAGGCAACTGCCAAGGCGACGACCCCTTTGAATAAACTCCACCAACTGTAGCTCACATGGAAGAGCCTCTGAGCCCACCAATAGCACAGAATGTCGAGCACGACGTAAACAATGGCGGCAGTTACGGCAGCTCCCCAAATGCCATATCTCGGAATAAGCACAAGGTTTAGCCCTATGCTAACTATTGCAGCGACAAAGGATGCTATAGCGATGAATCCAGGCTTCTTGACCAGGAGCATAGCCAGACCAGAAGATGTAGAAATGAAATAGAGCATAGGAGCCAAGGTTAGCAGCGGGACGAACTTTGCTGCGTCCAGGTATCCACTCTTAGCCGCAAATAGCGACTTGAATATTTGCAGCACATCCCCGGTGCCCAGACTTATGGCCAGATACAAGACGCAGCTACCTAGAAAAATGTAAATCAGTATCTTGCTGAGGAGTGCCTTGGTCTCCTCGGCTGACATCCGCGCAGCATGGGAGAAAAAGAAGGGGTCTATTAGGAGGTTAATCGGGCTGGCTAAGAAAATCGTGAATAGCCCGGCAAAGGTATAGGCTAAAGAATAAACCCCGACCGCTGCCTGCCCGCTGAAATGATTTAGAATGAGCCTGTCTGAGCTTGCAATCACCCAGATGGCGATGCCGTTGACGATGTAAGGAGCCCCCAGCCGAAAAAGCGCTCTGAGATGTAAGGTACTGGGGGTGAGACTAATGTATCTGAAAACAAAGGGGATCATGAGGCACAGAACAACGAGGGAAGCAATGATGCTTGACTCAAAGTAGCCCCCAATTCCCCTCCCCAGAAAGCCTATGAAATAGAGTTTTAGGCCAAAATCGACGAAGAACCTAAACAGCGAGAAACCGACATATAGACCAGCCTTCTTCTCTATCTGCAGAGCACCAAAAGGTACAGCCTGCACCATGGAAAGAAACAAGAATACGCCAAGCAGTCTGATGGTATATGAATACTCTTCACCATGAAAAAGCAGTTGAGAGAGCGGAGTGGCTTGAGTGTACAGTATTGCGCCTACTATAGCACCGCCCAGAAGATACCATAAGAGCGCATTGCCGACCAGCTTCTTCCTTTCTTCAACCTCCTCGTCATAGTAAAGCCGAAACAGCGCGCTCACAATTCCAACGCTGGCAAACATAGAAAGAAATGAGCTGACCACGATTAGTAAAGAGATAACACCGTATTGAGAGGGGCTAAACAGACGCAGATATAGAGGCAACAGTATGATACCCAGGGCGGTTTGAGCGATACTGCCTATGCCGTAGACAAAGTACTGTTTTACAACTTCTTTAATCAATGTGGTAATGAACCCTTCTCAAGAATGAGGATTGTCATATCAGTTTTTAGATGCGAAGGATATGAGTAGATGCCGAAGGACTTAACAGCACAGGCATCAGAACTCTTTTATCTTATGTGTTACCTTTGACCGAATCTATGGTCTCCAGATCAACCTCGACTACACCCCCATACTTTTGCCAATATTTGTCCGGCCATAATTCTTCTGGCATCTTAGTAATGTGTATGTTCTTTTCGGGAACGAACTCGTTCAAAAGAGCTGCGTAATCCCTCATCCAGTGGCGTACGTAAGTACCCGAAGGATTGGATGCGTGATGGAAAGAGTGCCACTCGAACAGAATTACTGCTTTGGATGCGATACGGAGCATGTCCTTTATCACTTTCCTGATTTTGTCGGGCGCAATGTATATCAGTACAGCATCCGTGAAGATAATGTCAAAGCTTTTATCCTCGAATTGTCGAAGCTCATCCGCTTTACCCAACAATAATCTGACATTTTTGATGCCCTCTTGTGCAAACCACTCATTACCCTTTTGAACTGCCGCTGGGTTAATATCAATCCCTAATATCTGCGCTTCGGGGAACTTCTTGGCAAGCAGGTATAGATTAGGCCCACAGTTGGCTCCTATTTCCAGAATGCTAGAAACCGGGGAAAATTTGGAAATGTGCTCCAGCAAGAATGGCCGGTGACTATGGTCTCGGGAATCCCAAGAACTCTTAAGCCAGTCGTCATTGTCGCCAAGATGTTTTGCATCGTTCCAATCATTACCTCTCTGTAGATGTCTTGTAGCCCACTCTCTCTCAGCTAGTTTTGTTCCCAGCAGACGTTCTTCCAAATAGCGAAACTTCAACGCACCATATGCGTATACCTTCGCAACAAGAGAGTAGAGGCGAGGGAACTTCTTCAGAAGGTGAGTTAACCGTTTTCTCATGTGCTTCCTGTGGTTCTGTAGAATTTGCGTACGGCATCTATGACGAATTCTATTTGCTCGTTGCTCAATTCGGGGAAAAGAGGCAATGAGACAACCTCCCGGGAAATCTGCTCAGTCATGGGGAGACTAAAATGTCCTAAGTTCAAGCCTTCGTGATGATGCATTGGTTTGGGCCAGGAAATCAAAACCTCTATGCTGTTTTCCTTCAAATAGGCAACAAGTCTATCCCGCTCACGAGCTCGTATTACATAGTTGGTAAATACATCAAAATAACGGCTCTGGGAACTTGGAGGCGGAGGTAATTTGACAGGAGAGAGATTTGATAATCCTCGGTGATAGAAATCGGCTAATTCCCGACGCCGTTCAATCCATTGGGGCAAATATCTGAGCTTGATATCCAGAATAGCTGCCTGGAGATTATCCAATCGACTGTTGAAGCCATAGAAAAGGATGTCTCCGGTTGATCTCTGGACTCCGTGATCCCTGAGTAAGCGAACCTTCTCAGCCACCTCTTTGCTATTGGTTACAAGCATCCCGCCATCACCGGCACTCCCCAAAATCTTCGCGGGGTAGAAGCTGAAACAACCGGTTAAGCCAAAGGAGCCCGCTTTCTTCCCATCGATGCTGGCTCCCAGAGCCTGAGCTGCATCCTCTATCACAATTAAATTGTGTTTTGCAGCAATCTTCATGAGCTTTTTCATATCGCAAAGGCGACCATTCAAATGAACAGGCATAATAGCTTTAGTTCGGGGGGAAATGGCTTTTTCAACCTGGTCGACATTCACATTGTAGTCCTCATCAACATCAACCAGAATTGGCGTAGCACCACTGTAGTGGATGACAGATATGGTAGCTACAAAGGTATGGGCAACAGTAATAACCTCATCTCCAGGGCCCAGCCCAGCAGCCAGCAGAGATAAATAGAGGGCATCGGTTCCACTATTGAGGCCCACAGCGTATTTCACCCCGACAAATGAAGCCATATTTTCTTCAAAGTGCCTTAATTGATCACGGAGTATCAAGTCGCCTCTGGAAAACACCTCTGTAATGGCCCCCATGACCTCATCCCAAATCCTGCGGTAATGCTCGGGATAGTTGACAAACGGCACTCTGTACGGCACGTTAACCCTCCAAGGTCTTTCTAATTGCCACGATTATCTCTCTCGCTTTGGGATAATAGACTCGCTCGAGCGCAGAGCTGGCGGGGGCAGGCGCATCAGGCAATGAAACTCGCAGAATAGGTGCTTTTAGCTCCGGTAAAATATGGCTCTCTGCAACGCTGGCAGAGATTTCTGCCCCAACGCCGCAGGTTTTCCAGCCCCCATCGGCTACAACCAGCCTACCGGTCTTCTTGACTGACTTAAACAGGAGATTCACATCGAGAGGCTTCAGGGAGCGCATATCTATGACCTCTACATTTATGCCTTCCTTATCAAGGGCCTCAGCGGCCTTAATAGCCTCATGGACCATGCAGGACGTTGCAGCCACTGTTACATCTTTGCCCTTTTTTCTGACTATCCCTTTGCCGATGGGGACGGAATATAGCTGTTCAGGCACCTCACCAACATAATCATATAGCCAGCGATCGTCAATGTAGACGACAGGGTTATCATCTTCAATGGCAGCAACAAGAAGCCCCTTGGCATCATATGGATTGCTGGGCATGACGACTTTCAGACCTGGTATGTGCGCGAACATAGCCTGGAGAGCTTGTGCGTGCTGGGCAGCCTGCTCTCCTCCTCTATTGATTATCCCCCAGATGGTCAGGGGAACACTTAGTTGACCCCCAAACATATAGTGCCAGTTAGCAGCGTGGTTAGCTATCTGGTCCATGGCATAATACATGAAGTCCAGTCTGGGATGCATTAAAACGGGACGCATGCCGCAGAGTGCTGCGCCGACAGCAACTCCAGTAACACCGTTTTCAGATACGGGAGTATCAATTATCCTTTCGGAGCCAAATCGATCGAGAAGTCCTACAGTAGTCGTTCCCACGTACCACGGGCTGGTCACTCCTTGCCCGATCAAAAATACTCGTGAATCCTTTTCCATCATTTGGAGTAGAGTCTCATTAATCGCCTGCGCGTAGGATAATTGCCGCATTTGATCCTTCACTTAAGTTTTGAATACATAGTTGAGATAGTCGCGTTTATCAGGATAGGGACTTTTCTTAGCAAATGTAACGCTATCTTCGATTTCCTTGTCTATGCTTCTGATTATCTTGATTCTCTCTGAGTCGGATATGATGCCGCAAGTGAGCAAGAACTCTTCGAATGCTTTAATAGGGCATCTGTTCATCCAATAATCCAACTCCTCTTTACTCCTGAGTCCCTTATCAAGATCATCATTTGGACCTACGTGTCCCCGCCATCTATATGTCATATACTCTATCAAGGTGGGCCCCTTGCCGAGGCGCGCCAGCTCAACCGCCTTCTTTGCCGACTGGAAGACCTCCACTGCATTGTTTCCATCGACTCGAATTCCAGGCATGTCGAACGCTTCAGCCTTTTTCCAAATTTGGACGTCTGCAAGACAGGCAGATATGGGCAAGTGGGTGGAGTAAAGGTTATTTTCGCAGACAAAAACTATTGGCAGCTTCTTGAGCGATGCGAAATTGAGCGACTCGTAGAATACGCCCTCTCCGGCTGCACCATCGCCAAAGAAAGCCACCGATACGCTGTCTTTCCTCTGCATCAAAAAAGACAAGGCTGCTCCCACAGCTAAAGGTATTGTTCCAGCAACAATTGCTGAACTCCCAGGCAATCCCCACTCCGGAGATGCTAAGTGCATAGAGCCACCTCTGCCTCTTGAACACCCTGTCTCCCTTCCGTATAATTCGGCCATTAGTGCCTTCATGTCCCCGCCTTTAGCGATATAGTGCCCGTGAGAACGATGAGTGCTGAACACCCAGTCCTCTTTTTTTAGAGTCGAACATACTCCTGTTGCCACGGCTTCTTGCCCAATATACAGATGACAGGGGCAGATGATCTCCTTTAATGGGTAAACGAGCTCAGCCACCCTTTCTTCGAACTTGCGAATCCTGAGCATGGTAACATACATGGCTCGCAAGGTCGCCAGGGGAATATTTAAATCCGTCTTGTCAATACGCAGGTCAGAGTGTTGGTCACTCAAGCTTGATTCTCTCCTCGAATCCATACTGCTGATACCAATGCACAAAGGTCTTCAGCCCGTCTTCAAGTTTATGCTTAGGCTCCCATCCTAGCAGACTTTTTGCCCTTGTTGTGTCTGCAATGAGCCTCTTAACCTCTCCGATCCTTGGTCCGATATGAACGGGCTTCATAACGCCCTTCTTGCCGCATAGCTCAATTATCATGTTTGCCAAATCAAGGATAGAAACCTCTTTGCCGGTGCCGAAATTCACAGGCTCACCTATTGGGCCATCGTGATTGAGAACTGAGTCGTAGGCTCTGACCGCATCGTCTATGTAAGTATAATCCCTTGTTTGCAAGCCATCACCATAAATAATGGGTGAGATGTTGCTCAGCACCCTTCTGGTGAATATGGATATTACACCCCCGTATCCAATATCTCTCTGACGGGGTCCGAAAACGTTGAAGAGTCTCAATATAGAGATATCCATGCCATAGGTCTGTATGTAAGCATAGCACATCCTATCTGCGGCGATTTTGCTCGCGCCGTAGGGATGCGGAGCATTAAGAGGGTGTTTTTCATCTATCGGGACGTGTAGAGCCGAGCCGTAGACCTCGCTGGTTGAAGCATGAATTATCTTCTTGGCATCGTGCATCCTGGCTACCTCTAAGACGTTCTGTGTCCCCATTACGTTCACTTCATATGTCAATTTGGGCTCAACATAGGACCTGTCGACATGAATCTGTGCAGCGAGGTGGAATATGATATCTACATCGCGCGCAATCTTTTCGAGTAAATCGTAGTCTCTAACGTCGCCTTTAATTAGCTTAAAATTCCGATAGTCTAGAAGGTGCCTAATGTTTATCAAGTTTCCGCTCATGAAATTATCAAGGCAAAGCACAGTGTGGCCCTCTTGGGTATACTTCTCACACAAGTGACTGCCGATGAAACCTGCTCCCCCTGTTATTAATATTTTCATTTCCCAAACCTCCTAATCAACTGCTCGTAGTGTATCTCCATTTTGCGCATCTCCTTCTCAAGATTCATCCTGTCTTCTACTATTTGTCGACCGGCCTGTCCAAATCTTACCCTTGCCTCCTTGTTAGATAGGAGATAGAGAATTTTTGATGCCAGAGCCTCAGGATTTCTCAAAGGTACCAGAAATCCGTTTACACCATCCTCCACCCATTTCCCATTATCTCCGAAATCCGTAATCACTACAGGCAGTTCGCAAGCCATTGCTTCCGCCGTACTCGCCGCAAGTCCGGCATCTGACAATGAAGTGGAAACATAGATGTCGGCCGTCCTTAGATACCCGGGAAGCTCCTTATTCGGAATTTGCCCTGTGAACCTTGTGCTATCAGCTACGCCTACCGATCTGGCCAGTTCCTTTAATCTCTGCTCCTGAGAGCCTTTTCCTGCGATTAGGAACTTTGCTGTAGGAAGCTCTCTTAGTACTAAGGGTATAGCATTAATTAGAGAATCGATATCGTATATAGGTTCCAGCGACCTCAAGCTCACTATCACAGGCGAATTAGAGATCTCCAGACTTTTCATGAGCTCTTCATCTTTCCGGCCTGAGCTAAATTTCCGTACATCTATACCAAAACATATGAGATCGATTTTCCCGGGTTCCGCCCCTAGTTCTACTAAGCGTTCTTTCAGGTGTTCAGCGTCGCATGTTATTAAATTAGCTCGCTTAATTGAGAATTGAACAAACTGCTTCAGCAGTCTTGATTTCTTTGGGGAAATGAGAACATCTGAGCCCCAGGCTGTCACCACGAACGGATGGAAATTGCTCAATGCCCCAGGAAAGCCATAGTCGGTGACATAGTGGGCATGCAAGACATCAGGATGAATCTGTCTCAACAGTCTTCGGAGCTGGATCATGGTGTATGCTAAAGATGGCGCATAAGATACAATCCGTATTTGGGGCCTAAACTTCTTAAGTTGATGTATGGTCATATTTTCAACCCCATCGCGTTCGTAGGGATTGATAGAAATTATATGAACTTCGTGGCCCTTGTTTGCGAAATATTCTGCCCATCTCACCGTGTGGATGCTTGCAGCGTCTGCAAGGTAGCAAATTCTCATTGCTGCCCCCTGCTAATTACGTCCACGATCCTCTCCGCTGCCCTGCCGTCTCCGAAGACATCTCGTTGTTTGCCCTTGGGCTCAAAATTCCTTATCGCTTCGATGATTTGCTCTCTATTCGAGGCCACCAGGATGTTCCAGCCATCCTGAACCGTCTCGACCCAGCCGGTGGATTCATCGAGGGTGATGCACGGCACTTTGGCGAAGTATGCCTCTTTCTGAAGCCCGCCTGAATCAGTCAGGACTTTCCTGGCGTTTCTCGTGAGCATTATGGAGTCCAGGTAGCCGACGGGGTCTATCATTGTTATGTTTGGGGAGTACCTCAGAGCATCATATAGTCCGCATTGTTTCAGGTATTTCTCAGTCCTGGGATGGGCAGGGAAGACTATCCTGTCATCCACACTTAAGAATGCATCTACTATGCTTCTCAGGTTTTGCTCATCGTCGGTATTCCGTGCCCGGTGCACCGTTGCCAGCAGGTAACCCCTTTTGCTCAAACCAAGGTCAGCGAGTATTTTTGATCTATGCTCTGCAACCATTGTGAAAAGCAGAAAGCTATCGAGCATTATGTCTCCCGTGAGGTGAACGCCTTCTGTTATACCCTCTTTTTTGAGGTTGTCTAACGCTGTTTGCGTAGGCGCGAATAGCAGGCTGGAGACATGGTCGGTCAATACTCTATTGATTTCCTCCGGGATATTTTTGTCAAACATCCTTGGCCCAGCCTCGACATGCGCCACTGGGATGTGGATTTTCACCGCTGCCAGGGCACCGGCGAGGGTGGAGTTGGTGTCCCCGTAAACAAGAACCCAATCGGGTTTCTCCTTGAGCAGGACTTCCTCGATAGCTATCATCATCTTGCCAGTCTGCACAGCATGGGAATCGGAGCCGATGCCGAGATTGTAGTCTGGCTTAGGGATGCCCAGTTCATCGAAAAATATGTCGGACAATTCACGGTCATAGTGCTGGCCAGTATGTACCAGAATCTCTCTATGATTCTTGCGAAGCTCTTTTGATACCAGCACCGCTTTAATGAACTGGGGTCGGGCTCCGACAACAGTAAGTACTTTCATGGCAGTCTAACTTTGCAGGAATCCCCTAATCCCCTCTACCACTTCTTCGATGCAGGCTTCACTGAGTTCAGGGTACATTGGCAGCGAGAGTACTTGCTCTTGAGTCTGCTCGCTTTTGGGGAAATCGCCTGGCTTGTGCCCTAAATATGTGTAGACTTCCTGAAGATGGAGTGACAGCGGATAATAAATCATCGTCTGTATGCCCTTTGACTCCAGATGCTTGCGCAGAGCTTCGCGGTTCAGGCGAGAGCCCTTAAGTCGGATAGTGTAGTAGTTGCAGGAAGACGTAGCGTGCTTTTCGATATAGGGAGGCTCGATACCGTCCACCTGGCCCAGCAATCTATTGTAAAGCAGGGTCTTGCTTCGACGCAGCTCGTTCCATTTTTCAAGGTGCTTGAGCTTCACTCTCAGGATAGCCGCCTGCAGGGCATCGAGGCGGCTGTTGAAGCCGTGCATAACGTGATGGTAGGTTGCCCTGGAGCCGTGTACCCTGAGTATCCTCACGGTCTCACCTATTTGGGGATTATTGGTAACAACCATGCCGCCATCACCGTAGGCACCGAGGTTCTTGGCAGGGAAGAAGCTGAGGCAGCCGGCATCGCCCAGCGAGCCGACTTTTTCGCCCTTGTGCTCGGCACCCAGCGCTTGGGCGCAGTCCTCGACTACTTTGAGATGATACTTTTTAGCTATCTCGAGGATGCGCTCCATAGCAGCAGGCTGGCCGTAGAGGTGGACGGGAAGTATAGCCTTGGTCTTGCGGGTGATTTTAGATTCGATCTGCTCAGGGTCCATGTTGTATGTTATCGGGTCTATGTCTACGAATACGGGCCTGGCGCCGCACTTGGCTATGGACTCGGCGGTGGCGATGAAGGTGAAGGGAGTGGTAATTACCTCATCGTCGGATTTTATGCCGCAAGCAAGCAGGGCGAGGTGCAAGGCGTCAGTGCCTGAGGCTACGCCTACGGCGAACTTGGTGCCGCAATAGGCAGCCATCTCATCTTCGAAGGCTTTGACCTCGGGGCCCAGGATGAACTGCCCCTGCTCTACGACGCGATGAATAGCAGCGTCAATCTCACCTTTGATAGAGTTGTATTGAGCCTTTAAGTCAACCAGGGGGATGGTCAATGCCCACCTTCCTTGGGAGGCAGGAGTTCGTCTTGAGGGACATCGCGCACTATTCTAGCGGGCACGCCCATGACTATCTTTCTGTCGGGCACGTCACGGCTGACCAGGGCTCCGGCGGCTACCACAGCCTCCTCACCGATAACTACGCCCGGGAGTAGGGTAGCATTTGAGCCTATACGGGCGCCTCGTTTGATGTAGGGACCTTTGTATACCCCGGTACCTCGTCTCATGGCATTATCGTTAGAGGTACTGACTTCATCGCCGAAGAAGACATTGTCCTCTATTGTAGCGTCACCTGTAATATGGGTGCCAGTCTGAACCACTACCCCTATTCCTATCTTAGTCCTAGGCTCCACCATGACCAACCTGCCAATAATTGACCTGTCACCTATCTCGTTTTGTTCCCTGACTGATGCCAGGTCACCTACCATGACTTGCTTGCCAATCTTGGTGCCTCTATACAGAATGGCATTGACGCTTACAATGCTGTCATCACCTATCTCCAGTGGGGCGAGTTCCTTTTGAACCTTGCGCCGGCTTGATGCGCCCGATCTTGGCATTCTGCCCAAGATGGAGCCATCATCGATATAAACGTTGTTTCCTATCCTTGTGTCTTCGTGAATAACTACATTGTGCCCGATGTACACATTGTCACCAATCTGCACATTATCCAGGATGACCACGTTGTGACCGAGAGTGCAACTCTTGCCTATTTTGGCAGTATCAGCGATAAAATTGGTCAAGGGAAGCCTCCGAATCAAGCCTTGGTGAGCCTGTCCTTCATTGTTTTTTCAATCTTTTCCAGGATTCGCACCACCTCCAATCCTTGTTTGCCGTCAGATAGTGGGGTGGACCTGGTCTTGATACACTCCAGAAAATGGCGGCATTCAAGCGAGAGGGGTTCGGCAAGGTCTACTCTGGGCGAGGACACCCCCTCGGACCTCAGGGCGAGGGCTCCAGAAGGAGATGCGAGTTTATCGTAGTCATCAACTACACCCTGGTCATATATTCTCAATTTGTGCTCCGGGTTCATATCATCGAAGACAGCCATTTTCTTGCTGCCTACAACGGTAAGCTGGCGTATTTTATGCGGGTCAAGCCAACTGGCGTGTATATGGGCCAGGACCTTCGGGGGAAATTGCAAAGTAATGAATACTACGTCTTCCAAATGCGGCTGGACATAGCTTGTCCCTTGGGCTGAGACGACTTCAGGCGAAGCGCCGAGCAGGTACATGAACAGTGAGATATCATGAGGCGTGAGCCTCCAGAGAGCGCTCTCGTCACTTCTCACTTGCCCTAAATTAACCCGGGTGGAGTAGAGATAATAGATTTTACCCAAGTCGCCTGACTGGATATGACGCTTAAGTATCTGGACAGCGGGGTGATAGAGCATAAGATGCCCCACCATCAGTATGCGCTTTCGCTTCTCGGCGAGCTCAACGAGTTCCCGGGCGTGGGAGCTTTTTGAAGTGATTGGTTTCTCCACAAAGACGTCTTTGTCTGCAAGGAGAGCCTGTTTTGCCATGGAATAGTGGAGCGCTGCTGGGGACGATATGACAACGCCTTTGATTTCTATGTTGGCTAGTACTGCCTCAAAGCTGGTTTCCGTATCGGCTTTAGGATAGAGAGACCCGAGCTTCTTCAGCACCTCGGGGGAACTATCGCAGATGGTATGAAGGGCACCGAGCTCAGCGAAGTTGCGAACGAGGTTCTTTCCCCAGTAGCCACAGCCGATGACGGCGATGTTCTTATCCATTAAGCTTACAACCTTATGATATTCCTGTTCCGAAGCTTTCTGGTAGCACCTCGAGCATCAAACACAAAACCGGACTTCTTGGCTATGTATTTATAATCGTAGCAGGTGTGGTCAGTGGCTATCACAACGCAGTCTGCCGAGGACAGCTGTCTCTCAGTGAGTCCCACAGAGGCTAGCATCTCATCTGAGATTTTAATCTTCGGCACGTAGGGGTCATTGTAATGTACGTTTGCACCTTTTTCGCGAAGAAGTTCGATTAGCTTCAGGGAGGGCGACTCTCTAATATCCTCCACATCTTTCTTGTAGGCTACCCCCAGTACCAGCACCTTGGCCTTTTTCAAGCTCTTGCCTTTACTGTTCAGAGCACCCATGATGCGGGAGACGACATAGTAAGGCATCTGCTCATTGATATCCGCTGCAAGCTCGATGAATCTGGTATGAAAGTCGTATTCTCTCGCCTTGTTCGCTAGATAATAGGGGTCAAGCGGAATACAGTGCCCGCCTATCCCGGGACCGGGATAGAAAGGCATGTAGCCAAACGGTTTGGTGGCAGCAGAGTCGATTACCTCCCAGACACTTATCCCCATCTTGTCGCAAAGCAGCGTGAGCTCGTTGACTAGGGCGATGTTCACGTTGCGGAAGACGTTCTCAAACACTTTTGTCATTTCTGCAACTTCTGGGCTTGAGACAGGGACTACCACATCTACTATCTGACTGTAAAGAAGCTCGGCGACCTTGGTAGATTTGGAATCTATGCCTCCCACCACCTTGGGCGTGTTTTTGATGCTGTAGTTCTTGCTGCCCGGGTCAACTCTTTCCGGCGAGAAGGCAAGGTAGAAATCCCGTCCTGCTTTTAGTCCGGAGCGCTCCAGAATGGGCAGCATTACCTCCCTGGTGGTTCCGGGATGTGTTGTGCTCTCAAGGACCACCAGTTGCCCGGGCTGAAGGTACTTAGAGATCTGTCCAGATTGGTGAATCACAGCGGAAAGATCAGGGTCCTTTGTCTTGGTCAGGGGCGTTGGAACACAGATACAGATAGCATTTACTTCTTTAATCCTTCTCTGGTCTGTAGTAGCTTCCAAGCGCTTGTCGGCGATTTCTGAAGAGAGGCTTTTGCTGTCTACATCGACTATGTAGGAGTGACCTTTGTTGACCCAATCCACTCTTTTTTGCTGGATATCGAATCCCAATACCTGGAAACCAGCCTTGGAGAAAGCCAAGGCCAGAGGCAATCCAACATAGCCAAGCCCTACGATACCAACGACAGCTTTCCTCTTCCTTAGTTTCTGTTCCAAATTAGACAATGCTATTCTCCTCGGAATCTAAGGTTTCTCTGGCGTTGTCTGCGATTATATCACAAACAGGCTAACTCTATGATAATCAAAGTAGTCAGGCGCATAACGAAAAGTTTAAAGTGAGGCGTACTTAGTTATCGAGACAATATTCGCCATCCTTTTCGCCCCAGTCAATCCTATAGAAGCAAGAGCCCCCCTTTACAAAATTCTTTTTGGGGGCTAGAATAGCTTCACTTTCGGGGCGGTTAGCTCAGCGGATAGAGCGCTTGCTTCACACGCAAGAGGTCACAGGTTCAAATCCTGTACTGCCCACCATCCCTATAATTTTCTTTTCAACCCCCTTTGTTCCCGCAATCCTGGGGCAAGGCCTCCTTGCTAAACGACCTCGGTAATAGCTCTTGACCTCAAACTCGAAGCGGCTTATACTTGGCGAGAATAAAACGTAAAATACGTATAACTGAGGGTATAGGACTGCAACGATGCAGAGAAGAGATGAGAACGAGCTTACACCGACCCCTTTGTTGAAGGATGGGAGCCATCCGGTATCCTACGACGTAACCCTGTTGACCGAAGATGACCTCTACCTTTTTAATGAGGGGAATCACTTCCGCCTGTATGAGAAGATGGGGGCCCATTGTCTGAACGCAAACGGGGTGGAGGGTACTTATTTCGCCGTGTGGGCTCCTGATGCGGAGCAGGTGTATGTTACTGGGGACTTCAATGGCTGGGACAGGGCGAGCCACCCAATGCGTTCCAGAGGCCGGTCGGGAATCTGGGAATGCTTTGTTCCCGGCCTGGGTAAGGGAATTCTTTACAAGTATCATGTTCGCTCCCGATACAATGGCTATCGAGTAGATAAGACGGACCCGTTTGCATTTTATGACGAGGTGTCTCCCAAGACGGCCTCGGTTGTCTGGAACCTGGACTATACCTGGGGCGATGCGGAATGGATGGAGAAACGCCGCAGCCGTAATTCATTGGACAGCCCCATTTCTATCTACGAAGTGCATCTGGGCTCCTGGCGGAGGGTGCCCGAGGAGGGGAATCGGCCTCTTACATACAGGGAGCTGGCGCCGAGGCTGGCTGAGTATGTCCGGCGCATGGGCTTCACCCATGTTGAGTTTCTCCCGATCATGGAACATCCCTTTTATGCTTCCTGGGGCTACCAGGCGACCGGCTATTTCGCTCCCACAAGCCGCTATGGCACTCCTCAGGACTTCATGTATCTGGTCGATACCTTGCACCAGCAAGGCATAGGTGTCATCCTGGATTGGGTGCCGTCGCACTTTCCTACAGATGAACACGGGCCCGGCTTCTTCGATGGAACTCATCTCTATGAGCATGCAGACCCCGACAAAGGGCTTCATCCTGACTGGAATAGCTTTATCTTCAACTATGGACGGAATGAGGTACGGAGCTTTCTTATCAGCAGCGCCCTGTTCTGGCTGGAAAAATATCATGCTGACGGCCTGCGCCTGGATGCGGTTGCCTCGATGCTCTATCTGGACTACTCTCGTAAGAATGGCAAGTGGATACCCAACAAATATGGGGGCAGAGAGAACCTTGAGGCCATCGAATTTTTGCGCCGCTTCAACGAGGAGGTCTACAAACAGCATCCGGATGTTCAGACGATGGCCGAGGAATCCACTGCCTGGCCGATGGTCTCCAGGCCAACGTATGTAGGCGGTCTGGGATTCGGCGCCAAATGGGACATGGGCTGGATGCATGATACGTTGGTATATATCACTCGAGACCCTATCTACAGGAAGTACCATCACAACCAGTTGACGTTTCGTATGCTCTATGCCTTCACCGAGAACTTTTTGCTTCCTCTTTCTCACGATGAAGTTGTGCACGGCAAGGGAGCGCTTCTGAGCAAGATGCCGGGTGACACATGGCAGAAGTTCGCCAATCTGAGGCTCCTCCTGGGATATATGTATGGCCAGCCGGGGAAGAAATTACTTTTCATGGGCGGAGAGTTCGGCCAGTGGCGAGAATGGAACCACGATGAAAGCCTGGAATGGCATCTCCTCGATTACGCGCCACACT